>Ga0335073_10012794_pt1 | contig 11769 bp, 5 predicted proteins | sample Lox_Sample_22_FD_207093 | JGI IMG/M metagenome (GOLD analysis project Ga0335073, IMG submission 207093) | Soil microbial communities from Loxahatchee National Wildlife Refuge, Florida, United States - Lox_Sample_2.2 | ecosystem: Environmental > Terrestrial > Soil > Wetlands | place: USA: Florida... | reverse complement strand
GCCGTCCCCTGATTAATCACGTAAACAACCTGAGGATTGCTCGTGGTCGAAACCGCCACGCTGCCGAAGGCCGCCGTTGTTTGTGAAAGCGCGAATTGTGTGTTGGCTGCAATCGCCTGCCCCGACAGCGATACCGTCTGCGGGCTTCCCGTCACTGAATCGTTGATCGTCAGTGTCCCGGTTTCTGTACCCGTCGTCGAGCCCTTTGGCGTGAACTGAACGGTAATGGTGCACGAATTACCCGCTTGAACTGTCGTGCTGCTGCAGTTGTCGCCGGATTTGGTGAAGTTGGTGGTCACGGTGGCCGTGCCAAACGTGATCGGGATATTGCCCGTGTTCTCGACTGTGATTGGAGCCGTGTTGCCGGGATCCGTCGTAGCGACAACCTCCGACTCGAATTGCGCGCTGGTTGGCGACACGTTGATCGAGTTTGCTGCCGCAATGCTGCTGCCCGAGAGCGTTGCAGTAAAGCTGCCCTTGGTGCCGTCTGTGTAAGTCACCGGGAACGTGATGCTGCCCGACTTGGCGCCGGTGGTTCCAGGCGCGAAATAGACATAAACATAGCAAGTGCCGCCCGCGGCCAAAGTCAGGCCGCTGCAACCGTCATAACCCGGAACCTGAACGCCGAAGAGAGTCTTGGTGGCCGCTACAAAATCGCCTGTGCTCGACGCCCCGATGATCGTATCCGTGCCTGTGAGCGTGCCCACGTTCAACTCCAGGTTACTGGTATTCGTCAACGTAAACGTGTACCCCCCCAGAGTGTTATTGGGATTGGCCGCGACCTCCTGGGCGAAAACCATGTTCGTGGGCGACAGCGCCGCCGAGTCCTGCTCGTTAACGGCGTTACCGCTCAATGTGGCAGTGAAGTTTGCTGTGGTGTTGTCGATATAAGTAACTGGGATGGTAATGCTGCCAGATTTGCTGCCTGCGCTGGCGGGCGTGAATATAACGTTGACCGTGCACGAGCCGCCTGCCGTAATCGTCTGGCCGCTGCACCCATCATAGCCATATGGGCTGGCCGTAGAGAAGTCGCCCGAAGCTGAAGTTCCGACTACCGTGTCTGTTCCAGTAAGCGTGCCCACAGTAAACGAGCGGTTGCCGGTATTGGTCAGCGTTAAGGATTGGTTGCTCTGACTTCCGTTGCCCTGTGTGGCGTTTACTGACTGGCTGAGGAAATCGAGAGCCAGTGGATCGAGTGTGGCCGAGTTCACACCAGCCGGCGCATAACCAGACAGCGAAACCGTGTACTTAGTGTTGTTCTGGTCTGTGAACGTTAGAGTTCCGGTGCGATTGCCGGAGCTGGACGGCCCGAACATCAGGTACACAACACAGTCGCTTCCAGTGCCGACAGTTTGACCGCTGCAATAGTCGTATCCACTCGGAATTGAAAAATCGCTCGTACCCGCGGTGATTGCGGCCGACGTAACACCAAGCGTGTTGGATTCGTTGTTCTCAAAGAAAACTGCGTACAAGCTGTTGACAGTCGAAGTTGTTCCTACTGGCTGCGGTGGGAAGGCCATTGTGCCGGGTTCGAGATACACATTTGGCAAAGTCGCCGATCCGCTCCCGTTCAGCGTCATCGTCTGTGTTCCTGTACCGGCTGAATCCGTGAGGGTAAGCGTGGCGGTCTCGGAACTCGTGGTGCTGGGGGTGAAGTTGAACCCGATTGCGCAGTTTGTGCCGGGCGCCAGCGTGGCGCCGGAAGCGCCGCAATAATTGGCAGCAATTGCAAAATCGCCGGCATTGGTTCCAGATATGCCGGGCGCCGCCGAGAACGTTACCGCTTCTGTGCCTGTATTCCGCACATACACGTAGTAGTAACTGGGTGAGTTTGTGTACCCCAGCGTCGTGTACTGCTGCACCGTTCCAAAATTGAATGTTGTTGGCGAAATCCCGATTGCCTGTGTTGCCGCCTCTGCCGTGCCGCTCAGCGGGATGGTTAGATTGCCGGCCGTGCTCCCTGCAACCACGCTCCCTGATTCATTGCCGCTGGCCTGCGTTGGCGTGTAGCTGACGTTAATGTAGCAGTCGTAGCCAGGACTCATTGTCGTCGGCAGCGCACCGCAATTCTGGCTTTCGATTGCAAAGTCGCCCGTGGATGTCAGGCTGTTGAGCTGCACCGGGCTGTTGCCCGTATTGTAGATGTAGATTTGCTGGTAAGCGCTCGTAGTACCGTTCGGCTGCGCCTCAAACACCAGGCTGTCTGGTTCGGGCACAAGGCTGCCTGTCGGTGTAACGCCGGTTCCCATCAGGTTCACAACCTGCGGACTGCCGGTGGCCGCATCGACAAACGATAGTGTGCCGGTCAGGCTGCCTGTCGTCGTCGGCGTAAAGGTGAGGGATACGTAGCAATAATAGTCGTATGAATCGGCGTAGTCATCCTCGGGATTGCTGGGATTCAGCGTCAAATCGGGGCAGTTGCTGTTAGTGATCTGGAAGTCGCCGGTAACCAGCACGCGATCCACTGTAAAGGGTGCTGTTCCAGTGTCGTACATGTAGAAGGTCTCGGTAGCGCTCGTTACACCTACCGGCTGGGCTGGGAATACATAATTCGCGGGAACGGAGATCAGTGTTTGCGCCGACGCAACTCCTGTTCCGCTCAGCGCAACGGTGTGTGGGCTCGCCGACGTGCTGTCGGTAATGGTCAGCGTGCCGGTCTCTGAAGTCGAAGTAGAAGGCGTAAATGTGACAGCGATGTAACAGTCATTCTCTGGAAGCAGCTCAGCGGGCAGGCTTCCGACTCCGTAGCAATATTCGGATGTGACCTGAAAATCGCTGCTGCCGCTCTGTCCCGTGGTCGTCGCTTCGGCCGAGGTGATGGTCACCGGTGCAGTGCCCGTGTTGAACAGATATATAGTTTGCGAACCGCTGACCGCTCCCTGAAGCTGCGTGCCAAAATTCAATGCGCCGCCGGAGATTGCAATGGTGCCGTCTCCAGTCGACGGCACGCCGGTGCCGCTCGCTGAAACCGTCAGGTAGCCAAGGGATGGATCGTAACCTGCAAACACAGTGCCAACGCGCGAGCCGACTTGCGTCGGCGTGAACGAAACGCTCACCTGGCAACTCTGCCCGGCCCCCAGGCTTGACGGACAGTTGGTAACCGCCGTGTAATCCGCCGATAAAGAGTAAACATAGCCTTGAAGGTAGGGATCAGGTTGATCGCCGATATTGGTGATCGTCAGCGTCTGCGCGGCGCTCGATGTGGCCACTATCTGGTCGCCGAATGAGAGGTTGAATGACGAAACCGTGAGAATTCCACCGTCGACCCCGCCGGCGCTCAAGCTCACCGTTGTAGGCGAGTTGGGTGCGTTTGAATTGATCGTCAAGGTCCCGTTGGTTGTACCGCTATTGGTCGGGGTGAAACTCACATTGAGTGTACAAACCCCGCCTGCGGGCAACGTCGCAGGGCAGTTGTCAGTCTCTGAAAACTGCGGCGTACTGAAAATGAACGGCATTTGCAGAGTGATGGGTACGCCCCCCAAATTGCGCAGCTCAACCGGTTGCACCGTGCCGTATAGAGAGGATGGCGAATTTACAACCTGGTCTTCAGGGAAGTTCACGCTGTTCGGAACAGCAAACGCCAGGCTGGTACTCGTGGGCGCAATCTTGGCGATGTAAGCATAAGGCGAGTTGCCCGAAGTAATAGTCGTCGGAAAATCGGATCCGGTTACATCCACGCCTATGTACATGTTCCCCGCGCTGTCGACGGATATGAACGGAGATTCACCATAGTCGTACGAATCAAACGCTTCGGGGACCGACCCGTTTACGCCGCTCAAGAATGACGAAAACACCGCGCTGGCGCCGTTGCCGGCGAGCTCGGTAACAAACGCGGCGCCGCTGCTGTTGCCAAAGTCCTGTATCGGGTCGGTCAGCGGCCAGTCCGTTCCAGTGGTCCATCCGGTGATATAGGCGTTGCAGGCTGAACTGCACCCCGGAACGATCGCAACCGTCGTCGGTATGACGTTTGCGCCGTTATAGCCGCTGGGGCCGTTCAAGAACGTTGAGTAGAGCAAAGTAGTGCCGTCCGCGCTCAGATTCGTCGCAAATCCCCCGGCGTACGTTGTCTGGTAGGCTCCCGAAGTTGTCGGGTAGTCACCACCGGTAACTGTTCCAGTCACATAGGTATTTCCGCTGCCGTCAACGGTTATCCCGTCACCCGATCCGGGCCCGATGTCTGCCCAGTAAACCAGGCCGGTCCCGGTCGAGTTCAGCTTGGTGACATCTACCTGGTAATTGCTTATGTACTCACCGTTGTAGCTGACCGCCCCAGAGGTGGTTGACGTTCCAGGGTATCCCGCGCCTGTAACGTATGCGTTCCCGCTCCCATCCACTGCAATTGCATATTCCGTATAGGAGCCGGTGAGCGCAGTCGAATATATGAGAGAAGCGTTGCCACTCAGGGTTGGGTCAAACTTGGCGACAAACCCGAAGTACTGCGAACCGCCGGACGGGGCGGCTTGATATGCTCCCGATGTAGTTGGGAAATCGGACGAGTATGCGCCTCCGGTAATGTAGGCCTTGCCCGTTCCATCAACGGCCACGCTGTATCCAATATCGCTGCCGGAACTGCCGCCGAAATACGTTGAGTAACTCAACGCCGAGCCGTTCGCCTTCAGCACCGACAAGAAGGGTTGAGCGGAGCCGGGCGCGGTTCGCTGGTAAGCGTTTGAGGTCGTCGGCAACCCGGTATAGGCAATTCCCGTCACGTACATATTACTGGAGCTGTCCACCGCGATCCAATTGGGATAAATAGTGCTCGTACCCAGCGACACGTTCAACAGCGCATTTCCGTTCGGATCGAACTTCTCGATGTCGAATCCACCACTGTTATAGCCGGATACGTACACGTTGCCCTGCGCATCTGCCGTGAGCGCGCCGAGATAGGTGGTTGAGTTCACCAGATACTCGCCATAAGCCAGCACCGGGTCGATCACGAGCGGGCGCGAGGGGTCATATTTGCCGAGCGCGAACTCAACAACCTTGCCGCCGTCGCTGTTACGCGCGATGCGATAATTCGCTTCTACGTTCTGCTTCTGGTTGCCGTCGGCACCAAGCTGGTACGCCACCGGCTTCAACAGCCGCAACTGCCCGTCTGCGCTGCCATCGATGTGAAGAACCAGGTCGCCCTGCTTGTCGATCTCAGCCAGGCCAACGCCCTCGAGCCCCATGCGTACCTGATTGGAATTTGTCCCGGCAGCCAGAGTGAAGTCGTATTCAAGCCTGCCCTCCTGGCCGTAAAAGTCAAGATTGACACCCTTGTACACATCCGCGTAATCCACGCGGCCGTAGCTTGGAAGGCCCGTGATCCAGGTCTTCGGGTCACCGGTTGGGAAAAAGCTGCTTTTCTGCGCCAGCACTCGTCTCGCGCTGACTGTGGCGCCTGGGTTCGCGCCAAGAAGATTAATGCCGAGCGAAGCTGCATCGGCCGCGGGCGCAAGGTCGAGCCGCTCGCCACGTCTTGGAATCGGCTGTCTTGCCGGCAGCGTCACCACCACGCGCTTGCCCTCAAGAGTGACCTCGTACCCCGCGCCTTGCGCGGAATACAACTCGGCTCCAGGGTGCTGTCCGCGATTGGGTACGAAAGCAAGGGAGTTCTGCCGGAATCCGGACTGAGTCACTGATGGCTTGGCTCCGCCTGCGGACTGCGCCCATGTATTGGCGCACAAGACAGCTATCGCGCAAAGGCACGTCAGGCCAAAGCTCAGTTTAAGCATCGAGCAGGAAGTGGTTTGGCTTACGAGCAAACGGCTGCGAACGGCATCCATAGACATACGAACCCCTTTTGCTATCGCCACACTGGCGCGAGTGATTTAGGTGAAACTGTTTGATTGAAGTAGAAAAACTGCTCTGATCGATTAGTCAACAGGCGGGTGGCTGCACGAACCGCATCGATGCGTGCTTCAGTGCTGCCGCGACATACGCGAACCCCCATGAGACGCTACTCCCTTGTGTCCGCGGCCAAAACGGCCAGGACATGAATCCAAAAAGGCACGAAAAATCGTACTCGGCAATTTGGGGGAATTGCGTACGAGGGGGAATTTGAGACTTTAACTAACGTGAAATATTAGCACCAAAAACGCCCGGATGCGTAGAATTGCAAACCATTTAGATGAATTTCATATAGTTCGTTACTGCCCATTACTTCTGGCCGCAAAGTTTCGTTACCGAATGGGCATGGCCCTCGCGGCGCGAAGCAACCAATGCAGCGGGGGTATTAGGCGAAAAAAGGTGGGGATTTGATGGTAGGCGAGTCGGGACTCGAACCCGAAACCCTCAGCTTAGAAGGCTGATGCTCTATCCACTTGAGCTACTCGCCCGCCCGTTTCATTTTATCTTTAAATCGATCTCGCCGCGCACGCATCGGACTTCGTTCCCGATGCGGCCTCGACAACAAAGCGCACCACGGCCTCTTCGGCCCAGTGAATTCCCTCCCCCGCGCCTGTTCCGAGAAAGGCGCAATGACCGCCGTGCCGCGACTCGGCAAAAACAATGTGCGCGTTGGCGGCGAGCCTTGCCCGAGTCTCTGCGAAGAGTCTGATGAATGGATCGTCCTGCGCGCAAAGAACAAGCGTCGGCGTCTCAATGCGATCGATTACGCGCGCACTCGCCGCCCGGTAGTAATAGTCATCTGCATTCGCAAAGCCGCAATATCGGGCCACAATTTTGTCGTCGAATTCGCGAATCGAGCGCAGCGTCCCGACGCCCGCAGTCATATAGATAGCCGGGAACAACTTCGCCTTGTTGTGGAAGCGGCGCATGAGCCCGCGCAGAAATCGCCATTCATAGATGCGGTTCGCGGGTTCATGCAGCGCGTCGGCGCCGGCTGCGAGGTCGATGGCGGGGCAGACCGTAGCGACGGCGGCGAGAGGCGAGCGGCTGCCCCACTCCCCAGCCAGTTTCAGCACCAGGTTGCCGCCCATCGAGTAGCCGATCAGGGCAACCCGGGTGAGATCGTACTTGCTGGTGAAGTACTCAATCACCGCGCCCACATCGCTCGAGAGCCCGGAGTGGTAAAGCGTAGGCGTAAGTTGCTCTGAGCCGCCGCAGTTGCGCATATTCATGCGCACCACGTTCATGCCCGCGGCGAATGCTCGCGAAGCGATCCCGCGAATATAATGCGAGTCCGACGACCCCTCGAGCCCATGCACAAGAATGGCGGTCAGCCGTGCGGCGCGTACTTCTTCAGGCTGCCAGTGGCAGTGGCAGAGCACGCGGCTGCCGTCGTCGGGATCAACCAAAACGGTCTCGGCCTCGGTGGTAAGAAGGAATTCCGGTCGCGGATAAAAGTTGCCGACGATGGTTTGAAAGTGGCCGTTTCTAAGCCCTGGGCGAGGCTCAAAATTCGCGAGCCACGTTGGAACGCCGGCTGCGCAATTGCCTGGTGCCATCTCAGTAAAGGAATCGGGAATCACTGGAGCTTAGCAAGAATCTTCGGCGAGCGGGAAAAATGCAAGCGCCGTCGCGAATGACCATGGAACGGGATCGGCTATGGCGCCCGACTGAAATCAGATTAACACGTAGTTGATTCGCACGCTCGTCACGCCCGCAACAGCCTCCGCTGCAGTTGTTCGAGCGTCTGCCCTTTCGTCTCGGGATAAACCATCAGCACCACCACAAACTGCACCACTGTCATTGCCGCAAAAAAGATAAACGGAGAAGCCGTGCTCATCTTGTTCACAATCACAGGAAACATCTGCGCGATTAATGCGTTCATGAACCAGTGGCTGGCGCTGCCTACGCCTTGCCCCTTTGATCGCACCGAGGTGGGAAACACCTCGCCAAGATAGACCCAGATTACCGAACCTTGCGAGACGCTGAAGAACGCGATGTACGTGATGAGCAGCCACAACAGCGCGCTCTGATGCGAGTGCGAACCAAACACCCACGCCACGCCGGCGAGGCAACTCGCGCAGCCGGCTGCGCCAATCAGCAGCAGCGTCTTGCGGCCCGCTTTGTCGATCAGCGACATTCCGACGATGCAGAATATGAGGTTGGTCGCTCCAATCGCGATGGCCTGCAAGTCGCTCGAGATCTGACTGAATCCCGCGTAAGAAAAAATATCGTTCAGGTAATACAGAATTGCGTTAATGCCTGCGAGTTGATTGAATGCGCCTATCGATATAGCGAGAAAGAGCGGATAGCGATACTTCCACTGGAAGACAGGCTCGTGAGCAGTAGCATGCTCCTGCTCAATCGCCGCCTTGATATCGGCCAGCTCCGCTTCAGGATCGGGATCGCCCATCATCTTCAGCACTGCCAGCGCCTCATCAATCTCGTTGCGCGATGCCGACCAACGGGGGCTCCGTGGAATGCCGAATAAGAGCACGAGAAATGCCAGCGCGGGCACCATCGCAATCCCCACCTGCCAACGCCACTCCGCTGCACCCAGGTGCATCGTCCGGATCACGAAGTTTGAAACGTACGCCAGCATAATGCCGAAGACCACGTTGAACTGAAATGTAGCCACCAGCCGTCCGCGCCATTTTGCCGGCGCCAGCTCCGCAATGTAAACCGGGCCCAGTACCGACGATGCTCCGATGCCCAGGCCTCCAACAAACCGAAACACCAGGAACGAAGGCCAGTTCCACGCCAATCCGCAGCCGAGGGCCGAAGCGATATATAGCAAGGCCGTGAGGCGTAGCGTTTCGCGACTGCCCATCCGCTGGCCGATTTGGCCCGCGCTCAGCGCGCCAATCACTGTGCCCACTAGTCCGATCGCCACTGTGAATCCCTTGTCGTGCGGATTCAGGCCGTATAACCGAACCAGCGCATCGATCGCGCCCGAGATCACTACCGTATCGAATCCAAATAGCAGTCCGCCCAATGCGCCTGTCAACGTGGCCTTGATCAGCTTCGAATTCAGTTGCATTCTTTGTCCCTTCAAGCGATCCAAGTGGCATTCTATCTTCCCAGGTAGGTATAACGGCGAATCCGCTTACCAGTTCAGAGCCTGCGGTTAGCTAAACACCGCTTGTCGCCACGGATAGACCCGTAGCGGAATTCAGCAGACGACAAGATACGAACTCTCATGAAATTCGATTTTTCAGGAATTATGTTCCGCCGGCATCAGAGCAACTTTCCAATCGTAGATGCGCCTTAAAGCGGCGCGCATAGTTGGGATGCGTGTCGGCAATTCCACACGCCTACGCAAAGGCAGGTAAGGTGATGACTCGTCTTGCTTCTGGTCGATCTCCTTAAAACGGAGGCGCACTCTTGCCCGATGGTGAATTGAAGTAACGAATCCAGAATTCGGTTTTCGCGCTGTCTGAGAGTGGCATGGCGCCAGAGTGTGCGCCGAGCTCCATGGTTTGAGGCTGGCCGGAATTGACAGAGGGCCACGCAGGCAGGCTCGCTCCATTGGGATTGCCTTTCGCAGCGAAGTTCACCAAATAAGTCGAAACAATGCCTGCCAGCTTGAAGTCAACTGGTTCCCACGGGCGATCGAGCATCTTGAGGTTCAGGAAGAAGTATGGAATCTCGCCTGTATGGAAGGCGCCGAACTCAGGGTGCTGCGGCCAGGGAATGGCGCGGTCAAAATAGTATGTAAACACGGGCTGGCTATGGCTTTTGGTGCGCGCGCTGGCCCACAGAAACATCGAGACTCGATCGCGGTCCTGATTGCTTGCGGCGGTTGCGGCCTTGATGCCTTCGTCGTCCGTTACCGGATAGAGTTTCTCGAACTCGGCCGCCAGGTCGCCATATCTTTTTTCCAGGTTCTGATGGTACTGGTCGAGCGTCTTAACCGGCTGCGTAAAGAGCGCCGAATCGCCAGCCTGGTAACCGGTAATCACCGGCACATCATTATCAGTGCCCTTCTCGCTCATGCTGTTTGGCGTATCGGGCAATACCCATCCGTCAACAATCGGCGCAAAGCGCAGCCCGCTGACCATTCCTGCCGGGAGTAACTTTTCGGCCGGCAGAGCTCGCAGTTCCTTGATTGAGGTCGCGTGGTGTTCGGTTTCGAACTTCAGACCGTTCTTTTCGGCTTCGTTCAGGTTCTGCATCGGAAGTCCCGAAATACCAATCCCGCTATCGGCCTGCGCCCTTTGGAAGAGCCCCTTCGCGAGCGGCGATGCAACCAGTGCGGCCACGCTGAATGCGCCGGCCGACTGTCCCCAGATGGTGACTCTATGCGGATCTCCTCCGAAGGCGCCGATATTGGCTTTCACCCACTCCAGCGCTGCAATCTGATCCAACAGGCCGTAGTTGCCTGAAGCATGGTGCTCCGATTCGGCAGTCAACTCCGGATGCGCGAGAAAGCCGAAGACGCCCAGTCGATAGTTGATGGTGACTACAACAACGCCTTTGGCTGCCAGGTTGTCGCCGTGATAAATGTCGATGGAGCCCGCGCCCCCGGTGAATCCGCCGCCATGAATAAAGACGACGACTGGGAGATGAGCACTGCCACTGACCTTCGGGGTCCAGATGTTCAGATAGAGGCAGTCCTCGCTCACTTTGCCGTGCGTGAGGAACTCTTCGGTCCACGGCATGTGCATGGGGAGCAGGCTCTGGATGATCGGCTGCATGCAGCTCGCGCCCCACTCGTTGGCATCGCGAACGCCACTCCACAAAGCCGGCGGTTGCGGTGCGCGCCAACGCATGTCTCCCACGGGCGGCGCGGCAAAAGGGATGCCTTTGAAGACGGTAACAGTCGAGTTTGGCGTCCTAACTCCGGAGAGCTCGCCCTGAGCGGTTTGCACTACCTGGGACGCAAGGGTATGAGTGATTAATGCAGCAAAGACAGCCAATTTCAAACCGGCTTTCATACGTTCCCTCAATGTTCCAACATTCTAATCATCTATAAAACTCCAGCGGGAGCGTCGACAACATCCGCGTATTGGAAGGGTATTGATTGAGGGTGTGAACCCTTTCCGGTTCTGAAAAACTTGGCCTTTGATGGCTAATAAACTCTGCTTGCGATGACTTGCGTTTCCGATGCAACGCCGTCGTGTCTGCCAGGAGCAATTCCAGTGGGCACATGGAACGTTTTGATCGGCGTGCCTAACATTCGCTCCGGCGTTGAGTCGCATTACACCATTCACGTATGGCTGTCTGCTACCGGCGCGGTTGCTGCCGAGCCTGAAATCCTGCGCCAACCGCTGCGCAGTGGTCCAGCCTGGTTCCGCGGCGATCTTCACATGCACACCGGGCACAGCGACGGCCAGTGTCCGAGCCAGTCCGGCAAAATGGTCCCGTGCCCTGTGTTTGTTACCGTTGACGCCGCCGCTCGCCGCGGCCTCGACTTTATCGCCATTACCGATCACAACGCGTCGTCGCAATACGATGCCATGCGCGAACAGCAGCCCTACTTCGACAAGCTCCTGCTGATTCCGGGCCGCGAGATCACCACCCTCAAAGGCCACATCAATTTTCTCGGCAGCACCGATTTCATTGATTTCATGATCGGCGGCAAAAACGTCCCCGACATGAACGCCCTTCTGCGCTCGGCCGGCTCGGTTGGAGCGATCACATCCATCAACCACCCCATGTCTCCAACCGGGGAAATCTGCATGGGCTGCGGATGAACGCCTGCAACCCCGGTCGATATGCGGCTTCTAACCGGCGTCGAAGTTATGAATGGCGGCAGCGAACAGCACGGGCTCTCGGACTTGCCCTTCTGGAACCGCGAGTTGAACGAGGGCTGCCGCCTGACCGGCATTGCAGGCAGTGACAACCACAGTCAGTATGGAGTGACCGGCTCCGATGCGCTGATCGTGGGTTAGGCTGTGTGTTTATCAGGACACGCAGTTCAGAGCCACAAGCGGA
>Ga0335073_10012792_pt1 | contig 11771 bp, 9 predicted proteins | sample Lox_Sample_22_FD_207093 | JGI IMG/M metagenome (GOLD analysis project Ga0335073, IMG submission 207093) | Soil microbial communities from Loxahatchee National Wildlife Refuge, Florida, United States - Lox_Sample_2.2 | ecosystem: Environmental > Terrestrial > Soil > Wetlands | place: USA: Florida... | reverse complement strand
GCCTTCTGTACGGTGAAGAGCGTGCCGCGAACGTTGAGACCGAAGGTCTTGTCGAAGTGCTCCTCAGTGACCTCTTCGAGCTTCGCGAACTCACCAAAGCCGGCGCTGGCGAAGAGGATGTCGATCCTGCCTTTTTCCCGCTTCACCGTCTCATATAGGCGATCGAGGTCGGCCAGGTTTGAGGCGTCGCCCTGCACACCCGTGACGTTCTTGCCGATCAGCTTGACTGCCTCATCGAGTTTGTCCTGCCGGCGGCCTGTGATGAAGACGTAAGCACCCTCTTCGACGAAGAGTTTCGCTGTTGCGAGTGCCATGCCGGAGGTGGCGGCGGTGATGACGGCTACTTTGCCTTTGAGTTTGCTCATATTCTGTCCTTTTTTCTGTTTCACGTTGAAGGCATCTGGGACTGTCGTGCCGGCCCTCACCGGCTGTTGTCGAGTAGATGGAGCCGGGCCGCCCTAAGATTCAATAGTTCTGAAGTTGTGAACTATTGAACCTTTTACGCGGAATGCTTAATCTTACGGAGGTGCGTCCCCTGTTCCATCCGTCGCTTGAGGAAATCACGGTGGAGGGGATTCTCCATGCCTTGTCCGACCCGGTGCGGGTGGCCATCTTCGCGGAACTCGTGGCTCAGGAGTGCTCGCAAAACTGCTCGATGTTTCTGACCGTTAGTGATAAGCGAATTCCCAAGTCCACTCTCTCACAACACTTCAGGGCATTGAGGGAAGCTGGATTGATCCGTAGCGAACGGCGCGGTGTGGAGATGCAGAACATCTCACGCTGCGCGGAGGTCGAGAAGCGCTTCCCCGGGCTTATCCGCGCGATCGTCAACGCGCACACCATCCAGTCCAGAGATGAAGCGCGGTCTGCGAAGCGATTTTCCAGGCGGACAGCGAAGACCAGGTAAAGCGCTATGCGCCATCCGCCGGGCTGAACGCACACGGGTCGAATTAGAATGTGAAGTCGGCGAGTGTTGACTGATCCATGGTGGTGATTCTGGAATGGCGAGAACAAGCCGATTCGGCTCATTGAGGTTTCGAGGGTAGTCAAATCACGGACCAATGAAGCGAAATGTATCGCCTGCTCGGGCCGCCCCGTCCTAATGAATGGATTTGGGAAATCGGGCGACTTCCTGATCCACGATGATCTGCTCCCGGCATTCCAGTTCGCGAGCTTCGGTTTCCGAAAGATTCAGCGCGCCCATCAGTTCCCTGAATGAGGTCGCCTTCACCGGTCTTCCCTCCCAGAGAATCATGAGCTTCTTCCGGATTTCCTCGCCATCGCGGCTCTGGAGAGCCGCATGCAGCCGACAGCCCGAGCAGGTTCCCGGACCAGGACAAGCGCGTAATGACTTCGGACAAATCATCTGAGGTTCAGTCAAGGGCTCACCGTCGTACGACGAACAATACCGCTGCGACTTAGCTTTTGAAAGATTACTTCGGGAACATTGGGTAGGCCCGAACTCGTCGCTTTTTTTACTGCGCCCTTGTGCTCGGGAGACCCTTGATTGATCAGGCCCAGCTTCAGGCGATCTTGCCCGAACCGGCGGACAACCGTCCAGGCTGAGCCGTTTTGTTGATCCGTCCTTTTCTCAGAAGGGAATCTCTCCATGAAACCGTCAGAACTCTACGAGGCGCTTCATGCGCTGATCAGTGAACGTGTGCCCCTGCACATCTGGGGCGCGTGCGGCGTTGGCAAGTCGCAGATTGTCGCCCAGGTCGCCGCCGACCGAAAGTGCGATTTCCTCGACATCCGGGCGGTGCAACTCGATCCCGTCGATCTGCGCGGTCTGCCACGGATTTCGGCCGACCGCGCTGAATGGGTGCCGCCGAAATTCCTCCCGATCGATGGCGAGGGCATCCTGTTCCTCGACGAACTGACTTCTGCACCGCAGATGACCCAGGCCGGCTGTTATCAACTGGTTTTGGATCGCAAGCTCGGAGAATACCGGCTTCCGGATGGCTGGGTGGTGATCGCTGCGGGCAATCCCGCCTCGGAACGAGGCGTCCATTTCTCGATGCCGCGGCCGCTGCGGAACCGTTTTGTCCATCTCGATCTCGAACCTGACTTCATGGACTGGTGCAAATGGGCGGTAAAGGCGGGGATTCGCCCCGAAATCATCGCCTTCCTGCGCTTCAAGCCGGCGCTTCTGCACGATCCGGACGCGACGTCCGACGTGAATGCCTGGCCGACCCCGCGCTCCTGGGAGATGGCGTCGAACGTTCTGAGTGGTTTTGCCCGTCGGCAGCAGAGCGGCTTCTTTGCCGGCACCACCGAGATCGAAGCGCAGTTGCTCGAAGGAACCATTGGGGAGGCGGCAACCACGGAACTGGTCGCCTTCCTCCGCCTCTTCCGGCAGCTGCCGTCGATCGACGAGATCCTGCTCAATCCCGATGCGGCGCCTCTCCCCGATGAGCCTTCGGCGCGGATTGCGATCGCCACGGCACTCGGCCGCGCTCTGACCGACCATTCGATCACGAAGGGGATCCGGTATCTCGACCGGATGCCGACCGAGATGCGGGTGCTGGCCATGCGCGATGCCGCCGCTCGCGATCGGTCCATCACCTATACGCCGGAATTCGTCCGCTTCGGCGTGGAACATGCGGAGGTTTTGCAATGATTACCGAACGCGCTATGCTGGCCGCGGTCCACATCAGCATCTGGACTGCGATCAAACACGACCGAAAGGTCAGCCGGGAGGTCGCCGAGCAGCACGGAGCCTATGCCGGCGCCGGCCGCTACAACAAGCAGCTGCTTCGGGAAGCCGAAAGGCTGGAATCGCTGCGCTCGCTCTCGGGACAGATCCGCCAATATTTCTATAAAATCACGCTGCCTTGGTCCGACGAGGGCTATCGCCTGTTGCCAGCGCACTTCTACTTCGAGCTGACCACGAAGATGAGGGAGTTCGAGCAGGCCTTCGCGCAGCAGGTGGAGGAGTTCCTGGCCGTCTACCCCAGCTACATCGAGCAGGTCCGGCCGGAGCTGAACGGGCTTTTCCGGGAAGAAGATTACCCATCGACGGACAAACTGCGGAACAAGTTCGGGGTCAAACTCGAGGTTTTGCCCATTCCCAGCGGCAATGACTTCCGAGTGACACTTTCCGAAGAAGAACAGGCGCGGGTGGCACGGGAGATCGATGAGAACGTACGGCAGTCGCTGCAGAAAGGGACCGAAGATCTTTGGACGCGACTGAAGGGCGTGGTCACGCATATGGTAGAGCGCCTCAATGAACCGGAGTCGCGCTTCCACGCGTCGCTGGTCACCAACATCGGCGAGTTGGTTGATCTGCTGCCACGTCTCAATGTGAATCAAGACGAAGAACTCAACCGCTTCGCCGGGGAAATCAAGAACCGGCTCTGCGGATTCACGGCGCGAGATCTGAAGAAGAACGAGATCCTCCGCGCAGCGACCGTAAACGATGCCGCCGAGATCCTGACGCAGATGGACGCAGTTTTGCGCGAGCGGGGGCAACTTGCGGAGAGTGAGTCCGCACAGATTCCTGCGAGCGCCGACGGCATCTATGCGCACATGGCCGCCTATATGGAGGCTCCAGTGTCATGAATCACCCAATTGTCACTGCAACCATAAATTAGCCGGAATAACCAATCTAAGCCTGTAATTCATCTTCTCCCGCGTTGGGTTGATTGAGCGAATCGGCAAGGACCCCGCCGATAATCTGAGGTACCTCCGCCGAGGTGATGAGGTTGTAGTGGCTATAGCCGGGCACAACCGCCAGTCGTGATTCCGACAATTGTGTGTTCACCCACCCAGGTTCCTTCACACCGCCACCCAGCAGCGCGAAGAACTCGGCGATGTGCTTCTGCGAAATTGAGTCATTGTCTGCGAACACCAACAGGACCGGCATCTGCAGCCGGGCGATCTCCGCGGACCAGTCATAATCCTCGCTCAACAGCTTGCCCATCTTGTCGAGGAACTGCGGAAAGCGCTGTGGCTCAGGCCACTGTTTTGAAAACTTGCCCGTCGGCGTTTGCAACATGTTTGCGGCCATGGGGCCGTCACTTTCCGGCGGGAGGGCTGACTACGTACTGCTCGATCAGCGTGGTCGCCCATTGGCGGTGATTGAAGCAAAGAAACAGGCCATTCAGCCTTACATAGCCAAACAGCAGGCTCTGCCCTACGCAAAGCAAATCGGCGCGCCGTTCATCTTCCTTACGAATGGCGAGCTTATCTACTTTTGGGATTACCAGAACGACGATGCGCGCATCGTGAATTCTTTCTATTCGCGTCGCGACCTCGAAAGACTTGTTCACCTCCGTGCCGAGAGTAAACCTCTTGCGACCATTCCAATCCCGGAAACCTATATTCGCCAGGGTGAAACCCGGCTCGTACGCCCATATCAGCAGGAGGCAATGAGGGCGCTCGATCGCACGGTGGAGCTGGGCAAGCGCCGGTTCCTTATCGAACTGCCTACCGGCTGTGGCAAAACCGATTTAATCGGGCTGTACCTTAAGAGGCTTGTGCAGGCCAATCAGGTAGAACGAATCCTCTTCCTCGTGGATCGGGATCAACTTGCTAAGCAAGCCATCGAAGCCATCCAGGACTTGCTTCCGGGCTATTCCAGCTATTGGCTGAAGCCTGGAATGGTGCGGCAGGAAAAGCAGATCAGCGTGTGCTTGCTGCAAACCATGATCGGAAGGTATCAGGAGTTCACCAGTGGGTATTTCGATGTTGTTGTGATGGACGAGTGCCACCGTTCAATCTACGGTGTCTGGCAGACCGCCCTATCGCATTTCGACGCTCTGCACATTGGCCTCACGGCAACCCCGGCCGTCTATATTGAGCGGAACACGTTTCAGTTCTACCACTGCAAAGACAATACGCCGGATTTCTCCTACCCAATTCAAAAGGCCTTTGAAGAGCAGTTCCTTGTCCCTTACAAGTTTGCGTCTGGCATTACCACGCTGGTGTCTGAGGGCGCCGATGTGGACGAGGAGCACTACGATCCAGCCGAGTTCGAGCGGAAGTGGACGAATGAGGCAAGCAATCGGCTGATGATGAAAGAGTTTGACCGGCTGGCCTGGCAGAATTACAAGGAGCTTGCTCCCGGACAGAAGGTCGGCCCCGGCAAGGCGGTTGTCTTTGCCATTTCGAAACACCATGCAGCTAGGCTGGCACTGTACCTGAATGAGCTGCACCTTGAATACAAGGGTCGATATGCGGAAGTGATCACCTCGGACGTGACGAACGCCGACGACCTCATTCGGCGCTTCAAGCAGGAGGAACAGCCTGCGGTAGCCGTCAGTGTTGGGATGCTGGATACCGGGTTTGACTGCCGCGAAGTTCTGCACCTGGTCATGTGCCGCCGTGTGCGCAGCCCCATCCTTTACCAGCAGATGCGTGGACGCGGCACTCGAACCGCTCCCCATATCGGCAAAGAGAAGTTCATCATCTATGACTTTTTCCGCAACCACGAGTATTTCAACGACTCGGACACCGACATCTTCTCCGGCAGCGGCGGCGGCTACGCCACTAGGCCGAAGCCTCCGCGTGGCATGGATCCGCGCGAACTGGTTGAGCTTGGCCTTGAGGATGAATGGCTCGACGCGGTTCACTACATTGAAGTCGGCCCCGACGGCGAGCGCGTTGACAAGCGCGACTACGTGACCGAGTGGGAGAAGGCAGTCACCCAGGGCGCGACTGCCGACCCGATCATTGCCAAAATCAAGGCCGGCGAATCGCTGAGCGAGCAGGAAGAAGATCAGCTTGCCCAGCACTTGAACCAGCCACAACACTATTTCAACGAGGACAACTTGCGTCGGGCCTATCGCAACCCTGGCGGCAACCTCGTGGACTTCATCAAAGCGGCGCTCGGGCTGGTCAGGATCAAGAGCCGAGAAGAGCGCGTGGAAGAGAACTTCCGCGCCTGGCTAGTTGCCAAGAACCTGACGCCGGAGCAGGCGCAATACCTCTCGCTCATCAAGAATCGGGGCGTAGTCAAGGGCAAGGTCTCCATTGACGACCTCTTTGCCCCGCCGCTTTCCATCCTCAATGCCGCCAGCATCGGCATCGAGCTATTTGGTGAGCAGGGTCTGCGCGCCGTCATGGAAGAGATCAACCAATCCGTCCTGGCCGCCTGACGGATCGCACTTGCAGTAAAGGAAACCGATGAACCAGCAACTACGCCACAAGCTCGACCAGATCACCGACACCCTCTGGGCTGGCGGGGTCACCAACCCTGTCACATACATCGAGCAAATCTCCTACCTCATCTTTCTTAAGCTGCTTGACGAGGAGGAGTCCGATCGGGAACTGCGCGCCCGGCTCGGTTCCACGAACGGCAATGCGAAACCCCTTTACCCTGCGCAGTCGGAGCGCTATCGCTGGTCGAACTGGCGTTTCAAAAGCGGTACTGAATTGCGCGACTTCATCCGCGATGAGGTCTTCCCTTATATGGCTTCCTTGGCCAAAGACGAGCCGGAGGTTGCCGAATACTTCCGCGACGCTGTGCTTGAAATCGTCGATCCCAATGTGCTCAAACAGGTCATCGACGAATTGGATGGCTTTGAACTGCGCAAACTCGGCCCGGACGTCAAAGGCGACATCTTTGAGTACCTGCTCACGCACCTCGGCTCCAGCGCCCTCAACGGCCAGTTCCGCACGCCGCGGCAGATTCGGGCTTTCATGATTGAGATGGTGGACCCTGATCTTGGCGACACGATCTATGACCCTGCTTGCGGGACGGCAGGATTCCTCATTGACGCCATCGATTACCTGCTGGCCAAGTACTCGGACCATGTCAGCGAATACCCCATCTACGGTGAGGATTGGCTGGACAAAAAAGCGAAGACGCTTGCCGAACTCAAGAGCGAAATGCCGCGCCTGCAAACCTATCGCAAAGGCGCCGGCGAAAAGATTCCCGAGTGGGGCGTACTGGAATCGTCCATCTTCGGCACTGATGTTTCCCGGCAGATGGTGCGGATCAGCATGATGAACCTGGTGCTGCATGGTATCCGCCACGCCAGCCTCAAGCGCGCCAATTCGCTCTCCGATCTGGGCGGACTCTCGGAAGACGATCTCCGCCGCCGCTACAAGGTCATCGTTGCCAATCCGCCCTTTGCTGGGCAGTTGCCCAAAGACTCCATCCGCGCCGACCTGCCAACCAACAGCAAGAAGAGCGAACTCCTCTTCCTCTCGCTGATGATGCAGCATCTCGCGCCGGGTGGCCGCTGCGCAGTTGTCGTTCCTGAGGGACTGCTCTTTGGCTCTACGGGCGCGCACGTCGATCTGCGCAAAAAGCTGCTGGATGACTTTGACTTGTTGGCGGTCGTCAGCTTGCCCGCCGGTGTCTTTAAGCCGTATGCGGGCGTCAAGACTGCCGTACTGGTCTTCCGCAGGCCCGCCTCGGAGTCGGCTAAGCGGGTCAACTGGGTCTGGTTCTATGAGGTGCGCAACGACGGCTACGACCCGGACAAAATCTCGGGCGGCGGGCGTGTGGAAACGCCGGAGAAGAACGATATTCCCGACCTGCTCGAACACTGGAAGAGCTACAAGGCCAGCGGCTTTACAACGCCTCCGGGCCTCGAAGCAAAAACCCTGCTGCCCCACGGGGCTGAGGAGCCTTCCTGCTGGTGGACCACCCGGCAGAAGTTGGCCGATGCCGAGTATAACCTTGGGGCCGGGCAATGGAAGCCGCGCATCGCGGAGAAAACGAGCAACGAAGACCCCAAGGAACTTGTTGCGGAGGTATTGAACGATTATCGCCAGGTCGTTGAGGGATTGGAAGCATTGATGACGGAGTTAGCGAAATGAAGTGGCCTAGGGTATCGCTAAAAAGCCTGTCCGTGCTCGGCCCTCAATACGGGGCCAACGTAAAGGCGGTTGTTCCTTCAGGTCGAGAGGTGCGCTATGTCCGAATTACCGATATAGATGAGTACGGCCAGCTTCGTCCTGACTCTATTGCGGAACCGGAAGGCGATGATCTTGCAGATTACGTCCTTGCCGAAGGCGATTTGCTCCTGGCCCGAACAGGAGCCACAGTAGGCAAGACATATCGGTATAGAAGTGAAGATGGCCAATGTGCGTTTGCAGGGTACCTGATTAGATTCAGGCCGAATCCGCGTTTTGTCTTTTCCACCTTCCTTTCCTACTACTTCCAGACGTCTGAATACTGGGCCTGGATTGAAAACAAGAAGCGCGTTGCCGCTCAGCCGAACGTTAATGGAGCCGAATACGCTTCATTAGAAATTCCCCTGCCTCCTCCACGAGAGCAGCAGCGTATTGTTGAACTCCTAGAGGAAGCAGACCGGTTGCGTCGACTGAGCCGTGATGCCAACGTCAAGGCTGCGCGCATCCTGCCCGCGCTATTTCTCAACATGTTCGGTGATCCGGCTACGAATCCAAAGCGGTGGACACCAACGACGGTTGGCCAGGTTCTGAAGGCCACCGACTACGGAACAAGCACCAAAGCATCTGAGGATGGAACCGGACTTCCGCTGATCCGCATGGGTAACGTGGATTACGCGGGAAACCTAGACCTCCATGACCTGAAGTTCATCAATCTCCCCGCAGAGGAAGCCGCCAAATACCGCATTGAGAAGGGCGATCTTCTTTTCAACCGCACGAACAGCATTGATCTGGTCGGCAAGACTGGCTTGTGGGATGTGGACCTGGATGCAGTCCTGGCTTCCTATTTCATCCGTGTGCGTGTGGACAGGGAGCAGGCGGAGCCTGAGTTCTTGTGGGCCTACATGAATTCAGCCTTTATGAAACGCGTCCTGCGCGCTACCGCGCGTGGAGCGATTGGCCAAGCCAATATCAATACAACTGAACTGCGCTCATTGCCTCTCTACAGGCCACCGCTGGACCTTCAAAAGAATTTTGTTGAGAAGCTGCGAGCAATACGGCATGCAATTCCGGCAGCCGAGGCCTCCGCCAAACTGGAAGCGCTCTTCTCGCTTCTTTTGCAACGCGCCTTTTCCGGCCAACTCACCGCCACGTGGCGTGAAGCGCACTTGAAGGAACTACTGGCCGAGATGGAAGGTCAAGCGCGCCAACTGAATTTGCCAATGCCCCAGGAGGCAGAGGTATGAACAGACGACTCCAAGCGCTCCGCGTCGGAAACTTCAAAGCCTTCTCCGCGACGCAGCGGATTCCGCTCAAGCCCATTACGCTGGTCTTTGGCCCCAACAGCGCCGGAAAGTCTAGCTTCATTCACAGCCTGGCCTTGGCCCACGAGGCCCAGTTTGGCCGCGAAAAGCGCGGGCGCTCGCGCCTCGATGTCCACCATACCGATATCGGCGGCTCGGCTATCGATCTCGGAGGTTTCCGCCAGTACATCTTCCGTGGCCAACTGAACCGGCGCATGGAATGGGGCGCAGAACTGAAAGTCGCCGAATTAGACCCGGTAAAGGACCGGCGGCTTGCAGAGTTGCTCGCCCCGGTCGAAACCATATCGCTCTCCATCGCGCTGGGAATCGAACTTGACAAGGAAGAGCGTCCCAGGTCGGGCGCAGAGCCCCGGGTGGATTCAATCGAAATCGCTGGGGATGGTGTGGAACTCCTGAGGATGAGCTGGCGCCCGGCAGCTGCTAAAACTGACGGCCAGAGCACGGCGCTGCGTGTGGATCGCCTGGCTACCGAACACGCCGTATTCCGGCAGGTTCTCGGAGCTATTGTTGAGAACCAGACCACTTCGGAACAGATGCGCCCGGAGGACTTCGAAGTCGCAAGCGAGGCGATTGCGGTCCTGCTACCGCAGTTGATTGTGCGCGTGGAACAGTTCTTCCCCGCGTCGGTGGAGTTGCCCAAGGCGGAATCTTCGGAACTTACGCCGGCGAGCATGCTCTTCCCGGTGAGCAGAGGAAACCGGAAAGAAGATATTGCGCAGGCCATCAGCTTCCTGCTTCCGCGCATTCTTAATGACCTCATCAAAGGCCTGTCGGATGCGCTTGCAGATGAACTCGCGCAGTTGCAATATCTCGGGCCGCTGCGCTCTTTCCCTCCCCGCCACCTAGCATTCGCGGAAAATGAAGATGCGAACTGGTACGCGGGCGGCGGCTACGCCTGGGACGTCGTGCGGCGAGATGAGGCCGTCCGCAGAGCAGTAAACAACTGGCTCGGCGCTAAGAAGTTAAAAACCCGGTATCGACTTGTCGTTCGCTCCTTCAAGGACACGGACGACCTGCAAGCACCGGTCGCCTCAGCACTAGAGGATTTTGAGACATGGAAGGAGAGTCGCGAGTCAGAGACAGGAGAACTTCAATCCGAAGTAGATGTACTCACGAGTGAAATTCAGGAATTGGAGGAAGAGCTCGACTCTGCAAGAACGCTCCGGGACACGATCAAAGCTGCAATTGACGCTGAGGGAGACGAAGAAAAGAAGAACGCACTGGCAGAAGTAATGCTAACGGCTTCTTCAAAGGTCAAGGAACTTGAAACTCAACATGACTCGATGAGCCAGGAGTTGAGCGAAAAGCAGAATGATCTTTACAGCCGCTTGGGAGAGGACTTCAGCGACGCTCGCACGGAAGAGCTACTAAAGGCATTGAACTCCTCTGAGTCGGAGACCATTCACGAACTCGCACTGATCGATCAACGCACGAACGCAACTGTCAGCCATCGGGACGTTGGCATCGGCATCTCGCAGGTCCTCCCAATCCTCGTGATGGCCTACGGATCGCAAGGAAAGATCCTGGCGATGGAGCAGCCCGAAATTCATCTTCACCCCGCACTTCAATCCGAGTTGGCAGATGTTTTCATTGAATCTGCCTTGGGCGTGCGGGAGAACACGTTCATTCTCGAGACCCATAGCGAACACCTAATTCTCAGGGTGATGCGTCGTCTACGTGAGACATACGATGGAAAGCTACCTGCAGGCATGCCTCCAATTAAAGCAGACGATGTTGCGGTTCTCTACGTCGAGCCATTGCCAGAGGGAAGCGTGGTTCGCGAGATGTCACTGAACGATCGTGGGGAGTTGGTCAAGGCATGGCCGGGTGGATTCTTTGAAGAAGGACTGCGGGAGGTCATACCTTAATCATGCTAAACGAGGTGGCTCTTACTCCTGACGTGTTCGATGGAGCGCTATATAGCTCGCAGGATGCCTGCGACATTCACTTGCGGTACATTCGCGAACCACTCCTTACTGAGGTGCTCGTGCGCGACTTGAGAGATGGGGCCTGGTCGGCTCATATAGGCCAAACCGAAGGACGTTGGCATCTAAGGGGTAAGGAATTGTTCAGGAAGCTGGCGGCGCAAAGCCGGCTCAGAAGGTTCCGGCCATCTGCTGTTCCAGACCCGCAAGATGACGATCAATGGTGCGACGAAGCTGTCGCATCAAGCCAGCTCGAATCTGTCGCCGCAATCATTTCATCAAATGCGGTTGCAGCTAATCACTCCTCGTGCCCGACTGTGTGTTCAGTAGAGCGTGCGACGAACAGTGCATGGTGGCAGGGGCGCTCGCCAAGCAGACAGGTGCCGAGAAAAATAAACGCATTCATGGACGCCCTGAGACTGGTTCTTCCAAACGCGAATTCATTGATGTTCATAGATCCGCACTTAGACCCATCACAACCGCGATACGGTAATTTTATCCAGCTGTTACTCGCGGCCAGACGTGATCCGCCAGCGCTTCTTGAAGTTCATCGGGCATGTTATGAGGGTTCAGGGCCTAAGCGCATAATCTTTACGGGCGACGGAAAGGCCGATCTCGAAAAGCGGTTTAGGGACAACTGGTCTGCGCATCTAGTGCACGCTGGGATTAAAGTAGCCATCTATGTCTGGCCCGACATTCATGACCGATCTCTGATTAC
>Ga0335073_10012791_pt1 | contig 11771 bp, 9 predicted proteins | sample Lox_Sample_22_FD_207093 | JGI IMG/M metagenome (GOLD analysis project Ga0335073, IMG submission 207093) | Soil microbial communities from Loxahatchee National Wildlife Refuge, Florida, United States - Lox_Sample_2.2 | ecosystem: Environmental > Terrestrial > Soil > Wetlands | place: USA: Florida... | reverse complement strand
CCAGCGCGTCCCGCACCGCGGCCGGGATCGGCGGGGTGCGCAGTGCGGGCACGAGGATCCGGCCGCGCCCGTCGGCCAGGCAGGCGATCGCGCTGGCCAGCACCGTGGCTGGGTTGCGCAGCAGGCCGCCCCAGTTTCCCGAGTGGTAGGACCGGTCGCGCAGCGCGACTCGCAGGGTGAATCCCGCGGAGCCGCGGGCGCCGAGGAAGACCGTGGGCCGCGCGGCGGCCACCCGCGGCCCGTCCGAGGCGATGAGCAGGTCGGCGGCCAGTTCGTCGCGGTGCCGGGAGCAGAACTCGCTCAGTCCCGGCGACCCGGTTTCCTCGCTGGTCTCGATGAGGACGACCAGGTTGAAGCCGAGCCGTCCGCCGCGGGCTCGCAGCACCTGCTCCAAGGCCGCGAGATTGATGGTGTGCTGGCCCTTGTTGTCCGCGGTCCCCCGCCCGTACCAGCGGTCCTGCTCGACCGTGACCCGCCAGGGATCGAGCCCGGGGCGCCAGCGGTGCGGCTCGGCCGTCACCACGTCGGCGTGGCCGTAGGTCAGCACGGTGGGGAGGCCGCCATCCTCATCCCTGCGCGCGACGAGCAGCGGCCCGCCGTCGCCGGGATTGTCCGCGATCCGGGCCGTGGCGCCCAGCCGGGCGGCCGCCGGGACGATCTCCCGCTCCAGGTAGGCGTGCATGTCCTGGCGGCGTTCCGGCAGCCCGCTTTCCGTCGGGAACGCGACCCGGCGGGTCAGGTCGGCGAGAAACGCGCCGGAGTCGAAATACTCAGTCGCGGAGGCGATTGCAGCAGTTCGGGTCACCTGCCCAGCCCACCATCACCCGCTGGCCCCGGCAAGGCCGGGATATGGTCTTGGGATGACTATTCGCGACGAAGCGGACAAGATCGCCGGCGACATCACCGAGCTGCGTCACGCTATCCACCAGGAACCCGAGATCGGCTACGACCTGCCTGCGACCCAGCGCAAGGTGCTCGCCGCGCTCGACGGACTGCCGTTGGAGATCACCCAGGGCAGGCAGCTCTCGTCGGTGACCGCGGTGCTGCGCGGCGGCCGGCCGGGGCCGACCGTGCTGTTGCGCGGCGACATGGACGCGCTGCCGGTGCAGGAGGCAACGGGCCTGCCGTACGCGTCCAGGATCGACGGGGTGATGCACGCCTGCGGTCACGACCTGCACACCGCCATGCTGGCCGGCGCGGCGCGGCTGCTGTCGGCACGGCAGCAGGAGATTCCGGGGAACGTGATCTTCATGTTCCAGCCGGCCGAGGAGGGCGGCGGCGGCGCGAAGATCATGATCGACGAAGGCGTGCTCGACGCGGCGGGCGAGCGGCCGGTGGCCGCTTACGCGCTGCACGTGTCCTCCGACAGGGACGTCGCCGGCGTGTTCTCGACCAGGTCAGGCCCAGCGCTCGCCGCGATGGACGCGATCGACGTGACAGTACGCGGCCGCGGCGGTCACGGCTCGGCACCGCAGCACACCGCGGACCCGCTCCCGGCGGCCTGCGAAATGGTTACCGCGCTGCACGCCATGGTCACCCGCAAGTTCGACGTGTTCGACCCAGTGGTCGTCACGGTGGGCAGCTTCCACTCCGGGACCGTCCGCAACGTGATACCGGACGACACCACCTTCCACGTGACGGCCCGCTCGTTCAGCCCGGATTCGCGGCAACGGCTCCGCGACGAGATGAAGCGCCTGTTCCGCGGCATCGCCGAGGCACATGGCCTGACCGCGGACGTGGATGACCTCGGAGGCTACCCAGTCACAGTCAACAACGCGGCTGAGGCGGCATTCGCCACCGCCACGGCCACGGAGCTCTTCGGCGCCGACCGGGCCGTCACGCCGGCCAACCCGATAACCGGCTCCGAGGACTTCTCCTACGTGCTCGAGGAGGTCCCCGGGGCGTTCACCTTCCTCGGCGCCTGCCCATCAGGCACAGATCCAGAGACCGCCCCCTCCAACCACTCGGCCAACGCCGTCTTCACCGACGACGTGCTCGCTGACGGCACCGCGCTCTACGCGGAGCTGGCACTTCGCCGGCTGGCCGGCCCCGCGCCGCAGTAGCTCTGCGGGGTTGCATCGCCAGTAGTGCGCTACCAGCCGCCGAACTGGCCCTGTGCCGCCCAGTACAGGGCCAGCGCGGCGGCGCTGGCCGCGGTGGTGAGGATGGCGAGCAGGCCGCGGGCGGGGTGGATGGCGGTCCAGCGCAGCGTGGCGGTGGCGGTGCGGCGGATCAGGATGATGATCAGGTAGATGGTGCCGGCGCCGGTGATGGCGGCGAGCGCGACGCTGATCACGGCGACGGCGGCGGTCGCGTAGTGGCCGCCGGCGGTGGCGGTGGCGGCGGCGTGGCCCTGGGTGACGGTGGCGTGCCACAGGGCGCGGTCGATGGCGGGCAGGTGCAGCAGCAGGTAGCCGCCGGTGGCGGCGAGCACCGGGATGACGCACAGCACCCAGCCGGTGACCGCGATCTTGGCGGCGCGGTGCATGCCGGTGATGCGCGGGTCGGGGTATTTGCCTTTGGTGACGGCGTTTTTCAAGATGGGCGGGATGCGGGCGAACAGGTCGGGGACGCCGATGAGGTCGGACAGGATCCAGTAGCCGTCGAACCGGGCGAAGGGCAGCAGCTGCTCGAGCATCTGCAGGTGGATGGCGGCGATGGCCAGCAGCAGGATGTCGCTGCCGGTGGCGGCGTAGATCCCGGCCAGGGCCAGGATGGACAGCAGGTTGAAGTACAGGCCGCCCAGGTCGGTGCGCAGCCGCCCGGCGCGGCCCAGCCGGTAGGAGTCGGTGACGTTGGTGAAGAACGACGGCCACATCAGGTAGAGGCCGGCGCCGATCCGGCCGGGGCGGGCGCCGCCGTAGCGGCAGCCGGCCGCGTGGCCGAGTTCGTGGAACGCGGCGGAGGCGGTGAACAGGGCGAAGACGATGATCAGGTCGACCGGGTCGCGGACGGCCTGGCCGAGGCCGGCGCCCAGGCCGTGCACGGCGAAGATCCAGTAGTCCAGCGCGGCGGCCACCGCGAGGACGGCGGCGATGACCGGCGGGCGGAACAGCGGGCGGAGCAGGGTGCCGGCCGCGGCGGCGGCGCGGCCGGGCAGCAGCGTGCCGCGGGCGGTGAGGGTGAGCAGCTGGTTCGCGGCGGGCGCGGCGGCGGGGGTGCCGGTGACGGCGAGGATGCCGAGCGGGGCCAGCTTTTCCGTGATGAGGTAGCGGGCCTGGCCGGCGGTGAGGGTCTTGCCGAGTCCGGCGCTGACTGTCTCGGCGATGGCGGTGTCGTCGCGGCGGCCGTCGAGCGCGCTGGCGGTCAGGTACAGCAGCCTGGACATCTGGATGACCTGCCCGTCGGGGCGGCGGACCAGCGACGGCGGCTGGCTGTCGGCCGAATCGCGGAACTCCCCGAGCAGTTCAGTACCGTCAGCCAGCCGGGGCGGGTCGAGCAGCCGCGGCGCGGCACCCGCGGCGCCATGATCAGCCGCGGACGCCGCGGGCCCGGTGGTCATGGTCTGGGCGACAACGCTCATGAGACCTCACCTCTCGAAGGAGTCGGCAAAAGGGAGGGGCCGCCCGGGTGCGGCCGGGCGGCCCCTCGTGGCCGCTGTCGCGTCCCCGCGATCACGCGGACAGCTGGCCGTCGGTGAAGGTTGCGGGTTACAGGCAAAGTCCAACGACGATGAAGACCTCGACACCGCCGCAGCCACATGGGCGGCAGCAGCACATCGTCTCGCGGCTGGGGAGCAGGTCGGCGCGCTCGGACTCGAGCTCGTCCAGCGTCACGGCGGTTGCGGACATGGGAGCCTCCTTTGGAGATGCCAAGTCTGTGCGTGTACGGACGAACAGACTGTTCGGTTACCACCGTACGATAACATGTCAGATCAGTCAACATGCGCATCACGATTAACCTGTTCGACCGAAGCACGGATTAAGTTGGTAGCCATGGCGGCGCACGCGGCGGACGAAAGGCCGGAGCTCTCCGGAGACCGGCCGGACGATGCCGCCATGCCGCTGCAGGAGATGAACCCGCTGCAGCGGCTGATCCAGAATCGGCTGCGTGAACGGAACTGGTCCTACGGTGCGGTCGCGCGCCGCGGCGGCCTGCCCCGGTCCACGGTCTACACCCTCGCTACCACGCGCAACCTGGTCCGGCCGCCACGCCCGGCCACGATCGACGCGCTCGCCAAGGGCCTCGATGTCCCGGTCTCGGTGGTTCGCTCCGCCGCCGCGGAGTCCACCGGACTGCACTACTACGACGTGACTCCGGCCGGGCAGCAGGACTCCGGCAACCGGGAACGGGACCTCCTGATCGCCAGCATCGACGAGCTGTCGCCCGACGACCGTCGTCACGTCGCCGCGCTCGTCGAATCGCTCCGGAACCGCGCTTCCTCTTCGCAGCAGCCGCGCTTACCGCGCGGTTCCGGTCGGCGTCACGCCGTCCGCGTCACTCCATCGGCCAGCTCGCAGACACTCCGAGCTGATCGGCGAGTTCCTCATAGGGATCCTCGGGCAGGACGAGGCGGGCGACCCGCAGGATCGCCCTGGGATCCTCGCCGGGCGGCCGGAGCACGCAGACCGTGTCATTGGCCTTGTTGTGGGTCACGACTAGCCGGTCGTAGTCGGCCAGGACGATGTGAGCTTCCTGTGTGATCACGGGTGCAGCCTCCGTTGATTCGCGGGGGGAGGAGGGTTCGGGCTGAGCATTCCTGGCCATGGCCTGACGACGCCGGCGGGCGATCACCAGGATGAGTTCGGCCAGGAAGGCGACCACGATGAGCAGGCCCGCCGCCAGCAGCATGATCCGCAGCCACCCGGGCATGCCGGCGGTAGCCGGCGCGCTGGTCCGCGGCTGCGGGACATGGGGTGATGGCACGGCATGCGGCGCCGGTGGCGTCGGCTGCGCCTTGTGGTGGCGAGCCGGGCCTGGCGATGGTCGTGTCGGTGCGGTCGGGCGCGCGAGCGTGAGCACGGTGCCCGGATGGATTGCGTTCGGGTCAGGGCCGATTGCCTGCCGGTTAGCTGCGTAGAGCGCCTGCCAGCCGCCGGGTACGGCGAACTCGGTGGCGATACCCGACAGGGTGTCTCCGGTCCTGACCTGGTAGCGAACCGGTGTTACCTGGCCTGGCAGCACCAGGACGGTGCCGGGATGAATGACATCCGGATCCGGGCCGATCACTCGCCGGTTAGCCGCGTAAAGAGCTTGCCAGCCGCCGCGCACGATGCGTGCTACGGCGATGCCGGACAACGAGTCACCTGGCTGCACGACGTATCTCGGCGCGGGCTGCGCCGTCGTCGCCGTCGTCGCGGGGGTCGCGGCGACGTCCATCGTGCTAGTCAGCGTGACCGCGGTAGTACTACTCGTACTCGCGATGCGTATGTTCGCCTGGGCCGGGGGGACGGACCCTCCCGTGCCGACCACCAGAAGGGTGAGCAGCAGGCCCCAGGCAAGCACCACGCACGCGGACTTCGTCCACACACGCAAGGTGCTTCACTTTCCTTCCTCGGGGGAGCGCCGAACGCTCAGGCTCGGCGCCGAGGCACGAACCGATGGGAAGGAAAGGAGTTACGCCGGCGGAACTTCCGGCAGGTACGAACGCCAGATTGGCTTGGCCGCTGCGCGGCGCATGAGAAGCAAGAGGAGTGACACGAGCGCCGCGGCCAGCGCCGCCAGGGCGCCGCCGAGCATTCCCGTGTTGGTGCTGCCGCCGCCGAGGCCGGCACCGCTGCCGCCGGCCGGGGCGCCACCCGGAGCGCCGCCAAGCCCGCCTAGGCCGCCGGCCGGCGCGCTCGGCACCTTGGGCAGCTGCGACAGGGACGTCGCCGGGCTGCCGCCGCCTGGCCCTGGCGGCTGCGACCACGAACCGCCGCCGACCGGCAGCGTCGTACTGTGCGCCGACGAGTTGCCGCTCTGCAGGACCTGGTTAACCGCGGGGCCCGAGCCGGTGGCCGTCCCGGTGGGCAGGCTGCTGACCGGCCCCAGCGGAGCGGTGAGAACCTGAGTCACGGTGCCCGTCACAGGGGCGAGCGCTCCGGTGACGGTCGACAGGACCGGCGTCAGCGAGTTCGTCACGGGGGCGAGCGAGCCGGTGACCGTCGACAGGATTGGCGTCACGGTGTTCGTCACCGGCGCCAGCGTCTGGGTGACGGTCGTCAAGATCGGCGTCACCGTGTTCGTGACGGGGGCGAGCGTCCCGGTGACGGTCGACAGGACTGGCGTGAGCGTGTTCGTCACGGGCGCCAGCGTCTGGGTGACGGTCGTCAGGATCGGCGTCACGGTGTTGGTCACGGGCGCCAGCGTCTGGGTGACGGTCGTCAGGATCGGCGTCACCGTGTTCGTGACGGGGGCGAGCGCCCCGGTGATGGTCGAGAGGACCGGAGTCACCGTGCTCGTCACGGGGGCCAGGGTCTGGGTGACGGTCGTCAAGGTCGGCGTCACGGTGTTCGTCACCGGCGCCAGCGTCTGGGTCACCGTCGAGACGACCGGCGCCACCGTGTTCGTGACAGGGGCGACTGTCTGGGTGACGGTGGACAGGACCGGAATCACCGTGTTGGTCACCGGGGCGACGGTGTTGGTCAGCGGGGCGACGGTGTTGGTCAGCGGGGCCAGCGTCTTAGTGACGGTGGAGGCGACCGGGGCGACGGTGTTGGTCACCGGGGCCAGCGTCTTGGTGACGGTGGAGGCGACCGGCGTCACGGTCTTGGTGACCGGGGCCAGCGTCTTGGTGACGGTGGAGGTGACCGGGGCGACGGTGTTGGTCACCGGCTTGAGCGTCTGGGTGACGGTCGAGGCGACCGGCGTCACGGTCTTGGTGACCGGGGCCAGCGTCTTGGTGACGGTCGACGTGACCGGGGCGACGGTGTTGGTCACCGGCTTGAGCGTCTGGGTGACGGTCGAGGCGACCGGCGTCACCGTTTTGGTCACCGGCGTCACCGTCTTGGTGACGGTCGACGCGACCGGAGCCGCCGCCTTAGCGACCGTGTTGGTGGCCGTGTTGGTGGCCTGGGCGACCCCACCGCCGGCACCGTTCTGGCCGGTGGCCGGTGTGCTTGTGTTGGCGACCGGCGCGGCCGTCTGGGCGGCCTGCTTGACGACCGGGGCAACCGTGTTCGTGACGGGTGCCAGCGGTTGCCCGGCGGCCGGCAGCGCTGAGGCGCCGGACTGGTGCGTGCTCGCGGAACTTCCGCTTCCCCCGCCGCTGCTCGAGCTCGATGAACTCGACGACGAGGTGCTCGACTTCGATGACTGGCTACCCGACCCGGAGGACTGGGTGCCTGCCGCCGGCTGGCCTGTGTTCGAGCTGGAGCCACCGAGGCTAGCAGCCGCGGAAGTGACCGGCTTGGCGGCCGTGTTGACGGCCGATCCCACCGATGAGAGGTCGGAGGACGTCGTGGACCCGAGCGGCGATCGCGTGTCAAGAGTCGACGCGTGCGCCTGCCTCGAGAACAGCATCATGACGAAGAAGATCCCGGCAGCCACGATCGCAAGCTGCATCGCCCGAAGAGCGATGCGCCGCGCGATCGGCTGTGGCATGAGCACCCCACTCGCCATAAACCGGGAGGATGTTGGCACGTCTGCTGCCCGTTTTCCGCGGGTCTATGCCACGTGCCCTGGAGGATTTAACCCCAAAGTTATGACATGTTGTGCGGCCACCAACGTACAGCGTTTCCGGCTCGTCAGGCAAGAGGTTTGGACATAACTGTCTGCTCGGTGACCGATTGTGTCCGGAGCCGGCCTGGTCGGGGCAGCAGCAGCGGGGTCGCCAGGATCAGGACACCGGCGATCGCGATCGCCGTCCGCGGGCCGGTGAAGCTCGCCAGCACGCCCCACAGGGCAGTGAACGCCGCGATCGTCGTGCTGCTGCTGACCGACCACGCGGACAGCGTGCGGGCTACCCGGTCTTTGCCTGTCTGGTCGAGCCGGTAGGTGGCGAGCAGCGGGTTGTACACGCCGCAGCAGAGAACCAGGCCGAACTGGACCGCGATCACCAGTACGATCCCGGCGACGCCGGGCCGCACGAAGGCCAGCCCGAGGATCCAGCACGCGCGCAGCGTTCCGGCGGTGAACAAGACCGAGTCCGGCCCGAATCGGGCCGCGAGCCTGCGGGCAAGCCGGGAGCCGATCAGGCCGCCGACGCAGGGCGCCGCGAACGCGAGGCCGTACTGCCACGGCGCGAACCCCAGGCGGCCGAGCATGAGGACGGCCATCAGCGGCTCGGTCGCCATGATGAACGCGTTCACCAGGAGCCCGTTGAAGAACATCGGTCGCAGTCCCGGGTGCCCCAGGATGTGCCGCCATCCGTCAAGCAGGTCACCGGCCCGCAGCCGCGGCGATCCGGTGCGCGCCGGCCGCGGTTCCCGCGTCCCGCTCGTCCCGGCGCGGGTGATCCCGACGGCGGAGAGCAGGTAGCTGACCGCGTCGGCGAACACCGTCGTGACGGGGCCGAACAGCCCGATCGCCGCCCCGCCCAGCGGCGGCCCGACCACGATCGAGGTCCACATCGTGGATTCGAATCGCCCGTTGGCGACGAGCAGGTCTTCCTGCCGGACGAGAGACTTCAGGTACGCGCCGCTGGCCGCGTTGAACGTTATCTTCGCCGCCGCGACTATGACCGAGACGACGAGCAGCTGAGCGAAGCTCAGCCGGCCGAGTGCGAACGCGGCGGGGATGCTTATCACGGCCGCGAACCTGATCAGGTCCATGCCGATCATCACCGGCCGCTTGCGGCGGAACTCGATCCACGGACCGAGCGGCACCGCGACCGCGGCGCCCACCGCCAGCCCGGCGGCGGCCAGCGCCGACACCTCGGCGGGCCCGGCGTGCAGCACCCGGATCGCGATGATCCCGAACGCGCCGAACCCGAACCCCGAGCCGTAGGCGCTGACCGCGAACGCGGCCCACAGCCACCCGAACTGCCGCCCAAGCGCCCGCCTCGCCATCGCGTCAGCACCCCTTGCCGTCGTGCCGGAACAACCAGGACACGATCAAAGCCGCCGGCCGGCCAGCGCATCAAACAACGCGAGCGCCGGCGCGCCACAACCGGGTGTTGTGTGACTAAGGTCGGTTGGCGTGGATCTCGCTGCGGTGCGCACCTTCGTCGCGGTCGCGGCCGCGGGCCAGTTCCAGGAAGCCGCCGTGGACCTGTCGATCACCCAGCAGGCCGTGTCCAAGCGCATCGCCGCGCTGGAGAAGGAACTGGGAGCGCGGCTGTTCACCAGGACCCCGCGCGGCACAAAGCTCACCGCTGAGGGCGAGGCTTTCCTGCCGCACGCCCGTGACCTGCTGCAGGCGGCGGAACGGGCGGTTGCCTCCGTGCGCCCCGGCAACCGCCCGCTACGCGTCGACGTGGTGGGCCGTCGGCTCGCCCCCGCCGGCCTCGTGCGCGGCTTCCACCGCGCGCACCCGCGAACCGAACTCGACGTCGCCACGCTCTTCGACGCAGGCACGGCGATCGAGGCCGTCCGCTCCGGCGCGATCGACGCCACGTTCCGCGCCGTCGCCATGCCCGCGCGGCAACTCCCCGACGGTATCAGCAGCGCCCGCGTCTACGATGAGCCCGTCCAGCTGCTCACCGGGCCAGCTCACCAGCTGGCGGCCGCGCGCGTGGTCAGCCCCGCCCAGCTCGCCGGGCACCGGATCTGGATGCCCGAGCTCGTCCCCGGCACCGAATGGGCGGCGTTCTATGACACGCTGGCCGCCACGTTCGGCCTCACGATCGACGTGACGAGTCCCGACTTCGGTACCGAGCCGCTGCTCGACACGATCGCGGCCGCCCCGTCGCTGGCCACCCTCGTCGGCGAGCAGACCCGCATCACCTGGCCCGCCGACTGGGACCTGCGGCGCATCGAGATACGCGATCCGGTGCCCGTCTACCCGCACGCGCTGCTCTGGCGCGCCGGCAACCCGCACCCCGCGCTCGCCGCGCTGCGCGACTACCTTGGCCCGCCCCGGTCTGCAAGCCCGGGTACCTGGGCGCCGAAATGGTAGCGATATGGCCAGGTTAGCCTGGAAACGGGGCCGTCCTGAGGCTTGGCAATCCGGTGAACTCATGGGAGGTGCCAGTCATGACTGGACGTGAGCAGGTGATCGCGGCACTCCAGGCAGCGTTCGTCCAGGGCAGGCTGACGAAGAAAGAGTTCGACCTCAGGGTCAGCCGGGCGCTGGCCATGTACGCAGAACTCGACGCACTCACCGCCGACATCCCGGCCGCGCCTCCCGCGGTAAAAGCGGAGCCTACCCGCGAAGCGGCGAATAAGAAGATGATCCAGCAGGGCACCGCCTCGATCGCGGGCATGACTTTCCTGCTCGTCGCGACGGTGGTGATGCCGCGAGACCCTGTGGCTGGCGCGATCGCCGGGGTACTGATCACTTTCTTCGTATCCGTGCTCAGCGCCGGGCTGCTGACGCTGCTGTCCTGGGCCATGGACCGGCGCGCGGGCGCCAAGGGCACGGGGGGCGCCCAGCCTGCGCAAGGCGCGCTGCCGGGAGGGGCCGATCAGCCGGGCGGCCAGCCGGAACGGGGTCAGGACCCGCCCGGCATGGCGGCACGCGCCGACATAGTGACGAAGTCGCGTGCCCACCACGGCTCGAAGAAGGTCCACGGCCCTTGCTTGGTTGTGGCGAGGAGCTTGCTGCCGTTGCGCGGCGCCGCCAGGCCGCGCGGGCTCGCCGGGGCGTAGCTGGCGAACACTGGCCAGGCCGGGTTGATGTCGAGCTGCATGCCGCGTACCGCCCCGGCACGCACCAGCAGTTGGGCGAGCTGAAGGGGATCCAGCTTGGGACCGACGACGTAGACGAGGGCGCCGTCGGCGGTGACGCCGGCGCCTGACCGCCATTGATGCTCAATGCCAGGCACCGAGGCGGCGCAGGATGAAGCGCCGCACGTAGACCCCCACGCCTTCCAGTCGCTACCCGTCGCGAGCGCGGTCGGAAGGCCGTCCGCGACCAGCGGCACGAGGTTCTGCCGGACGGCCACCACGTCCGGCGCCATCCGCACGTCGGTGCCCCAGGCGCCGACGGTGATTCGCCTGCTGGCGTAGATGACCAGCGATGCCGCACCGCGCACCAGCGGATCGATTACGCGGCCCTCTGTGTAGTAGCCGCCGTGCGCGTCGGCCATCTTGAAGCCGCCGTTGAACGTCGCCACTAGCGACATCGCCTGGGCGGGCTGGACAGGCGCGGTGTACCGGTAGGGTCCGCCGCCAGGACTCCCGGAACCCGAGTAAAGCCGGGCGGACAGCAGCGCGGTGTCCAGCCAAGCGATCCCGGCGGCCTGGGTGCCGCCCGGAGGGACGAGCGTCGTCTCATACACGGCGGGCACGCGATCGACGTACCGCCCGGCCGGGTGCCACGTGCCTGCTCCACCCTCACTCGCGCCGAACGGCACCAGCGGCGCCGGCGCCGGCAACACCCCGGCGCCGCTTGTGCCCCGCCGGCCTGGCGCTGCCGGCGACACGATCTTGCCCCGGGTCGCGGCTGCAGTCCGGCTCGGCGTGGCCCTGGCCGAAGCGACCTCGGCCGGCTTGCCACCGCTGCACGCCGTCAGCGCCGCGCCGCTACCCACCAGCATGACCAGGCACAACGCAACCCCAGCAGCCCGCCGCGCAGGCACCTCTGTCATGCGCCAAAGCTATTCGGTGCGGCTTCCCGTCTCCTGGCACTAGACCCTCTTCATGGCTCATTCTGAGCAAAGCAAAAGATATTGATGCTATTCATTGTGCTCTCTAGAACACCTGTGCTATTCTAATTACAGGCCACCAGACGGCGCGAACCAGGCAGAG
>Ga0335073_10012790_pt1 | contig 11772 bp, 10 predicted proteins | sample Lox_Sample_22_FD_207093 | JGI IMG/M metagenome (GOLD analysis project Ga0335073, IMG submission 207093) | Soil microbial communities from Loxahatchee National Wildlife Refuge, Florida, United States - Lox_Sample_2.2 | ecosystem: Environmental > Terrestrial > Soil > Wetlands | place: USA... | reverse complement strand
TCGACGATCCGGCTGTCGCGCCGTTCCGTCGCTGGGTGGCGCAGCATCTCCGGCTGCTCCACGCGGGCGCAGCCGCGATGTGGATCAAGCCGCGCTGATGGATTGCGGCGGCACAAGGCCGCCGCTTCTTATTCCGCCGCGACCGCGGTCACGCCGCTGATCGCCTGAAGGCCGGTTAGGTCGGGCAGGCCCAGCCGCAGCATCTCCGAGCCCTCACGCGCCGTGAAGGTCGCGCGCTCGCCGCGCGGAACATAGATCGTCGTCAAGTGCCGGAAGGGTTGGCCCTCGACCGTGCCGCTGCCCTTGGTCACGACCAGAATCGTGCGGCCGGCGACGGTGTGGACCGCGCCCGGCTCGAGGCGCAGGAAGGCCGCTTCGGTCCGCCGCTCGGTGAAGACGCCCAGCAGCTTTTCGGCGACGCCCGCGGCGCCCTCGACGGGGGCCCAGATATAATTCTCGGGGTCCATCATGAAGGGGCGCGAATAGCGCGGCTTGGGATAGACCATGGGGCGCCTGTTCACGTGCTCCCAGATCGCCTGATAACCGTCGACGTTACGCTTGCCCGGCACGTCCTTGTGGCGGCGGAACACGCCGTCCTTGAACTCCCCTTCGGGCTGGAGCGCGTCCATCCCGGCCTTCACCTCGGCGCGGGAGAGATAGCCGCTGCCGCTGGCGCCGCCCATTTGCAGCACGATGGTGATGGGCGTGCCCTCGGGGTCCTGCGATTGCGGGCCGTAGAACATGCCTTCCGGGAAATATCCGACCATCCCCGTCTTCATCCGGCCATCGCGCGCGAAATCAAGCTCGCCGTCGAGCTGAAACCGGATCTGCTCGAAATTGTGCCGGTGGCGCGGCGAGAAGAAGGCCCCGCCCATGCGCCCCATCGAGAGCTGGAAATTGTCGACCGTGCCCGGCTCGCCCTCCATCAAGAGGCGGTTGTGGAAAATGCCGCCGCGATGCTCGAGCCCGCGTTGCCATTGCAGCTCTTCGCCCTGCACGATCTTCATCGCCGTCTCCTGAAAACGCTCAGCCGCATGATTATAGCCGCGGCAACCCGCAAAATCATTTCCCGTGATCGACGCGCCCGACTGCCGCGTCGAGGTAGGAAAGATCGGCGTATTTCGCCGCATCGATCTTGGATTTGATGAATCCCAGCTCCTGCATCGCGTCGAGGTTCTTCTGGAGCGCCGGAATGTCGGGCCGCAGATCGGGATCGCGGTAATCATCCTCGCCGGGCAGCAGGTAATAGCTCGCGAGGATGTCGGGCGATTGATGGGTCAGCTTGGCCACCATCGGGATCACCTCGGCCCGGTTCCGGGGCGCGAGCATCCAGCGCGACGCGCGCACCAGGTCCTCGAAGAAATCGGCGAGCGCCGCGCGGTTGCGCTCGAGAAATTCCTGGCGCGCGCAATAGAACGCGAACTCGGTCACGCCGAACGCGTCCTTTTCCTCGAAGAGCGTGCGAACCTCGGGCGCGACCCTCGGATCGTGCATGTAATTGGTATTGAGCGAGACGAGATCGACCTTCTTGGCGGCCAGCATCGGGAACATGTTCGGCAGCGAGACCTCGACGGTTTGATAATCCCGCTTGTCCTCGAGGCCATGCTTCTTCAGCACGTACCGCATGGCGATGTCGACCACGCTGCCGGCGCCGTTGGTGGCGAGGATTTTTCCTTTCAGGTCGTCGATGGTGCGGATCGGGCCGTCCTTCAGCACCGCGAGCTTGAAGGAATAATATCCGTCGACGCCGTCGCGGAAGCTGTCGAACACGAGGCGCAAATCTTCCATCTTGGCGGCGTCGACGGCGATGCCGAACGAGGAATAGCCCAGCAGCGCGAAATCGACGTCGCCCGTCGCAAGCGCCGTGATCTCGATCGACGAGGCCTGAAACGGCATCACCTCGATCTCATAGGACTTGCCGAGATGGGGCACGACATCCTGGCGGTGCTCGAGGAACGGCGCGAACCGATCCGGCGATGCCTGATAGCCGATGCGGATTTTCAGCGGATCGGCGTGGGCCGAAACCGCGGCGAGCAGCAGCAGCGCGATCGCCGATGACGCGGCGCGCCTCATCCTATCCCCACAATGTCTTGCTTGCGAGGCGGGCGCCTTGGGCCAGCGCCTCGAGCTTTGCCCACATCACGGTGGGGTGGACGCGCCGGTGAAACGGCCCTTGGGCGAAGCCGCAATCGGTGCCGGCGATCACGTTCTCGCGACCCACGAGGTGCGCGAGGCGCACGATCCGCTGCGCCACCAACTCGGGGTGCTCGACGATGTTCGTGGCATGGCTGATGACGCCGGGGATCAGCACCTTGCCCGGCGGCAGCTTCACGCTTTCCCACACCGCCCATTCGTGCTCGTGGCGCGGGTTGGCACCTTCGATCACATAGGCGCCCGCGCGCACCTGCAGGACCAGGTCGACGATGTCCTTCAACGGCACGTCGCTCACATGCGGGCCGGGCCAGCTTCCCCAGCACACGTGATAGCGCACGCGGTCCTCGGGGATGCCCTCGAGCGCGCGGTTCATCGCCTCGACATGGCGCCGCACCCAGGCGTGATAGTCGGCAAAGCTTGCGGGCGGCACCATCCGGTCATAGGTGACGGCGGCGCGCGCATCGTCGAGCTGCAGCAGGAACCCGGCATCGACGATCATCCGGTATTCCGTGCGCATCGCCGCGGCGATGGCGTCGAGCAGGTCCTCCTCGGTCTTGTAATATTCATTCTTGCGGTCCGGGATGACGCTTGCCGGCGCCGCTACCGGGAGGAAGGCCTCCTCGACCTTCACCTTGGCGAGCGCCGCCTTGAAATTGTCGATGTCCCGCTTCAGCTCGGCCTGGCCGGTATAGGTGATCGGCCCGACGCAGACCGAATCGGACGCGGTCGCGCGGCCGTCGCGGGCATCGAGCTCGGCATAGAATTCGGGGAACCGGTCGCGATCGGCGCCGCGCGCGAACGGATCGGGCCCGGCGATGGGGCGCCGCTCGAAGCCCGAAAGCCGTTCCAGCGCGTATTGCGACCAGCTTATCGACTTGCCGAACTCCCCATCGCTCACCACGTCGATTCCCACTTCCGCCTGCTGGCGCACCACCTCGGCAACCGAGTCGGCGAGGCAGCGCTGATAATCCGCGCTGCCTTGCTGCCGGGCGCGCAGAAAATCGAGCAGCCTGGTCGGCCGAATGAGGCTGCCGACATGGCTCGTAAGGATGCGGGAGGTACTTCTTTTCACGGGCGGCGGCTCCTCATTTGGGCTTTTGCGGCCATGCTCTAGCGGTTTCCCGCGGCCCGCGGAAGCATCGAATGTCGGGCGCTTGCCACCCGTTTGCCGCTTGCCAGCGATGGGCGGAAATGGAACAAGGCTCTCGAACGAAAGGGTGAAGAGCGATGCGGATCGCTGGCCCGCGCCGGGGCATTCTTTAGCATGCGGTGGTTCGTCGGCGCCTTCATCGTACTGGTCGCGGCGCTTGGCGGCGCGGCGACATGGGCCTGGCAGGACTATGTGGGCCCCGGCCCGCTTCCGGCGCCCCGGGTCGCGGTGCTGCCGAAGAACGCGAGGATCGTCGCGATCGCCGAGACGCTGGGCGATGCCGGCATCATCGCGCATCCCTGGGTCTTCGTGGCGGGGGCCGAACTCACCCGGACCGCGCACACGCTCCAGGCCGGCGAATATGATTTCCCCGCCGCGATCTCGCCGGCTTCCGTCGCCTCGCTCCTGGCAAGCGGCAAAGTGGTGCAGCACCGGTTCACCGTGGCCGAAGGCCTGACGAGCGCCGAAGTGGCCGCCGCGCTTGCCGACGCGCCCGCCCTCGAAGGCACGCTTGCCGAGCCGCCGCCCGAAGGGAGCCTGCTGCCCGACACCTATTTCTACGTGCTGGGCACGACCCGCGAAGCGCTCGTCACGCGGATGCAGCACGCCATGGACCGGGCCTTGCAAAAGGCCTGGCAGGCGCGCGCGCCCGATCTGCCGTTCACCGACCCGCGTCAGGCGCTGATCCTTGCCTCGATCATCGAAAAGGAGACCGCGGTCCCGGACGAGCGGCCGCGTGTCGCCGGGGTCTATGTCGACCGGCTGCGCATCGGCATGAAGCTTCAGGCCGACCCGACCGTGGTCTATGCGCTGACCAATGCCGGCCGGGCGCCGCTCGCCCATCCGCTCGATCACGAGGATCTCGCCGTCGCGTCGCCTTACAACACGTACCTTGCGGACGGCCTGCCGCCAGGGCCGATCGACAATCCCGGACTCGCTTCGATCCACGCCGCGCTCGATCCGGACCGGCGCGGCGAGCTTTACTTCGTCGCGGACGGCAGCGGCGGCCACAATTTCGCCCGCACGCTCGACGAGCAGAACCACAATGTCGCGCTGCTGCGCCACCACCAGGGCGGTCCGGGCCCCGAATAGAACTGCGGCCGCGCCAAGGCTATAAGGCGGCCATGACAATCCAGAGCATGACGGGCTTCGCGCGCGCCGAAGGGCAGACCGACGGCCTTACCTGGGTGTGGGAGATCAAGAGCGTCAATGGCCGCGCGCTCGACATGCGCTTTCGCCTGCCGCCGGGACTCGATGCGCTGGAACCGCCGCTGCGGGCGAGCCTGGCGCAGCGTCTGAAGCGAGGGGCCGTCTCGGCCGCGCTCACCGTCGCGCGCGCGACTCGCGGGACCGGCATCCGCATCAACCGCGATGCGCTTGCCGCGGTGCTGTCGATCGCGCGCGAGATCGCCGGCGATGTCGAGACCGTGCCGCCGAGCCTCGATGGCCTCCTCGCGATCAAGGGCGTGATCGAGACCGACGAGGGACCCGAGGACGAATCGCAGCGCGAGCAGCGCCAGGCGGCGCTGCTCGCCGGGTGGGAGGAAGCGCTGGGGCGTCTTGCGGCCGTGCGGCTGGCGGAGGGCGCGCGGCTCGAGCCCGTGCTGGCGGCGCGTCTTAAGGAGATCACGGACCTCGTCGCCGAAGCGGAAGCGAGCGCCGCGGCTCAGCCCGAGGCGCTGCGCGCCCGCATGAAGGCGCAGATCGCCGATCTGCTGCAGGCATCGCCGGCGCTCAGCGAGGAGCGCCTGGCGCAAGAGGCGGCGCTGATCGCCGCCAAGGCCGATGTCCGCGAAGAGCTCGATCGGCTTTCGGCCCATGTCGGCGCGGCGCGGGCGCTCCTTGCCGAAGGCGACGCGATCGGCCGGCGATTCGATTTCCTGTGCCAGGAATTCAACCGCGAAGCCAACACGCTCTGCTCGAAATCCGCCGATATCGGCCTGACCCGAATCGGCCTTGCCCTCAAGGCCGCGATCGAGCAGCTCCGCGAACAAGTACAGAATATCGAGTAGGCGCTCCCGCTTTTGCGCGGCGAGAGAGTAGAATAACGGGCCATGACCGAGATCCGGCGCCGCGGCCTTCTCCTTGTGATGAGCTCGCCCTCGGGCGCGGGGAAGACGACCATCACCCGGGCGCTCGTCGACGCCGATCCCGAGATCACGCTCTCGGTCTCGGTGACCACGCGGCCGCCGCGCGAGGGCGAAATCGACGGCACGCACTATCACTTCATCACGCAGACGCGGTTCGACGAGATGGTCGCCAAGGCCGAGCTGTTGGAGCATGCGGTGGTGTTCGGCCATTGCTATGGCACGCCGCGCGCGCCGGTGATGGCGGCGCTCGATGCCGGGCACGACATCATCTCGGACGTCGACTGGCAAGGCTCGCAGCAACTGAAGGCGAAGATGCGCGACGACCTCGTCTCCGTCTTCATCCTGCCGCCGAGCCGCGCGGCGCTGCGCGATCGGCTCGAGCGGCGCGCGCAGGACAGCGCCGCGGTCGTCGCCGCGCGGATGTCTAAGGCCGCGGACGAGATGAGTCACTGGCCCGAGTACGATTACGTGATCCTCAACAGCGATCTCGAGGCGAGCGTGCGGCAGGCCCGCTCGATCATCATGGCGGAGCGTGCCCGGCGCGACCGGCAGGTCGGCCTCGCCGAGTTCGTCAACCGCCTGCGCGGCGGCCCATAGCCGTGGCGAGCGCCGCGAACGCCTCGACCGACAGGGTCTCGGCGCGGGCGGTCGGATCGATCCCGGTCTCCGTCAGAAGCGCGTCGGCATCGCCCAGCGCCTTGAGACTCTGACGCAGCATCTTGCGGCGCTGACCGAAGGCGGCAGCCGTGACGCGTTCCAAATCCTCGATCCGGCACGCCCCGCGCGGCGCCGCAAGCGGCACGAAATTGACCACGCGCGACGTCACCTTCGGCGGCGGCACGAAGGCGGTCGGCGCCACGTCGAAGGCGGGCGTCACCTCGCACAAGAACTGCGTCAGCACGGAAAGGCGCCCGTAATCGCCGGTCCCGGCCGCCGCCGTCAGCCGCAGCGCCACCTCTTTCTGGAACATCAATGTGAGCCGCCGGTATTGGCCGATCCGGCGCAGCCACGCGATGAGAAGCGGCGTCGCAATGTTGTAGGGCAGGTTCGCGACGATCGCGCGCGGCGGCCGAGCAAGCGCCGCGACATCGATCGCGAGCGCATCGCCGGACACGATCTCGAGCCGTCCCGGAAACGCCGCCGCAAGCTCCTGCAGCGCGGCGATGCAACGTTCGTCGCGCTCGACCGCGATGACCCGGCGCGCCCCTTCGATGAGCAGCGCGCGGGTGAGGCCGCCGGGCCCCGGCCCCACCTCGATGACGTCGGCATCATCGAGCGGCGCGGCGGCACGCGCGATGCGGCGCGTCAGATTGAGATCGAGCAGGAAGTTCTGGCCAAGCGACTTGCGCGCGCCGAGACCATGCCGCCGGATCACGTCCCGGAGCGGCGGCAGAGCGGGCTCAGCGATGGGTCGGCGCCGGGCCGCCGGCCCGCCTCAGGCTCATCCGCGCCGCAAGATCAAGCGCGGCAACGAGGCTCTCCGCCCGCGCGATCCCGCGCCCCGCGATGTCGAGGGCGGTCCCGTGATCGGGCGAGGTGCGGATGAAGGGCAGACCCAGCGTGACATTGACGCCGCCATCGAAATCGATCGTCTTCAGCGGGATGAGCGCCTGGTCATGATACATGCAGAGCGCGGCGTCATAGCGCCGCCGCGCCTCCGCGTGGAACATCGTGTCGGGCGCGAGCGGTCCGAAAGCGTCGATGCCGGCCGCGCGCAACCGCGCGATCGCAGGGGCGATGATGTCGATATCCTCGCGTCCCATCGCGCCGCCTTCGCCGGCATGCGGGTTGAGGCCCGCGACCGCGAGCCGCGGTCTTGCTATGTCGAAATCGGACGCGAGCGCGGCGGCGGCGATCCGGCCCACCGCCTCGATCTCGGCGCCATCGAGCGCCGCGAGCGCGGCCTTGAGCGCCAGATGCACCGTGACCGGCACGACGCGCAGCCCGGGCGCCACCAGCATCATCACCGGCCGCATGCCGCCCGCAAGCTCGCCCAGGAACTCGGTATGGCCGGGATGCGAAAAGCCCGCCGCGTAAAGCGTTTCCTTCTGGATCGGATTGGTGACGAGCGCCGCCGCGCGGCCTTCCCGCACGAACCGCACGGCGGCTTCGATGGCGGCGATGACGGCGGGGGCGTTCGCGGGATCAAGCCGCCCCGGCGTGACCGGCGCCGGGAAATCGAGCGGCAGCACCGGCAGCGCGCGAGCGAAAAGGGCGGGCGCCTCGTCAGGCGCGGCAATCGCTTCGACGGGGACGGCAAGGCCGAGCGCAGCGGCAAGCCGCGCAAGCCGCTTCGGATCGTCGATCGTGAAGAACGGCGCCGGCGGCGCCTGTCGCCATGCGAGCCATGCTTTCAGCGTGATCTCGCCGCCGATGCCCGCCGGCTCCCCCGCCGTCAGAGCGAGGGGCAGGCTCATCCCCGGATATCCACGTAGGCGCCGCGGCGCAGGTCGCGCATATAGCGCCGCGCCAGCGCATCGAGCCGCTCGCGCGCGATATTGTCCGACATCTGCTCGCGCGTCGGCAGCGTCTGCGTATCCTTGCGCTGACACACCATCACGACGCCGACGCCACCGGCGAGCGGCAGCGGCTTGCTCGGCTCTGCGATCTTGAGGGCCAGGACCTGCGACCGGATGTCGGAAGGGAGGTCCGAGCCGCGCATCTCGGGGATCTGGCGCGAGAGCTGCGGCGCGCGGTCGACGCCGATCTTGGCCATCTCGCCACAGCTTTTCGCGGTCTGCGAGACCTGCTGCGCCTGGGCTTCGGCCTTGGCCCGCTCATCGTCGCTGGCGCCCTCGGGGATTGCGAAGATCACCTCGTCGAGCGAAAGAAGGATATCGTCCGGAGTTTCGCCGCCAAGCGTCTTGCGATCGAAGAGATAGAGAATGTAGAAGCCCGCCGGGGTGCGGATGGGATAAGAGAGCTGTCCCGGGCTCATCGCGTTGACGGCTTCGGCGAGCTTGGGGCTGAGCTCGCTTGCGGTGACCCAGCCGATGTCGCCGCCCACGGCCGCGCTGGGCGATTGCGAGAATTGCTGAGCGATGGCGGTGAACTGCGCGCCGCCACGGATGTCGTCGATCAGGTGGTTGGCCTGATTGCGCACGTCGTCTTCCTGGCTCGGATTGTCGACCGCGAGGAAGATCTCGCCGACCCGGTTCTGCGGCTTGCCGACATCGGCCTCGAGCCGCTTCATCGCGTCGTCGACCTCGTCGTCGGAAACCTGCACGTCCTGCGACACGCGGGCCCGCACGATCTTGGAAAAGGTCAGCGAAGCGGTGATCTGGTCGACGAGCGAGCTTTTCCGGATGCCGTGCTGCTCGAGATAGGCGTCGAGCCCGCCCTTTTTCATGTTGTTGCGCTGCTCGATTTCGCCGAGCGCCTTCTCGACCTCGTCGGGGGTGACGGTGATGCCGATCTTCTTGGCATCCTGAAGCTGAAGCTTCTCGTCGATCAGCGTGCGCAGGATCTCGGGCGCGAGGCGCTTCTCGTTGTCCGGCGTGTCCTGCAGGTTCGACGCGACTTCGACGAGCTTGATGCGCGCGGCCACGTCGGCCTCGGTGATGGCATCGTCGTTGACGACCGCGGCGATGCGATTCTCTTCCTGTGCCAGGGCGACGCCCGCGCTGACCAGGAGCAGGATGAAAGCAACAATCTTCATCATCGGCAAAACAAAGCCCGCGGTTACACGAAACTAAAGCGCTGCGGCACCGTCAGTATAGCACCGGGCCCGGCGCCGGGTCATGTGCCGCTCTCGGACAAGACGCGTTCGCCGACCTCGCCCAGATTCTTGAAGATCACCGTGAGGAGGACGGAAACGCCGGGTCGCACATCGCCGACCTGGATGCCGGATTGGACGATTGATCCGACGACCGCGAGGCAATCGTCACGGTAGGTTACGGCGACGCCCGAATTGATGGTGGCGCCGCCATTGCCGATGGCCTTGGTGTCGTTCAAGGCGACGGACCAGTACTGGGTAAGCTGCGCCTTCAAGGTCGCGGCGATCTGATTGCCGGCAGGCTCGGAGGTCTCGGATGTCAGCCCCTGAACCGGCTGGATCGAGATGAAGCTCAAGGACCCTTTTATGCTGTCGGGCCCGGCTTCGATGCTCGCCTCCTGGCGCTCGGCGGCAAAGTCGCTCTTGGAGACGCGGAAGCGGTAGACGAAGTCGACGAAGCGGTTCGGGATGGCCGCGACGCGACCCACGATGTCGGACAGGCGGTCGTTCAGCCCCGAGCCGGGCTCGAACACGACGTCGTTCTGCTGCAGCCGGTAGCTCTCGCCGATCAGCGATTCGAAATCGCCATAATCGGTGGTGCGTATTTCGCCATGCATGCCGTAATCGACACGCTGGCCGCTATCGACCCGGTCGTAGCCGGGCAGCCGGTTCGGCACGAACAGGCTCATCTCGTCGAACTCGAACCCTTGGCTGTCCTCGTTGGGGATGCGCGCCGGATTCTCGCCGTTGGGGCCGACGATCGCGGCGACAATCGGCTCGACCACCACGCTGCTTCCGCCAGCGATCCGCACCAGCGGATAGTTCCATTTGAGCTCGGCCTGGGGGAAGGCGCGGTATGCCGTGGTGGCGACCGTGCCCTCGTTGCTGGGCAGCGAGACCGTCGCGCCATACTGGTTCGACACGGTGACGAGGTTCGGCGTCAGCGGCACGTGGTCGGCCGAGTACCCGTCGGCCCTCATATGGACGGAGAAGGTGAAGCGGTCGCCAATCAGGCCGTTGAACGGCACCTGCCATCCGGCGCCGCCCGACACGCGGCGCTCTTCGGGTCCGGTCCGGTGCAGGAGGTCGAGCCCGTTGGCCTCGAACGTCCATCGTCCGCCGAGCGAGTCGGGCGCGCTCGTCGTGGTCCAGTCCGCAACCGGCAGGACAACCGGCTGCGTCGAATCGCCATAAAGCGGATTGAGGCTCTGGAACCCGTAGGAGCTTATGTTGAAGTAGCTGTTGGGGCCGAAATTCTCGGCCCACAGGCGGCTCGTCAGGTAATTGGCCGGCGTCTCGAAATGATAGCGCAGCATGTAGGTCTGATCGGACTCGCGCTGCGCGTCATAGCCCGCGCGCCAGTCGTCGTTGAGGTCCCACTCGCCGGTACCCATGATGTCGCCGCGCACATCGCCGGTCGGCGGCCCAAAGCCGCTCGCCGATATCGATTCGCGGCCACCGCCCGCCTCGATGCTGCCGTCATTCACCATCAGGCCGTTCGCGAAGCGCTGCCGATATTCGCCGCCGAGCACGACACCCGCGCCGGACGTCAGCATCGGGCGGAAGGTCGCGTCCTTGTCCGGCGCGATCGCCCAGTAATAAGGGATCGTGACGTGAGCGCCGAGCGTGTTGCCATAGCCGAAGGTCGGCGGCAGGAAGCCGCTCGCCCGCTTCACCGAGGGATCGGGGTGCGAGAAGTACGGCGAGTACATCACCGGGATGCCGTCGATCTCCATCACCGCGTCGTGGTATTCGACGATCTCGAGATCCTTGTCGTGGACGACCTCCTCGGCCTTGATCTGCCACACGGGCGGCTTCGTCGGATCCTGCGCGCAAAGCTCGCACGGCGAATAGACCGCGCGCTTGATCTCGGTGCGGATGCCGTTGACGCGGCGGGCCGTGTTGCCGGCAAGGCGCGACTGGTCCGACAGCAGGATCCGGATGTCCTTGATGAAGCCGTCGCGCAGCTGGTCGCGCAGCTCGGCATAGTCGGCGAAGGTGATGTCGCCCGACGGCTGCAGCAAGGCGACATGGCCGGTCGCGGTGACGACGTCGGTGCGCTGATTATACGTGACGGCGTCGGCGAGCAGGATCTGGTCCCCTTGATCGAGCTCGACATGCCCCTTGGCGACCGTGAGGCCGAGATCCTGATCGTATTGCAGCTCGTCGGCGCCCACGAGGACCGGCGTGTTGTTGAGCTGGCGCGGTTTTTCCTCGGCGGTGCGGCCGCTCGCCACGCAAGCGAACAGCGCGGCTGCCGTAAGCGCTAGGACGCGTGCGGCGCTCGGCATAGCGCTCAGCCATCCTCCAGATGCAAGAGAAGGCTCACGCCCAGGAGACAACTCACGCCGGCAGGCGTCCAGGCCGCGAGCTGCAGCGGGATCGTCGCCGATAGTCCCAGCGCGAACATCAGGTCGGAGAGGAAATAGAGGGAGAAGCCGGCGGCGACGCCGGCCGTGATCATCACCGCGGTGCCGCCGCGGCGCTGCATCCGGAGGCTGAAGCTCGCCGCGACGAGCACCATTGCCGCGAACAACAGCGGCCGCGCCAAAAGCGAATCGAAATAGAGCCGGTGCCGGAGCGCCGAGACTCCCGAATTCTCGAGGAGCTTGATGAAGCCCGGCAGCTCCCAGAACGACATGGTCTCGGGCGCGGCGAAGCTG
>Ga0335073_10012789_pt1 | contig 11773 bp, 7 predicted proteins | sample Lox_Sample_22_FD_207093 | JGI IMG/M metagenome (GOLD analysis project Ga0335073, IMG submission 207093) | Soil microbial communities from Loxahatchee National Wildlife Refuge, Florida, United States - Lox_Sample_2.2 | ecosystem: Environmental > Terrestrial > Soil > Wetlands | place: USA: Florida... | reverse complement strand
AGGCCGTCGTATTCCACTCATTTGAAATGGATTTGGCGGAGGACCAAGAGTAATCCCGGGCGGTGGCGCTTGATTTGGTGCTCCGTAAATTGTAAAGTGATCACCAGGACGGTACCCAGAACGCTGACCTGGGGTCTGAATCGTGTTCATCTCAGTGACTTCCGAATGATCAACTATATAGTTGACAAAGTTTTCTTCGCTTCCCAGAGCTTGAGTGGATATGTCACCGGAGGTTACAAGTCGCATGTTGTAGCCCTCCTTACGCCACGCCTCAAGATCTTCGAACATTTTTCCATTATGCTGCGACGATGTCTTAGAACTTGGGACTGAAGTCATTGAAAGCTTGCCAAGTCTTGATTTGATTCGCGAGGTCACATTGAAATCGGTTGAATATGTGCCAGTTGGAGAATGAAACCCTTGAGTCGGCATTAACAGTGCTCTTGCGTTACTTGATCCGAGGCGTTCATTGGGAATTTTGGGTATAATACGACTCTGCAAAAACTTTGATCCTTGATGAGCATACGCTGACTGTCGAGGTAGTTGTGGTAGCGTAGTTCCGGTTGGTCGAGGTGCAAGTAGTCTTCTACCTCCGGAAGCTTGGGCTGCTTGAAGAAGACTTTCCGATAGCGTGCCCACGCGCTGCTGCGATGGTCCATGAACTGAAGATGCTGATTGCTCCCATTGGAAAGGGACTTCGTAGATCAAAGCCGTAGCACTTTCCATACCAAGAGAGTCATTTGCAGGCCATGATGCAATGGTGCTTGATACGAGATTTGGAGACGCGGAAACATCAAAGACCGCTGTGCCGGGAGTGTCTTGGGTTTCGGACTGAAGTGTCGCAACCTCGTTTGGATCCACATCAGCTAGCCCTTCGCCCCTCGTCTTTGTCCCATTGCCATCATTGCTTTCCCTGCGGAACGATACAGCTACTTCTCGAGTTTGCTGCCTCACTAGCTTTTGTAGCCTTCCTCTCTGGGTCTTCGGAACTTGATTCTTGTTGCCATGCCACCAATCTCTCATTCTCTGAAGTCTCTTCTCCTCCCGCCTCTTTTCCATCTCTGCCTGTCGTCGACGGTGATCTGTTACCCATTGCGCCTCTTCAATTTCCTCAGCGCCTTCTTCTTCATCGCCAATCATGAGATATCTCGAGATAACCTTTGCTTGTGGTTTCTCAATTCCTCCTCTCTTTCTGACGAGCAAAAAGTCCGGAATGTACTGAACGGGATAAATCTCCTCGATCTTCTTCCTAAATTCCACTGCGACCGGGTCATCGAACTTCATGTCCGGTCTAAGAAGAAGCTTTTTAGTCACCGCAAATCCGTTCTGGTCCACGAAAACCCATGCTGCCCGCTTGAGCTTGCCATCACTCACGGACGCCTTCAATGCTTTGAGAATTGTGTCGCGATCGGTCAAGGTAACCTTGCCTTGTGCTTTGTCGGCATCTTTGTTTTGTGCAAGTTGAGTATCCTGGAAAGGGCGAATGATTTCGGTATCGCCTCCGAAAACCCCTCCGCATTTGTTAACTATGTCAAGGATGAGATTGATACGTTTAGCACGGGAACTGCCTCCTCCAAGTCCAACACCACGCTTTCGACGAGCTCTGGAATCGGTAATATGTTCACGAAGAGAATAGTCATCACCCCTCTGTGGCGCGTCTATATCTACTCCGTCGCGGGTGGTTTCTTCGGTTTGCGGTATGTTACTGGTGGATGGGGCAGGGTTCGGTAGCATGGATTCGTGAGTTTCAACTTGCTGCACATCTTCGCGTGGTTCGATGTCGCCCATGACCGACTGATCATTATCTTCGACGCTGTGTTGTTTAACTGAGTCAGACACCGACTTTGGCTCAGGTGGATAGAATCTAGCGCTCTCCATGGCCTGAATGTCCAGACTCCAGGATGAGACCTTCCTTCTCTTTGCTGGCCGTCGTTTCCTCTTGCGTTTTCGAACTTTGTTCGAAACACCGCAGGGTCTGCGTGCAATTGATAGCAATTCAACGTCATCAGGGTTGGAGTCTTCCCCACGAATGAATAACTCAAATCCATCTTTAAAATCGATGAACCATTCATCTGCAGATGGCAAACGCTCATGATTAGGAGCATCTGTCGCTTGATCAGGCTGGATGTGTTCAGGAGGCCGCACTACGATCTGTTGGTTAGGTTCTCGTTCAGTTGAGACCGCTTGGCCTTGCGCAGCCGCAGCGATCTCCGCTAGAAGCTGTGAACTGGCTGCATCAGCTTCGTGAACGTCGACTTCTTCCAGAACAGCGTTATTCCTTCTAGCGGTGCTCGGCTCTCTCGGAATATAATGTGTCCCAGGGTCGCGTTCAAACCAGTCCATGCTCCTCAGCCAAGGGAACTTGAAAACAGCGATCAGACCGTTGCGCCGTCTTCCAATCGATGGTTGATCAAGATGTGGTCGTGATCCTGGTGGATCATAGTGTAAGCCAGTTCTGGTAGTGTCGCTAAGTTCAGCGATCAGCTCTTCCAAACGATCTTGTTGCCGTCGCCTCTGCGCTGCATTCGCTCGCTGTCGACGAGATCCGGCAAGGGGAGAACCTTGAGGCTCGTCATTTGAGAAAAGGGTTTCGGTTTCATGTCTAGCTTTCTGTTTCTTCCTTGGAACCTCTTCTCCTGAAGACATTGGCCGCCGTTTACTGCTTGATGTAATCTGAATCGATGAATGTGCTGAGTCTGGCTGTGCATTATTCGTACCATTCTCAACTTGAGGTGGGCTAACTTGTTGATCCTGTAAGAGTCCCTCTCGACCAACAAGCCATTCTGCGTGGCGTCTAATGCGTTCCATACGTTGTGCGGCGAGCTTCTCTTGCCTTTTCTTCTCGTTGTACTGCCGATTGTACTCTGACCATGTCATTCCCTTTACAGTCTCTGGGCGTGGGTAGATATATTTCTTGCCCGAACCTTGTGTCAGTGATTGTTGAGTAGAAGGCACCATTGAGCTCCGGGCTGGTCGACTCGTAGTACCGAAATGCATCTGTGGGCTGTGAACTGAATACGGAGTCGAATCATCCGATCCCATTCGTTTCCTTTTCCTTCCCTTCCCAACTTGCGGCCAAACGATGGTATCGTTACCATTAGCGTCTGTTTCGAGGATAGGTTCTCCATCTCCATGGTCTCTCTCACGTGACTTCTCCTTCTCTGCTGCTTTAATAGAGTCTGATAATGTCGCTGTTCCATCCGCTCTAAATAGCCCTCCTGACCGGACAACAGGGAAACCCCATTGATCTAGCTTCGGTGATCGAGACGCGGCGAGATTTCCTATCTTTGTACGTACAGCATCCCACTCCGCATCGCCACTTTCGACCGCCTTCTGAAAGTTCGGATATGACCGATAGAGATAGTGATTTGCTCTGCTGACAAGTGCGGTGTCACGTATCAAGGCCAAGTGTATTAGATGCTGAGGTTGTGATATCTCCCACTCATCAGTCAAGCGTCCTAGCATGCTGTCGACTGATCTTGTGTAAAACTCTCCGTATGTAGTTTTGGTTGCATCCATGGATGTCAAACCCTCTTTGCCTCTTGGGTGAATCGCGTTGAACAGAATAGTGGGATAAGGAAGGTCGGGGTCCCACGTTGCGAGTGTTCGCTTCTCAGAAGTATTGCAGGAGTTGAGGCCAGCGGTCGAATTCATCAAGGGAAGGACAACAGTATGAATGTCTTCCATCCGTTCGACCGACGAATCTGGGCCATCTTCTCCAGTATGCTCAAGTCCAGGAATGTTTGAAACTTCTTCATTGCCGCGTCGGATGGCATCCTGAACTTCTAGGCTCTCTCTGAACTTCGTGCGGAGTTCGTTCGTCAAAGCGTGATATCGTAGCCTGTCTTCATCCGTGGGGCGGCGAAGCAGTCTGATAGATCGAATCTGCCTATTGTCGTTGGCGGAGACATTGCCTGTGGTTCGGAAACGGGAAATAATGCCAATGATATCGAGACGTTCGAGGCACCGATAAACCGCTCCCCGCTCCCATTTTTTATTCCTGATACCCATATCCAGTATGAGATTGTCCATTGGAACAGCCTTGTTGCCGAGAGCCTGAACCAAGAATTCTAGGAAGTTATCTAGAATGAGCCTTCCATCAACAAAAACGGAATCTCTCAGGTCGTTTGCCGACGTTCCCGTAGGGTTTTCGCTATCACGCTTAGATTCGGAGGCGGGTGAAAGAAATCGTTTGAGAATGAGAAGACTAGTCTTCATACCCTTCTCATACACGGACTTTTTCACGATGTAGCCCTTGCTATGCAATTCTTCCGTTCGCTTTGGTACACTTCTTTTGTCTTGACCAGAACTACGCACCAAGTCCGGCTGGTTGATACCAAGAGGCCCAGCAGCTGCAATGACGAGCAGAAGCTGGAATTCCATGGTTGGAATTCGTTTGAAGTCGACGGCATGGCCCGCTAGCGCTTGCCAAATGCGGGACTGCGTAGTGTAGATGCGAAGAGTTGTATTAGTTTGAGTTACGATGCGAGAGATATCGGCTCCTCGTAGACTTGAGATGTTATTATCGCTTTGACTTGAATCGCCATTCGTGTCAACGGTTGAAGGTAAACGACCATCGCTGACGACCAGTTCAGATCCCCTAGATTCTCGATTTTCTGCCTCGGAGAAGGAAATGCTGTTGCCTTCGCGATTTTCGCCGATCCAAACGTCAGGGTGAACAGACAGCCATTCCCAGATCCTCTCGATGAGTTTTCGGTCGACCGCCGTCACGGAGCTTGCCCTTGGTGATGAACGCTCTGAACTCGCCACATTTTGCTCATAGAACTTCCGTACGAAGCTCTGAAATTCTGACAAGCTTGCGCCTATTCTTGATAATCAGCTTTGGCTCTGAACATTCGTCGACAGCGCGATGGTGCGAGCACGGTGACGACTTAATGCTTCTCCAACGAAGTCCAGCAACGTTCATCCAGGCTCGACGAAATATCTGAAATGTAGACCCGATAGTTTCGAGCCTAGCCATAGAAATTTCGTGTGAAATATTCAGGAGTCGATGAAGCCGGCGCGGACTCACCTCTGTTGCCTTTCAGCGCAATGGCATCAAGCAAAAACTCCAACAACTCATCGAAACTCCGCATCGTCACCCAAATATCTATTCCCTGTGGGTGTAGAAGTTCAGAACTATCATCAGTGTAGGTTGGTAATGGGCTGGAGTCGAACCCACGATGCGCTTGGAATCAAACCAGGTTGCAGGTGCAGAAGTTCGAGTTAGCTTGAGGTGGGTTAGTTAGGCTTGGCATAAACTGATTGATTCCAGGTACCGTCGAGTGTCATTCCTGCGTACCATCACTCTGCATCAGCATGAGAATTTCCATTATTCTTCACGCCAGGTTCGAGTACTATTGTCTTGTGCTAATCTACTTCATTCCCATCTACTATTTTAATACGGCACCGAATGCTTCAATAATTATCAATGTCGACAAAGCCAACGACACAACTCTTTCCTACAACATCATCTCCAGGCTATGGAACAATACACCTGGCGCTTCTGCCTCCAAAGACGCCAGTTCTGAAGACACTGTCTTATCAGTACCCGCTGAAACTCGTTGCTCCGACGCCACTCACCTCATCTAATGGCGAGCTTGTGCACACTGTATTTCTACTTTCCTACGGCGGCGGACTGGTCGCCGGAGACACAATTGAATTGAAGATTGCTCTGGATCCAACTACAAAGTTGATTCTCCTCACTCAAGGCAGTACCAAGATCTTCAAGACTCCTTCACCCACCACGGTGACAAGGCAATCGATGATTGTCGATCTTGCGCCAGCCTCAGCCTTGTGCTACCTCCCGGATCCAGTGCAGCCATTTGAAGCTTCGGCTTTCGAGCAGAAGCAAATCTATAATCTGAGCAGTGAGGACGCGAGTTTGTGCGTGTGCGACTGGGTTTCTCAAGGACGGGCAGCACGAGGTGAGAAGTGGAGGGTCTGGAAGTATGGCAGCCGGAACGAGGTCTATCTTGAAAACAACGGCAAGAAGAAGAGGTTGCTCCTTAGAGACAACATAGTACTTGACGAGAACGATTGGAAGCTGGATCAAATTCCTGACTTCGCCGAACGCATCGATGGGCTTGGAGTTTTCGGAACGCTCATTATCCGCGGTCCAGTTTTTGAGAGTCTAGCAAAATTCTTTCTTGATGAATTCTCGAAGATGCCTAGGATAGGAGCACGTAGATGGGGTGATGAAGAGCCAGAGCAGATTGGTGAACTGGAAGCATGGAGAAAGTCGAGGCTGAAGCAGGAAGCCCAAGACAAATTGATATGGACCGCAGCAAATATCCGAGGTCTCATCCTTGTAAAATTTGGAGCTGGAGAGACAGAAGGTGTTAAGAAATGGCTTAGGGATATGCTACGATTTGAAGGAACTATAGAAGCGGCGTTTGGTGGGAGAGCAACTCATTGTTTGAAGTGATGCCTGTGTTTGCTTCCAAGATGTATGGCAGCGTTGGCTAGAATTCATGGACGAGTACGAGGCCAGTTCTATCAAATGAATCATGGTATTGTTCCTATGTATTCCTCTTATTCATCATCTGTCGATATCTAGCAATGACATCTTTTCTGGTCTCTGCTAACTCCTCTCTCCTTCGCAAACTTCCCGCTTTAATGGGAACATCCGCTACGTCAACCTTCGCCCCATCTCTGATCTTGAATTTCTCTCTAGGTAGGCTCTTGAACGTGGGTGGAGCCTGAACCACATCCGTCAAAGCTCTTGGCTTGTCTCTCTTCTTCAATATGGCCCACGGATCATCGTCGTCATCTGGAACTTCGCCAACAACTAACTTCCGCTTCATTTTCTTTCCTTTCCGTGCCAGCACTTCTCTATTCCGTTCCTCCCATAGCTCTCGTTCTTCTGCCTCCTCCTCTTCCGCGAGCTCCTGCTCCTCTTCGGCCTTAGCCTTTAGCCGCGCGTCCTCTTTCCGCCAGTTCCCTTGTATTCGCTTGAGCCTGCGCTCGTGCTTTGTGACCCGGTGATCTGGTATGCCCTCGACCTTTTTTCCTCTCGTAGCTAAGCCCACGACTGGCAAAGTGCGATCTACGCGAGCAGAGAAATCTGATATGCTTTCACCCGGCAGGATTGTGGGCACTTGCGGAGCTTGGTCACTCGGATTCGAGGTTGCATCGGTATTAGAAGGCTCTTTGGATTTGGACTTCGTCGCTGTGGAATCCCCGTTGTCTAAACCGCTTATTCCGCGCCCAGTCTTGCGAAAATTCAGGAGGCGCACGAAGGCCTTAGGGGTGTCATTGTCTTTGTAGGCATTCTGAAGTTTTCGAGAGGTCTTCTTCGATGCCTCATTGCGGATCTTCCCGACGGGCAGTGGTTTGGCAATGGAAGAGGGTGGCAGGTCGACGTCAGCATCGCCATTGAGCCTTCGTCTCTTGTGCTTGTGAGGCATCTCTGCCAATTAGAGCGGGTCAGAGGTTGGAATTGCGACCGGAGGTGGCACTGAAATTTGTCTCACACACTTTTTAGCGGCGTTGATTGTCATTCGCGGACCTTAAGGTAAGGCACCCCACCTATCGTATGGCAGGAGTCAACCTTCGGGCCGTGCACAAGCACTCGCATTAGAACGCCAAAGCAGCCCGCGTTGCGACATGCGACACATCGAATTCCACACTATGTGGAGCTTAGGAGCAGAAACCAGCCTAGAAGATATAGGTAAACATTACGAAGCAGAGGTTGCATCCCGTATTTTGACGTATGAAGCTTCCAGTGCCGAGGCATCAGCACCAACTCAGTGCATAGTAGCGTCGAAACGCGAAGTCTTACCTTACCCTTGTGGAGGAGAACTTATTATCAATACAAGGACAGGAATTGGTGGCCCTCGTGCTAGCTAACTAGAGTTCCGGAAGCTTACCTTAGTTGGATCGGCCAACCAGAACGTGCGGCGAGACGAAACGAGGAGTGGTTCGCGTTCGGCAAAAGCTTGTGCGGCGATGACACCGGGGGTCTCGCCGCTGGCCTGGGCCCTTCGACCCAGGACTTCATCTGATCGCTTAAAAGAACGCTGGGAGTGCCACAAGCATGGGTTTCACGCAATTCTTCCCTCACCTCGATCACGGCGCTTGCGAATCCTCACTGACCTCGAGCACGTCGCTTTCATCGATTCGTTCGCTATCATGTTGTTGTCGTGAATCTCGGTCGAGCTGTCTTTTGTTTTTCTGTTGCAATAGTCCATACCGCATTGCGTGATTTCAGGTGTAGCAGCAGTGCTCGAAACCGACATCGTTTCCTGCCTTTGCTCGTTTTCTAGCATCAAAAACGAGAATCAAAGCTCCAGAATGGTGGAATTGAGGAATTCGGGAGGAACGGAGGAGTACGAAAGTACGACAGCTGGCTCCTTCGACGAAGATGACGCTAAGGATCGTCTCTTGGAAGGCGCACCCGAAGTGTCACTGTTCGAACTTGATGACGGCGGAGACTTTAGGAATCAGTCACGACGTCGATCCTTTCGCCGTTTCTTTCGAAGAAGAAGACGCGCCCAAGATTCAAATCCTGCAAGCGGTGGCCAGTGCTGTGCTCGGAGGAGAAAGAAAAGAAGTTGTCGCCTTTGCGCTAGCTTCTTCATGATCATATTGTCACTCTACGGACTGTATGGCCTTCTGGAGTTGTTCTTGGGCCTCGGTCCTTTGATCTGGAGCGAACGCGTAGATCCTTTCTTCCCTAATTGGGGCGAAGAAGGTCAGCCTGGCGAAGGTCTCTCCGGTTATCCCACCGACTTTACTCGAAACGTCGTCCCTATTCCATGTCATTCCCATAACGACTACTGGCGGCGCGTTCCGCTATATCAAGCCATCCACTTTGGCTGCACGAGCGTCGAAGCTGACGTTTGGCTCGCTGACGACGACCTCTACGTAGGCCACAACCCTTCTTCCCTTACACACAATCGCACCTTCCGCAGCCTCTATGTTGACCCGCTCGTCCGAATTCTCGACAAACAAAATCCTACGACAACTTTCGTAGACGGCTCCTTAACGCGCAACGGCGTGTTTGACGAAGATCCGAGTCAAACACTCGTCCTCTTGGTCGACTTCAAGACCGATGATTCGAGTTTATTTCCAGAAGTGGAGTCCCAACTTAGTAGCCTTCGCAACCGTGGCTATCTTAGCTATTGGGACGGAACAAAATTCAACTCTCGCGCTGTAACTGTCGTAGGCACAGGTAACACCGCCTTCTCCTCAGTCGTTGCAAACCAAACATACCGCGACATATTTTTCGATGCACCGCTGCACCTTCTTTCCTCACCACGCCTTCCGACGTCAATGGAAGGCCAGGGTACGCAGGGCCTCGATCCTCTCCTCGGAGGCGCTCAATTCACCGTCGAAAACTCATACTATGCCTCTACAGACTTCCTCTCCACGATTGGATTTCCCTGGCGCGGTTATTTGAATGATAATCAACTGCAAAAGCTGAGAGACCAGATCGCTGAAGCACGAAAGAGAGGACTCAAAAGCAGATATTGGAACACTCCGATTTGGCCAATAGGCCTGAGGAATCATATCTGGCGGGTATTAGTCAGAGAAGGAGCAGATGTTTTGAATGTCGATGATCTTAGAGCCGCTTCTCGAGGCGATTGGCGCAAGCGGAGGAATAGAGATTGGTGACGGGCATAAGCTTGAGTTTGTATACCTAGCGACGGAGTTTGGGCATTTGATGGCTTTCTTTGGTTCACGACGCATGGCGATTCTGCCGTAAAAGGCAAACAAGCTCGGTGGGCTTCTTATCTAACTATCGTTGAGCAGGTTCTTTGTATAGTTGAATAAGATTAAACACAGAAGTCGAAACGAGGAAACATACAACACAACTATCCACGCGGCTCTTTGCTGCCATTTCCTGTTCCAGCATGCCGAGACATGTGCTTTAGCCGGAAATCGCCAGACTAGAACAGCTACAGGCCTAAGGTAGTTCGACATAAAAACGTAAAGGGTAAGTTACATTGTAATTATTACGCAAGACCTGCGGTGATACAGTTGGGATTCTCACATAATTAGTTCCTACAAGCCAAAGGCCTTCTCCCTTACATCACCCGAATGTACATCGACTCGGCCAAACCAGGAGCTCTCAGCTTCCAAGTTTGTCGAAGAAAAGCCCAGGTCATCTGTGTTACGATTCTGCAATCATTAAAAATTTCAGGCAGCACAAAGCCCATGACATGTTGTTCTTGTCTCCGGATCTCCTCCAGGTCGTGATCAACTCGTTGCAAGACTGGCAGTAGTGGTTAACGTCCTTGAAGCATTCCGTAACGTACGGAAGGCAGCAGCAGCAGACAAAACAACAGAAGGCGGCGGAGATGCTATGACGCGGTGTAAGCTTAACCAATGGGACTCGGTGAGCGAGGAATCAAGCCACGCGACTAAAGAGAAAAGACGTCAACTCACTGAGTGCAACTTCCGACGACAGGCTCAGTCTTGGTCATTCCTCTTGCCTTACAGTGTGGGCAGTCCAACATTGTGGAATCTTGGCCCAAAATCGGTGCTGCTTGAGGGCGAAACTGTTCACCGCCTTGTTGATATGCCATTGGAGGGGATGCTATCGGCGGGGATGCCATCGGAGGGGATGCCATTGGAGTAGATGCCATCGGAGGGGATGCCATCGGAGTAGATGCCATCGGAGGGGATTGCTGAGGCATGTATCCGGTTTGAGTGGGCTGCCGAGGCATGTATCCGATTTGAGTGGGCTGCTGAGGCATGTATCCTGTTTGAGTGGGCTGCTGAGGCATGTATCCTGTTTGAGTGGGCTGCTGAGGCATGTATCCGGTTTGAGTGGGCTGCTGAGGCATGTATCCGCTTTGGGCGGGTTGCTGGGGCATATATCCGGTTTGAGTGGGTTGCTGGGACATGTATCCGCTTTGAGTGGGTATGTAGGACCGTTGCTGGACTGTCTCCGGTCCATTAGCATTCATCGGAACATTCTGGAATGGAAGAGGTGTGTTGGGAGGTCTCTGAGGATCTTGAGACATTTGAGATAGTAATATTATGATTCTGTGGTAATTTACGGTATAACCTGCGGTGCAGTCTGACGGCTTGACCACAAAAAGAGAATGGCAGAGGAAGACGGTGTACAGAACCGCAATATTTGATGCAGCACGGAGTTAGAATATATCTGAACCTTAAGTGGCTCTTTATCAGCCTCATGATGAGTTCTTCAGCCCACCATCATCCGAAAATGGTCGTTATTGCTTCTGAATAGATAATTGCAAGGCGCCACCAATGCATAGACATGGCACACCCTTCGGTGTATCTGCGTAACGATCGAGGTGTCCCTCTGCAGACAGTTGACTGTGCGCGTACGGCTGTGGCCAGTTAAGAGTCTAGACTTTAGTCCAAAAAATGATACGCTTGCTTTTCGAAAGGCGTATGGGGCGCTACTTGTGCCATTGGAAATGTGAAGAACAATACTCGATTGTTGGTTCGTTGGTGATGAAGTGGCGTTGTGTGGATGGGAGAGGTTGGTTTATGCAAGGTCTTTTTGGCGAGTAACCACATATCTAAATTGGGAGAGATATAGTTGTACCACACTACCTTGAGCGAGCAAATCGGACTAGCATGCTGACAAAATAAGTAAGCATGAATTGGAGTCATGGAAGGATCGTGTCTAGTCTTCCCCAGTCCCAGTTCAGATAGCAGACATTGAAGCAACGTCTTGAAGAGGTTGCCAGTTTGTTAGGACGGTACCTTCCCTCCCCGCTACGCGGGCCAAAAAGGACAGGATATCCGAAGCTGGCTTCGGATTCTGGGTACCGATATATGTAGTTCCTAACAG
>Ga0335073_10012788_pt1 | contig 11773 bp, 11 predicted proteins | sample Lox_Sample_22_FD_207093 | JGI IMG/M metagenome (GOLD analysis project Ga0335073, IMG submission 207093) | Soil microbial communities from Loxahatchee National Wildlife Refuge, Florida, United States - Lox_Sample_2.2 | ecosystem: Environmental > Terrestrial > Soil > Wetlands | place: USA... | reverse complement strand
GGCCGCCCACGTGCGCCCGGCGTCGAAGTGCATCTTTCGCATCTACCGCGACACGCGCTTCTCCAGCGATAAGACCCCCTACAAGACGCATCTCGGCGCGTGGTGGGCGCGCAATGGACTCGAGAAGACATCCGGCGGCGGCTACTACATTCACATTGGCGCCGACGAGTTTGTCATCGCCGCGGGCGCGTACATGCCCGAGAAGGAGCAAACTCTCGCCATCCGTCGTCATTTACTTGAGCACCATGCGGAGTTCCGCCAGATCATCGAAGATCGCAGATTGCTGCGCGCCTTTTCCGTGCACGATCCCGTCGCTCTGTCGCGGCCGCCCAAGGGCTTTCCGCACGAACATCCTGCGATCGAGTGGATCAAATGGCGTCAGTGGGGCGTAACGGCCCACCTCCCTGCAGAGGAAGCTCTCAACCCGAATCTTGCCGCCGCGATCGAGAAACGCTTCCGCCTCGCTGCGTCGCTCGTCGAATTCCTGAATGCGCCCATGGCGCAGCCACAGCGCCCGCGACGCGTGTTGATCAGCGCATTGCCCCGCAAGTAATCGTCTTTACGCCCGAGAAGAAGAGGACTACACTTCCGGCCAGAAACAAGAGCCGGAGTCGCCCGTCACGAATCGCTCCAAACCCGCTTTCCATGCGGCTTTCCGGCCACTCCAACCCTGAAAAACCCCAAAATCAGCCGTTTTCCAGAGAAAAACCAGGGAAAACCGCAAAATACCTGTGGAAACCGGGGTTTTCACCTTGACAAACGCTCCTGAAAGCCGCAAGGTTAACGGCGGCAGGTTCTTCCGGACCCGCGTCATTATTGGCTTCGGCGCGTACTCGGCGCACTGGCTTCCCGGAGGTTCCCACCCTGATACAGGCAACACAAAGGAGGAAGACTCAATGGCAGCAACCCTGACGAAGACCGCTCTGGTCCGGCAACTGGCCGAGAAGCTTGAGCTCACCAACAAACAGTCGGCAGCGTACCTCGACCTGCTGGCGGAGACCGCGATCAAAGAGACGAAGAAGAATGGCGTTTTCGTCATCCCCGGTCTTGGCCGCCTCGTGAAGGCCGAGCGCAAAGCGCGCATGGGCCGCAATCCGCAGACCGGCGAACAGATCAAGATCAAGGCGAAGACCGTCGTGAAGTTCCGCGTCGCGAAGTCGGCCAAGGATTCGATCGCGCCGCCGAAGAAGTAGGTTCCCGGAATCCAAACAGTTCCAGGCAAGCAGAAGAAGCGGACTTCGGTCCGCTTCTTCTGTTTTGCGGCCCGTTTCGCTGGGTACCCGCGCGTGCCGTGGCGATTACCAGCGCGTGCCGCAAACTGTAATTCTTTTGTACCCCTCCCTCAGGTCGTCGGCCCCGCGGCGCACACTGTCGGTAACCGCACTGAGCCGGGATTTCTCTTTCCCTGCCCAGCGACGCGCCGGAGACCTGTCGTGAACGCACTGCTTGTCTATCCTCGCTTCCCCGACACCTACTGGAGTTTTCGATTCGCCCTGTCATTTCAGGGCAAGCGGGCTGCACAGCCTCCGCTGGGGCTGATGACCGTTGCGGCGCTGATGCCGCGAAGCTGGAACAAGCGGCTTGTGGATACGAATGTCGAGAAACTCCACGACCGCGACATTGCGTGGGCCGACGTCGTTTTCATCAGCGGGATGCACGTGCAGTCCCAGGACCTCATCGCCATCGTCCGCCGCTGCCGTGCCCGCGGTCGCCGCACTGTGGTGGGTGGGCCTGTCGCCAGCAGCCTGCCTGCATCGGAACTGGAAGCCGATCACGTCGTGATCGGAGAAGCTGAGGACCTGATTGCTTCCCTGGCCCGCGATCTCGAAGGGGGCGAAGCCCGCGCGGTTTACCAGGCCAGTGAGCGGCCCTCCATGGAATGCAGCCCCTTGCCCATGCTCGGCCTGATCCGCATGAATCGGTACAGCACGATGACCGTGCAGTATTCGCGCGGCTGCCCGTTCAACTGCGAATTTTGCGACATCATTGAAATTTACGGTCGCCGCCCGCGGAGCAAGGCGGTTGCGCAGACCCTCGCCGAGTTCGACCAGCTCCATGCCGCCGGCTGGCGTGGACCGGTGTTCATCGTCGACGACAACTTCATTGGCAACAAAGTGCGCGTGCGGGAGCTCCTGACGGCGCTGACGGAATGGCAGAAGGCGCGCGGCTATCCCTTCCGGCTGATTACGGAGGCCTCCCTCAATCTGGCCGACGACGACTCCCTGTTGCGCGCCATGCAGGATGCCGGTTTCGCATCGGTTTTCCTCGGCATCGAGACCCCCGATGAACCGAGCCTCGCTGCCGCGCAGAAATTCCAGAACACGCGGCGAGACCTCATCGCCAGCATCCGCCACATCCAGCAGCACGGCATCGAGGTCATGGGCGGTTTCATTCTCGGCTTCGACACCGATCGCGAGGATGTCTTCGATCGCCTGGTGGAATTCATCGAGAAGAGCGAGATTCCGATTGCGATGGTCGGCCTGCTGCAGGCCATGCCCGGCACGCGCCTGTTCCGCCGGCTCTTTCAGGAGGGCCGGATTCTTCATGCGGGAGGCGGCAACAACACCGGCTGCGAGTTGAATTTTCAGCCTCGTATGAACGCCAGCCGTCTGGTCGACGGCTACCGTTCGGTGCTGCAGCGGATCTACAATCGCCCCGCGTATTACGCGCGCGTGCGCGCCTGCCTCAGCCGTTGCCAGCCAAAATACCGGGCACACCTTACGCTGGAGAATCTGCGCGCGCTGTTTTTCTCGATGCTGCGGCTGGGCATATTTGGCAAAGCCCGGCTGTGTTACTGGAAGTTCGTTCTCTCCGCGGCCACTCGCCATCGGCGCTCCTTCGGCGCCGCGATGACCCTGGCGGTGATGGGGTATCACTTCCAGAGGATGACCGAGCGGATCCTGGAAGGCGAGGTCTGATCGAAGCTCCGGCACTGCGCCCCGGCGCCGCCCTGGCTGCCGCCTGCGGCCTCGTCCTGTACGATGACGCTGGTGGCTCTGCTCTCCGTCTCCGATCTCACTATCGCTTTCGGCTCGACGCCCGCCGTCCGCAGCCTCTCGCTGTCCGTCGGCGAAGGTCAATCCCTCGGACTCGTCGGCGAATCGGGCTCCGGCAAATCGGTCACAGCGCTCGCGATCCTCGGCTTGCTCGGCGAGTCCGCATCCGTCGCGGGCAGCATCCACTATGACGGTCGCAACCTCATCGCTCTCGCTCCCGAAGCGCTCCGCCGCCTGCGCGGACGCCAGATCGCAATGGTCTTTCAGGAGCCCATGACCGCCCTCAATCCGGTGATGCCCATCGGCGAGCAGATCGCCGAAGCCGTGCGCGTGCATCAGCGCGATCTTTCCCGCCGCGACGTCCGCCGGCGCGTAATTGAGTCCATGCATTCCGTCGCTCTGCCCGATCCGGAGGCCCGCTACAACCACTATCCCCACCAGTTTTCCGGCGGTCAGCGCCAGCGCATCCTCATCGCCATGGCGATCGTCAATCGCCCGCGTCTGCTCATCGCCGACGAGCCCACCACCGCGCTCGATGTCACCGTTCAGGCGCAGATCCTTGAACTGCTGCGCAGCCTGCGCGAGCGTTTCGGCCTCGCGATGCTTTTCATCTCCCACGATCTCGCGGTCGTCGCGCAGGTGGCGGATCGCGTCGCCGTGATGCGCCACGGTCTGCTGCTCGAAGAGGCGCCCTCCGCCGCGCTTTTCCGCCAGCCGCTCCATGCCTACACGCGCAGCCTGCTCGGCGCGGTGCCTACTATGAAGACCAACCTCGACCGGCCGCTCGCCACGCTGCAACCGCGCAGAGCCACCTCGGTCCGCTTTCGCATAGGCGAACCCACCTCCCCGCCCCCGCCACCCCTCCGCGAGGCAGAGCCCGGTCACTGGGTTCGCGAACCCTGGCCGGTCCCGGAGATCTCAAACCCGGCAGAATGAATCCAATCCTGTTGTAGATTGGAAAGCGGCCCTGTTGCCGTATGCGCGCACTCATCCTTTCCGACATCCACGCCAACCTCGAAGCCCTGGAGGCCGTGCTCGCCGCATCCCCGGCGTATGACGTCGTGTGGAATCTCGGCGACCTGGTGGGCTACGGCGCCAACCCCAATGAGGTGATCGACGCATCCCGGCGATTGGGGACCGTCTTCGTCCGCGGTAACCACGACCGCGCCTGCAGCGGCCTGGGTGGCATCGACGAGTTCAACCCCATCGCGCAACGCGCCGCTCGCTGGACCGAGTGCGTGCTCAGCAGCGAGCACCGCGACTGGCTGCGCGGCCTCGCCACCGGGCCCATTCACCCCGACGGCCCCTATGTCAGCTGCGTCCACGGCTCGCCGGTCGACGAGGACGAATACATTGTGACGGTGCGCGATGCATGGCCCACGCTGCACGACACCGGCACGCGGCTCACCTTTTTCGGGCACACGCACATCCAGGGCGGCTTTGCCACCAACGATGACGAATGGTTCAAGTTAATGCCCGAGTACCGTTCGAACCATCAGGCCGAGGAGTTCGAACTGCGGCTGCGCGACGGCGCCCGCTATCTCATCAATCCAGGATCGGTGGGGCAGCCGCGCGACGGCGACTGGCGAGCAGCGTTCCTTCTTTACGACGATGCGCAGCGGCTGATTACCTGGTATCGCGTTCCTTACAACGTGCGCGGCGCCCAGAATCGCATTGTGGCCGCCGGCCTGCCTGACCGGCTCGCGTGGCGGCTTCGCGACGGGCGGTGAGGCTAGAACCGCCTCAGCCATGCATCGACGACCGACCGCAGGCGATCGAGCAGGCTTCGATTGTGCGCGCGTGAAAACGTGGGCATCTCCCGCCAGCGCAGCGCTTCGGCATCCGCCAGGTTTCTGATGCGCTCCGCCGTGCGTTCGTCGTCAGCAGTAGGAGCGGTGAAGTTCATCTCGGCAGGGGTCATGTCAGAAATCCTTCCTGAATATCAGGAGTTGGTCCTGCCGAAGCAGGGCCCGGAACGAATCCGGAACGTCGAGTGCGTGAAAGACTCGGGCGCAGGTCTCAGCCCTTCCCTCTCGCCGCCCTGGGAATGCGGAGGCCGCGCAGTTCCGCGCGCAGCATGTTCACCAGCGAGGTGCGCGTGGGCTCGGTGCGGCGCTGGCGCAGGCGTGCCAGTTCGCGCAGCATCTCCAGGCGTTCCTGCTGTAGTTCGGCGACGGCGAATTGAATATCGCGCAGCATGGCGCGCAACACGACCGGGGATTCGTGTGCAACGGAAAGTTCAACGGTGACTAACTGATCGACGAGAGATGTGGTATCCAGCATGATCTTGCTCCTTCCCGCGAGCGATGCAGAAAGGATGGCTGGATTTTGCCGCAAAGCCGGTGATCGATATCACCTTTGTCATTGGGTCTAAGTGCGCCAAATGACGCACTTATGGAAAGATATACCGCGCAGTTGCCGAACTTATGTCGATGGATTGCGGCGGCTTCTTTTGCCGGAATACGGATTCCCCTTTTCGCCTCAGTGCGGCCGCATCACGAGCCGGTCGTACAACCCGCCGACAATCGCTCCCACAATGAGCGTCGCCAGAACGACATAGCCCGCTTCGATCATGAGCAGATCGTGCGGCAGCCGCACCAGTCCATACAGGCTCGCCGCGGCCACGGCTCCGCAAAGCAATACCGCCATCAGGACTCCCTGCAGCACGCCTTTGCGATGACCCACGGTAAGGAGCCACGCGACTCCGTAGGCGAAGAGCAGCAGGACCGCCGCAGTGAGCAGATGCGGCGTGTACCACCAGACGATCTCCTTCACCTCGGCGCGCGTTAGCCCGAGAGCGCGCACCAGACGCGGCCGGAATAGATACTGCGCATGCCAGATGGCTCCCACGCACCAGGCCGCGAACGCCGCCAGCACCACCGGCAGATGGTGGATCGGCTTCGTGGCCCGCGTTGGGTCCGCGGGTTTCCAGAATCCTGCCTCGATGGCCTGCCCCAGGCATCCCTGGGCGCAGGGCGAGTGCTCCGGCCAGCGCGTGCAGCCGCACAACTGCACGTCGGGAACGCCATGCATCCCGGTCGTCGCCGCACGCATGGCATCGAGGCTGACCACGGCGGGCTTATGGGTCTCAGGACATGTGACGAGGCGCCCTCCGGAATAGCGGTTGTAGAGGTTCCGGATCCAGAGCACGGAGGGAAGCAGAATCAGGAATGCGCCGAGCAGGGAGAGCACGAGCCAAAAGAGGAAGATCATAGCCCACCTCTGGATGGCACGAAGTCTGCACCGATCGGCAAAGGCCGTCAGTGACCGCGGTCACCCAGGGCAGAGCCTCCCCCTCAGAGTTCGGGAGACCCGGAGGCAACGGACGCGTGCACCGGAAAATACCAACGCCAGAGAAATGCAGAGGCGCGATTCTCCACGTCATGCGATCTTCGCCCTCCGCCGCCAGGGCCTCCGCGCGGTCGGCCCGGCGTCTATACTGGCCCATTGCAGGAGTCGTTAATGCCCTTGTCGCGCAGGAAGTTCCTCGGGGGCTTTGCCCTCGCCGCCGTTCCCTTCCCCACTTCCCTCACCAACCTGCTGGCGCAGTCGGTTTCGGCAAGCTGCCCGTTCCGCTTATCCGTGATCAACGATGAGATCTCATCGGACTTCGATCACGCCTGCTCGGTCGCGGCCAACGACTTCGGCTTGCATTGGATTGAGCTGCGCAGCATGTGGGGAAAAAACGTCACCGATCTGAATGACGACGAGGTGGCGCGGGCGCAGGCGATTCTGAGCAGGCACAGCCTGAAGGTAACGGACATTGCCAGCCCGCTGTTCAAGGTTGACTGGCCCGGAGCGCCGACGAAGAGCGGTCTGAAGAAGGATCAGTTTCAGGCGCATGATACCTTCACGCAACAGGAAGCGCTGCTGGAGAAATGCATCAGGCTGACGAAGGCTTTCGGCACCGATCGTGTGCGCTGCTTCGACTTTTGGCGGCTGACGGATGTGCGTCCTTACCGTGACGCGATCAACGCCAGACTGCGCGAAGCCGCGGACCGGTGCGCGAAGGATAACGTGATTCTGCTGCTCGAGAACGAGATGGACTGCAACACGGGCAAGGCCGAGGAAGCCGTGGCCACCCTGGCCGCCGTGCCGCAGAAGAACTTCATGCTGAACTGGGATCCGGGAAATGCGGGGACGTTTGCCGATGAGATTCCCTACCCCAATGGGTTCGACCTGTTGCCGAAGGAGCGCATCGGCCACTGCCACGCGAAGAACGTCAAGCGCGAGCCGGGCGGCAAGTGGGAGTGGGAACCCGTGGGCACGGGCATCGTCGACTGGGTGGGCCAGCTGCGCGCGCTGCACGCGATCGGCTACCACTACGCTGTGAGCCTGGAAACGCACTGGCGCGGTGCGGGCACGCCCGAGGCGTCCAGCCGCATCAGCATGGCGGATTTGAAGAAGGCTTTGAAGGGTGCAGGGATCGCCTGCTAGAGAAAACCGGTAGGCGATGGGCTGTAAGCGAAAGACGTCAGGCTGGAATCTGCGGGCAATGAGGACAGCACTGCGATCTGGATCTTCCATAAAGTCTGTCGCTTGCAGTTTCCGGCGGAGAGTTTTCCGCTTGCAGCTTCTCGCTCGCGCAGCTTTTTCTGAAAAGGGGTGCTGATGATCACACGCAGAGAGTTCGGCAAGACGGCGGCCATGGCTGCGGCGGGTGCCGCGTGGGGGCAGACCGCCAAAAGCTACGCGCAGATCGCGGGCGCGAATGAGCGGGTGCGGTTCGCCACCATCGGGCTGAACGGGCGGGCCTACGCGCATCTCTCGTCGCTCCACGCCAATGCCGAGACGGCCCGACTGGTGGCCTGCGCCGACGTGGAGAGCAACATCCTTGCGAAGTTTGCCGCCGAGGCGCAGAAGGAGCTGGGGTACCAGGTGGCCACGGAAGGCGACTTCCGTCGGCTGCTCGAGCGGAAGGATATCGACGCGATATCGATCGCTACCCCCGATCACTGGCACACGCCGATGGCCATCGACGGGCTGGCGGCCGGCAAGCATGTTTATGTGGAAAAGCCGTGCAGCCACAATCCCGCCGAGGGCGTGCTCCTGATTCGCGCCCAGAAGAAACACGGCAAGCTGGTGCAGATGGGGACGCAGCAGCGCTCCTCGCCGCACACCATCGAAATCGTGGCGCGGATTCACTCGGGGGAAATCGGCAAAACCTATGCCGCGACCGCCTGGTACGTGAACACCCGCAAGTCGATCGGACACGGAGAACCCGCTCCGGTGCCGGCGACCCTGGACTGGGACCTGTGGCAGGGGCCGGCCCCGCGAACCGGATATCGCGACAACGTTCAGCCATACAACTGGCACTGGTTTCGGGTGTGGGGCACCGGTGAGACCCTCAATAACGGAACCCACGAGGTCGACGTCTGCCGATGGGCCCTCGGGGTGGACTATCCCACCCGCGTGACGGCCCAGGGCGGTCGGTATGCCTTCGACGACGACTGGCAGTTCTACGACACCCTGGTCACGTCGTTCACCTATCCGGAGCAGATGCTTTCCTGGGAGGGGTGGAGCTGCAATGGAGCAAAAGTCCAGGGCCGGGATCGCGGATCGCAGATCTACGGGACGAAGGGATCGGTGATTGTGGATCGGGATGGGTACGACATCTACGATCTGGGTGGCCATAAGACAAGCGAGTTCCGGGTGCCACATGGACAGACCTCGTCCGCCGACCTGGTGGGGCGCGATTCCATGACTGACGCTCACTTCGCTAACTTCATTGCTGGCATTACAAAAGGGGAACAACTTCATGCTCCGATTGAGGTGGGCAATGTGTCGGTCACGATGCTCCAGCTGTCGAATATCGCCTGGGAAGTGGGCCACGAGCTGAAGCTGGACCCTGGCAACGGTGGACTGATCGTCGGGGATGCAGAGGCCATGAAGGGCTGGACTCGAGAGTACGAGAAGGGATGGGAGCCACGCATCTGAACCCAGCCGTTCAGATTCACAGCGGCTGCAAGGGCTCTTATTTGCAATGAAATAACCTTGAATTCCCCCATTGAAACATCACATATCGACCGGATCTGCCAGAATTTATAGCTGATAGACAGCAGCAAGCGGAGAGAGGATGAAACTGAGCCGGAGACAATGGATTGTGGGCGGCATGAGCGCCACCGCAGCCGCATGGATGCCGAAGTTGGGATTCGCGCAGCCCTGGGGGCCCGTTCAGGCAGAGGCTTCAGGAGCGCCGAGCCCGGTTCGGTTAGGGCTGGCTAGCTATACTTTCCGTAACTTTACGCGTACTCAGCTCATTCAATACATGAAAGAATTGCATGTAAATGAACTAAATGCTAAAGATGCCAAGGATCATCTGCCGGAGGATCCAGCGGGCGAGGCAGAAGCTGTTGCGGACTACAAGGCGGCCGGCATCCGGCTCCACGCAGCCGGGGCGATCTACTTTCAGAAGGCGACTGAGGAGGACGTTCGATCGAAGTTCGAGTACCTGAAGCGAGCTGGGATCGGCGTCATGGTCGCCGGCGACCCCACACCCCAGTCGCTCCCCGTGGTCGAGCGCTTTGCGAAGGAATACGACATCCGGGTCGCCATCCACAATCATGGACCGGAAGACAAGCTGTGGCCGTCGCCTCTGGACATCCTGAAGGACATTCGGGGCATGGACTCCCGGATTGGCTGCTGCATCGACGTCGGGCATACCGTCAGAGCGGGCACTGACGTTGTCGAGGCGATTCATGCAGTTGGGCCTCGCCTCTTCAATATGCACATGAAGGATCTGACCGATTTCCATGATAAAGAAAGCCAGGTGGCCGTTGGTGATGGGAAAATGCCCATCCGCGAGATCTTTCAGGCGCTTGCTGCAATCCGTTACCCGGGCTTCGTGGACCTGGAGTATGAGGTGCATGCCGACGATCCGATGCCCGGGGTGGTCAAGAGCTTTGCGTACATGCGGGGTGTGCTGGCCGGGATGGGCTACGCGCCCCAGGCAGCCTGAGGCGTCGATTTCCGTGGCCTGTCCCATATTTCGCGAAGACTCAGGGGCGACCTCCGCCTTATACTGACCGGCAATGTTACCGAAAATCCCTGCAAGGCCGGCGGTTCCCTTCCGGGAGCACGCGGTGGCGGCGCGCCCTGGAGCGACACGATGACGCTCGGCGATCTGAATCCTGTGATGGAGGACGGCGGGCAGCACTTGGCTCTGCAGGGCTCCGAGACAATCCTGATCGCCGAAGACGATCCGGTCTTCCGGAAGATTCTCCGGATCTGGCTCGAAGAGTGGGGCTTCGGGGTGAAGGTAGCCGAAGACGGCGATCGCGCCTGGGAGATCCTCCGCCAGGATCAGCCGCCGCAACTGATGATCCTGGACTGGGTGATGCCCGGCATCGATGGGCCGGAGCTTTGCCGGAGGATGCGCGCCGCCAGTCGGGGACCCTATCAGTACATCCTGCTGGTGACGGCGCGCGATTGCACCACCGACGTGGTACGGGGCCTTGAAGCGGGCGCTGACGATTATCTGACCAAGCCCTTCGACAAAGCGGAGCTGCACGCGCGGCTGCGCGTGGGCCGCAGGATCCTCTCGCTGCAGCGGAACCTGATGACCGCACAGGAGAAGCTGCGCTTCCAGGCGACCCACGATTCGCTGACCGGGCTTTGGAATCGCGGCGCGCTGCTCGATCTGCTGCACAGCGAGATGGAGCGAACGCTGCGGACTCATGCGTCGATGGGGGTTCTCATGCTCGACGTGGATCACTTCAAGCCGGTCAACGACACCTACGGGCATTTGACCGGCGACGCTGTGCTGCGCGAGATTGCGCGGCGCATCCAGCGTGCGACGCGCCCGTACGATATGACCGGGCGTTACGGCGGCGAAGAGTTCCTCGTGATTCTGCCGTCCTGCGCTCGTGAGGAGACCCTGAACAGCGCGGAGCGGATTCGGACGGCTATGGAGGCGAACCCGTTCGTGGCAGACGGGATAGAGATTCGCCTGACGGCCAGCATCGGAGCGACGGTGGCGCCGGATTATGCAACGTCAGAGACGGAGCTTCTCTCCCTTGCGGATCTCGCGCTCTATCAGGCAAAGAGCGGCGGGCGAAATCGGGCAGTGCTCAAGACGGGGTTCGGGAACGAGGGATAGGTGGCGGCGGAGCCGCGAGCAACCGAGGCTCCGCGCCCAGTCAGACCCGGCTCGCAACCAAACCGCGCGCATGCCGTGGCAGATCGCGCGTGCCCATCGCGGCGAGCTCCGCCGGATCGTACGATCGCAGAGCGGAGGCCGTGGGCCCGGCCATCACTTCCTTAAAGGCAGTCTGGAATTTATCCATGTCGCTGTGCGTGCCGACGGTGACGCGCACGTACGTAGGCCAGACAGGCCACACGCGCCCGATATAGACGTTACGCTGCGCCATGGCGGCGATCACGTCGTGCCCGGGGCGCCCCGTGTCGATCATGAAGTGGTTGGCCTGGGAAGGAATGAACTTGTAGTTGTTGGCGGTGAGCCACTCGAAGACGCTGGAGCGGATGTCGGTGTTGATCTTGCGGCGCTGTGGGACGAGATCCGGCGTCTCGAGGCTGCTGGTCGCCGCTGCGACGGCGAGGATCGGCATGGAATTCATCCCGTAGGCCTGGATCTTCGCGAGCAGATCGGGTCGGCCAATGGCAAAGCCGCAGCGCAGGCCCGCCATACCGTAAACCTTGGAGAACGTCCGCAGAACAATGACGTCCTTGCCGGCTTTTACCAGATCCAGATTGGGCGTCGCGTCGGAAAAGTGAATGTACGCTTCGTCGATCAGGAGGATGGAGCCCCTGGGCTTGTT
>Ga0335073_10012787_pt1 | contig 11773 bp, 11 predicted proteins | sample Lox_Sample_22_FD_207093 | JGI IMG/M metagenome (GOLD analysis project Ga0335073, IMG submission 207093) | Soil microbial communities from Loxahatchee National Wildlife Refuge, Florida, United States - Lox_Sample_2.2 | ecosystem: Environmental > Terrestrial > Soil > Wetlands | place: USA... | reverse complement strand
TGGGCGGGGCAGGACAGGGCACATAATCTTTGAAGATGACTTCTGCTAAGATTGTTTGGCAAAAATTGCGGGAGAAAGCCTCATTCCTGTCACAACAACTGGCCAGTTGTTGTGCCAAAACGAGCTTGTCTATTGTCAGAAAAACGCATACATATTTCTGACAATAGGTTTTCCGATGAAAGTAGCCAATCCAATTGATCGAGCGATGCTTGCGCGCATCAAGGCGCGCGGGGACGGATGGGTTTTCTCCGCATCCGACTTTGTTGATCTTGGCACCCGGCACGCCGTGGACAAAGCGTTGTCACGCATGGCGGCATCAGGAGCAATCCGCCGGGCGGCACGCGGATTGTATGACGTTCCCCGGCAACATCCGATTGTCGGAACGATTGCGCCAAGTGTTGACCAAGTGGCCAGGGCATTGGCCGGCAAGAGCGCCACAAGGCTGCAACCAACCGGAGCGTATGCCGCGAATCTGCTGGGATTGTCCGACCAAGTGCCGGCGAAGGTCGTCTATCTGACCGACGGACGTAGCAAACGGGTTCGACTGGGTAAATTGACCATCGTCTTGAAGCAAACGTCCCCGCGCATTATGGCTACGGCTGGCAGCATCAGCGGGTTGGTAATTCAGGCTTTGCGTTATCTAGGCAAGGCGCATGTGACTGACGATGTGGTGAAGCGTCTCGACCGAAAGTTGTCCGACAACGGCCGAAAACAATTATTGAAAGATGTCGCCTACGCGCCGGTTTGGATCGGAAATATCATGCGGCGTCTGGCCGCAAAACCGTGAATTATGGACGACTTCGCCAAACTAAAACCAGCGGAACGAAAAATCTATTTCGAGGGAACCGCGACACCACGGAATATGCAGGCGCAAATCGTCGAAAAAGATTTTTGGGTTTGCTGGACGTTGAAGGAATTATTCCGACTGCCTGAAATCGGCGAACATCTGATCTTCAAAGGCGGCACATCGTTGTCGAAAGTGTTCAAAGTCATCGAGCGGTTTTCCGAGGACATTGACGTTTCGATTGACCGGGCTTTTCTCGGCTTCGGCGGGCCAAACGAGCCGGAGGCCGGTGCGAGCAACAAGGAAAAGCAGCGGCGAATTGAAGCGCTGAGGACCGCATGTCAGCAGAAAATTGCCGTTGATTTGCTCCCGGCGTTGGATGCGGCCGTCAAATCGAAAGTCGGCAAAACCGAGAAATGGGCGCTCCGGTTGGACAATGACGACCCGGACAAGCAAACGGTGTTGTTCGATTATCCGACGAGCTTCGCGCCCGATGCAGCCGGTTACATTCGGCGCGCGGTGAAAATCGAGATGGGTGCGCGCGCGGATCATTGGCCGTGCGAAACAAAAACAGTAACGCCGTATGTGGCAGAGCAATTCCCAAAAGGATTTCGCGAACCGAGTTGCGCGATAAAGGTTTTGTCGGTCGAGCGAACGTTTTGGGAAAAGGCGACGATACTTCACGCGGAATTTCATCGGCCAACCGAAAAGCCGATGCCCAAACGCTTCTCACGGCATTATTCGGATTGCTATGAATTGATTCGTAAAGGCGCGGCGAAATCGGCGGCGGCGAAACTGGATTTACTGGCGCGTGTAGCTAAACACAAGAACCTGTTTTTCAAAACTTCATGGGCGAAGTATGGCGAGGCAACGAAAGGCACGTTGCGAATTGCTCCACCGGAGCATCGGTCGAAAGCGTTACGAGATGATTACGCCAAGATGCAGCAAATGTTCTTTGGCGAGCCGCCGAATTTTGACACCATGCTCGGCACCCTCAAGCACTGGGAATCCGAATTCAACCAGAAGTGATTTATGGCCATCACCAACCACGAACGCATCGGGAAATGCCTCGAACAACTGACGGCAGGATTGCAGCCGTTTGTTGAGCGCGAGCTGAAAAGCAACTACCAAGACGAGTGGTTCGCAGAGACGAGAAAAACGCTGAGTGCCACGCAAGTTGACTTTCTCGGCACGCCGGAAAAGCCGCAGTGGGACATCGCCAGCTTGCTGGCGACGTTGTGGAATCAGTGGAACGACGTTTTTCGCAAAGTGCTTGGGCCAGCCGAACGCAGCCTTGTAAGTGAGCTTCGTGACGTGCGCAACAAATGGGCGCATCAAAGAACCTTTACGACTGATGACGCCTACCGCGCCCTTGATTCAATGGAGCGGTTGCTGGATGCGGTGTCTGCGCCAAAGGAGACGGAGGAAATTGCCCGTCATAAAGCGGAATTGTTGCGGGTGAAATTTGATGAGCAGGCGCGTCATGAACGGCGCAAAGCGGCCGCGACCGTGCTTGAAGGGCAGAGCGTCGCGGGGTTGAAACCGTGGCGCGAAGTGGTTACGCCGCATCCCGATGTGGCATCAGGCCGCTACCAACAGGCTGAGTTTGCCGCTGATTTGTGGCAGGTGTATAAAGGACGCGCAACTTCAGAATACGGCGATCCGATTGAATTCTTTCGCAGGACATTTCTCACGAATGGATTGAAGGATTTGCTCATGCGGGCCGTGCTACGCTTGGCCGGACAGGGCGCTGATCCAGTGGTTGAATTACAGACCAACTTTGGCGGCGGCAAGACGCACTCGATGCTGGCGCTTTACCATCTTTTTTCAGGACACCAGCAAAAGGATTTTCCGGGTTTGGAATCGGTGTTTGAGGATGCGAAATGCGAACTGTCAAAGGGAGTCCGCCGCGTCGTAATCGTCGGCAACAAAATCTCGCCGGGCCAGCCCGACAGAAAAGACGACGGCACGGTGGTGCGAACGCTTTGGGGTGAATTGGCCTGGCAACTTGGAGGGAAGGATGGCTACGCGATGGTCAAGCAGTCCGACGAAACGGCAACGAATCCCGGCGACGCAATTGGGAACCTGCTGCGAAAGTATTCGCCTTGCTTGATTCTGATTGATGAATGGGTTGCTTATGCGCGTCAGTTGCACGAACAGAAAGATTTGCCCGGCGGAGATTTTGAGACGCATTTTACGTTCGCCCAAACCTTGAGCGAGGAAACCAAATCCGCGCCCAAAGCCATGCTGGTCATCAGTGTCCCGGCATCCAGCGATGCGGCAACGGCATCACCCACGGCGGCTGTCCATGACGAAGAAGTCGGCGGAGCGCGCGGGCGACAGGCGCTCGTGGCGCTGAAGAATGCCATCGGCCGCGTGGAGGCTTCATGGCGACCGGCAAACGCCGAGGAAAGCTTTGAGATCGTTCGGCGGCGCTTGTTTCAACCCATCACTGATCCGACGATGTTCACGGCGCGGGACAATGTCGCAAAGTCGTTTTGTGAATTGTATCGGAACCAGCACCAGGAATTCCCGCCGGAATGTCGCGAGGCGGATTACGAGCGCAAAATCAAAGCCGCCTATCCGATTCATCCGGAGATTTTTGAGCGGCTGTATCAGGACTGGTCAGGACTGGTGAAATTTCAACGCACGCGCGGCGTTTTGCGATTGATGGCGTCTGTTATTCACGCGCTTTGGGAGCAAGGTGATCAAAGCCCCCTCATTCAACCGGCACACATTCCGTTGCTTGATCAGCGGATGATTTCCGAAATAATTCACTTCCTGCCGGATGGCTGGGAAGCGGTCATTGAAAAAGACGTGGACGGCGAAAGCTCGCTACCTCTCAAGCTCGACCGGGAAAAACCAAATCTTGGCAGACATTCAGCGTGTCGCCGCGTTGCGCGCACTTTGTTTCTTGCGTCCTCACCGATGCCTGGCGCAGCCAATCGAGGCGTCGAAGATCGGCGTATCAAACTCGGTTGCGTGCAGCCCGGCGAAAGCCCGGCAATTTTTGGCGACGCGCTACGCCATCTGGCACAGACGGCCACATATCTCTATCAGGATAACGCGCGGTATTGGTATTCGACCCAACCCACCGTCACAAAGCTCGCTGAAGACCGGGCGGAACAGTTGAAGCGTGACGCGGACCTCGTTGCCGAGGAAATCAAAAAGCGTGTGCAGGAGGATTTGAGGTCGCGCGGAGATTTTCCCGCTATTCGCATCTTCCCGAAAAACAGCGGGGAAATTCCCGACGAAATGGAAACCCAGCTTGTAGTTCTTGGTGTGGATCACCCGTATGCGCGGGAAGCAGGGAACCCTGCGCAAGCCGAAGCTCAAGCCATTCTGGACGCGCGTGGCAACAGCCCGCGCTTGTTCAAGAACGCAATCGTTGTCCTTGCGGCAGATCGTGTACGGCTGGCTGAATTGGATGAGGCGATGAGGTTTTATCTGGCATGGGATTCGATTGAAAACGACAAGGAACAGTTGGGCTTGGACGGATTTCATGTGCGGCAGGTGACGAACCAGAAAACGAGTTGGAATACCGCCATCAAAGGACGACTGGGAGAAACGTTCTGCTGGCTGTTATTTCCGACCCAGGCGACTCCTCAAGCGCCGGGCGAATGGCAAGCAGCGAGGCTTTCAGGCCCCGATCCGCTGGCGGCGCGTGCTTCCAAGAAACTGCGGTCTGACACACAAATGGCGACACAATTCGCGCCAACACTGCTTCGGCAGGACCTTGATAAAATTCCTCTTTGGCGCGAGAATCACGTTTCCGTCAAGCAACTGGCTGAAGATTACGCAAAGTATCCTTACTTGCAGCGTTTGCGTTCACCCGATGTTCTCGTCGCCGGTATTCAGGACGGCCTGTCGCGCACGACATGGACAACGGAAACATTTGCCATCGCAGATGCATGGGATGAAAAAGGGCAGCGCTACGTCGGCTTGCGCGGCAATTGCAATGTTGCCTTGGATACGGATTCGCCGGCCTTGCTGGTCAAGCCGGAGGTCGCACTGCGGCAAATGGAGTTGGAAAAGCCATCCGCTGTGCCTACGCCGGGCGAGTCCGCCGCGTCAGGACCTGCTGCCAGCTCAGGAATTCAAACAGGAGGGGTGGAATCATCAAAATCGTCGTTGCCTACAAAACCAACCCGTTTTTATGGAAGCGTAAAGCTCGACCCGGCGCGATTGAATCGCGACGCCGCCCAAGTGTCCGCCGAAGTTGTCCAGCATTTGACGAGTCTCATTGGTGCAGATGTTGAAGTGACGATGGAAATTCAGGCACGGGTTGCCGGCGGTATTCCAGAAAATGCCGTTCGCACAGTTTCAGAGAATTGTAAGACGCTTAAATTTGAAAACCATGGGTTTGAGCAGGACTGAAAATCGCATCGAAACGAAGGCGAATTACCTCCAGGATTCAATCAATCGCCACGACTCCGAATGTGAATCTTTCAAAGGTGAAATCGTGTCGGTCATTTTGATCTGTTTCCAGGACGCAGAGTTCGTAACGTGGTCGGCATAATATCGCACGTCAGTGATGCGTCGAAAATGTCTGAACCAAACGCCAATTTCTGGAACCGGCTTGCGTATATAATTGTAATCGCCAGCAACTTTGACCAACGCAAAAGGGAAATGATGACAGATAAACAACACCAAATCGCCCTTTCCCATTGAGTGCGCAAACTCCCAATAATCACGCTGCTTTTCCGGTAATGCTTCGCGCGTTGTCCGAAATAAATCGCCGACATCGTACGAACAATCAAGGCCAATGAAGCCGGCAGCGATGCTTTGCACAGTATAAAACGATGCGAGGTCAGACTGGTCAGGATGCAACTGCATCCGCCAATATCGAGGGCGCCTTGAAGATTTCACAGGTTCATCTCTTGGTTTTGATTTTTGCCAAACGCGCCTTTTGTGCAGCGGCGATTCTCGTTTCGGGTTTCGCATCCATTTCTTCCAAGATTTGCACGGCGCGTTCGACGACGGTCAAATGCCTGCGTTTCAAAACTAGAATTGGCATCTCCACAACCCTGGAGGCCGAAAACGGACTTTCGTCAAGCACGGCTTCAACAAGCAGTTTGGCTTTCCCGGAGTCCGAGATTGATTCTAAAACAGCATCGTCTCCAAGATTCAACACACGCTTTGCAATTTCTTTCGCCTTCTCCATTCCTTTAAAACCATACGCAAACGTGCTTTTGTCATGGCGGCTGCTGTCGGTGTTCCAAGAGACCTGATCCGACGGCGATTTCAAGTGTTTTTTGTGGGCGATATGAACATGCCGCTGCAATTTCATTTCCGGTCTGCCGGCATCAATGCGGAAAAAATAGTCAGGGTATTCTGACTGTTTCCAAACCCCTTCTTCTAGCGGTGCTCTTTCCAGCCAGATCGCATCTACTTCAACAATGAGGTAGCTCAAATCCACAGACGACTCTATTGAGATTCCGCAGCAGTTGAAAAGCCAAAACTGCCATGCGGCGCCAATGAACTGCTGTTGTTCTTTCATCCGGCGTTAATTTCTGTCGCCTGTAGACGCCGTCTTTTCGCGCTTCTGGTTGCTCCGCTGCAATTTCGTGCCACGAAATAATTCGTGGCACTGCATTGCTCCGTGCTCCGCCGCCCGCCAGCGCGTAAAGCCGGCTCCTTGCGTTTCGTTCGGAGCGGTCTTGCTCTCCCCCAGCAGAGGCGAAGAGAGCAATTCCGCTCCTTCAAAAACGAAACGCAAAATATGAACACGACAGAAAACTTCGTCTCAACGCCTCAAGTGGAGAACAACATCGTCAAGCCAATCAAGTTTCCACCGCAACCGCAGGAATGGAAAATTGTTTCATTGCGGGAATGCCCGACACCCGCCGACATCCAGTTGTGTGACACACCGGAGCAGGCAGCCGCCTATTGGAATTTGCACATCACGCAACATCCGTATTTCAATCCTGAAAATGAATGTTTGGTGGTTTTAATCCTCAACACACGCCGTAAAATTAAGGGTCACTATTTCGTATCGGTCGGGACGATGGACACCATTTTGGTTCATCCGAGGGAAGTGTTCAGGTTGGCAATTATGGCAAGCGCACACGCCATTGTAATCATGCACAATTTATGTGCTGCAACACATAAATTGTGTTATGTGCGGCGCCGGTTTATGTGCAGTCACAAATCGGCGGCGATGCCATTCACGGGCGTTCCACGACGAAAGGAGGGATATGCTTGAAAGCGAATCGCTCCAACGGCCTGAGCCGGACCCGTCTGTTCGCAAGTTGAAGATCGAAGCGGAGGGCGACACTTGGAAGGGCCTCGTTAAACCGAAGATTCGTCTCATGGGGCGCTGGCTGGAGCGGGCGGGATTCAGGCCGGGCAATCACGTTCACATCACATGCATTGCTCCCGGCCTTATTGAATTGCGCTCCGCTGACGGTTTGACAATGAACCATACGAAGCAGCTCTCGCACGAGCAGCCCGACCGACCGTTTTGATCTGCTCCACTTCACATAACCGCAGCGCTTTCTACAGCACTGCGGTTTTTTTTGTCCCTGTGAACCCCGACCGGTTGCCAGCGCTGACGGGGTTCAATTTTTGGAAAGTTCCACCGGAGTCAGCGATAATCCTGTGTGTCTATAAAACGATCTCAAAAGATCAGGCCGTTTCTGGAGTCGGCGAAATTCGGCCGTGATTTTGTGGCGGATCACATCGAGATTCGGGGGCGCATAGTTGGGCAGACGCGAGTATTTTACGTAGCCCCACACGTAGTCCACAGGATTCAATTCAGGAGCGCATGGCGGAAATTCTTCGACCACAATTTTGCGGTGCTGATGCACAAAACTGCGGACGGCTCGCGCCCTGTGGATCGGGATTTCATCCCATACGATGGTGATTGGGCCGCGTATTTTCCGCCGTAGATCGTCCAGGAAGTCAACCAGCGACGGGCCTCGGAAATTGGCGTTGTCGGCCAGAAGGTGAAAATAGAAGCAGAACCGCCTGTAATGCGGACTGATTGAGATGGCTCCGATGACCGAAATTCGGCCATGAGGATCAGCGACGCGCACGATAGGGGTGTGACCTCTTGGTGCCCATGTGCGTCGCAAAGTGGGAGCAAGCATGAATCCCGCTTCGTCAATAAAAACAATGTGGGCGTGCCTACGCCAAGCCCTATTCAAAATTGTACTCTGCATAGCCCCCGGATTGAATCGGCACTGATAGCCCCTTCAGGCCGAAAATTAAAACAGTTCCTCTTTGCGCAGTATTTTTCAAGCCATTTTATGCTCGAATACTGGTATAAAGAAAAACGCACCCTCGTGGACTTCCGGCGCGGCCCGTTTGGTCCACACTTTGATGGCTTCGCCGCTCGTCTGAAAGCGGAGGATTATTCGCCGGATGGAGCCAAAACGATCCTGAGCAAATGTTGCCAGTTCAACGACTTTCTGATCGAACGCGGTGTTGCCACTTGCGGGCAACTCACCGAATCGCTCATTGAGCCGTTTCTGGATGTGTATCTTGTCCACACGCGAACCGCCGGCGCTTATTACTCGCCCAGGATCGTGGCGCGAGGCGCTTTGAAGCGCCTGTTTCGTTATCTGGTCGAAATCAAAGCGGTGATGCCGCCGAAGCCGGCGCGGGTCAGGAAGCCCCACGACTGGCTGCTCCATCCCTACCTTCAACATCTTCAGGATGAATGTGGATTTTCGGCGGTGACGTTGCAAAGAGTGCGGGCGCAAGTGGGTTCTTTCCTGGATGCGCTGGGACGGGCAGCAACGCGTCATCGGTTCAAGACCTTGCGGGCCGAGTTGGTCGAGAACAATTTAAGCCGGCATCTCAAAGCTAGCCCGGAGAATCTCGTCTCGCTGGGCGGCTCGCTCCGCCGATTTTTTCGCTACTGCGCCGTCCGTCAATACACCCGCATGGATTTTTCGGGTCTGATTCCTCCCGTCCGGCGTTATCGGCACGCTGCCCTGCCCAAGGGGATGGAAGACTCGGTTTTGGAACGGATGCTGGGTGCCATTGACAGGGACACGCCGAACGGCGCCAGGGACTACGCCATCATGGCTTTGATGATGGCCTACGGCTTGCGCGGCGTGTCCGTCGCCCAACTGCTGCTGGACGACCTTGACTGGCAGCGCGCCCGCATCCGCATCCGTGCCCAAAAGGGCGGCAAGGAGGTGGTGCTGCCGCTCATGGACGCGGTGGGCGACGCGCTCATTCACTATCTCCGCCATCGCTGCAACCAATCTCCGTTCCGGGAAGTGTTCCTCACGGTGAAGGCGCCAGTCCGCCCGTTAAACAGTCTGGTGATCTCTCATCTCGTGCGCGATTACATGCGCGCGGCGGGCATTGTCCAGGCCGGTGCCGGGGCCAGAACGCTCCGCCACTCCTGGGCCATTCGGGCATTGGCCAACGACTCACCCATCAAATCCATCGCCGATGTGCTGGGCCATCGTTATATTGACACCACCTTCATCTACGCGAAGGCGGATTTGAAAACCCTGCGCCAAGTAGCCATGCCCTGGCCGGAGAAAGGTTGACGCATGGCTACCTGCCTCTTTCGCAGTCCACTGGCTTTCCGGCTTCAATGCTTTTTGGAAGCTCGCAAGAAAGCAGGCCAGCGAGGCATCGCCAGCCAGAAAATCCTTATTTACCTCGACCGTTTTTTGGCGGGCGAACTCCGACCGGGAGAAACCATCACCCGTGAAGTTGCCGGGCGCTGGATCAAGAGCTTGGAATCCTTGAGCATCGGCACCCGCATCAACCGCCTCTCCGTGCTGCGCCAGTTCTGCCTGTATCTCGCGCACTTTGATCCGCGAACCTGCATTGTCCACCGGAGTTTTTTGCCCCACCGCACTCGTCCCGCGCCATATATCTATACGCGGGCGGAGGTGCGGCAAATCATGGCCGCCGCCAAGCGGAAGGGGCCGCGCGGGAGTTTGCGGCCGGCCGTGGTCGCCACGCTGGTCGGGCTGCTCTACGCGACCGGCTTGCGGATCGGCGAAGCCGTGCGGCTGACGTTGGCGGATGTTGATCTCCAACGGTGCGTATTATTAATCCGGGAAACGAAGTTCAAAAAATCGCGCTATGTTCCGTTGTCCTCCACCACGGTAAAGCACCTCCAGGCTTATCTGCGCCAACGTCGCAGGGCTGGCGTGTCCACATCGGCTGACGCGCCGTTCTTTGTCAATCGCCGGGGAAAACGGTTTGGTCAGACGACTTTCACCACCGTCTTTCTTGAAATCATTCGCCAACTTGGCGTCCGTGGGCCGAAGGGACAGGCCGGGCCACGGGTTCACGATTTTCGCCATTCTTTTGCCGTCAACCGATTGCTGGCGTGGTATCGTGCCGGGGCCAATCTCTCCGCCAAACTCCCGCTGCTGTCAACGTATCTGGGACATACCACCGTCTCCTGCACCGAAGTTTATCTCCACGCCACGGCGGAGTTGCTGGAGAGTGCGGGCCAGCGTTTTCGTGCCCACTTTGCCGTTCCGCCATTGAGCAGAAAAAGAACGCATGAACCAGACTGACATCGCCACGCCCATTCGCGGGTTCTTCGAGCAACACCTGCTGTCCCAGCGCGGCCTCAGTGGTCACACCGTCCTGGCCTACCGGGATGCGCTGAAGCTCTTTCTGGAGTTCGTCTGTCGCCGGCAGCGAAAAACGACCACCGCCCTGATGCTGAAAGACCTGACCGCCGACACCGTTCGCAACTTCATGGATCATTTGGAACACGGGCGCAACAACAGCGTGCCGACTCGGAACGCCCGGCTGGCGGCCATTCATGCTTTCTTTAATTACTTGGCCAGTATTGACCCGCGTCATCTTCTCCACGCTCAAAGCATCCTGGCCATTCCGTTCAAGCGCCAGCCCCACCGGGTCGCCGAATACCTGGAGCGGGAAGAAATGCTCAAAGTGTTTGCCGGCATTGATGGCCAGACGTTACGGGGACAGCGGGACGATGCCCTATTGCGCCTGCTTTACAACACGGGAATGCGCGTGCAGGAACTGGTTGATCTGGACGTGAACCATCTGCGGTTCAGCCGCCCTTGCTCTGTCCGCATCTTCGGCAAGGGGCGCAAAGAACGGACTTGTCCGCTCTGGAAGGAAACCGTCGCCGCAGTCAAAGCGTATTTGGCAAAACGCGGGGTCCGTCTGGATGAAGCAACCCCGCTGTTCGTCAACCACGATGGCAACCGACTCACGCGCTTTGGCGTGCGCTACATCATCGCGCGCCGTGTCGCGGACATTGCGAACGCCTGCCCTTCGCTGCTGGTCAAAAGAGTGACCCCACACACGATCCGCCACACGACGGCGATGCACCTGCTTCAGTCCAATGTTGACCTGAATATGATCCGGTCCTGGCTGGGCCATGCTACCATCGAAACGACCAACGGCTACGTCGAGATTGATTTGGAGATGAAACGCAAAACGCTTCAGTCGGCGGAAAAACTGATCCCCGCCAAAGCTAAACGTGGAGGCTCCTGGCAGGATGATGACAAGCTCCTGTCGTGGCTGGCAAAGCTGTGATTATGTGAAGTGCAACAAGCGTGACAGTGCAACCCTCTGGCCTCTGGCATTGAATCGGGTCCGTCGGCGTCACATAAACCGGCGCTGCACATAACACAATCATCCGAGCGGCGAATCAACGCCGTCAGAGGCGGACATTAAAGTCACCCGTGATCTTCTCCGAGCCGGGCAATTATTGAAAATTGATTTGGTGGATCATGTGGTCATTGGCAATGGCAACCACACATCGTTACGCGCATTAGGCTATCTGGCCTACTGAAAACTTCTGCTTCAAGGCTTCGCCAAGGGCGAGGATTTTCTTCAAGCGAACAGCTAAACGCCGTCATTTTGTCCGCCTTGACCAACGCACGGTTTGCTCCGCTCCACAGGCTGGAAGTCGGCCCTGTTGGCCTTCCGACCCCGCCCATTCCGCTACGCAAATCCGTGCGCTCGTCACGAGCGGCACTTCCATCGGTCGCAGGAGCGGCGGGCTTCCGTCTACGGCTCGGC
>Ga0335073_10012786_pt1 | contig 11773 bp, 10 predicted proteins | sample Lox_Sample_22_FD_207093 | JGI IMG/M metagenome (GOLD analysis project Ga0335073, IMG submission 207093) | Soil microbial communities from Loxahatchee National Wildlife Refuge, Florida, United States - Lox_Sample_2.2 | ecosystem: Environmental > Terrestrial > Soil > Wetlands | place: USA... | reverse complement strand
AATGCGCTTCATCGCTTCGTCCAGGCCCCAGTCGCCGCCGCGGATGAAGATCTTCACGCCATTGACGGAGATGGTGAGCGCATCCTGTCCGCCGTAGGTAATTTTGCGGATGCCGAAAGTGGTCTCCTGGCGGTCGGACTCGCGGCCGTGCCTCACAAACCGTAACTGTAACGTATACAAATTCTGCGGGCCGTAACCGTTCGGCCACCAAAGCTTCGAATTGAGGAGGTGCAGCGCCGGGGTGGTCTTCGGATCGAAGTCGATGAGCTGGGTCGAGTGCGGCGCAAGCTCAACCTTGCGCGAAAATTTCACATCGCCAAAGCCGCCAATGATCTCGCCTTTCTGCTCCTTGTCTGAGGTGTTGTCGAGGGTCGCCTGGACGGTTACGTCCGCTGACTCGGTGCTGGGCAGGGGAAGGTCCGTGGTGACCAGGGGATTTTCGATCCGGACCGGACCCTCGGCCGAGAGCCAGACTCTTTGCCAGATGCCGGTGTCGCGATCGCGTACGGCGTCGAGCCAGTCCCAGCCGATTGTGCAGAGGAAAGTTGGGCCGTCGATGGCGGTGATGCCGCCGTTCTTGCCGACGCCGTTGGCGATGGTGTGGTTGTGGGGCACGCCGGGATGCGGCTGAGGAGAAACGCGCACTGCGAGCGCAGCCGTCTGGCCGGGGCGGACCAGTCTGGAGATGTCGAATTGGCCGCGAATGAATGCGCCGGTAGTGGAGCCGACTTCGGTTCCGTTCACCCACACGGTTGCGGCATAGTTGATGCCGTCGAAGTGCAACCAGACCTGCCGGTGAGCGTACGCGACCGGCACGGTAAAGGTGGTCCGATACCAGTAGTCGGTTTTGTTCAGGCTTTCAGGGATCAGGTTATCGTTCTCGCCGTAGAGTGGATCAGGGTAGACGCCATCGTCGACGAGGCTGGTGAGAACCGTGCCGGGAACTGCTGCGCGATACCATCCGGCGGGCTGGTAGCCGGGCTGAGAGACCACCGAAGAAGCTTCGGGAACCTTCGCGGCATCCTGCAGCTGCCAACCTGAGCTGATTTCGATGGATGCAGGCAGGGCTTTCTGCTGGCCGATTGCCGGCAACCCACCTGCGCAGATCACTCCCGCCGCCAGCGCAATCTTCCCCCTCCTGCTGATCCGCACGAAGCCTCTTTCCTCAGACTGGATTTGGAACTCCGACCAGTATTCACCATGGCAGCGCTAAAAAGCTGCCTTCCGGACCAGGGCTGCATATCGCCGGTAACCACAAACGATGCTCGGACGAGGCGGCTGCCGGTAACTGCTATCGAATCCAGGCAGCGGGCCCCGACTAATCCTGCGGAGCTACTCGACGGGGGTTTTCCGGTCCACATAAGAGGGATTTTTGTGCCATACGACAACCTGTTTGGGCCGAGTGGCATCCGAAACCGGTTCGTCTGAAACTCCGGGGGTGCGATGCGCAGCGTGGTTCGATTAAGGGGCTGGTTGCGGGGAATGGATCGTGAATCCGCCTGTGTCCTGCTTGCCTGGAAAGAGACGGTTCGTTCGGAGAACGGAACCGGGGCTTTCCAGCACGTGTACTCGCGAATTCAGGTGCTCGACGCTCCCGCAGATCTTCCCGACGGCGAATATCAGGTCGCCTTCGGCCACCAGCAGCTTCAGGTGACGCGGCGGCGCGGGTTGTGGTTGTCGAACTGGAATGACAAGCAGGAAACCGGACGTTCCGACGTGGCTTAGCTGCGGCTCAGACCCGCCCCTTCATTTTTGCCCGTCCGATTTTCCCCGCACACTATCATCGGGAACAAATTCCGTCCAAAACAGTCCTGGCGAAAGAGCCATGTTATTTGCTGACATAGCGCGGCCGCGTGATGCGCGCGGTATCCTGAATCGGCGATGCGGCTGTTTGTGGGAATCGCTCTTAATTCGGAAGCCACAACGGCGACACTGGAGCGCGTGCGCGAACGGCTATCCGGCTTGAATCTGCGTTGGTCGCGGGCAGAGAACCGGCACGTGACGCTACAGTTTCTGGGGCAAGCCAGCGAGGAGCAGCTGGCTTGCGTGACCGCCCAAATGAAGAAGGTCCAGTGCCGGGCGGTTCTGGTGCGCATCGATGGCCTGGGATTCTTCGCAAGGGCGGGGATTTTCCATGCCGGCGTGCGCCTGACGCCGCAACTGCTCGCGCTGCAGCAAAGCGTGCTGGCGGCCACACGACCATGCGGCTTCGAGCCGGAGCTGCGTGAGTACCATCCGCACATCACGCTGGCGCGCTGCAAAGGGCGCGACGCGGGAAAGGCATTCGCGGCGCTTCGGAGTGCGATGAAGCAAAACCGTCCGGTAGTGACCGCAGAATTCCTCGCCGAAGAATTTCAGCTTTTCGAGTCGTTACCCGAGCCGGAGGGCTCGCGCTACGAGGTGCTGGCGCGATTCCCGCTGCAGGAACCCTGAGAGCGTGCGGCTACCAAAAACACGAGGGCCTCTCCAGTGCGGAGAGGCCCTCGTGGCTGGAGCCGCGATTCGGAACTACTGCTGAATGGTTGACTGGTTTCGGCGCTTTGCGGCGGTATGAGACCCGGTTCGGGAGGATGCGTCGCCCGAATGGCTTCTATCGCTGACTGGCTTCGCCGGAGAGCACCTTGCGGTTGAATTCAGACGACTGGCCACGAGGCACGCTGAGAGACTGCCAGCGATCGCCGGCAAAATGTTTCGCCAGCAGGACAATTTGCCCCACGTGGTACGGATAATGCGCCAGCTGGCGATTGATAGCCTGCATCACGGAGTGGGCTTCCCCGCGAATCGTTATGGTGCGGGAAAGATCCGCCTCGGTGAGGGGCTGGAGCGCCGAGAAGAGGCAGGCCCAGCCCGATTCCCAGAGGGCGAGAAGTTCGGCGCGCGATGCCGGCGGCTGCTCGAACTCAGAATCGCGGTGGCGAGTCGGTTTCTCACCGTCGGTGGTCAGAAAATCCGTCCAGCGGGAGCGCATGTTGCCGGACATGTGCTTGACGAGGATGGCGATGGAGTTGGCCTCCGGGTCAATGGCCGTAAATAACTGCTGATCGGAGACCTGAGCCATGGCGCGCTCGGCGAGTTTTTTGTAGTGGGCAAAGAGGGCGGTGGAATCCTCGATGCAGGAGGTGGTGAAGACGAGCGCCATATTGGGAGTTTACCCAATTGCAGGAGGATCAGGCATTGAAGCCATCAGCGAATCCGCCGATGAGGGGAGCAGGCGTGTACTGGCGCGGACCGCCGGCGCGGTGCTGCCAGCGGACTTCAGAAGAGAAGCATGTTTGCGATCATCGGCATCATTGTGGTGTTTGGCGCGGTGCTCTCGGGTTATCTGATGGAGCACGGTCACCTGGCGGTGCTGCTGCAGCCGGCCGAGCTGCTGATTATCGGCGGGGCGGGAACGGGCACGCTGCTGATCGCGAACCCGCTGCGCATTCTGAAGAAGGTTGCGGCGGGCGCGCTGGGCGTCTTCACCGGAAAATCGAAGTTTGGCAAGGACCGCTATCTGACCACGCTGAAGATGATGTACGAACTGTTGCAGAAGGCGCGCCGCGGAGGCATGCTCACCATCGAAGCGGACGTGGAGAAGCCGGAAGAGAGCGAGGTCCTGAAAGCCTATCCTGACTTTGTGCACGACCATCACGCGCGCGACTTCGTCTGCGACACGCTGCGCATGGTGATTACTGGAGGCGTGGAGGCCTTCGACATGGACCAGATGATGGACCTGGACATGGAGGTGCAGCACCACAGCAGCGAAGAGCCGGTGACAGCGCTGGCCACCATGGCGGATTCGTTGCCGGGGCTGGGAATTGTGGCCGCGGTACTGGGGGTGGTGATTACCATGGGCGCGCTGGGTGGGCCGGCGGAAGAGATCGGCCACAAGGTCGCCGCGGCGCTGGTAGGGACGTTTCTCGGTATTTTGCTGTGCTACGGGCTGGTGGGGCCGGTGAGCCAGAATATGGCGAAGTCCAGCGCGGAGGAACACGCCTATCTCTATGTATTGCGCGTACTGATGCTGGCCTTTATTCGCGGCCAGCCGCCGGTGGTGGCGATCGAGGTGGGGCGGCGCGCGATTCCCGCCCACGTTCGCCCATCGTTTTCCGAAGTCGAGGATGCCTGCCGGAACCATGGCGCACCGGCGGCAGCGGAGGCGCCGGCACCGGCATGAGCCCAACCCAGAACAAACCGATCATTCTGATCAAAAAGAACTCGGGACACGGCGGCCACCATGGCGGAGCGTGGAAGGTGGCATACGCCGACTTTGTAACCGCGCTGATGTCGCTGTTCATTGTGCTGTGGCTGATGAACACCAGCGAGAAGATCCGCCAGGCAGTCGCGGGTTACTTTAACGACCCGCGAGGAACAGCGACGAAGATGGGGACGGACCAGTCGGGGTCGAACGAGAACCTCGCGATCACCGAAAACAACATACCGGAGCTGAAGAGGAAGATCGAGGAATCGATCCGAAAGATGAACGATCTGAAAGCGCTGCAGAACCAGATCCAGATCACCATTACACCGGAAGGATTGCGCATCGAACTGCTGGAGACGAAAGACGGGACCTTCTTCGATACCGGCAGCGCCACGCTGAACGCAAACGGGAAAGAGCTGCTGGAGATGCTGGCGGGACAGCTGGGTGGACTTCCCAACCGGGTCGCGATCGAGGGGCACACGGATGCGCAGCCCTATTCGATGACGGGCGCGTACGGAAACTGGGAACTCTCGTCGGACCGGGCCAACGCGGCGCGACGGGTAATGCAGGATTCGGGTCTGAGAAAGGATCAGGTATCGGAGGTGCGGGGGTATGCGGATCAGAAGCTGAGAGTGCCTTCGAATCCTCTCGATCCTTCGAACCGGAGGATCTCGCTGATCGTGCAGTATCTGACCGTCGTGAACCCGCCGCCAACCTCGCCTGTGCCCGCGGGAACCAGGGCGGCGAAAGGGCCGTGAGCGGCTGTGGTGCGGAGTGTCTGGGAACAAGGTAGGCTACAGGCAGAGATTCCTCCAGCGCACCGCACATCGGCGTAGCCTGGCGCGTTCGGGGGCCGGTGAGGAGCGAGAGCTTGAACGAAGCAGCGCGGCGCGAAGAAACCAGCGATATCGATCTGCTGCATGAGATCGGCAGCCGGATGGCCGCGGCCGATCCGTTCCACGAGGTGCTGGAGCGCGTCATCGAAATGGTCACGGCGGCAGTTCGCTGCGACTCGTGTTTCCTCTATGTACTCGACAAGGACAAGCTGGTGCTGCGCGCCTCGAAGAATCCGCACGAGGATGTAGTGGACCGGCTGGTGGTCGAGATGGGCCAGGGCGTCACGGGATGGGTGGCCGAGCACCGGCAAACCGTGGCCATTGCCTCGCGCGCATGGGCTGATCCGCGATTTGCCGTCTTTGGCAGCCTTCCGGAAGATCGCTTCGAAGCTTTCCTGGCGGTGCCGATTCTGTGCCGGGGCAAGCTGGTGGGAGCGATCAACGTCCAGCACCGCGAGCAACATCAGCATTCGAAGCGCGAGATCCGTCTGATTACGATGATCGGCTACCTGGTCGGAGCGGAGATGGAGCTGGCCCGCATCGAGTACGAAAAATCGCAACTGGCCGAGCAGCTCGAGACGCGCAAGGTGATGGAGCGGGCCAAGGGTCTCCTGCAGCGGGAGCTGGGGATCGACGAAGAGAACGCGTATCTGATGCTGCAGAAGCAGAGCCGGCAGAGACGCCGGCCAATCCGCGAGATCGCCGAGGCCATCATCCTGATGGAAGACATGAAGCGCGGCAAGAAATAATGTCCATCGGCGCCTTCAGACACAGCGGCCTCCGGAACAGCACGCGACGACTCGACCGTTGCGGAGTTCGATTTACGAGGGCACGATCTCGTAGGGCCGCATCATCTCATTGTCCTCGTGCTCGAGGATGTGGCAGTGCCAGACATAGCGTCCCGTGTATCCCTCAAAGGGCACGATAATGCGGGTAATCATCCCCGGATCGGCGCGCGCGGTGTCTTTCCATCCGGATTCGAGACCTTGCGGCGCCTGCGCCGGTCCGGTGAATCGCAGGATGCCTTTCGCACCGTAATCGAAGGTGTCGATGGGCCGCCGATCGAGAATCTGAAAGTGCACGAGATGCAGGTGGATCGGGTGAGCGTCTTCGGTGAGATTGACCAGTTCCCATATTTCAGTGGTGTTAATGACCGGCTTCTCCGTGACGGGCGCGCTCCATGGCGTGTCGTTGAGCAGCATCCCCATCGACTGCTGAACCTTGTCCAGGCGCTCGTCGAGCGTGAGGCGGCGGCTGCGGACCGCTTCTGACTCGCGCAGCCGCGCGAAGGATTTGTTGAGCACCGCGGGAACCTGGCTCGTGTCCTCCGTGCCGGTCTTCGCCACGCGAAATTGCAGGACCGGAAATGAATCGCTGACCAACTGGACGTTGGAACCGGCGAAGGGGGCAAAGTCCACCACGATGTCGGCTCGCTCAGCCGGGGCCAGCGGCAAACGTCGCACCTGTACCGGCGCCGGCAGCAGAGCCTGATCGTTGGCGATCACCTGGAACGAAGCGCGGTTCGACAATTCGAAACGGAAAAAGCGCGCATTGGAGCCGTTCATGAGGCGCAGGCGGTAACGGCGCGGCTCGACGTCGTGATAGGGCAGCAGCTTGCCGTTGGTCAGCATGGCGTCGCCGAAGACTTCCGGGACCCAGGGTCGAGCGGGATCGGGCGAGACGGGATAGAGCAGTTGACCGTCGCGCGTAAGCAGGCGATCGGCGATCATCAGGGGCAACTCATATTGCCCCGAGGGAAGATGCAGATCGTCCTCGCGCGAGTTGCGGACGATGAAGAGCCCCTGCATGCCCGCATAGATATTGAGGCGGTTAATGCCCATCGAGTGGTCGTGGTAAAAGAGCAGAGCGGCATCCTGTGCTGAGGGATAGAAACAGCTCTGGGTGCGGCCGGGAACGATCCAGTCTTCCGGGTAACCGTCGCTGTCCGGCGGAGTCCGCCCCCCGTGGAGATGCACCACGGCGCGCACATCGGGCACGCCCGGACCGGCGCCGTCCAGAGTATGGTCGATGGGCAAGAAATGGTGCGCGGGGAGCTCATTTTCCCAGTCGACGATCATCGCCTCGGCGCTGCGGGTTTCGATCGTGGGTCCTGGGAAGCTGTCGCCGAAACACCACATGCGCGTGGGCGGAAGGTCGCGGTGGATTTTCACGAGGCGCTCGCGAACCGCGATGCGGTACCAGGGAATCGTCTCGCCGGGATGGTGCGGATGGGGACGGCGGCCGGAGGGCTGAGCGACAGGCGGGAGCGGGAGGGGATCGACAAAAGGCGCGAGCGTAGATGGGTCGAGTGCCGGCTGGGATCGTTCAGGGGCGATTGGCGGCTTGAGTTGCAGGCCGGCGAGAGCGAACCCGGCGTTGCGCAGAAAATCGCGGCGGGACGAAGGGATACGAGTGGACATTCCTTCCTATTGTGGCCCGAAGATGAGAAGAGAGGTAGCGCCCGGCTCCTCGCGAATCGAGGCGAAGAGCCGGACGGAGTAAGACTACCAGGAGTGCTGTATGCCGATCGGCTCGCCGGTGACGGGGTCGAGCAGATAGGGCGCGCGCATGTTGAGGTGGGTAAAGTCGAACATGCTGTCGACGGAGCCGGCCACGGCGTCAAAGGAGCCGTCCCCGATCCGCTGCCCGTGTAACCAGTTGTCCTCGACGAAGCGGATGATTGAAGACTGGTCGGTCAGGGTGTGATCGACATAATTGGCCTTCGCCCACGGGGAGATGACCATCATAGGAATGCGCGGGCCGTAACCGCAGCGTCCCTGCGCGTGCTGGGCGCCACTGGGTCCCGGCAGAGCGGTGTCGGTGCCATTGCCGCACTGGCCGTTGCCCGTGAGCATGTCATCGGCGGTGGTGGACTGGTTGATGATCTGGCCGAGTTGATGATCGTACCAGCCGTCGGAGTCGTCGTAGTTGATGAAGACCGCGGTGGAAGACCACTCCGGCGTGGTCATGAGGAAGTTGATGACGTTGACGACAAAGTTCTGCTCGTCGAGCGGATCGGAGTATCCGGCGTGAGCGTCTTCATAGCCAGGAGCCTTGAGGAAGCTGACGGCGGGCATGTTGCCGGCCTTCACGGCTGCGAAGAAGTCGTTGGTGTCGTACTGGTGGTGGACAGCGCCGTCATCGTGACCGATCGCCCAGACCGACGAGGGGCGGACGTGCTGCAGGTTCTCCGTTGAGTCGTAATACTGGAACGGCTCGTGGTGCTGAATGTAGTCGTTTTCGGTGACGCCGGTGACGGCCGAGGTGGTAGTGCGGTTGCATCCAGTGGTGCCGTTGGGATTCTTAATAGACAGGTCGAACCCGCCTTCAAACCAGCCCCAGGTGATGCCGGCGGCGTCGAGCAGGTCGCCAATGTTCTGGCCGCTCATGTGGATCTGTGCGCCGGTGGTGGTCGAGCACACGTCACCGATCGGGTCGGCGTCGCCGATATCCGTGAAGCCGCCGTTTCCGTCACTCACTATCTTGCTGGCGGCGCTGATCTCGTCAGAAACACCGTTGGTCTGTCCGGAGATGAGGTTCAGGGCGCCGACGGTGGAGGGGCCGAAGGTGCTGCCGTAGGCGTTGTCATCGAGGGCGTAGTGCTGGGCGTAGTTCCAGAGCGCTGTGACGGTGTTGCCGTCGTAATACCCCATCACCAGCCCTGTGGTCTTGTAACCATTCGGTGGAGGGCCGGGGGTGCCGGTGTATTCGGGGAAGGAATCCATCAGACCGGCGTGGAAAGCTTCCTGCTCCGGTGTGTAGTTGTGATCCTGATCGGCGGTTGCCGCCTGGGAACGGTCGAGACGGAAGGGGTTGGAGGCGCCAGTCGAATTGGCCGAGTTGAGGTAGTTCGGATTGTTGGTCAACAGGGCAGAGGTGAACCCATTCACTCCAGGCGTTCCGGGCGCAGCGACAAAGCGGGGTTCGCCGGCAGGATTGAGGGCGTTCGGGTAGGTGCCCCAATAGTGATCGAACGAGATATTCTCTCCGAAGATCACCACAACGTGTTTGATGGGTGTGGCAGTGCTGGAGAAATCAGCCTGCGCCTGGGTTGCGGAGGGAACAGCGAACTGGCCAGCGACCAGCAGGAAGGAAAGTGACGTAGCAAGGTGCTTTTGCATCAGAACTCCTCCGAATCGGGCGGAACTCTCCCGGGAAGCTAGGGAATGCGTTGAGAGGCCGGCTGCAGAAGAAACTGAACCTGGAGATTGGCGCAGCCGTCCGGAAAGGCCCGAAAGCCCGACCATCATGAAATAGCAAACCCCAGTAACTACATGTCTTACGTCCATGTAAATTCCCGGAGAATTTCTTGTGGGCAGTTCGGCTGCAAATGAGAGGGAATCCAGCGGAGAGGTCCGGCACGATGCGATGCCGGCCCGGCGTTCGCATCCAGTTACAGGGTCCGCCGCCTTGGCGGCGAGCCCGTCGGCCACCGGCAACTTCAACGCAAGCGTCCAGGAAAAGCTGCTGCCTGCACCGGCTGCACGATGCACGCGAATCCTCGTCTGATGGCGCGCTGCAATCTACGCTGCGAGAGAGAGTCCCAGGCCGGAGCCGGGAATCTATCGGCGCGTACGGTGTGGACGGTCTACGCGTCCACCGGGCTGCCTCGGACCCTAAAAATTCAATTTAAGCGCAAACTGCAGAATGCGGGGAGCGGCGGCTGCCGTTTGAATTTCGCCGAAGGTGGCGTAGGCCTGGCCGGTATCCGGATCGGAAAACTGAGGCGTGTTCCGCAGATTGAACGCTTCGGCGCGAAACTGCATGGTTGCGGTATCGCTGTGCCAGCAGAGCCCGAAATTCTTGCTGAGGGCGGCGTCGACATTCTTCTGTCCGGGCCCCTCAACGATTCCAGGGAGCGAATTGCCAAATCCGGTTGCGATCCCGTCGTCGCCAACAACCGGATAATTTCCCGTAAAGCAACTGGGGTCGATGTAGTGGTGAACTTTGCTGCCAACCGAGCCTGACTCAACATAATGGCCAGGGGCGCAGGTACCGCTCAATTGCGCAAAATCGCTGGTAATGCCGAGAACAGACTGATGCCTTCCCGCGCCAGCCCTGCGTTCATACAGAATTCACCACTGTTGACGAGGATGTTAATAGAATCGCGCTTAAGAGGCTGCGGCATATGGCTGCAAGGGAAGAAGCCCTGCACAACTTTCTGGAGAGAGATGCCAAATGGAGGCTCGTGGAGCGCGTCGTGGCCGCCCCCAGCTTTGCGAAATCGCCTCGTCTTTCCAGCCCGCTGCTTCATCTTACGAAGCAGTCCCTCCAGGGAAGAGATGAAGAGCTAAATGAGCAGCTGATCGGCGAACGTGTTTTCGGACGTCCAGTCGGATACGATCCCAGGGACGACAATATCGTGCGGGTACACGCGAGCCGACTCCGTCAGAGACTGGAGATCTACTTCCGCGAGGAAGCCGGAGACGAGCCGCTGCAGATAACGATTCCGCGCGGGAGCTATGTGCCGTGCTTTGCTCGTATCGACGCCTGCACAACCAGCCCCGCCTCAGCCCTCGCCTCGAACAACAGCGCCGACACCCGGCCCGCATCTTCTTCTCCTGAGAAACAGCTGTCCCGACAGTCGGCTCGATGGATCGGCTTCGCAGCTGCTCTTGCGTGTACGGCGTGTCTTCTGCTTCTGACTCCTTTCGCGCGGCGGTGCTGGAGTTCGGTTCGAAGCCGGGAACAAAGTCCGACCCAGGCCTTGTGGTCGGCGATCTTCAGTCGGGATCGCGACACGCTCATCGTTCCAGCCGACAGCAGTCTGATCATCCTCAAATCCTTTACCCGGCGCGGCGTGAGCGTCGCGGACTACGCGAGCGGCCGCTATCTTACCGACGTCACCTGCGCAATCCCCTGCGATCCGCAACAGATCGCGACTCTCGCATACCATCGCTACACCTCCCTTGCCGACCTCCAGTTCGCCGTAGCGTTGTCTCATCTCCCGGAAGTACAGCCCAGCCGCACCCAGATCCGATTTGCGCGCGATCTGCAGCTCAATGATCTGCAGCAGGATAATTTGATTCTGATCGGGTCGGTCGAAGCGGATCCGTGGCTCCAGTTGTTTCAGAGCCAGATGAATTTCATACTGCACGACGATACCTCTACGGGACCTCTTCGGATTCAAAACCGTAATCCACAGCGTGGTGAGCAAGCTTCGTATCTCTACGACAGCAAGGACCCAACCCATCACGGCTATGCACTGGTTGCGCTCTTATCCAATCTTGGCGGAACCGGCAATGTACTGATGGTGCAGGGATTCACTCTAGCAGACACACAGGCGGCGGCGGAGTTTCTCATCGACAAACCTGAGTTCAATGCCCTTTTCGGGCGGATCGTTGAGAAGCGGCGCGGGCTGCCGCATTTCGAAATTCTGTTGAGAACCATGGATGTGAACGGGTTGGGCGGGCGGCCTTCGGTCGTGGCCTGTCGTCTGCACTAGATCGGGGCCGGCGGCTCCGGGTGCCGGGCATGTCGGTATGTGCGCCTCTCCGCCGGCAAGCCGGCTCGAAATCTCCGGGGTGCACTTCGCGGGATTCGCTCTACAGCTTCTTCTGAACGTCGGGTCTGCCGGGCATCACTTCGCCAATGAGATCAGTCGGCTTGGTCCAGCCGACCTGGCCCCGCCCCGGAGGACCGCGTGCGGCACCAGGGGCAGCCCGGTCGTCGCGACTGGATAAAGTTCGGTTGCAGAGCGATGGGGATTCTGGTGCCGTGACGCCGGTCCTGCGCTTCCTCGCTATTTGAAGCT
>Ga0335073_10012785_pt1 | contig 11773 bp, 10 predicted proteins | sample Lox_Sample_22_FD_207093 | JGI IMG/M metagenome (GOLD analysis project Ga0335073, IMG submission 207093) | Soil microbial communities from Loxahatchee National Wildlife Refuge, Florida, United States - Lox_Sample_2.2 | ecosystem: Environmental > Terrestrial > Soil > Wetlands | place: USA... | reverse complement strand
ATCGAGCGCCCCGGACCATGTGTTCGGACCTGGGATGCCACAATCACAGACCCGCCTCCAGCCGAATCAACTGCCGGGTGCGGCTGGATCAAGCTACCCCGCCAGCTCCGCCTTCACCATCTCGCTGACCGTCTTGCCCTCGGCTCGCGCGCCCGTCGCCTGAACCCTCGCCTGCACCGCCTTCATCGCCGGACCCATGTCTTTCGGCCCCGGCTTGTGCCCCAGCGTGGCCGCAAGCTCGGCGAGCGTCTCACTCACCAGCGTCCGCAGCCCACCCTCGTCGAGCGCCTTGGGCAGAAACTCCTCGATCACCACGATCTCCGCGGCCTCGATCGCCACCAGCTCCGGCCGGTTGCCCTGCGTGAATTGCACCATCGAATCGCGCCTCTGTTTGATCATCGTCGCCAGCGCCTGCTGCTCCTCGGCCGGCGTCAACGGGGCGCGTTTCTCTATGGCCTTGTTTTTCAGCGCGTTCTTGATCAAGCGCAGGGTGCCGGTGCGCACCTTGTCCCCGCCTTTCATGGCCGCAACGATCTGCTGGGTGATGATGGAGTCGAGTGCTCCTGCTTCGGTCATCGGTCCCTCTCTCCGGCTCGTGCACCTTGCTTAGAAGCGAGTCTACTAAACCGTGTGCCCACCCGGCCAAGCCCACACGGCCCGGCGCACCAGTGGGACGTTCGCGCCACGCCTTTGCCGTGCATGTCGTCGGCGATTCGATGGAACGCCCAAGTTCTATGGATCATAGCGGATTTTAATATTCACGCGACGCAACCGTAGGCGCGGGCAGCCATCGCACCATTCGAAACTTTCTCCACAATCCGGTATCTACAAATTTGGGGTGAAAAACAAAATGAGAATCATATCGAAGATGGTTGCGCTAGTCGGCATGGGGCTGCTGAGTCTTCCCGCGTTTGGCGCGGAACCGGCGCGGCCAGGGACCTTAAATTATGTCGAGGGCACAGCTTACCTCGGAGGAAAGCTGCTCAACGATCGTGACGTGGGAAGCACGGATCTCGACGCCGGCCAGGTTCTCTCAACGGGCCAGGGCAAAGCCGAAATGCTTCTGACTCCAGGAATTTACCTCCGCCTGGATGACAACAGCGCCGTCAAAATGGTCTCGCCCGATCTGGCCATGACGAATGTGGACTTGGAACGCGGCGAGGCGGGCGTGGAGGTGGACGAAATCTATAAGCAGAATAACGTCCGCGTCACCGACGACGGCGTGCCGACACAACTGCTCAAGCCTGGTTTCTACGAGTTCAACGCCGACGGAACCGAGAGGACCTTCAAGGGCGAAGCGGCGGTCGACGAGGGGGATGGAAAGTATCGGATGGTGAAGAGCCACCATGAGTTTCAGCTCTCCGAACTTGACACCGCGCGGCCGCTTGACAAGGAGAAACCCGTCGGCTTCGACGTCGGCGCGGCACAGGACAATCTCTACAATTGGAGCAGCCTGCGCTCGCAGTATCTGGCCGAGGCCAACAACCAGATCGCCAGCGAGTACGGCGGCTCTGGCTTTTATCCGGGCTGGTTCTGGGATCCTTGGATGTGGGACTACACCTTCATCGGCCCTGGCCCGTTCTGGAGCCCGTTCGGATTCGGCTACTACCCCTTCGGCTGGGGTGGTTGGTACGGTGGATTCTACGGCCGTGGCCTTTATGGCCATCCGCGCATCGGTGGCATTGGACGTGGCGGGTTCTATGGCGGCGGCGGGTTCCATGGCGGCTTTGGAGGAGGGGGATTCCACGGCGGCGGAGGAGGCGGGCGAAGGTAAACTACTGTAAGTGCAGGAGAAAGCAGCGCAATTGCTCCACAATCGATCTGGCTGAAGTCGACTCCAGCCAGGCCGATTGCGGGCCATTGGTCTTCACCGCAATTCTCTGATTCACATAAATCACATAAAAGTGTATTCTGTGAATGTTAGTTGGAGCCTTTTCTGCTTAAGCGAGGAATAATGATTCGCAAAATCCGGCTATTCACTCCTGGTCCTACGCCGCTATTGCCCGCCGCCCAGTTTGCCATGGCCGCAGCCGACATCCACCACCGCACTGCCGAGTTTCGCGCTCTCTTTCAGAAAGTCCTGGCGCAACTGAAGATCTTTGTCGGCACCAAAAATGACGTTCTGCTACTGTCATGCTCGGGCACCGGCGCGATGGAGGCCTCCGTCTCCAACCTCACCTCGCCCGGCGACCGCGTCCTCGTCCTCACTGCCGGAAAGTTCGGTGAGCGCTGGGTCGAGCTGGCCAAGGCCTTCAACTGCCAGGCCGATGTCGTGAAAGCCCCCTACGGCCAGACCTTCGACTTCGACGAGATCAAGGCCGCGCTCAAACCCGACACTCGTGCCGTCTACATGCAGGCCACCGAGACCTCCACCTGCGTGCGCCACGACGTGGAGGCGGTTGCAAAGCTTATTCGCGAATCGGGTAGTCTGGCACTGCTGGTGGTGGACGGCATCACCGGCCTGGGCACCACGCATTTCGATGTCGACGGCTGGGGCATCGACATCCTCATCGGCGGCTCGCAGAAAGCCGTCATGATCCCTCCCGGCCTCGCCTACCTCAGCGTCAGCGACAAGGCCTGGGCCGCAATGGACTCAGCCAAGAATCCCCGTTACTACTTCGACCTCCGCAAGGAGCGCAAGAACGCCGTAAAGGGCGAAAGTGCCTACACCCCGGCGGTAGCGCTCGTCGCTGCCTTGGGCGCCGCCCTCGACTACATCGCGTCCCAGGCCGGCGGAGATCTCGAAAGGGGCCGCATCGCGCTCATCGACAACGCGCAGTTGAACGCCGAGGCCACGCGAGCCGGCCTCGCCGCTCTCGGCTTCAAGCTTTTCGCGCCCACGTCACCGGCCGCTGCGGCCACCGCCGTCGCCGTCCCCGAAGGGGTCGATTCGGGCGTCGTCGTCAAGGCGCTACGCAATCGCTTCTCGCTCATCATCACCAACGGCCAGGGCGAGATGCAGGGCAAGATCTTCCGCGTCGCCCATCTCGGCTTCTTCGACTACCTCGACACCGTCGCCCTGCTGGGAGCCATGGAACACATTGCCAAAGATACACTGGGCCTCAAAGTCGAATATGGCCAGGCGGTGGCAGCCGCGCAAAGCATCTTTGCCGGAATTACGGCAAGCACTTAGCTTTTGGCTTTCAGCTTTTAGCCATCAGCTCGACCGTTCAACTCCAAGCTAAAGGCTAATAGCTAAAAGCTAATAGCTGATAGCTGACAGCACCTAACTGACCACTGATCACTGGCCCCTGACCCTTTTATGGATCTATCTTTCGGCGAAAAACTCGTCATCGCCCGCAAGCAGCTCGATATCTACCAGTACGAGATGGCCGAGCGTCTGGGCGTGCATCCTAACTCGATATGGAAGTACGAACGCGGCGAAGGCAAGCCGCACGCGGCCGTGGTGCGCATCTTCGAGTTACTGTGCGAGCAGCACAACATCCGTTTCGATGAATACACCAGCGCGCGTGCCAAGGGAGAAACCATGAAAGTTATCCTCGCGGAAAAAGTCAGCCCCGCCACTCTCGCCGTCTTCGCCGCCGAGCCCGGATGGGAGATTCTCACGCACGATAAGTTGACCGACGGCCTCGCCGCGTCGCTCAAGGATGCCGACGCGCTCGTCGTCCGCAGCGCCGTCCAGGTCGACGACAAGCTCATGGAGCAGGCGCCCAAACTGCGCGTCATCGGCCGCGCCGGCGTGGGCGTCGACAACATCGATGCCGATGCCGCCACGCGCCGCGGCATCGTCGTCATGAACACCCCCGGCGCAAATGCCGTCGCCGTCGCCGAGCTCACCATCGGCCTGATGCTGGCTCTGGCGCGCAAGCTTCCCTTCGCCAACACAACCATGCACGCCGGCAAATGGGAGAAGAAATCCCTCCAGGGCGCGGAGCTGCGCGGCAAAACCCTCGGCATTCTCGGCCTGGGCCGCGTCGGCCTCGAAGTGGCCCGTCGCGCGCGCGGCTTTGGTCTTGAGATCATCGGCAGCGACCCCTTTGTCTCCGCCGCCGTGGCCCGCGAAAACGGCATCCGCCTCGTACCGCTCGAAGAGCTCTTTGCCGGCTCGGACTACATCACTCTGCACGTGGGCCTCACGCCCCAGACCAATGGAATCGTGAACGCCAAAACCATCGCGGCCATGAAGAAGGGCGTGCGCATCGTCAACTGCGCGCGCGGCGAGCTGGTCGACGACGCTGCCCTCACCGCGGCTCTTAACAGCGGCCACGTCGCCGGCGCCGCGCTCGATGTCTTCCAGGAAGAACCGCCCAAAAACTCGCCCTATTTCGGAATGGACAACGTCATCCTCACCCCGCACATCGCCGGCTCAACCGCGGAGGCGCAGGAGGCCGTCGGCATCCAGATCGCCATGCAGGTGCGCGAATACCTCAAGCTCGGCGTGGCAACGAACGCCGTCAACCTACCCTCGCTCAGCCACGAGGAGTACGTGAAGCTCGCCCCGTTTATCGATGTGGCGGAGCGCCTCGGCTCGTTCCTTGCTCAGGCCTCCGCGCGCAACATTGAGAGCGTTCATCTCATCTACGGCGGCACGCTGGCCGAAGCCAAAACCGAGCTCATTCGCAACTCCGCCATCGCCGGCCTGCTGCAGGGATCGGAGAATGTGAACCGCATCAATGCCGGGGTCGCGGCGCAGGAGCGCGGCATCCGCGTGCACGAAGACAAGCAGGAGGACACGCGTGCCAGCGGCCGCGGCGGCGCAGCCAGCCTGCTGGCCATCGAGCTGCACGCGGCCTCGGGTGCAAGCCACGCCACGGCCACCGTGCTTCACGGCGAGCAGCCGCGCCTCCTCGAGTATGACGGCATCGACGTCGAAGCCCCCCTCGAAGGCAATCTCCTCGTATGCCGCAACATCGACGTGCCCGGCGTCATCGGCCGCATCGGCACCATCCTCGGCGAGCACGGCGTCAACATCGCCAGCTTCGCCCTGGGCCGCGACCGCTCCGGCGCCAAGCCCGTCCACGCCGTCTCCGTAGTCCAGGTAGACGCCCCCGTCCCCGACAAGGTGCTGGCCGCCCTCCGCACCATCGAAGCCTTACTCGACGTGCGGCTGGTCACCCTGCCCGAAGCCGCTGCGTAACTCACCCGCCGCTCTCCCGTGTAAATGGGTGCCCCCGGTCCGTGTGTGCGGACCCGGGAGAGCACGACAAACAGAAAATGGGTGCCCAAGGTCTCGATTCTGAGACCTGGGAGTGGCACAAGACTCCGGGGCCACGGCGGTTTCCTCCCAGGTCTCAAAATCGAGACCTTGGGCACCCATACCTTAGTAACAGAACTCACATCCCCAAGGCCTGGACACCCGCCAGCAGCGGGCGTTGAGAAATTCAATATACTACTCGGATGACAACCCCGCTGGAGAAGGGCAATGTTCTGGAAGCAGCCGTAACTGCAGTCGAATATCACATTCTCAGCACCTCTCCGGCTCTTAGGGAAAAGCCTTTTTTCATAGAATGCAAGAAGATCATCACCGTCGCTAACGTTCACCACGAAATCGACATCTATGTAACAGTCGATCCTGGCGACGGCTACAATTCAGTCTTCATATTTGAATGCAAGAATTGGGAAGACGCTGTTGGCAAGAATGAAATCATCGTCTTCGCTGAGAAGATTGCCGCCACGCAAGCGCAGAGCGGCTTCTTTGTCGCGAAGTCCTTCACCAAACACGCGCATTCTCAAGCGGCGACGAACACGCGCATCCGTCTGGTCACAGTATCAGAGCATGACCCCGTTACCGCACCACTGCCGTTTGGCTTTCACGGACTATTGATGACGCCGGTACACGCAGAGGCCACGTTTCATAAAACAACTGGCGACACGCAAATGAAAATGATCGACATGGAAACAGCGATCACTAAGCTCCGAGGCGAATTATAAGCTCCGAGGCGAATTAGTCGATCTCCGCAGCTATTTGCGAAAGTGGGCAGAGGAGGCAGCCAACCAAGACGCGCTTACGTTCCGATCCGAAAGGTACCCGGAGGGAGACTATGGACGAAGCACTCGCGCGACACGGGAGTTTGCTAAAGGGGAGCTATTGATTGACGGAATTGAGATTGGGTCGGCCGAGACGAGCGTTCGTTACAAAGCTACGGTAGTTCGGCCTGCTGTAGTCTCCTTTTTTGAGATCCATGGCCGTGGGCGGGTGGTGTCGCTGGCCCCCGTGCAGATACCAACTGTGGGAACGATGGAGATCAAACTCACATACCGCTAAAAAGCATTTGGCCCTTGTTGACCCCCTCCCATCTATGCGCGCCGAAGCGCAGGTGCCTGGACGAAGAGACCCCAATCTGCCGCTGCACTTCACCGCGATACCCAAGCTGCGCGTGAACACCGTTTTTCGAAAACGGACAGTGCGCCGGAGAGCCCGGCGCTCTGGCCATGTTGCGACCTGCTGAGGGCAAAGAGGTTGCGTTCAGCGCGACCTGTGGACCGTTGCGTGCACAGGATGCCGGGCAGGAGGAGGTCGCATGCAACACTTCCTGAAAACTCTCTTTTGCGCGATGTTGTCTGTTTCCATCCTGGCACCCCTGGCCCACGCCCAGATCTCGCCGGACTTTCCCAATCCGTCTGCGGCGCCGAACCCGCTGACTAAGACGCTCTCCATTTTTCGCAAGAACATGGAGGACAAGATCATGAAGGCGGCGGACGCCATGCCGGAGTCCAAGTACGGCTACCGGCCTACGAAGGACGTTCGCTCGTTTGCGGAGATCCTGACTCATGTCGCGGATATCTCCTACTATTTGTGCGCCAACGCCAAGGGTGAAAATCCGCCCGGCTCGGCTGCCGCGAAGGGCACCAAGGCCGAGATCACGGCCTATCTCAAAGGCTCGTTCGCTTACTGCGACGGTGCGTTTGCCGGGTTCACGGATGTGCATCTGAATGACCCGGCGGATTTCTGGGGTTTCAAGACGAACAAGATGTTCATCCTGACGCAAGCGGGCAATCATGACGCCCTGCACTACGGCAATCTCGTCACGTATATGCGTCTCAATGACCTCGTGCCGTCGGGCGGCTGGTTCTGATGGCGCGACAGCGAGTTTTCTATTAGGCTCGAAACGCTCCATCGAACCGGAATGCGCAAAACGACCACGCTGTCAGCGAACCAGTCGCCGCCACGCCAAAGTGGAGCGGAGAGCAAAGGCCAGTTCCTGCGATTCGGCGGGGCCGTCGAGCGCGACCCCGCCATCGACGAATGGATGAAGCAACACGACCTTGCATTGGACGCCATCGCGCGCCAATGGTTCGAGGCGATGCGCAACTGCGGCGACGAGGTCCGCGAACTGATGCATGACGGCTGCGCGGTTGCCTGCCTGGGCCATGCGCCCTTCGGCTATGTCGGCGTATTCACTTCACATGTCAATGTCGGGTTTTATCACGGCGCAACGCTGCCTGACCCGGCGCGCCTGTTGCAGGGCGCCGGAAAGCGCATGCGTCATGTGAAGCTGAGACCCGGAGCACCTATCGACGCGGCCGCGCTCCACAGGCTCATCTCTGCGGCATACTCCGACATCAAGGCGCGTATCGAAAACGGGTAGTCGGGGAATAGGGATGAGGGATTAGGGATTAGGGGTTAAGGACTAGACTGGTTGCATAAATGGCCTTGTACAGAGCACGATTTGAGCCGTGCCGCAAGAGGGCATAGAATTTGGAGCTTTCAGCCCCTGAGGGCCGGTCTTTCTCTTCTCTGTTCCCTAATCCTATTCCCTAATCCCTGCTCCCTTACTTCCTCACTCCACGGGTCGCGCCTTACCGTTCTTCAGGCTGTCGTCGATGATCGAGCGCACCTTGCGGTCGGCTTCGCGGGCAAGTCTTCCCTGCTCTTCGCCGAGGCGGCCTTGCTGCTCTCCGAGCTCGCCTTGCTTTTCGCCGAGCTGGCCTTGCTGTTCGCCGAGCTGGCCCTGGATGTCGCCGATCTTGCCCTGAATATCGCCCAGGCGGCCCTGCAGATCGCCGATCTTGCCTTGCAGATCGGAGAGATCTTCCTGCGTCACGGTGCCGCCTTTCTTGGCTTCGAGGCCGGCGAGCGCCTCCTTGATGGCGGCGATCTCGCGGGAAACGTCGGGAGCGGGCACACCGGCCTGCTCCTGCTTCTTGCCCAGCTCTTCCTGCTGGCGGCCTAGCTCCTCCTGCTGCCGGCCCAGCTCTTCCTGTTTCTGGCCGAGGTCGTCGATCGGCTTGTACATGGCCTCGATGCTGCTGACGATCCCCGGATCGTCGATCACGTACGATTTGCCGTCGTGCGAGAACCAGAGGAACTTGCCGCCGTGGGCGATGCGGCTGGCGCGGTCGATCTCCTCGCGGCGCCCATCCATCCAGTCGCCGCTGAAGCGGACGCCGCCTCTGGGCTCGGTGACCAGCGCGTAGGAGTCTTCATCGTCGTCGGAGCGGAACGAAAACGCGAACCCCTGCCCGCTTCCGCTGCGCAGATAAAGCGGGCCGCGCCGTCCGTTGACGATGTTCATCGACTGGCCCGCACCCACAGTGACGTTGTCGTCGGCCGGCGGCGCAAGAGGTTGCGCAGGCGCCTGCGGATCGGCCGGCGCGTCCGGGGGGATTGCCGTTACGCCCGCCGCAACCGGTACGGGAGGGGCGACCGGACTCACCGGAGCCATGGGCGCAATAGGAGCGATTGCAGCCGCAGGCGCCTCATTGACCAGCGTTTCATCGGGGTGAGAAACCCCGCTCGCCGGCGGTTCGGCCTGCACCGGGGCCACTGCCGGAGCCTGCCGCGCCGCCTGCACGCGGACCAGTGCCGTAGAGGCGAACAATGCTGCGGGAACTAGAAGAACGGCAGCCAGAGCGCGGCCTCGGCTCCATGAAAATGCCTGGCGGAAGCTTGAATCGTTGAGCAGCCGTTCGATGCGATCAGAGAGTGAACTGGTGCGAGCCATGGCGACTCCGATGAGGGTTGGGCGCGGCAATCCCGCGAATTCGAGCAGAATCTGCGCGTAGGATGAACGGCTCGCGGCTTCTTTGAGCCCGGCGCGATCGCTGATGGCCTCGCCGAGGTCGGAGAGCTTACGCTTCAGCCACCATCCCAGCGGGCTGAACCAGAACAGGGCCGAGTAGAGTCCGGCGAGCAGTTGCAGGTAGAAGTCGCCCTGGCGAATGTGGGAACGCTCGTGGGCCAGCACGATGCGGAGCTTCTCCGCATCCCACTTGTCGTAGCTTGCAGGCAAAACCACGCCCGAGCCGATGGTGACCGGAGACGACACAGCGCGGCTCACGCGAAGGCGCAAATTGGCCCCGGGCGCAACTGCGATCGGCTCGGCGTCGAGCCACAGGCTGATGGCCGACGTCAACCCGTAGATAAGGCGCAGTAGCAGCATTGCGCAAACGGCCAGGTACGCCGTCCACAGCAGCGTTTGCAATGTCGGCTGCAGCGATTCACGAGCGGGTGCGCTGTCGTGTCGCGCGATGGGCGGAGGCGTTTGGATGGTGCTTCTGGCCGCGGAGGAGATCGAGGCTGAGCCCTCACTTGCCATTGCGGGGACGGTGCCGGCCGCTTCGGGCGTGGCCGCTGAGGGGGAAAAGCTCTTCGCCGGTGCCGAGGCCGATTCACGCGCCGGGTCTGCAAACGGCGTCGCCCTTGGCGTAAGGTCCACGGCGCTCGCGCCCACGCGCCAGGGGTGCTCAGGTACCGCCAGAGCCCAGCTCGCGGGCAGCACCTGCCAGCGCAGCGCCAGCGGCAACAGCAACGGCATGAGAACGGCCGCTGCGAGCACCAGTCCCCATGCGGTCTTTTGCGCCAGCACGTCGCGCATGCGCATCACGCGCAGCCCGGCCCAAACCGCGGCGGCAACCAGCAGGGCACGCAAGGCAATCTCAACGAGCGAGGGCATCACGATCTGGCCTCCTTCTTCCGGTGTGCGGTTCCTTTGGCATTGACCGGCCGATCCGCGGCGCCGATCTTCTGTGCATCCGCAATGCGCTCGGCCAGACGTTCGAGTTCACCCTGGCCGAGCATTTTGGAGTCAACCATTCCCACCAGCAACGCCTCCACCGAGCCCTCGCAGAACCAGTCCACGATGCGCTTCACGGCGCGGCCGGCCACATGCTGGCGAGACTCGGCCGGCCGGTAGAGGAAGGTGCGGTTTTCAATGGAGTGCTCGAGGTAGCCTTTCTCCTCGAGACGGCGCAGGACCGTGCGCACGGTGGAGTCCTTGAGCAGCCGGGCAACGCCCGGCCGGGCGAGTTCTTCGCGGACCTGCTCGGCCGTCACCGGGCCTGTGCGCCAGATGATGGATAGAATTCCCCGCTCCAGTTCGCCCAGCTCCGCCGGATCGTGGCCCAGTTCGTCGCCCAATTCGTGGCCCGGATCACGGGCCGGTTCAGTGTTACGCCCCATAGTGTTACTGAATGTAACATATCTCCGCTGTGAGCTTGTCAAGAGAAAAAATATTTGTGACGAATGATCGGAGCCGGGTGCCCCACCCTTGCCGGGTGGGCCAGTCGGGTGCCATCCCTGCCGGGCGTATCAGCGGCCGGCAAGGTTGGGTCTCGCTGTCTACCGGATCTTCGCCACCCGGCCCTGGGTGGGGAACTTCCGGAACTGCAGCATGTCGTGGCCGGGGACTACGCGATCGGGCGAGCCGGCCAACTCAATCATCCGCGCCTGCGCCGCTACATTGGCGGCGTGGTCGGCATCGCTGAAGGTGGCGCTGGGCAAGTGGGCCGACAGGTTCAGATAGAAATAGGCATTGTCTGAGGCCAGCACGTAGGGCGGGGCACCGTCCACGCGCAGATACTGCGAGGCATAAGTGTGGCGCGCGCCGGTATAGGCGCGAATGCCCGGAAAGATTTCCACGTTGTCGCCGTCAACCAGGTGCACCCGGCCCTCGGTGTTCAGTTTCACCAGCTCCCTTACATCTTCGGGGTCGATGCCGCCGTGGTTGCCGCCCGGCTGCCATGCGTCCATGGTGTAGTAGCGGTATTCTTCGCGCTGAATCCACACCTTAGCCTTGGGAAACAGATCGAGCCCGCCCATGTGGTCCCAGTGGGCGTGGCTGATGACGATGTCGGTCACCTCTTCCGGTTTCACACCGGCGGTGGCGACGGCCAGGTCAGGACGCAGATAGTCCTTCATGGCGAATTCTTTGAGAAATGTCTCGCGGTGAAAGCCGCTGTCGAAGAGAATGTTGTGCCCGCCTCCGCGGATGAGCCAGACCACCATGGCAATGTCGACCTTTTCGTTGGGGCCGCCGACGACGAGTTCATTGAGCGCCACATCCGGCGATGTGGCGTAGCGAATGGCCTGGATGGAGTAATCGGGCCGTGAAGAAGCGCCGAGCAAAAAAAAGCAAAAGGCCGCAAAGGCGAAAGTTCTCATACTGGTCCTGGTGGAAGCGGGCCGGCTGGGGTTGACCGGCCCAGGGTGTCGTGCGCAGACGCCGCGTCTCGGGCGCCTGCCCGGATGGTTCAAGCGAAGCAAGCGCCGCTACAGCGTCGCGTCGACCGTCAGGGTCGTAGTGGTGCCATCCTTGGGGACGGTGGCGGGAATCGCCAGTGCGCTGCTGACGCTGCGCAGGCCTTCGATCGTCGACACCGTGATTGTAGTCGAGGGGTTATAGGCGGATACGCTGTAAGATCCGGAGACCGTGGATGTAAGCTTGCCGACTTTAGGCGCGGCGGGAATCGCCCAGGAGTAAGGCATCGACGCCGTACACGTGGCATGGGAGCCGTTCGCGCTCACCGATCCGGTTGCTACTTCTTCGTAACCGATCTCAACCGCGTATGGAGGCGTCGTCGTCACGACTTC
>Ga0335073_10012784_pt1 | contig 11775 bp, 10 predicted proteins | sample Lox_Sample_22_FD_207093 | JGI IMG/M metagenome (GOLD analysis project Ga0335073, IMG submission 207093) | Soil microbial communities from Loxahatchee National Wildlife Refuge, Florida, United States - Lox_Sample_2.2 | ecosystem: Environmental > Terrestrial > Soil > Wetlands | place: USA... | reverse complement strand
CGCCGGCCCGCTCCCAGGCCGCGCCGCGCGCCCGCCGCACGACCTTCCTGATCCTGGCGTCCTCCCAGGCGCGCGCCGCCTCGGCCCATTCACCGTCGTCCTGGGTGACACGGGGATCGGAAAGGAAACGGAGCACGGCGCGGGCCGCGCCTTCCAGCGCGTCGGTCCGCGCCGGCGGCGCGGCGCGCTCCACCCGGATGACGAGCGGCAGCGCGTACTGCCTGCCCGCGTCCCGTATCGGGTCCCGCATGCCGGCCGGCGCCCCCGCGGCCATCCCCTCCACATCAGTCACCGCTCAAGCATGCCAGCACCGCGCCCCACTCACCCGGAGAGCCCGCCAGCGGGCCGCCGGCCAGCCTCTTCAACCACCAGTCGGCCAGCCGGGAGCGGGCCCTGTCGCGCCCAACCCATCAGCCGGCCCTTGTTCCTCGCGCAGCGCCTGCGTAACACGGGTGGCCGCGATCGCCTGCCCCTTGAGGCCGATAACGGGTAAATCTCTTGCATCGGGTAAATTTCGGACGTCCTGAGTGAGCGAAATTTACCTGATGCGCGGAATTTACCTGTTAACCGGCTCCGTGGGCCCTTCCGGCTGCTTGAGCCTGGCTGGCCCCGCGCGCCCGGTCGGCCCCGGGTACCCGGCCGGCTCCGCGCGTGCGGGCAGGCCCGCCGGCCCGGACTCCGTGTGCCGCGGTTCCGCGGCGGACCGCGCGGGGCCCGCCCCTCCGTCCTCGCTGCTCCGCCAGGGCTTGTTGCGGGCCAGCCAGTAGCCGCCGCACCCCAGCAGCACCAGGCACAGCGTCCAGCCGAGCGCCGTCGTCCCCAGTCCCGCGTACTTGAGCCCGGAGGCGAAGATCACGAACGTGATGACCGGCCTGACGTACCGGTCGGGCGCGCGCGAGGACAGTAGCGAGCCGACGAGCACCGCGGGCACGGAGCCGATGATGACGGCCGTCGTCAGCCCGAACTGGACGTGCCCGAACAACAGCGCGCCGAGGGCCGCGGCGGCGGTCAGCGGCACGGCCTGGGTCAGGTCGGTTCCGACGAGCTCACCGGCCGCGAGCGCCGGGTAGGTGAACAGCAGCAGCACGATCATCAGCGACCCGGACCCGACGGAGGTCATCCCGACGACGAGGCCGCCTGCCGCGCCGATCGCGATGGTGGCGAGTGGCCGGGCCCGCACCGCCCCGATGGCCTGCTTCCGCCCCTGCCCGGACCGCCGGTCAAGCCAGGAGCGGAGCAGCATCGCCGCCGTGCCCGCGAGCAGCGCGCCGCCGAGCGCGTACTCCACGTTCTGCTGCTGCGCGGAGCCGCCGCCGAGCAGTCGCAGCAGGTACGAGCCGAGGAACGCCATCGGCACCGACCCCGCGCACATCCACCCGACGAGCCGGTAGTTGACCGTTCCCCTGCGCATGTGCACCAGCGACCCGACCGGCCGCATCACCACGGCGGCGACCAGGTCGCTCGATATCGCGGCGGCCGGCTTGACGTTGAACAGCAGGATCAGCATCGGCGTCATCAGCGCGCCGCCGCCGGCCCCGGTCAGCCCGACCAGCAGCCCGACGACCGCGCTGCCGAGCACCACGTACGGGTTGAGGTCCATGGCGCCTCCCTGGCCGGCTGTCTCCGCGGGGCGCTCTCGTACCCCCAGCCGGGCACACCTGAACTCCCTACCTTCCCGATGGCTAATGTATCTCTTGTTAACAGGCCGGAAAAATGTAACGTGTCCCACAGGGGCCGGAATTAGGCGGGGATGGGCGCCGCGGACTCGACCTCGGGGACCGGGCCTGTCGCGGTGAGCGCGGCGGCGTTGGCGGCCGCGAAGTCCTGGTAGCGGCGCAGTTCGGCGGCGCGGCGGCGGCGGTTCCAGCCGAGCAGCCCCGCCATGATCGCGACGACCTCTGGCGCGGCGGGCACGCCCGCGTCCGGAGATTCGATGAGCAGCCGCACCCGGCGGGCGAGCACGTCCTCGACGTGCAGCGCGCCCTCGTGGCTGACCGCGTAGGCGACCTCGGCGCGCAGGTAGGCGAAGCCGCCGAGCAGCGGCTGCCCGAGTGAGCGGTCCGCGCGGATCAGCGCGAGCACCTCGGTGGCAAGCGAGCCGTACCGGTCGATCAGGTGCCCGGCCACGGCGGCTGGCACACCGTAGTCGTCGGCGAGCCGCCGCGCCGACGCGCGGACCGCGGGCAGCCCGTCGGCACCGAGCAGCGGGAGCAGCGACGTCACCGACGCGGGTACCTGCCCGGGCAGGCCGGCGGTGGCCGCGTCCACCACGTCACGCGCCATGAGCCGGTAGGTGGTGAACTTACCGCCGGCGATGGACACCAGGCCGGGCAGCGGGGCGTCGACCACGTGCTCGCGTGACAGCTTGGTCGTCGGCTTTTCCCCGTCCTTGTCGCCTGCCCGGTCGCCCGCACGGGACTCGCCCCTCTTGTCGCCCGCACGGGACTCGCCCCCCTTGTCGCCCGCGCGGGACTCAACCGTCGGCTCGGCGACGAGCGGGCGCAGGCCGGCGTAGACGGCGAGCACGTCGGCGCGGGTCAGCGGCCTGGCGAGCACCCGGTTGGCCTCGCCGAGTATGTAGTCGACGTCCTCGGGCGTGACGGCGGGCTCGGCCCGGTCACCCGACCAGTCGGTGTCGGTGGTGCCGACGATCCACCGGGTGTCCCACGGGATGAAGAACAGCACGCTCTTGCTCGTCCGCACGATCATCCCGGTGTCCGCGTCGATGGCGGACCGCGGCATCACCAGGTGCACGCCCTTGGACATCCGCACCTGGTAGCCGGCCCGCACCCCGCTCGCCTCGTGCACCAGGTCCGACCAGACCCCGGCGCACACGATCACCCGGGCGGCGCGCACGTCGAAGACCCGGCCGCTCTCCTCGTCAAGCACGCTCGCCCCGGTCACCCGCGAGCCGTCGCGGAGCAGCGAGGTGGCGGTCGCCCGGGTGACCACGGTGGCGCCGTACCTGGCGGCCGTCCGCGCCACGGTGACCGTGTACCTCGCGTCGTCCACCTGCGCGTCGTAGTACACCATCGCGCCGGCCAGCCGGTCGGGCCGCAGCGCGGGCGCGCGGCGCAGCGCCCCCCGCGTGGTCAGGTGCCGGTGATGAGGAACGGGGCGCTTCACCCCTTCCATCGCGTCGTAGATCACCAGCCCCGCGCCGACGTACGGCCGCTCCACAACCTTCCTGTACAGCGGGTAGAGGAACGGCACGGGCCGCACCAGGTGCGGTGCCAGCCTGCTCACCAGCAGGTCACGTTCCCGCAGCGCCTCCCTGACCAGCTTGAAGTCGCCCTGCTCCAGGTAGCGCAGCCCGCCGTGGATGAGCTTGGACGACCGCGACGAGGTGCCCGCCGCCAGGTCACGTGACTCGACGAGGCCGACCCGCAGGCCGCGCGACGCCGCGTCGAGCGCGGCTCCTGCCCCGGTGATCCCGCCGCCGATGACCAGCACGTCGAGCGGCCCGGCCGCCAGGGCGCGTACGGCCTCGTCGCGGTCACGCGCGTCAAGTACTCCGGTCATGGCCGACAGCTCCCTCCCGGGCCCCGGGCGGGAGCCCCTGTCATCCCATCGTATTCACGGCAATGTATCTAGTTACTGACAGGCCATCGAACCTCAGGTGAAGCTACGCGGCGCTGAGCGGGCGGTGGAACTCACCCGGGCTGGGTAAACGTAACGTGACGTTTACTTTGGTACCGAGGAGGCTTCATTGACGGGAGTGCGGACGGCGGCGGTGGCCGAGCCGGTGGGAGACGTGACGGCGGTGCTCGGCGAGGGGCCGTACTGGGTGCCGGAGGACGACTGCCTGCTCTGGGTGGACATCGACCGCGGCCAGCTGCACCGCACCTACTTTCCTTCGGGTGAGACGGTCACCCTTGACCTGGGCGAAGCCTCCGCGGCGTTCCCCGCCACGGCCGGCGGCATCCTCACCGCGGGCGGGAGCAAGCTCGCACTGCACCTGCCCGCGGAGCGGGGCGAGCAGTGGAGCACGCGGGTCATCGCGGAGGTGCCCGCGCGCGAGGGCGTCCGGTTCAACGACGCGGGGGTGGACCCGGCCGGCCGGGTTTGGGTCGGGTCGATGCACACCGGCGAGACCGAGCCGGTCGGCCAGCTGCTCCGCCTCGACCACGGCGGCGTACTCACCGTCGTCGTCGATGGCGTCACGGTGTCGAACGGGCTCGGCTGGTCGCCGGACGGGTCACGGATGTACTACGTCGACTCCCCGGTGCGCCGCGTCGACGTGTTCGACTACGACCCCGCGGCCGGCCGGGCGGACCACCGCCGCCCCTTCGCCGACCTGTCCGCCTTCGACGGCGTACCCGACGGGCTGACCGTGGACGCGGACGGCTGCGTCTGGGTGGCCGTATGGGGCGGCGGCGTGCTGCGCAGGCTCGCGCCTGACGGCAGCCAGGACTCGGTTGTCGCCGTCCCGGTGTCCCAGCCGACCAGCTGCGCGTTCGGCGGCCCGGGCATGGCCGACCTGTACGTCACCACCGCGCGCATCGGCCTGACCGAAGCGGAACTCAGCGACCAGCCACTGGCCGGCCGCCTCCTCCGGCTCCGCCCAGGCCCGGTAGGCCTGCCGTCCACCACCACCTACGCAACCATCCCCGCCTGACCCCGCCAAGTCCTCGCACCCGCCGGGTCCCGGCCTCGCCCGGTCCGCGCCGCGCCCACCCGTTGATTGCCGGCGAAACGCGAGTTACGCTGATTACACGCGAAACGGAGTAGGCGAGACCGGAGGCGGTCATGGAACCAGCCGAGCTTGAGCGGGTGCGCGAGCAGTTTGACCAGCTGGTGCGCGAGCGGTTGCCCGGTGCCCCGATCGAGCGGGTGGAAGTACTCCAGTACGGCGACGACCCGGAGATCGAGCCTGGACAGCTGCTGGCGCGGGTCGTGGTGACGGCGCCCGACGAGGAGCCTGAGCGCCTGCGAGTGTTCGAGGCATTCCACGACGACCACCGCGCGGCCTTCCGCGACCTGCGGAACGAGCTGGACAAGCTGCCGGTCCGTGCGGTACTTCAGTTCACGGCCGGCGGCTCGCCAGGCGCTTGCGTGCCGGGCGGGCCGATGCTCAAGCTGATTCACGCGCGCGCCGGCGCCGGTCCGGCCCCCGACGGGCCCGGCCTCACCCCCGTCATGGCCCGCCTCGGCCCGGAGGACCTGGAGACGCTCGACACCCTGATCACGGCCGGCATCGCGGGCAGCCGCGCGGAAGCGGTCCGCTGGGCGCTCGCCCGGATCCGCGAGCGCCCCGCCTTCGAGCTGCTGCGCGCCCGCACCCGCGAGATCGAGGAACTCAAGTCCCAGTTCTAACAGCGCTCCAGCTCCAGCCCCAGCTCCAAGGGCGATGGTTGTGGCAACCAGCCGCCTATGACCGGCTCGTTGCCACAACCACCCGGCCCGCGCGCCGTCGCCGTCGCGTGGCTTAGGTACGGCCATCGCCGCGGTATTCGGCCCAGGGGTCGTAGTCGACTTCGAGGGGCTCCTGGGGCGGGCGTTGCGACGCGGGGACGTGCTGCAGGTTCAGCCGGATCCGCGTCCAGGTGGACGAACGGCCGCGCATCGAGTCGATGAGGACGTCGGCGGGCTCGAGCAGCGGCCAGACGCCGGGATGGCGCGCCTTCCACCGGTCCAGGCCTTCAAGTGCCTCGTCCTTCGTCCTGGCGCGGGCTATCTCGATCAGCGGCTTCGTCGACTGGCGGCGGCCCGTCGCGCTCGGGGCCGTTTCTGTGCGCCCGCTATCTGGACCGCTGCCAGTTGGCCGGCGCTTCGACGGCTGAACGCGGGCGTCCTCGCCTTCTTGCTTCTCGTAGTGCGGTGGCCATGGGGCGTCGGGCAGGCCGGCCGCCTCGTCGCGCGCCGCCTGCTCAAGCAGGGCGTCGAGGGAGCCAACCGCCTCGTTCATTCCCTCCCACGGGTCGCCGGACGCGGCGAAGCGGGCGGGAACGGTGTCGATGGTGAACGCCGCGGGATCGCAGCCAGGGACCTCGTCCCAGGTCAACGGGGTGGAAACGCGGGCGTCCCGTAGCGGGCGTACCGAGTACGCGGACGCGACCGTGCGGTCCTTGGCGTTCTGGTTGTAGTCGACGAAGACCCCGTGCCGTTCCTCCTTCCACCACTTGGACGTGGCCAGGTCGGGCACCCGCCGCTCGATCTCCCGCGCGACCGCGACGGCCGCGCGGCGCACGTCGGTGAACGACCAGCGCGGCGCGATCCGCGCGTAGATGTGCATGCCGCGCGACCCCGAGGTCTTCGCCCAGCCGGCCAGCCCGAAGTCGGCGAGCACCTCTCGCGCCGACAGCGCCACCGAGAGAATCTGCGGCCATTCGATGCCGGGCACCGGGTCCAGGTCCACCCGGAGTTCGTCGGGATGATCCAGGTCGGACGCGAGCACCGGGTGCGGGTTGAGGTCGATGCAGCCGAGGTTGGCCACCCAGGCCAGGCCGGCGGCGTCGCGCAGCACCACCTCGTCGGCGGTCCTGCCGGACGGGAAACGCAGCTCGGCGGTCTCGATCCAGGACGGGCGGGACGACGGGGCCCGCTTCTGGAAGAACGGCTCTTCCTCCGCGCCGTTCACGAACCGCTTGAGCGCCATCGGCCGCCCGGCGACCCCGTGCAGCGCCCCGTCCGCCACGGCCAGGTAGTACCGCACCAGGTCCAGCTTGGTGTGCCCGGTCCGCGGGAAGTAGACCTTCTGCGGGTTGGAGACCGCGACCTCGCGGCCGGCCACCTCAATCACGGTCTTCGGGGACGCCATCTGAGTCAGCCCCATTCGTTCGGATTAATCGCTACTTACCCAGGATGTCCGCAAGGCTGTAGCTGACGGGCTCATCCAGCTGGCCGAATGTGCAGGAGGACGGCTCGCGGTCCGGGCGCCAGCGGACGAACTGCGCCGTGTGCCTGAAGCGGGTCCCCTCCATGTGGTCGTAGCGCACCTCGACCACGCGCTCGGGGCGCAGCGGTACGAACGACAGGTCCTTGCCCACGTTCCACCGGCTGTACTCGGAGCTGCGCGGCGTGCGGACGTCACCGCCGGAGGCGGCGACGTGCGCGGCCCAGTTCCACGGGTGGCCGTCGAAGGTGGTGACCAGCGGCTGGAGCTCGGCGCGCAGCTCGCGCCGCATCGCCATGGGGAACGCGCCGATTACCCCGACGCTCGCCAGGTCGCCCGACGGCTTGTACAGGCCGAGCAGCAGGGAGCCGATCGCGTCGTCGCCGGTCTTGTGCGGCCGGTAGCCGGCCACCACGCAGTCGGCGGTGCGCTCGTGCTTGATCTTGAACATGACCCGCTTGTCCGGCTCGTAGATTCCGTCAGGGGACTTGGCGATCAAGCCGTCGAGGCCGGCCCCCTCGAACTGGGTGAACCACTGCTCGGCCACGGCGCGGGACGTGGTGACCGGCGTGAGGTGCACGGGGGTGCGCGCGCCGGCGAGTGCCGACTCCAGCGCGGCCCTGCGCTCGGCGAACGGGCGCTGCGTGTAGTCGGTGTCGCCGAGTGCGAGCAGGTCGAACGCGACGAAGCGCGCGGGCGTCTGCGCGGCGAGCAGCCGCACCCGGCTCGCCGCGGGGTGCAGCCGCAGCTGCAGCGCCTCGAAGTCGAGCCGCCCGGCGGCGAGGTCCGGCAGCACGATCTCCCCGTCGATCACGCAGCGCGGCGGCAACTCGGCGCGCACGGCGGCCTCGATCTCGGGGAAGTACCTCGTCATCGGCCGCTCGTTGCGCGAGCCGATCTCCACCTCGTCGCCGTCGCGGAACACGATCGAACGGAACCCGTCCCACTTGGGCTCGAAGACGTAGTCCCCCTCGGGGATCGCGGGCACGGCCTTGGCCAGCATCGGCGCTACCGGGGGCATCACCGGAAGATCCATACTCACCAGCCTCGCATACCGCGGTGAAGTAAGGCCGGACCGGCTAGCCGAGTCCGGTCCATTCGGCGCTGTGCCGCCACAGCTGGGCGGCGAGCTCCGGCGTGGCCACCGGGCTCGCCGCCTTCGCCGCGCTCTTGTCGTAGAACAGCCCGCTGTCGCCGGCGACGTCCGGCGACGTGGCGCAGTACACCGAGGTGACCGCGCCCTGCTCGATGGACAGCATCCGCCGGGTGACAAACCAGCGGGCGAGCCTGGGGATGCGCCGCCAGATGTCGGAGGCGACCACTCCTGGGTGCAGCGCGTAGGAGTGCACCGCCGTCGCGTCGAGCCGCCGCGCGAGCTCCTGCGCGTGCAGCACGTTGCACAGCTTGGATACGGCGTACTCGTGACTGCCGGTGAACGTGGCGGTGGGCCGCCGCAGTGCCGCGAAGTCGATGCCGCGCGCGCCGTAGTGGGCCTCGCTCGACACGTTAACGATCCGCGCGCCAGGCCCGCTCGCCGCGATGCGGTCGAGCAGCAGCTGGGTCAGCGCGAAGTGACCGAGGTGGTTCACGCCGAAGTGCAGCTCGAACCCGTCCTCGGTGAGGCCGCGCTGCCCGCCCACCCCCGCGTTGTTCACCAGCACGTGCAGCGGCTCGTCGCGGGCGAGGAACGCCTCGGCGCAGCCGCGCACCGAGGCGAGCGACGCCAGGTCGAGCGGCAGCAGCCAGACGTCCGCCGAGCCAGACTCTGACTTGATCCGCGTCACCGCGGCCTCGCCGGCGGCGGCCGAGCGGCACGCGATGTGCACACGGCCGCCGTCGCGCGCCAGCGCGATGGCCGTGGCGAGCCCGATACCCGTGTTGCCGCCGGTGATGAGGAAGGTTCGTCCGGCGGCAGCACTTGATGCGCCGGATGCGCCGGTTGGGCTGGGTGTGGTCACTCGACCACGTTAGCCGCCGGCCATCGCCCCGACAACGAGGAACGGCTCCGTCCCGGCGGCGAGCGCCGCGGCCACCGCCGCGGGCAGCGGCGCGTCCGGCGGCTCGTTGGACAGGTCCTGCTCGCACGCGTAGAACCGGACGAAGGCCCGGCGCTTGCCCGTCTGCCGGTCGCGGATCGTGCCGCGCAGCACCGGGTACGCCAGTTCGAGCGCGTCGAGCACCGCCCGCTGCGTCACGCCGGCGCCGGCGCCGGCACCGTCGGCATCGGCATCGGCATCGGCACCGGAGGTCGGCACGGTCACGGTCACCTCCTTGCCGGTCCGTGCCAGGTTCCGCAGGTGCACCGGCAGCACGACGCGGATCGAGGTCACGGCAGGACCTGCACCTCGACGGAGAGCACGGCGGGCAGGTCGCGGACGATCGGCGCCCACGTGTCGCCCGAGTCCGGCGACACGTACACCTGGCCGCCGGTGGTGCCGAAGTAGACGCCGGCCTCATCCAGCGTGTCGATGGACATCGCGTCCCGGTACACGTTGACATAGCAGTCCCGCTGCGGCAGCCCCTCGGTCAGCGGCTCCCACTCGTTGCCGCCGGCCCGTGACCGCCAGACCTTCAGCGCGCCGTCCGGCGGGTAGTGCAGGCTGTCGCTGGTGATCGGCACGACGTACAGCGTCTGCGCCTCGTGCGGGTGCACGCCGATCGGGAAGCCGAAGTCGCTCGGCAGGTTCCCGCTGATCTCGTGCCAGTTCTCGCCGGCGTCGTCGGAGCGCATCACGTCCCAGTGCTTCTGCATGAACAGCGTGTCCGGCTTGGCCGGGTGCGCCTCGACGTGGTGCACGCAGTGCCCGGCCTCCGCGTCGGGATCCGGTATGCCCTCAGACAGCAGCCCGCGGTTGATCACCCGCCAGGTCTCGCCGCCGTCGTCGGACCGCAGCGTGCCCGCCGCCGAGATCGCCACGTAGATCCGCGGCTCCTGCAAGATGATCGTGTGCGGGCACAGGCCGCCCGCGCCCGGCTGCCAGGAAGGCCCGGTCGGGTGCGTGCGCAGCCCGGTGAGCTCGGTCCAGGTCACGCCGCCGTCGGTGGTCTTGAACAGGGCGGCGTCCTCCACGCCCGCGTAGACGGTGTCCGGGTCGGTCTTCGACGGCTCCAGGTGCCAGACGCGCTTGAACTCCCACGGCTTGGCCGTGCCGTCGTACCACAGGTGCGTGCCGGGGTCGCCGCCCGCGTAGGTGAAGTCGTTGCCGACCGGCTGCCAGGTCAGCCCGCCGTCGTCCGAGCGCTGGATGAGCTGACCGAACCACCCCGTGTTCTGCGAGGCGTAGATCCTGTCCGGGTCGGCGGGCGAGCCCTTGAGGTGGTAGATCTCCCAGCCGCCGAAGTGCGGCCCGCTGACGGACCACTTCTCCCGCTTCTCGTCCGAGGTAAGCACGAACGCGCCCTTGCGCGTCCCGGCAAGTACCCGCACCGTAGTCATGACGCCCGCCTTCTCCCGTTAACCGAACTCCCTGTCTCACCCCGGTATGACTGGGCGTGTCGCCGTATTTCATCGCCCCCCACGCCTACCTGGCAGGATAACGTGAACTGATCGACACAACCTGATGACCTAACCCCGGGAGATCGACATGGCCGGTCAGCCCCCAGAACCCTCCTTCCAGCCGACCCCGCAGGAGGGCCTGACGCAGGGCCGTCCCGCCTGGTCGCCGTCCAGCTACACGCCCCCCGGCGCTAGCAGCGGCCAGCAGGGCTACGCCGCGCCGTCCTACTCCCCCTCAGGCCAGGACCAGGCCCAGGCGCAGAGCTACCCCCCGCAGGACCAGACGTACACCGCACTCGGCCAGGGCGCGGGTCAGTACGCGGGCTACCAGCCGCCGAGCTATGCCCAGTCCGGCCAGGGCGCGACCACGCCGCCGCCGCAGTGGCAGGCCGCCCCCCCGACCCCGGGCAGGGCCAGGCAGCGCGGCGCCGGCGAGAAGGGCTTCATCGGCTCGCTGTTCGACTTCAGCTTCACCTCCCTGGTCACGCCGAAGATCATCACGGTCATCTACATCCTGTTGACCATCTGGGTGGCGCTGATCGGCCTGACCATGCTGGTCATCGGCTTCAGGACCGGCGGGGTCGTGGGCGGCCTGTTCACCCTGATCATCGTCGAGCCGATCTTCGTGCTGCTGACGCTCGGCATCTGCCGGGTGGTGCTCGAGATGTTCATGGTGGTGTTCCGGCTCTACGAGGAAACGAAGCAGATCAGGGAAAACACCGACCGCCAGGCCTGAGCGCGTGCAGCCGAGAGGGGCCAGGCAAGATTTTCCGCGGCCCTTCATCCACAGCCGTCCATGGCCTGTCCACAGCGCGTACCGCAAGCGTGCGCGGGCTTGAGGGTCGTGCGTGTCCACAGCCCAGATGCCCTTACCAGCGGGTATTCCACAGGACAGCCCAGGTTACGCACATGGTGATCCACAGCCGGGCTGGAGTACGTTACCTGTCCCGGGGGCGCGGTGAGTCCGCAGCGGCGCACCGCCTCACGGGGACCGGGGAAACACGATGGCAAGCCGGGCAGGACATCCACGTCATGACCAGAACCCTGATGCAGCCGCTGGCCGCCGACGCGGCTAGGCACTCTCGTCACTTCCAGCTCATCGTTGACATCCACCTGCTGCTGGTCAGCGGCGGTGACCTGCTGCTCGGCAGGCGTGCCAACACGGGGTACGGCGACGGGGCGTACGAGCCGCCCTCGGGACGGCTCGCCGAGCGGGAAACCCTCGTGGAGGCCGCCGTGCGGGTAGCCGCGGCCCAGGTGGGAGTCGCTCTCGACCCGGCCAGCATGTCGCTCGCCCACGTGCTGCACGACGTGTCTGGCGCGGGCCGGATGGCGTTCTTCCTGACCGCCGACGGCTGGCCCGACACCACGAGCGCCGCCGACACGAGCCCGGCGCCGCCGGCCGGCGCGGGCAGCTACAGCGACTTCGGCTGGTACCCCCTCG
>Ga0335073_10012782_pt1 | contig 11776 bp, 19 predicted proteins | sample Lox_Sample_22_FD_207093 | JGI IMG/M metagenome (GOLD analysis project Ga0335073, IMG submission 207093) | Soil microbial communities from Loxahatchee National Wildlife Refuge, Florida, United States - Lox_Sample_2.2 | ecosystem: Environmental > Terrestrial > Soil > Wetlands | place: USA... | reverse complement strand
GGGATTATTGAATTTCTACGATAGTCGTGTATCTGACGCGATTATCCAGGAAGTTGCAGCTGACGGGACTGAAAACTTTATTGTGGATGGAGATAATGCTGTCTCAGGGATCCTGCCGAATTTGAGAGAACTCATATTCCACATTGGTGGAGAACGAGATCAAGAGAAGATTCTTTCCGCTGCTGTTCTGGGAATCGCACTAGGAACATGGAGAAGAATTTCATCGAGACTGGTGCCGTGGTGTCAGGAGAAGCCCAATCAGAAACTCATCATTGAGGATATTCGACATGTCATGAAAATCCAAGAGCTTGTCCACAAGCAAATGAATATTTCCATGGAAGAATTTCTGGAAATATGGGGCCAATATCTCCATGCGGACGTTACCTTCGAAATCACCGTGTACGACCAAACTTGGTACAACTTGGATCTCCTCAATCTACTCTCATCTCACGCAAATTCCGTCAATATCGCTCTGAAAGCAGATGACCTCTCGCTGGATCGCCTGCACAGTCTCGCCATCCCTCAACAAACGGAATCACTATCTATCGACACAAATTGCATTCCTCTTTCAGCGATCGGAAAATTGACATCTCACCTCAAACTCCGAACACTCAAAGTCAATTACACTTATACCCGTCACCAGGAAACAGACGAGAAGGTCATGATGGTACTAATTCGGGATCGACCGAGCCAAGAATTCACTCAAGAGTGGGCATCAGAGCCAATTATGTCGTTCAACATGGCTATTTGGGGAGATATGGTTGCATGTGATTATGGAGAGAATTTGTTTGAAGCTGTTGTTGGTAGGGCTATTGGACGGACTACATGGGAGAGTCGCAAGAATCTGGAATCCATTACAAGAACATTGTTTGAAAAGAGTGGTACTTTGACGAAGGTGGAAGTGGTTGCATCGTATCCCTTGTACAGGGAGGAATTAGCAAGTCCGAGGTTATTTAAGTTATGAGATTAAACTGGTAGAGTTAGTTTTGAGCATCTAGGTCAGATAGCGTTAATATGGACAACTGTCAACCCAAGATCTGAGATCGAAGCACACAATGAAAATGCCTCAAATTTCAAGAGCAAAGGAGGCAAATCTTCTAGCTTTTCCACACTGCTAAATTGTCCCGTAGATAGGACGTGTCTAGCTAGGTACGACCATTTGTCTTCCTCGGATCATTGCCGAGCCGAATTGACTAGTAGTAAGTCGATCGCCAAGATTCGCTTTTCTCAAACTCCCAACTCTGCGATCGCGACATCAATACTCGCAATGACTTCAAGACGGAAACGAAAGTCCGATGTCTCGGTAACAAACGTACCTACCCTGCTTCCAAAGTCAATTGACTCTAAGGAACCCGAGAAAACACCCGAAAAGCCTCCCAAACGTAGCAAAAAGGCAAAACCTGTAGACCCGGAAGAAAAGGCTAAACCCGAAGCGACACCGAACGGAGAGCCAAACATCACAGAACCACCAGCTCAAGAAATCCGCTATTGGTTAATGAAAGCAGAACCTGACTCACGGATTGTCAAGGGAAAAGTGCTCTTCCTTAATTGTCTGTACTCAATAACTAGGACGTCAAATTCTCCATCGATGATCTCCACAAAATGAAGTATCACCCGGTTTGCGCGCAATGCTGATAGCAGAACATCTCCATGGGATGGCGTGGTAGATTCCTCTTTAAGGATGAGAAGATTGATAATAGAGAAACCATCAGGCGAAGAATTTTATGAAGTCTATGAAAGTGGGCGAGAAAGCCTTCTTTTATCATTCAAATTGTAAAGTGCCAGGCATCGCTGGGATCGTGGAAATATGTAAAGAAGCTTATCCGGATTGTATGGACTTGAAGCGTCGATGAATGTTGATTGTAGATACTGCGAATGATCCGTCTCATCCGTATTATGATGAGAAGACTGCGAAGAAGGAGGAGCCTACTTGGTATATGGTTGATGTTAAATTCGTACGAAAGTTGAAGAGATTGATTCCACTGAAGGAGTTACAGGAGTATAAAGAAGCAGAATTAAAGGATATGGTTGTTGTAGGGAAAGGAAGGTTAAGTGTACAACCTGTCAGGGAAAAGGAATGGAACTTCATACTTGATCTAGAAGATAAAGTACCGGAAGACTCAGAATCATAAACTCTCCAACTGCAATTGACTTTCGCAAACATGAGCAACAGGAAACACCAATTTGAAGATTGACAGGCATTGAAATCTCATTTATCGATATACGCCTAACACCAAACAACTCCACAGAAGAGCTGAATAATATATTCCCTCAAATACAAGTAATACAGTGCACACATTTTGTAACAATATAAGTTAAATGCTTGGAGCGACTTCCTGCATCGCTTGATCCAGAGCCGCTTCCAATTCACTCCCATCCACACTGGGACCACCCCTTTCGACAACCTATCATTAGTCAGGCTAAACCAGAGTAAGGAATGGGTATCATACAATTCTCACTTTTGCATTCAATGCAGCACAAAGTGCTTCGACATCAACTTCGTCGAATCTGGGATGCGAAACAATCCTCTCCCAAACTTTAGGACAATCAAAGTAATGATGACCATCATCTGCCATAGGGGTGACTTGCACTCTGTTGGTCTGACTATGTTGTGTGTAATCATGGTATTGCATCATTAGATTTTGAGCGCGAGCACTTACTGGTGTTTGTGGAGACTGACTTTCTGAATGAGGATGGGAATGCTGAGAATGTATGTTTGAGCTCTTTTGCGATTGATCGCTTAGAGAGACGGGAGAGATGGGTTTTGCTTGTTGAGGTGGACATTCGGCGTTGAAGAAGGTGTCGAGGTCAAAGACCGGTTGGAGTTGATCCGATGAGGAGGGTGCTGTTTGTTTATTGAAGTCGAACGATCCATGATCCGATAACGGTGGAGAATAATCTCCATTCTGCGCAGCCTTCTCAAATTGCTACAAGTAAGCCCGACCCAAACATCAAGGGTAAAAGTAGACATACAGGAAACGTAAAAGTGACATTCGATCCTTTAAGCATATTATTCTCAGACTCCAAGTTGGTCATTTTAGAATGTAACCTCTGATTCTCCTCAACCATTTTCATAGACATCTCTTCCAACTGAGCAACCTTTGCTTCCAACTCCTTGACATGTCTCTCCTTGCGTTCCCTAAACGCTCTCTGTGCGGCTCTATTCTGCGCCTTTCGCTTTGAACTATTCCCTGCTCCGCCGGAAGTCGACTGCGATTCCAAGAAATCCATGTCGCCCAGATCAAAGTCGCTTGATAATCGGGGGATGCCATTTTGTAAACCGGCTGCTCCTTGAGGAGAAGGATTTCGTTGGTGAGAACCGTTGGAAGTGCCGTTTGACAATGTGCGACGAGTTTGAGCGGCGTTTGCAGCTCGAGAAATTTCATCCAACTCATCGAGGAAGACATCACTTTCATCTAATGCCATTAGCAAATAGTTCGGGATGACGAGCATGTCAAGAGGATAAAATAGGATTGCAAATGACAAGGAAACTTACTCGAGTAAGATGCATGATCCATATCATTTGATGAAGCTTCACCGAGTTTCGACTCGAAGGGATCTAAATAGAACATATTCTGCTGCAACTGTGCTATCGGGTTATTTTGCTGCGGGATGTTGCGCGACGAGCGATTTGCAGGGACTTGAGTGGGTCCATTCTGCGAAAGAGAGAAGGGAGGATTACTGGCAGAAAGAGGGTTAGCGAATTGTTGAGCTGTGGAAGGGTAAAATGAAGTGTAGTCCATTACTGGAGGAGGAATATCCGCGTCAATCCGTCAATTTGACTGGATCGTTACTTGTGGGCACGGTGTACGAGGATACGAGACGAAAGGACGAGTCGAAGGATGAGAGGCAGATGGAAGGGAACTGAAGAGGAAAGAAGGGAATGTCAGCAGGCGAGGGAAGATTTAGTATGGTAGTGCGACCATGGCCCCATATTGGTAAGCTCGGAAGGGGGTCCGTCACAGAGCGAAGGGGGCACTGGGCCTGTGCACACAGCCTGGTTGCCTGTCAGGCAGTAACGTGTGTCGATTAATAATAGACTAGCTCCACCAATCACCACTCCGTAGTTACATCCATTTCCTCGGTGCTGCACTGTAAAACGTTGGTTACAGCTGTTCTTGGCGGACTATATGAACCCAATCTCCTATTGGTCCAAATCCAAAATAGCAGTAAATAAAAAGAATATAGGTTACATTTACGTTCCTAAATAGGGCACGATAGCGCAACACCGTCTCGCGACACGCTTATCGTGCATCTGAAACTCGATCACAGACATCCATGCATTAGCTCAAAAGATTTGGAATTTATCAACGTTAGATACAATGCTGATAGTTTTGTTACGTTTCATAGACACACATCCGCCACACTCGTCTCACGATAATCATATCCTATGCAAGTCAACACGACATCTCTCCCAAACATCAGCCTTCATTACATCCACCTCCATCTCACCCTCTCCTGTCCCCTTAGGCGCAATATAAACCCTCGCAAAAGTCCCCGCACTAGCCTTCTTACTCACAACCCCAGGATTAACCACCACAACACCATCCACAACCCTGGCAAAATACTGCAACTCACTCGCTAAAACAAGGACATCCGGCGTCCCTCCCACAAATTCACCCAATCCACTTTCCTGAACAGATACTCTACTCTCACTTCTCCCCGGGAAAAGCGGATAAAAGTGTCTTTGTTGCATCACGTAACTAGGTAATCTTTCATACACGGCAGTGTTGCTAGGTGACTTTGTACATTCTTCAAGAGATAAGGGACGAAGGATGTCGTTAGTGCTTATTCCGATTGTAGTTTCGCCTATACTGAAGACTGTGGGGTTTGTCAGACAGCGTACGTTTTTAGGAAGATCGAGGGTTTGGCGAGGGAATGAGTCTTGTGGCCATATTGAGTGTGGGGAGACAATGTCTTTTATGTGGGGAATTAAGAGGATTTGAGTTGTTGGTGAGATTGTGCGTAGACGTGAGGAGAATTCGGCTTTGAAGTAATCTTGCATTGTATTTGCTCCAGAATGCATTGGTATTGATCCATTTTGCACAGCAGGATTGGTTTCGTCGAGAAATGGACCCATCTACCGTGTCAGAACTATTGTAAGGGTGAGATACAAGAATCAACACATCAACGTGTTCAGATCGAGCGATTCGACAAATTTCTTCGAATCCCTCCCACGCAGAACCTGTCTCCGTTCCATAAGGTCCACTTGCAACAATCATCTTGACACCCCTGTTCAACAATTCTACACTTGTAACATCCGGACACGGCAATCTTTGGGGAAGTAATATTTCTTTAACAGCAAGATAAGCACCGGACGCGTTTACTCCACGTACACCGACAACCTGTCCTGGAAACAAAGAGAAGGAATCTATTTCGGAGAGATTAAGAGGGATACGCGCGCCAGCTCCTAAACGACGAGACGATTCAAGGACTATACTTGTTGGCGTTAGACGTGCTGTGGCAGTAGGGGGATCTAAACAGATCCTTCCAACTGCGACAATCTCATTCTATGTGTCAGGGATTTAACAGCGGAGGGAATACGGGCGAAATTTGAGAAGGATTGGTGAAATCTTCAGCTGGAATAGAGTATTGTTCTTGGAGAATCTCAGCCATCATGTCGATTCTGTCATCGAGAACTAGAGTTAGTATAACAAATTACTGTTGTTGAGAAACCTTCTGATGCGCCCATTAGAGATTGATGCATTGTTCTGTATCCAAATTTCTTCATGTCTATATTCACTGCAAACGGAATTGGTCCGATCTCATTGCTCGATGTGGTTGGATCAGGTAACTCGATTTGTTGATTCAACGTCTGCAACAGCGCACCCGGTTGTTTCCTTTGGGCAAAGGGAGTATTACTTCACTTAGTCTCGTGTCCGCACAATACCATACCTTGGTGAAGACGCCGTTTTAATTGCCAAAGGACTCGAGACCGCAGGACTCGAAAGATCCGCTAACTTCGATTTCGACAATGGCGTTGCCGTGGAAGGAGGCGCCATCTTTCTCTTCAACGGCATCGGAGTCTGTGGACTAATCGCTGCAAATCTACACATCAACACCAATTCCCCACAAAGAGCAATGTAAACAGGGAAAATACATATCATCCGCCATTCCCATCTTTGAACTTCTCGAGACAGGAGTTCCCATAGCCGAACTATTCAAACTACGTTTTATTCTAGATTCGCGTTCCAACGATTCTTGAATATGTTTTTTGAGTTCGCGAATGTTTTCAAGTTGGAAGGGATCTCTATCTTCAATTTCCGCTAGTAGATGCTTTTTATTGAGGTAGAAGGATTCCCATTTATCGGCTAGGTCGGAGGGAGTTAGGTTGTATAGTCTGAGAATGGAAAGGACTTCTGCGAGGAGGGGAGCGGAATCAGGTTGTACGAGGGTGGCGGGGAAGTATTCTAGTAACTCGTCGCGCAGAGAGGCGTCGAGCGAGTCTGAGGGGAGGGAAGTCGTTGCCATCGCCATTGTGTCGTAGGAGGAAGATTTGGATTGGGAGGTGGATGATATTTGATGATGATGGCGATGCGCGTAAACTCGAGACGCGACTCGCATTTCAGCCCAATTCGGAACCTGAAATGCCAACCAACCGAAATGTCAGATACGACACGCGGGTCGAAGGAAATTCACACGTCAAGCATTACTCGCTTTTTACTTGTGCCCCCCTGGTTCCTTGGGAATTATGAACCATGAGCACGGACAAATTCATGGAGATGAAGCGCAAAATTGCCATATACCACGTTAGAAAGTCATCTTGTTAGATGAGGCTCAGATCAAGCTAATAGCTCTTTTCAATTCACGGGATTTTGCAGTTCTAATCCAATACAGCGTACTTCTGTAGATGATCGGGAATTGCGGATCGAAGGCCTTTGCTTTCTAGCCACTTCTTGCTGAAAAGCCGTGTCTGATATCGATAAGCTCCATCTGCTTATTAGTCAAAGCCCACTGACAATCTTACCGCAAAGGATTGTAACAATTGTCGATCCGGAACCTAACTCCTTGGCCATCATCTCAGCAGCGACAACATTCAGTGCAGAAGATGCACCCATATACAACCTACAGATCAGCCCATCTCATCTTGAAACTTTACTTACCCTTCCTCATCCAACAATCTATACACCATCTCAATGGATCTCTCATCAGGAACATGCAACGCATCATCAATCAAGTCAATATCCGGTTTCAAATTATCCGTCACTCTCCCCTGTCCAATTCCCTCAGTAATACTCCCGCCACTCCTGTCCTTCAACTTTCCACCACTCTTAATGTAACTGTACAATACACTCCCTGGCGGATCTGCCAAAAATGATTTCACCTTGCCATCACTCTTCTCCTTCAAGTACCTTGTGACACCAGCTAATGTTCCCGCTGTCCCTGTAGCGCAAGTAAACCCATCGATTTTCCCAGCTGTTTGTTCCCAGATTTCGGGGCCTGTGGTTTCGATATGTGCTCTGCGGTTGGCGGTGTTGTCGAATTGGTTTGTCCAAACTGAGTTGGGTGTTCGTTCAGCATGACGACGAGCTTGATGGTTATAGTTTTCGGGATTTTCGAAGGCTACTGCTGGGACTGGATACACCTCGGCCCCTAGCATTTTCAACAGATCGATTTTTTCTTGACTCTACACATTAGTACTAACTGGGAAAGAAATGGTTACTTGAGTGTTGGGCATATAGATTACGCATTTATATCCCTTGGAGCGACATACGTGAGCTAGTCCGATACCCGTATTTCCAGCAGTTCCTTCCACCACTGTTCCCCCAGGTTTTATCTGTCCTATCGCAATCAGCGGCCGAAATACAGGAATGAAGACCTTTCTCCTCGGCATCCTGGACAACGTACAATGCAGCTCGATCTTTAACAGAGCCACCAGGATTCATAAACTCTAACACTCAGAAATCGAAATGATATGATCCACCTGCTTTCCCATAAATATTACATCCTGTCCGCTGAGAAAGATGGGTGAGCCGAATAAGTGGGGTATTTCCAATTGCTCCGACAAACCCATTTACCGGCGGAGGCACATTAATCACAGCTCTTAGGATCTGTGTAGGACGCATTGACACTTAGTCTAAAATTTCGGAGAAGTATGTCGTCGTTCTAATGCGAATTGATCGAGTACTTGAAAGACTTGAGTTTTTCGAGTGTCGGGAATGCGGGACGAATGATGTGCTTTTCTGCCGATTTCAAAAGTGTGACGCGAAATCTGAGACGATCAGCGAGCGGCTTCTTTCATTCAGTCCGTCTAAAGGTTTCACGTTGACAATTGTCAGGGACCTTAACTTTCAGGAGAATGCCATTCAAATCAGTGTTGGCGATCTCCTTGCTTCTCTTAACTTCCTTAACTTCTGGCCAAGCTACGTCTCAACGTCCAAGGGGAGTTGCTAAATCAAGTTTGTCATGAAATTTGGGATGTATTAACGTGATAGAAGCGCATTTGTATGTGCCCTCAAAGGATGGAACATGGAAATGTCTAGACGGTTCCAAAGTAATATCATTTGACCAAGTAAACGATGTATTTCCCCAAGTTACATCGTCTAAATTCAGGACTACTGTGATTGTCCAGACGGCTCTGATGAACCTGGTACATTTTCAAAAAGGGGTAACGATTTAACAATTAGGCACATCAGCATGTCCAAACGGTCAATTCTACTGTGCCAACTCAGGACATATATCGTCATATATCCCGTCCTCACACGTAAACGACGGAATCTGTGATCCCGATTGTTGCGATGGTTCCGACGAATATGACGGACAAATCCAATGTCCAAATACGTGTAAAGAGTTAGGTGCACACGCACGTAAAGAAGCTGAGGAGAATGCGAAATTACACCTTAAAGGACAGAAAATACGACAATCCTACATTGAAAAAGCGAAGGTGAAGAAAGCTGAATTGGAAGCTGAGCGGGATCGGTTGTTGACAAAGGTTGTTGCTGCTGAGGAGAAAGAACGGGATTTGAAGAATGCTTTGGAAAGAGCAGAGATTAAGGAAACGAAGGTGTCTAAGTTTGGAGAGAAGATTGCGGATAAAGCAAGGGAGAAGATTGAAGAGTATAAGAAAGCCATATCGAAATTGAGGGACGAGATTGAATGGCATACTGGTAGGGTTTCTGTGTTAGAAGGACTCTTGGAGGGATTGAAGAACGATCATAACCAGAATTACCATGATATGGCGGTGAAGAAATGTGTACAACAGTGGGAGGGATTGAAGGAGGCCCAGATGCCTGATTTTGAGATTACAATTGAGGAATTAGATGCTCTTGAGAAGGAAGAACTGGATTTGGGAGATGATGATGTTGATTTCACGAATGAGTTTGACGAGACTGTGTCGCTCTGTACATTGCGTTTTGCGGAATAACTGACGTTGTAGTATGGAGAGTTCAGGATTATTTCCCCGTTCAAGTGAGAGACTTCATCAAGTCTCAGATCTCATATGTGAGGTCGATCCTAGCCGATCAAGGATTTTTGCCCAAGGAGACACCTGGTGATGGGACAGTTTCAAGGGCACTTCAGAAAGCTCGTGATGCACATCAAAAGGCCGTGACAGAGACGTCTCGATTACAGCGAGAAGTTGACACTGTAAAGGAACAGATCTCAGCTGATTACGGCCCCGATGACGTATTCCGAGCCATTAAAGGAGACTGTGTATCACTGGATACAGGAGAATACACTTACACTGTTTGCATGATGGACAAAGTTACTCAAAAATCCAATAAAGATGGCGCCAACACTAACCTTGGGTACCTTTCTCTCCTCAGGCTTTCATTAATTGTAGCGCGTTCTCGAAATTCGACAATGATTACAAGACAATGGTATATGACAGGGGAGCTCAATGTTGGAATGGTCCGCAAAGGTCAGCGCGAATTGACCTGGAATGTGGTGCAGAGAATTTAGTCTTGAAAGTTACTGAACCTTCAAAGTGTGAGTATTACATTAAGATGAAGAGTCCTGCGGTCTGTTTGCCGCCAAAAAAGAACGGAAAGAAGGACGAATTATAAGCATTGCATAGATATCAGGTGAATTAGTAGAAGGAGCACTGGCAATTCAATCGAAGAGTAATCTAACAGAGTGTGCTATGCTTCTTATCTCATTGATCTTTTGGGGGATACTCTGGTCTCACCATAGCGGTGGATCGGCATGGACCCCTGTTTTAGCGGCGGGTTCTTTTCCCGACCGCGCTTCCTATTCAAACGAATTTTTAAATTTTGTTTGATTGTTCTCCTTTTTATTATCTGCCCCTCTTCCGACAAGTGTCTCTATTCTCGCTTTTCCCTTCCTTCCCTTCGTTAGTCAATTCGTTCTACTTCACAAAACGAACGTGCGATCACTGAAATCAGAATGGCGTCCATTGTCGAGATTGGAGACAAACAAGCACCCGCGGCTCTCAAGGCTCAAGTTCGAAAACGCTTCGAATCCGTCTTCCCTCTCCTCGTAGAAGAAATCACCGCATACTTGAAATCAATTCATCTCCCCGAGGCTGCAATTGAATGGTACAAAAAGGTACTTTTTCCTCCATCTTCCTCCTAGCTTCAATTGACGTTATAGAACTTGAATTACAATACCCCTGGCGGGAAATTGAATCGTGGTCTTTCCGTTGTGGATACATACCAAATCTTACTTGGCAAGGAATTAGATGAAGACACGCATTTTAAGGCCAGCATTTTAGGGTGGGCTGTTGAGTTAGTACGTCCAAGCCAAGTGCCGTGTCTTGCGTCGAGGCTAATTCCATATAGTTACAAGCCTTCTTTTTGGTGGCAGATGATATGATGGATAAGAGTATCACGAGAAGAGGACAGCCTTGTTGGTATCGTTATGTATGTCTCCCTATCTGTTTTGACTGACTCCTAGCCCAATGTGGGGACTATTGCGATTAATGATTCATTCATGCTTGAAGGGGCTATCTACTTTCTTCTCAAACTCCATTTCAAGAAGGAACCTTACTATGTGGATTTACTAGACTTATTCCATGACGTACAGCCATTCTCAATCTAACTTAACAAAAGGTCACCTTTCAAACGGAAATTGGACAACTCTTGGATTTGCTTACAGCTCCTGAAGATGTAGTCGACCTGGGCAAATTCTCTCTCGACAAGCATTCTTTTATCGTTACTTATAAAACTGCTTTCTATTCGTTCTATCTCCCTGTTGCATTGGCAATGTACATGGCTGGTGTTTCAGATGAAAGAGATCTCAAACAAGCACGAGACATTCTCATCCCCTTGGGTGAATACTTCCAGATCCAAGACGATTTCCTAGATTGCTATGGAGATCCTGAATTCATTGGGAAAATTGGAACTGATATCCTCGACAATAAGTGTTCTTGGCTCATCAATGTGGCTTTGGCAAAGGCAAATCCCGAACAACGCAAAATTTTGGATGTAACTCTCCCGCTACAACTTGTTCTAACTACCAGGACAATTATGGAAGAAAGGACGGAGACTGCGAGAAGAAAGTTAAAGAGGTTTTCAATGAATTAAAGTTGGATCAAGATTACTATGAATACGAGGAAAAAGTGGTGGCGGAATTGAAGAAGAAGATTGCTGCTGTGGATGAATCTAGAGGATTCAAGGCTGAGGTTTTGACTACGTTCTTGAATAAGATCTATAAGAGGAGTAAGTAAAATGATTGGAACGGGATTTCCAATTTATGAAAGACACGAGTTTTGGGAAGATTAGGAGAGAATAGAAAGTATTTTAATTGATAATGGTATCACCGACTCTATGCTTACGACAAACGTGGGGTTGTGTGGGGAGGGTCGTAAATAGACTTG
>Ga0335073_10012781_pt1 | contig 11777 bp, 16 predicted proteins | sample Lox_Sample_22_FD_207093 | JGI IMG/M metagenome (GOLD analysis project Ga0335073, IMG submission 207093) | Soil microbial communities from Loxahatchee National Wildlife Refuge, Florida, United States - Lox_Sample_2.2 | ecosystem: Environmental > Terrestrial > Soil > Wetlands | place: USA... | reverse complement strand
CATCATCGATGACGGGAAGGAGCTCTGGTGCGATCGCGAGTATGTTTGGGACTCGCACGAGACGCACCGGCAAAAGACCGACCGACAGTACCGCGAGGACCTCCAAGCTTTCTTGGAACAGACGAGTGGGGCACAGGTTATTATCCCCCCGGAGTGCGCCAGCTTCGAAGCCGAGCTTATGCAGGCGGGGATCTGGTACTGCGTCGCTGACAATGAAGTGCTGGACGGGATCAAGAACGTCAGCACGCTGATGGCGCTGAAGCGTATCCACTTTCACCGCAAGAACTGCCCGCGCACCATTGCCGGGTTACAGACGTATTGCTGGGACCCTAAAGCCGCTCTCCGAGGCGTCGAGCAGCCGCTTAAAGTGAAAGACGACGAGTGCGATGCTTTGCGTTACGGCGTACAGACGAAGATTCCGGCTTGGAGACTGGCGGCCTAATGTACTCGCGGCTCGACCCTCGGCAAAAGCAATTGGTCGACTTCTTAATGGCTTCCGTCCACAAGGACCGCGGGTTGATTGCCCAATGTGCCGAGCATCTTGGGCTCGCCAAGGTTACCGTCCGCCAGCAACTCCAGTCGATCTATAGGAAGTACGACATCGACCGCTCTATCTATACGCCGCACGTGCGGTTAATTTACCTGCGCGCTTTGGAGTTGGGACTGTTGTGATGTTTAACCTGATCACCAACATGAACGGTTTCGGCCTAGAGCAGGACGCGCGGCTGCTTACCGCAGAACTTGAACGCCGCGGCCACTCGGCGGCCGTACTGCAGTTCGACCGGCCACAGCGCGCGAAAGCGGACGCCAACGTCTTCTTGGAAGTGGTCACGCCGCCAATGCTGACGCTGGCGCCGAAAAACTACTTGGTGCCGAATCCTGAGTGGTTCTTCGACTGGGACCTTAGCCGCTTCGACCGCGTATTCGCGAAGACTCGTGACGCGGAGCGGATATTCAATACGCGAGTAAACGGGCGGTGTAGCTACCTGGGATGGCGGTCGCGCGATCTATATCGTCCGGAGATTAAGCGGGAGCGCCGATTTTTACATGTTGCTGGCAAAAGCCAGTTCAAGGGCACACAGGCCGTAATCGACGGCTGCGCCCTAGCGGGTGTACCGCTGTCGCTGGTAACCGACGGGCTCGGCCGGTTGCCCGACGATCAACTGGCGGAGATGTTCAACTCACACATGTTCTTTCTTTGCCCCAGTCAGTACGAAGGTTACGGTATGGTGCTTCACGAGGCGCTGAGTTGCGGCGCGATAGTGATTACGACGGACGCAGCGCCAATGAACGAGATCGCGCCTGCGCTGCTGATTAAGCCCGCGAGCGCGAAACGCCATCAACTGGCCGAATTACACAGTGTCACAGCTGAAGGCGTGGCTGAGGCGGTAACCGTAGCGCTCAGCATGTCGGACGAAGAACTGACGGGCTGGCGCCTAACCGCTCGGCTGGCTTACGAGACCGAGGTAAGGAACTTCGGGTTGGCACTCGACAAGGCAATGGCGTGACCCCGGGCGAAGCGGTAGTAAAGGCAATCGATATTCTAGACGGTCAATCTTCCGGGGCGCTCACGATCGTGGAAACCGGCAGTATTCGCGGCGAAAGCGATAACTACCGGATTAACGACGGTCATAGCACGCTGCGCATCGCAGAGTGGGTTAAGAAGCACGAAGGTGCGGCGTTTCATTCCGTAGACTTCGTCGTCGACGTAGCGGTCAAGATGCTGCTCAAGGCAGGACTGCTTGCTGAATTTCACCGCGCGAAGGGCGTCGACTGGCTTCGGCAATACGATGGACAGATCGACTTCGCTTATCTGGACTCCTCGAACGATCCGCTGAACAACCTCGAAGAGTTCATCGAAGCTCACAAGCACGGTGCGCGCGTAGTGATGATCGATGACGTCTACTGCTGGGAATCGGTAAATAAGGGCGCCTTGACCATTCCCGTAGCGCAACAACTGGGGTACAAGCTGAAGGCCGTTGGTGGACGGTTAGCCCTATTAGCGCGGCCCGAAGTCGACGACCGCGCGCTGGCCGCGATGGATTACGTCGAGATGGACGCGCTGGTATGAACCTGGAGCGCCACATCAAAAAGCTTCCTAACGCCGAATACGGGCTCCCCGGTTATCGCGACGAACTCACCCCGGAAGGCGCTTACCTCGCCACCTGCGAAGCGCTGAAGATGCGGGAGCCGTTTTCGATCGTGCGCATGTCGGATGGCGAAACGCAGATTCTCGACTATTGCGAAACTCACGAGCCGGGCGAGTTGATGGCGAAGTTCCCGGACCACTGGAATCGGCGTTACGGTGTAGTCGGTATTACGTGCGGGGAGATCCAGCGGCGGTTGCTGAAGGCTGCGGCCGAGTGTACCTACCTGGCTCAGGACGCCTGGATACCCTATTGCATCAACAACGTGCGCCGGTTTATTAACCGTCAACCGTTCATCTGGCCTAACTTCCCTCGCGTGTGGACGCCCGAGCAAAAACTGGCGATGTACGCGCTGGTCGACCGTCTATTGATCGTCAACCGCGAGGAGGAAGTAGCGAAGGTCGTTGCGCAGGGCAAGGCTTACGACTTCGTGCCGTTGAACGGTTGGGTAGACTCGGACAAGGCTGTCGAGGCGGCGGCTAAGAGTTCCGCTCCGCTCGTGCTCATCAGCGCCGGTCCAGCAAGCAAGTACATTTGCCCCGAGATCGCGAAGCAGGGCAAGATCGTTCTCGACATAGGTTCCGCGGCCGAGTGCTGGTGGAACCCGAAGGCGTGGTCGTGAAAGACATCGTAATCGTCCCCACGTTTAGCCGTCCCGAGATGCTCTGGTTTTGCCTGGAGCGGCTGTTCGCCTGCCCCGAGACGCTGGGACTAGATATAAGAGTCTACGTCGATGCACACGCCAACGTAGTGCTTCCGGACTCTACGAAAGACCTGCAGCGCGTACAGACGATGTTTCCGAACGCGCAATTCAACTGGCGCCAGCCGCACAAGCACGACGGCAACACGTTCAACGTGATGACGGCGTACAAGGAAGCCTACGAAACGGGCGCGAAGCATATCTTCCTCGTAGAAGACGACGTGATCGTAGACGAAGAGTTTTTCGCCTGGCACGCGGCTGCTCAGCTGAAATTTCCGTTCTGTTCCGTCGCGAGCCGCTGCCTTAAGGGCGGCGCCGTTCAGGACGACTACGTAGTATCGAGCTCCTACGCCAGCATCGGCGTGTGCTGGCACCGCGACAGCTTGGCCACGGTCGTCGAGCACGCGACGCCGTTCTACTTCCGCAATATGAGCGGCTACCTAAATACAGTCTTCCGCGACGGTCGCGCTGATCAGTACACGGAACAGGACGGATTGATCGAGCGCATCATTCAGCATAACCGGGCTCAGGTAATCTTCCCTCAGCAGCCGCACTGCTCTCATATCGGGTGGTATGGGTATCACCGCTGGAACTGTCCTCGGCCAACGGGGACGCTGGAGCAGCGCTATCGCGCGGTGCGTGATGCGGCAACGAATCCCGACATTCTCAAGAATCTAGCGAAGCACGTCAACGACGTGGAGCCGGTATGTCTCTAGCCCTCCGCACTCCGAATTACGAACGCCGACGCTGGCGCGGTATGTCGCAAAATAACGTCGATCCTGTGGACGAAGCTATTCTAGGCACTTCGCTCGACGCCGGGCGCCCGTATCACCAATCGCAAGCGCTCGACATGTTCCGCAACATGGCCGCGCGGTTGGGCTACGGAACCCCCTCGCTGCTGGAGTCGACCGAGTACATCCTCACCCGGATCACGTTCGACTACTGGCTGATGATCACGCTGTACGAGAATCACTGGCTCTCGCGACGTATCGTAGACGCTCCGGTACAGGACATGTTACGCGCATGGCCGCGGATACTGTCGGACCTAGAGCCCGACGATATTAAGGCGTTCGACCGCACGCTGGCCCGCACGGCCGTACAGTCGGTACTGGGGTTAGTGATGAAGTGGGCGCGGCTGTTCGGCGGCGCCGGAGCCTTGATGGTGATCGACGGGCACGAGAATTCGCTCGATCAGCCGCTCGATCTCGATACCGTAAACCCGGGCTCGTTCAAGGGTCTGATTCCCTTCGATCGCTGGTCGGGGATTACGCCTACCTCCGAGATCAGTTCCGATTTCGACTATCCCGGCAACTTCAATCTTCCCGAGTTTTATACCGTCCGCGCGGCGGGCGTAACCGACCAGCAAAAGGTTCACCATTCCCGCATCCTGCGTTTTATAGGACTGCCCGTTCCACAGCCGGAGTTCCAGGCGTACTCGCGCTGGGGGATCAGCGTCATTGCTCCGGTATTCGAAGAACTGCGCAAGCACGACAATCTTTCTTCAGCCATCGTGAACTTGATGTACCGCGCATCGATCATTGCGCAGAAAAACAAGCAGCTTGCGGCGCTGATGTCGGGACTGAGCACGTCGTCCGACGCGGCACAGAAGTACTTGTCGATCATGCAGGCGCAAAACGAGTTGCTGAGTAATCAGTCAATGATGATCCTTCCGGAAGACGGCGGGCTGGAGACGCATCAGTATAGCTTCGGGGGTGTGGCGGACGTATTCCAGCAGTATCAGCTGGAGGTCGCCGGGGCAGCCGATATGCCAGTAGCCGTCGTCTTCGGCCGCACGCTGACAGGGCTGGCGCAGTCGAACGACGCGGACCTGCGTATCTACGAACAAAAGATTGCGCAAAAGCGTCAGGACGAACTGAACCCCGTTCTGGTAGAGCAGCTTTATCCCGTGATCATGATGTCGGAGTTCGGCGAGGTGCCGAAGGACTTCACGCTTAAGTATCCGCCGCTGCGGGTGCTGAGCGAGGAAGAAAAAGCCGATCTGGGAAATAAGATCGCTACCTCAATTACGACTATCTACAACTCGATCCCCAGCTACACGGACAAGATGGCGCTCCAGGACTTAAAAGAAAACAGCGAACTGATTGGAATTGGAACAAATATCAGCGAAGAGGACATCGAACGCGCTCCGGACGAGGTGCGAGACCTAGTTGGCGAGATGGGTCCGATGGACGAGGAAGAGCAAGAGGAAGCGTCCGCAAATAAAGCCCCGGCGGCGAGTAAGGGGAAGGCCGCGGATCAAGCTGCAGACGCGCCCTTCGCTCTCCCGGTTCATGCGCTTCCCGTAATGATCGAAGCGGTAAAAGGCAGTACGCGATTCGGATCGATACTTCCAGCGCACTACGGCTATATCGAAGGGACACCGAGCGCAGACGGTGAAGACATCGATGTATTCGTTAACCCGGACGGAGTGGGCGAGAAAGTCTTCATCATCGACGGTTACGTAGACGGGAAGTTCGACGAGCACAAAGTGATGCTCAATTACGAAACCGCTGCAGCGGCGCTGAAAGATTTTGCAGATTACTATGCGAAACTCGACGCGCGAAGCGGGAAAGTGCACCGCAGTTCAGTAAAGGATTTGCGAGATTGGCTGCGCCGCGGTCCGCTCGATAAGCCTTACGCGCAGCGCTGGCTCCATCATCAAGGGTTAATGAATTGATCCCCATCATGCAGGATCGTGTCGGCGAAGGTACGGGGAATTGCTTTGAAGCCTGTATCGCCAGCTTGTTGGAATGTCCCTTGCACGCGGTCCCCGACTTTCCGCGCGATAACGGCGACTTTATCGAAGCCGTACAGCGCTGGCTAAGCAGCACCGAGAATATGTTCTATTGCCGCGTGCCTGTAGACGAAGACTCGGATGCGGCGGCGGCCTTCGTGACTGGGGACGTGTGGCATGTAATCGAAGGCGTAAGCGAGCGCGGCGGCCAGCACGCTTGCGTAGGGTTGAACGGACGGTTAGTCCACGATCCCCACCCCGGCGGTCATGGGCTGGTAAAAGTGGAGAGTTTCGGGTTTCTGGCTTCGCGGATGAAGGAGGGTAGCCATGCCGGTTAGCGCGTATTTCGGCGGTCACGGTACGGAAGTAAAAAAGAACATGGAAAAGGAATATGGCCCCGAGAAGGGCGAGCGCGTGTTCTATGCGACGGCTAACAAGCGCGGAGAGAAACCCGGATCAGACGGCGTCGTAAGCGCTGCTAAGACGGGGGCCAGCGTAGGTGCGCAAGTGGCGGAAGGTCGCTTAGCGGACCACGACGCGATGGAACTGAAGCGCTGCATCGATCGGGCTTACGACGCTTACAAGGCGGGCGAGGTAGACGGCGAGTACATTTCCGCCGCGCAAGGCATCGCCGAAGAGCACTACGCTGCGCACAAGCCCGATCAGTGGCTGGCGACGGATTCCGACGTTCTCGCCTTGAGAGACTTGCTGCGATGATCGGTTATTACACTTCGAAGATTACGGACAACATTGGGCGCACCCCGGAGGACTTCCTCGTATGCCGGGATGCCGTTATCGGTCGCACCGGCTTCCAAACGTACAAGGGCGAGGAACTGCTACGCGAGCACGGCAAAGACAAGCTGAAAGACTTGGGCCTCGACGACGTCAGCCCTGCTGCTGATATTCGGGTATTCCGCGATCCGTCAGAAGTATTCCACCCCGATACGCTACGAAGCTTCGAGGGCAAGCCCTTTACGGATAACCACCCGCCCGGGTTTGTCACGCCCGATAACATCACGCTTTACCAGAAAGGCCATATTCAAAACGTCCGGAAGGGAAAAGAGCCACTAGACTCGGGCGACTGGCCCATGTTGGCAGACATCGTCGTAACCGACGCCCCGCTGGCGGCCGAGATTGAAAACGGCGAACGTCCGGACCTGTCTTCCGGTTACGGCTACGGACTGAAGGCTCACAATGGAACTTTATGGCAGGTCGATATTGTCGGCAACCACGTCGCTCGCGTGCCGAAAGGTCGCGCCGGTTCCGACGCACGAATTTACGATGCGGCTCCCGTCGATGCGGAAGCTAAACCCCAACTCCAACCCACCAAGAGGTACAAAATGAAGAACCCGTTCAAGCACTTGCTGGGCCTCGGCGTAAAGGCAATGGCCGCAGACGCCAATACTGATCCCGAGGATTTGGCGGAAGCCGTGAAGGAGGCTAGCAAATTTGAACCTTCTTCTGGCGACCGCGAGGGTCGTGCCCGAGCGCATGACGAATTTCCACCTGAGAAAGAGAAGAAAGAGGAAAAGAAAGAAGGCAAGGATGCGGCCGCTGACGATCATGGCGCTCGTATGCACGCGGCGTTAGATCGCGTTCTGGCCCGCAAGGCCGACGATATGCGGTCGAAGGACGCGGACCTGGAGGCGCTGAAGGGCTTGATGAGCGAGTATTTCAACGAAGAAAAAGGCGAGCCCGAACACGCCGACGACGCCATGTGTGACGATGCGCAGGGCGACGTCACCGATCCTGGCACGGAAGGTACGGCGGGATTCGACGAGTCCGGGGAAAAGCGGGAAGAGGAAGAAGGCAAAGCGGACGACCGTCATGCTGACGATCGCAAGGCGGACGACCGTAAGGCGGACGATGCGGCTCATTCGCACGACGCCGTGCCAACTTTCGCTTCCGCCGAGCGCCGCCGCTCTTCGGCCTTCGGGGCGGATGCTGTGGGTGGGGCAGCCTTCGTCTTGAAGGCGATGAAGCCCCATATCGCGAAAGCCTGTCAGTTGGCGAAAGCGGGGCGGGGCAACGATGCGGCTCGTCATCTTACGCGGGCGTTCGATACCGTAGCTACCAGCGTCAACGCTACGGCCCGGCGCACGGGAACGGGCGACGGTTATCGAGCGTTCTCCGAAGCTGCGAACGACCGCAGCGACGAGGCTAAGCGCTCGGCCGCGCGCGGAAGGGCTGCCGACGCCGAGGCGAACGACGCCGACACGCCCGGCTCGCCGTCCGAAGCTCGCACGCGTAAGTTGAACGAGTTGATGAAATCCCGATTCCGGGTATCTCTCCAGGAGGTGAAGTAGCCATGCCATTCGGACAAGTAATCCCCGTAACCGGGCTGAATTATGGTTTTCCCGGCACGCTTTCCCGGCTGGGCGATCCGCTCGTGGTCTCCAAGCCGGTGTTAGGCTCTACGCCCGACAGCATTCAAGCTGGTCAGGCCGTAGTCGTCATTCCTACTTCCGGCGGGGGCGATACGGTAGTCAACGCTTTCGACTACATTCTCGCCGCTGCGCAAGGCGGACAAGGTGGCACGTTTACCGCCGCTAAATTCGCCGGCATCGCGATCCGAGAGGTGAAATCCTTGCTGACGTATCCGGTCAACCCCGACACTCCGCAGGCCATGTCGTATCCGCCAAACACGGATTGTGGCTTCGCGGTGCGCGGCACGGTCTCCGTCTATGTACAAAACGGTACTCCGGCTTCGCAGGGCACCGTCTACATCCGCAAGACTTACAACCCGGCGTTTCCGAACGGCGTGGTCGGAGGGATCGAGGCTGCGGTCTCGGATTCGTCCTCTAATTGCGTCGCCCTTACCAACGCAGTATTCAAGAACGGGGCGATGGACGCCAACAACGTAACCGAAGTCACAATTCTTGAGCGGCAGGCCGCTTAACTGAGAGGAAAACTTATGAAAAAAGGTTTCTATCAAGACTCTCGGATGCGCGGTTACGGTTCCGACGCCGCTGCGTTCGACGCTATCGCCGGTGGAGGTTTGGCATTCATCACCGCCGAACTTTCCATTCCACACACCAAACTGGTCCAGCCGTTAGAGGGCCACACTCATGCCCGCGATATCACGATCGAATTCGGAGGCGGATTTCCGGAATACGTGAATGCCTGGGCGGCGAACTACACCACTTCCGGCGGCAACGTCTACGGCCTGTCGGACACCAACAACTCGGACATTCCGCTCATCCAGGTCGATTTGCAACAGGGCAACTGGATTACCTGGCTGTTTCAGACGGCGATGTTCGTCAACGAAATCGACCTGCGAAAGCTTTACACGGCCAAGCGCAACGGGATGGCGCCGCCGTTCTCGCTGGAAGAGATGATGCGCGACGGAATCCGGCTCACTTGGAATAAGGCGCTGGACTACGTTACGTATCTGGGCTGGCGCAATCAGCCGGGGCTAATCAACTCCACGGACGTTACGTCGGGATTGGCCGCAGCAACCGGCACGGGCGGCAGTACCGCTTGGGCCAACAAGACTGGGCAGCAGATTTTCCAGGATGTCCAGAACATGCTCTATACGGCGGTAGAGAATTCGGGCTATTCCACCACGGAAGGCTGCCCGGATACGCTGCTGGTTCCGTTTACGCAGCATGCCTTGCTGGCACAGCCGATGGTGATTTCGGGCGTTCCGATTTCGCTGTCGATTCAGGAGTACATCGAGCGCTACTGTCTGGCTGCGGCCTTGGGAAAGAAGTTCAAGCTGTTCCCGCTTCCCAATCCGTGGATCTACGCACAGGGCGTTTCCGGTACTTCGCGCGCCGTGGCTTACGTGAACGACTCCAAGGACGTATTGCTCAAGATCCCACAGGAGTTGATCCCGCTGGCTACGGTTCCGACCATGCGCCGAGGCTACGGCTACGAGACGGCTTACGCCGGAGTAATCGGGCAGGTGATGTGGCTGCGTCCGCAGACCGCGTATTACCTGGACGGCATCTAGGCCGAGTAGACGACCGGGCGCAACCCGGATTGGAGGTAGGCACTATGGAAAAGAAGATCACGCTGAGAAATGGCACGGGAGAAAGCATCGACAGTCACGATGCAGCTGTGCTCGCAGAGTGGGCAGGTCAGCAAAAACAAATGGCGGCAGATTCCAACTGGAAACGTCCGTTCGCCCTTATACGCGAGGGCGCTGACCTGCTACTGCGACAGCGGCATCTGGCGGAAGAAACTCGAAAAGGAGAATAGCTATGTTGCAAGTTACCTCGAAGTGCAGTTTGCTTTTCCACCGCAGTAGCGTCCAGGTATCGGGAGCCGAGACGTTCAAGCTGAACCGCACCGCTCCCGGCGAGTACAAGCCGATCCCGGACTGGCTGCCGGAGAACAGTTATTTTAAGGCTGCGATCGCTGATGGGCGCGTAACGCTGGTGGAAGTGAAGTCCACGCCGACCATACCAATGCCGTCGAACGATCCCAAGGAAATAGAAGCGCTGAAGATGGTGCTCCAGCCTCCGACGACCGGAAACGAGGGCGGCGTGATCGTTCCTTCGGATGCTCCGGCCGCAGTAACGCCATTGCCGGTTACGGCGCCCGCCGGAACGCCTCCGCTGGCGAGCGCGCGCGTGCGGAAGAACATGGTCAAGTAGATGGGCGGTCAAGTTCCCAATATCGATTTTCAGATCCTAAGCGCCTGGGGCTTTCTCGACGAAGGGGAAAGCTTTTACGCCACGGCCGCTTCGGGGTTGGTATTCGGAACGAATCCGCCGTATCAGGTTTCGGACTTCCTCGACATGTATCCGAAGTTCGGAACCTACGCGCAGGCTGTGCAAGGCTTCGACATCTACGCGGGCGGAGCGGGCTACGCGGTGAACGATACGGTTACTCCCGTTCAAGCGGATGCCGACAGCTGCGTACTTACGGTTACTTCGGTCGACAGAAACGGCGCGATTCTGACGGCTACGCTGACCGAGCCTGGGGAAGGCTATTCGATAGCCTCCGCTCTGACGACGACGACGAGCGGAGCGGGAACGGGGGCGCTGATCGATATTGACGCGATCGTTCCGCCGAACTTGCTTTTGCCGCTGACGGCGATCCAGATTTACGTTAACCTAGCTAGCGCTTGCCTAGTTCAACAGCGCTGGCTATCGATGTGGCCGTTGGCGATGTCGCTGTTCGTGGCGCACTATTGCACGCTTTACCTGTTGAGCGACGGGAATCCTGCGAACTCTGCCGGGCAGGCGGCTCAGCAGGGATTAGCGCGCGGTATCGCCGTATCGAAGGCGGCGGGCGACGTAAGCGTGAGCTACGAAACGGTGACGGAAAATCTGAAGCAGTTCGGGTCCTGGAACCGCACGGAATACGGACAGCAGTTAGCGACGCTGGCCGCTACCGTTGGGATGGGGCCGCTGTTCCTGTGGTGAAATGATACAAGTCGACGAAATCCTGGACGACTTCGATGTTTGCTCTGCCTTCACCATATTCCGTAAGACCGGGAACTTCGTCGCCGGGGGATGGCAGCAGGCGACGGCCGTGGTTATTCCGGCGCTCGGCGCTATCCGAAATGCGAACGGGCGCGAGATCGAAATGACGCCGGAAGCCGATCGGGTTCACGAGTTGCTGACGTTCCGCTCGACGACTCAGATGTTCGTGACGAACGGGGCGGGAGCGATGACGAGCGACGTGCTTCAGTATCAAGACAGCAACTTCCGCGTGCTGGCAGTAAAGAATTACTCTGATCAGGGTTACTGGTGGGCGATCGCCGCGCGGATGACGGGGAACTGATGAGCACGCTGAACCGTTACGACCTCGGGCGCGAATGCAGAGTACCTCCGGGTGCGCGCGTAGTTGAGTTAAAGATGTGCGAGTGCTGCGGCAACTGGTTCGTGCGCGGAAATCGGGACCGCGTTTGTCGCCCGTGCCACGCACAGTACGTTCCGTTGGTGGTAGTCACCGATCCCGAAGTTGAGCAGCTGATGTCCGTCGAGCACCCGATCCTTCAGTGAAAGAGATTGACACGACCGCAATGTCCTTTCAGGCCGCTGTGATGATAGTTTGCGCCTGCGGATGGCTGATGCAGGAAAACGAGTCCGGACGTTATTGCGGCAACCCGATCTGCGTGTTGAATACCCGGCTTTATAAAGTAGGCGTCACCGTCGAAGAAGTTCCGCTTCCCACCGGAGCGGCAGCATGAACGTAAGCCCACCATAGAAATGAGAAGCCACCGTGAATACACCGCTAGAGC
>Ga0335073_10012780_pt1 | contig 11777 bp, 9 predicted proteins | sample Lox_Sample_22_FD_207093 | JGI IMG/M metagenome (GOLD analysis project Ga0335073, IMG submission 207093) | Soil microbial communities from Loxahatchee National Wildlife Refuge, Florida, United States - Lox_Sample_2.2 | ecosystem: Environmental > Terrestrial > Soil > Wetlands | place: USA: Florida... | reverse complement strand
CGTTCTCGAGCACCTTCTGCAGAAAACGCGAGAACCAGCGCAAGCGGCGCGGATCGTCGAGGGCCGCGAACCACATCTGCCAATCGAGGCGCGGTTGATGCGGGATGTTCCAGCGCGGCGCGCGCGAGAGATCGCCGGGCTTGTAGCGGAACTCGTAGTCCTTCCAGTCTTCACCGTCCTGCGATCCCTGGATGACGATCTCGTCGCGCTCCGTGGTCATCACCGCGAATAGACCGTAGCCGCTCACCACGTGCAACGGGTCGATGAGTCGCTCGATGGTGTCGGCCGCCGCGGGGACCTTGCCGCCGAAGCGCATGACCATCTGCACGAGGCTCGAGAACACGATGAGGAGCGAGATTGCGCCCACGATCGCGCGTCGCGCGCGCGCCCGCAACGGCGACTGCGCGTGTGCCCCCACCTGCGCCTGCGCCCGCGCCTCCCCCTGCACCTGCCGCTGGGCGCGGATGAGAATTCGGCTCACCAGGCGCCGCGGCAAGACCGTCCGCAGCGCAGCGTCATCGAACAGGAGCAGGCACAGCAACATGGTCTGCAGATTGAACCAGTTGTAGTTGCCGGTGAGAACGATGCAGCCCTGAAAGAGGAGGAAGCCGAATGCCGCGAAGAAGCGCAGCCTGCGCGGGGAGAAGATCAAGAACGGCAGCACCAGCTCGACGAAGAAAGTGAACGCGGTCCCGAATCTCAGCAGCGCCGCCGGCAGATGTGCCGCGTACCACGCGAGCGGCGTCGGCAGCGGCTGCGTGAGGAAATGATAGGAAAGCGCGCGCAAGTTCCACCAGTTCGCATCTCCGGAGAGGAGCTTGACCACACCCGACATGAACATGAAGCGGAACAGGAGCCAGCGCAGCAGCCAGAGGCCCGGGCTCCGCGCGAAGCTCAACAGCAGGGCGAGAAAACCCGCCTCGAGCAGGTACACGTCCCACTGGTAGGTCATGAATTCCTGGCCGCCGTAGAGAAGCGACAGATAGAGCACGAACAGCAGGAACAGGGCGAACCGCGGCAGTAGATCGAGCAACAGCAAGACCGAGCAGCCTGCGCCCGTCCAGCACACGATGCGGATGGCCGCATCGCTCGAATTCAGCCAGAACAGCATCGGCATCTCGAAGAAACGCTCGGCGCCGATGCGCGTCCCGAGCTCGTTCACGAGGTCCGCCACCGGCAGGATGCCGTGGCTGCCGATCAGTCCGAGCGCCTGCACGGCGAAGGACACGAACGCCGCGAGATAGATGAGCGCCAGCCCGCGCAGGAACAGCCAGCAGGCGAGGTCGAAGCGCGGCGGCTCGAAACTCCTGCCCCACAGCGCGAGGCTCACCCGGTAGAAAGCCGCGCGGTGCGCGGCGATGAAGGCATATACGAGCTCGCTGAGCGCCGCGAATCCCGGCAGATGACGGTACAGCGTCAGCCACAGGCCCTTGCCGGGCGCGTGGCTCAGGGTCAGGAAGCTCGCTTCGGCGGCGCTCGCGCGGCGATCGGGCGCGACATACTGGACCGCGCGGCGAAAAGCCTCCGGCGGGATCTCCGGATACCGATCGGACACCTCTTGAAAAGGCGCATAGCGTACGCGCTCGCCGCTGAGCTTCTGCCAGTAGCGGGCCCAGTACCCGCAAAAACCGCAGTCGCCGTCGTAGATGAGCAGCGGCCGTGGGTCCGCGGCCGGCGGACCGCGGTCCGCGGCGGATGGAGTCGGCGATGGGTCCGGCATCGATGGAGCCCGCCTCTCGAGGCCCAAAGCGACGATTGTAGGGCCTTGCGCGGCAGTCTCCAGTACCGGCGGCCCCGGCGATAATTCAGGGATTCCCGCGCCGCGGTTCGGCTTATCCGTGCTGGCCGCGGCCTTCGCCCCCCCCTACGATCGATTGAGGCGTGGATATGACTCGAAATGGACCTATGTTTGCAACGAAAGGACGTGGACAATCGACGCATGGAATACGAGGAATACCAGCGGCTCAAGTTCCGCATCAAGCGCTCCTACGCCAACTCGCCCCACCGCAAGAAGCTCTTCATGACCCTCCTCGAGATGCATGCGGATGAGGACGAGCTCGAGGATGCACATCACCGGCGCCACGCCGACGCCGATCCGCCGCCCGTTCGACCCCCGAGGGGTTTCCGCGAGCCGTGACGTGGGTCACGAGGCATCGCAAGGAACCATAATCCACGTCTCGGCAGCCTCGCGCCGGGCGCTCTAGATTGCCGGCTGCACCGCTCGGCAGCGGTATCTGTCTAAGGACCGGGCAAGCAGCACATGAGCGGGCTATCGGAACAGAGCGTCGACGCCCTGCTGGCGGACGGTGAGGCGCACTCCACCGACGATACGCTGAACATGGCGACCGCGCTCACGGACAGCGCCTCGGTGGCGATCTACCACTATCCCGGTCCCGGCCAGCCACTCTACGTCAACCCGGCCTACCGCCGCATGTTCAGCCTGGGAGCCGAGCGCAGCCTCGAGGTCTGGGCGCAGAACCTGCATCCGGAGGATCGCGCTCGAGTACTCGCCGATTTCGCCGAATGGGAGACGGAGCGGCCGACGGAAGAGCTGTCCGTGCAATACCGCACGCTCAAGCCGGATGGCGAGATCCGCTACATGTTCGAGACCATCGTTCCGGCCATCGGCATGTCGGGCTTCGCCGGCACGATCGTCGATGTCACCGACCTGGTGCATGCGCGAGCCGAGGTCGAGCGCACTCACAAGGCGCTCGAGAGCGCATCCCGCCAGGCGGGCATGGCCGAGGTCGCGAGCAGCGTGCTGCACAACGTCGGCAACGTGCTCAACAGCGTCAACGTTTCGGCGAACCTTCTGCAGGCGCGCTTCAAGGAATCGAAGGTCTCGCGCCTCGCGCAGGTCGCCGACATGCTCGAGGAGCAGCGCACCCGCCTCGGCGAATTTCTCACCACCGATGAGCGCGGCAGGCAGATTCCGGCGTACCTCAAGCTGCTCGCCTCACAGCTTTCGGCGGAGCATGAAGCCGCGATCCAGGAGCTCGCCTCGCTCGTGCAGAGCGTCGAGCACATCAAGAACATCGTCAGGATGCAGCAAGGATACGCGTCGCAGTTCAGCCTGGTCGAAACCGTGAGTGTCGTGGATCTGGTCGAGGACAGCATCCGGCTGAACGCGGAAGCCTTCACCCGCCACGGCATCGCGCTCGAGCGCGAGTTCGAGCCCGTGCCGTCCATCACGGTCGACAAGCATCGGGTGCTGCAGATCCTGGTGAACCTCATACGCAACGCCAAGCACGCCTGCGACGACTCGAAGCGCGCCGACAAGCGCGTGACGGTACGCATCCGGCCGTGCACTCTCGGCGTCAGCATCGCCGTCATCGACAACGGCGTCGGCATCCGAGACGAGCACAAGCCTCGAATCTTCAGCCACGGATTCACCACGCGCGCCGGCGGCCATGGTTTCGGACTGCACAGCGCGGCGCTCGCCGCCCAGGAGCTGAAAGGCACGTTGACCGCGGCCAGCGACGGCGCGGGCCTGGGTGCGTCCTTCACCCTCGAGCTGCCGCTCAACTCGCCCAAGGCCTGATGGGCCCGCTGGCCCCTGGCGCCTTCAGCCGGTCAAGGACCAGGCCCCTTCGCAGACCGTCTCCGCGAGCGGGCGCCGAACGCTGGGCCTTTCTCGCTCCCTGAGCGGCGCGGGTAACGATTCCTCGCCGGCCGGGCGGCCGCGAAGTAGCCCCATGCCGCGCCGGTATCGAAGGAGTGCGTGCGCGAGGCCGCACCGGTCACCTCATTGGTGCGCTTGGACACGAACAGCACCAGTGCCGCCGCATTTTGCACCCAGCGCTTGTTGCCTTCGCTCAGCAAGTCGAAGAACGCCCCCCAGGAAGGGCTTTCGCGGTGCGCATACAGCATGCGCCACGGCTGCGCGTTGTGCGAGGAAGGCGCCCATGCGGCCGCCGACAGCAAGGTGCGCAGCTCCCCATCCGCGATGCTCTCGCCCGACATTGCCCGCGCCGACCACCGATCGAGAAACACGGGGTCGACAGGATACTCCGCTCGCCGGACCTCACGTCCTCTGATCACCGCGATCTCCTCTATTCCACTTCGACAGGAAGCTTCTCGGCGCTCGGCGCCTGGCCCCTGCGCAAGAGCAGCACGGCCGGGATCACCGCGAGCGACAGCCACATCATCAATTTGAAATTATCATCGTAAGCGATCATGGCGGCTTGCTGAGTCACCTGCGCATTCAGCGCCGACAGGCCGCGCACGCCGGCCTCGGCCGACGGCATCTGCGCGCGAACGAGGGGGCTGAAGGGGGTCAGATGCTCGGCGAGCGCCGCATGGACGATCTGCGTGTTGCGCACGAGCAGCGTCTCGACCACCGAGATGCCGACGCTGCTGCCGAGATTGCGGCACAGGTTGAAGAGCGCCGCCGCCTCGTTGCGCAGCGCCGGACTCAGGGTCGCGAAGGCCGCCCCCGCGAGCGGCACCGATACCAGGCCCGAGCCTATGCCTTGGGCGATACCCGACCACATGACCATGCCGGCGTCCATCTGCAGATCGAAGCGCGTCATCTGCCATGCTGAGAAGGCCGCGAAGGCGAAACCGACGCTGATGACCCAGCGCATGTCGAGCTTGTGTGCGATGCGCCCGATGATCAGCATCGAGAACAGGCTGCCGAAGCCACGCGGCGCCGTGACCAGACCGGTCGTGATCACGGGATAGTTCAACAGGCCCTGCAGGAGCGGCGGCAGGAGCGCCAGCGTGCCATACAAGATGAGGCCCACGGTGAAGATGAAGATGCAACTCGCCATGCAGTTCTGGTCCTTGAACAGGGCCGGCTCGAGAAAGCGGGACCTCCGTGCAGTCAGCATGTGCACGATGAACAGGTACAGGGCAACCGCCGCCAGCAGCGCCTCGATGCAGATCTCGGGCGAGTTGAACCAGTCCTTGAGCTGGCCGCGGTCGAGCGTGATCTGCAGCGCACCGACGGCGAGGCTGAGCGTCGCAAAGCCGAAAAAATCGAACGGCGAGCGCTTGATCGAGGTCTCGGGCATCGAGCTCAGCATTCCGAGGAAGGCCAGAACGCCGAACGGCACGTTGATGTAGAACACCCAGCGCCAGTTGTAGTTCTCGGTGAGCCATCCGCCGAAGGCGGGCCCGGCGATGGGCCCGATGGTGATGACCATCGACCAGATGCTCATCGCGCGCGCGTGGCGCTCGGGCGGATTGATGTCGAGCATCACCGCCTGGGACATCGGCACGAGGGCCGCCCCGCACACCCCCTGCAGGAGCCGCGCCAGCACCATCTGCGGCAACGACTGAGCGAGGCCGCACAGCATCGAGGCCAGGGTGAACCCGGCGATCGAGATCAGAAAAACGCGTTTGCGCCCCACGCGGCCCGCGAGCCAACCGGTGAGCGGCGTCATGATCGCCGAGGCCACGATGTAAGAGGTGAGCACCCAGGCGATCTGGTCCTGACTCGCCGAGAGCGAGCCCTGAATGTGAGGCAGCGCGACGTTGGCGATGGTGGTGTCGAGCACCTGCATCAGCGACGCCATCATGATCGATATCGTGATCAGCGTGCGGCGCGGTGAGTCGGTCTCGACGGACGCGGCCAGCGCGCTCAAGGTTCATCCCTGAAGCGCTGCAGCCTCGCAGGAGCAGGCGCGCAAGTTGTCATAAGCACTCGAGGTCATCGCGGTCGATCGAATGGGTGCCGAGCCGGGCGATCATAGTCGATGCCGTCGAGGTTCGCGACTGGCCGCCCGCGACTCACGCAGCCGGGCTCGTGCCGGCATGCTGCGGCGCCTCGCCTGCGGCCGAGCGCGCGATCCCGGGCTGTTCTTGTCAGGCAGTTAGATAGTGACTACTATCTATCGACCTCGCTGTCTCCGCCGAGGATCGCATGGCCGACGTTCAAACGAAGCGCACCTATTGCCGGGTCTGCATGGTTCACTGCGGGTTGGTCGTGGACGTCGACGGCGAGCAGATCGTCAAGGTTCGCGGCGACCACGAACATCCGCTGACTCGCGGCTATGTCTGTCCCAAGGGTCGCGCCACCGGACGCATACACCATCACCCGGATGCGATCACCCGCCCGCTGATGCGCAAGGGTGGAGCGCTCGTCCCGGTCGAATGGGACGAGGCGCTCGATGACATCGCCGCGAAGCTGCGCTCCATCATCGATGCGCGTGGTCCGAATGCGATCGGCATCAACTTCGGCAGCGGCCTCGGGCTGGACTCATCCGGTTACGCGATGGAGGAGGCGCTCTACAAGGCGCTCGGAACCCCGCCCAAGTTCTCGCCGCTCACGATCGACGGCACCTCCAAGGTCATGGTGGCGGGTGCCATGGGCGGGTTCATCGGCCTCAATCCCAAGACCGATTACCAGAACGTCGACATGCTGCTCTATGTCGGCACCAACCCGATGGTGAGTCACGCACACAACACCGGCATGTACAACCCCGCGGTGTTCATTCGGGCCGCGGCGGTACGCGGCGAGGTCTGGACCATCGACCCGGTGTTCACCGAGACGGCGAAGTGGTCCACTCGTCACATCGCCCCTTATCCGGGCAAGGACTACGCGATCCTCGCCTGGCTCGCGCGCGAGATCCTGAAGGGCGGTCCGCTCGATCCGCAGCAGCCGGTGAGCGGCCTGGACCGGCTGCGAGCGGCGCTCGAGGGTTATGATCGAGCCAAGGCGGCGGCCATCGCAGGAGTGCGGCAGGAGGAGCTCGAAGAGCTGCTGGGAGCGATTCGACGCAAGGGCCGCGTGGTCGTGGAGACCGGCACCGGCATCACCATGTCCGCCGGATGCAACCTGACTCAGTGGCTTGCCTGGACGCTCATGATCTTGACCGGCGCCATGAACCGCAAGGGCGGCACGTGGTTCCATCCCGGGTTCCTGTTTCCGTTCGAGAAATTCGAGCTGCCGGTCATGAGCGATCCGTGGACCGCCAGCCCCACGACCCGGCCCGATGTGGCGGGGATCATCGGCGACTGGCCCTGCGCAGTGCTTCCGGGCGAAATCGAGGCGGGAAATATTCGCGGCCTCATGAACTTCGGCGGGCGCCTGCTGCTCACCTTTCCCGACACCAACGTGCTCACCGCAGCGCTCGAGAAGCTCGAGCTCAACGTCGCCACGGAGGTCGTGGCCAACGAGACCACGCCCCTGTGCACGCACGTTCTGCCCACCAAGGACGCGGTCGAACGCGCCGAGTTCACGCGCTGGGACACGCTCGCGTGGAATGTGTCGCTGCAGTACACACCGGCTTTGGTGCAGCCGCTCGGCGAGCGGCGATCGGCCTGGTGGGCGATCTCGCAGATCATGAGGCGGGCGCGCTTGCCGGTCCCCGAATATGTCCCCGAGAGCGATCGCGAGGAAGGTGCCGACGAGCTCATGCTGGCGCGACAATTCGGCAGGGCGCGCTGCGGTTTCGACCAGCTCAAGGCCAAGCGCTATGTCGAGTTTCCGCACGAGCTTTCCGCGCCCTGGGTCGACGCCCATTTCGAGCGCATCGGCGGCTGGCGGTTGGCGCCGGCCAGGATCGTCGCTCAATGGGACGAGATGCGTCGCGCCGACGAGGCCCAACTCGGCCGGCCGCGCCCGCTCTGCTACACCCCGCGCCGCCAGCGGCGCAAGCTCAACGCCCAGCTCGGCTTCCTGGGAGAGCCGGCCGACATCATGCTGCATCCCGACGATGCCGCCGCACGCGGCATTGCCGACGGACAGAGAGTGCGTGTGCATACCGACCGCGGCGAGATCGTGCTGGCCGCGAAGGTCGACGCCCGCATGCGCAAGGGCGTGACCTCGATCCCGCATGGACATGCGGGTGCCAACGTCAATTATCTGACCAGCGTCGATGCCGTCGATCCGCTCGGCGGCATGGCGCTCTACAGCGGCGTACCGGTCGAGGTCGAGGCCTTGAGCTAGCCGCTACTCGGCCATGACCTCTTCAACTCACCAGCGCGCATCGCCCGCATTGAGCTCGATCGGACGCTGGTAGGAAGGGTCAGCCTTCGAGCGTACTCCTTTGAGGAAGCCGGACAGGGCCGGCGTCTTGAGCCACGAGGCATCGCCCTCGGCGGCCATGTCGACGATCGAGCGCCTGAGCTTGATCTTCCACTGTCCCTGACGCCGTTCCAGGCGATCGATATAACGCCCGAAGGCAACCTTGCAGGTTTTCTGGTCGGGCGAGAGCAGCCCGCCGATGACATAGGTCTCGCAGTTGGCGACGTCGCCGTCGATCTCGCAGCTGAAATTGGCGAGATTGTGGCAGTTGGCACTGAAGCCTGCGCGATGGCCGGCATTGGCCCGCTCTCCATACACAGGTCCCGGCGTGACCGACGGTCCGTGCTCATCCGCGCCATCCTCCCAGTAGCAGCTCGCCGTCATTGCCGCATCGAAGCGGTCTCTGCCGCGCGCCTCCCTGACCAGACAGTCGAGGATGGCCTGACGGTCGCGGATTTCCTGAATCGCCTTGCGCAGCTCCAGGATCTCTGCTTCAACGTTCATGTCGTGACTCCTCCGCGCGGGCAACCCGCAAGCTAGTATAGCTCGCATGGATTTCGTGACAGGCGACACCACCGGGCTCGAGATTCCCGCGCACGCGGAGGCGCTGCGCGCGGCAGGCGCGCCGCTCCTCACCGAGGCCTTCCGGGCCTTCGGTGCGCTATCCCCCGGCAACCGGGTGACGCGTATCACCCGCTGCGAGCGTTGCCCCGGCGGCAGCACCGGGCAGAAGCTCTTGCTGTCGGTCGAGTATCAGCACCCCGATCCCGCCTTGCATACCGAGCTGTTCGTGAAGTTCTCGCGCGATTTCAGCGACTCGATCCGCGACGATCGCGGCAAGTACGAGATGGAATCCGAGGTGCGGTTGGCGGCGCTGTCGCGCTCGCCCGCGTTCCCGATCGCGGTGCCTACGGCGTATTTCGCCGACTACCATCACGCATCGAAGACGGGGCTGCTGATCATGCAGCGCATCGCATTCGGCGCCGGCGGCATCGAGCCGCACCGGATCAAATGCCTGGACCACGAGCTCGCCGACCCCTTGAGCTATTACCGGACGATCGTCAAAGCGCTCGCACGCCTGGCCGCCGCCCACAAGTCCGGACGCCTCTCGCCCGATATCACGGCGCACTTCCCCTACGATCCCGAGAAAGCGATCTCCGGGGGGCGGATTCCGTACGGCGACGATCGACTGCGGGAGCTCGTGAGTGAGTACGCGCGCTTCGCGGCGAGCTGTCCTCAGCTCCTGCCGGGCTCGATCCGGTCGCACGATTTCATCGCGCAGCTGACCCGGGAAGCGCGCCGATTCCTCGAGCACGAGATCACGATCAGGCGCTTCCTGCAGGGAAATCGCGATCTCATCGCACTGTGCCACTGGAACGCCCAGATCGACAACGCGTGGTTCTGGCGCGATCGCGGCGGCGAGCTCAAGTGCGGGCTTTTCGATTGGGGCCACGTCGGGCAGATGAACGTGGCTTTCTCGTTATGGGGCTCCTTGAGCGGCACCGTTCAAGAGATCTGGGATCGGCATCTCGATGCGCTGCTCGCACTGTATGCCGATGAATTTCACGAGCACGGCGCGCCGCGCATCGACCCTCAGGAGCTGAAGGTCCATTTACTGCTGTACGCCGCGCTCATGACGCTCAGCTACTTCCTCGAGTCTCCCGCGCGCATTCTGTTGCGACTGCCGCAGGCCGTGGATGCGTCAGGGCCGCTCGACCCGATCTTTCGCACGAGCGATCCGGCACGAAACAACCTGCACATCCTGAGCCTCGTGCTGTGTCTGTGGCAGCGTCAGGATTTCGGCGCGATCCTGGATCGAGTGTTGAATCGTGGGGTGGGTTGAACGAGGCGTTGCGGAGAGCCCGGCCCCGGTTCTCGTCGGTGACCGCGGCGAACAGGTCCGCCACTTGCTGCATCCGGCCCCGGCGCTCGAGCACCCGCGCGAGCGAGGCGCGCCGGTAACGCCAGCGGCTCCAGACATCGTCCGGCCAGTCCTCTCTGCGGGCTCGCTCGCAGGCCGCCGCGTAGTAGCGAAACGCCTGCAGCAGCTGCCTATCCCAGGCCGCCCCCGGGGTTGCCGGCAGCGTTTCCTCGAGCCGACGCGCGAATCGGGCGAGCGCGTCCGGCACCGCTGCGTCGGCGGCCTCCTGATACCACTGCCACGCGCGCGTGGCATCGGGCGCGAGCAGGCTTTCTCCCTGGGGCCCCTTCACCCCGCTCTCATAGAGCTTGCCGAGTCCGAACGCGGCCGAGCCGACGCCACGCTTCCACGCCTCCTCGTACAGCGCCAGCGCGCGTCCTGCATTCGCGGTCCCGCCCGGCGGCGGCGCCGCCACCAGGTCCGCGAGGTCGACGCCCGCCACGCGATAGCCCGCCGCCAGGGCGCGCTCGAAATCATGTCGGGCCGCCTCGATATCGCCGCTCGAGCGCGAGACCCGGCCGCGCTCGTAAAGGGTACGAGCGTCCGCATTCGCGCTCGCGCTTTCGCCGCACGCGGCCCGTGCAATGTCGACGACGATGTGATCCGTCGCAACGCCGGGCGCGAGGCGGTCTGGATCATAGGGTGCGGCCGCCGCCTCGTCGCACTTCGATCGCCCGCTCGGCCACTGCCGCACCTCGCTCGATACCGGCAGTCCGAGCAGCAAGCTCTCGCTGCGCGGCAGCGGATCGAACTCCGCCGCTTGCGACCAGCGCAATTGCGCCTCGAGCCCGACGTCGCGACTGTCCCAGACGTAGCCGTTCTTGTCGTCCGAGGCGGTGACGATGTGCGAGCCATCGGGTGAAAACGCGGCGGTGTTCACCTGATCGGGGTGCGGCAACACCGCCAGCTGCCGGCCCGTCGCCGCATCCCAGACGCGGGCGGTTCGGTCATAGGAGGACGTGACGATTCGCCGGCCATCGTAGGAGTAGACCGCCGATGTGAGCACGCGTGAGTGCCCCTTGAGCATGAACAGCTCCTCACCGGTCGCGGCGTTCCAGACGCGCGCCGTCTTGTCGTCGGATGCCGTCACCACGCGCGTGCCATCGGGCGAGAACGCCGCCGTGGCGACCGCCTCGCTGTGTCCGCTGAGGACCATCAGCTGGCGGCCGCTCGCCGCATCCCAGATGCGCGCGGTCTTGTCGTACGAGGCCGTGACGAGTCGCCGGCCATCGGATGAGTAGGCGATCCAGCTGATCTGCGCGGGATGTCCGCGAAGCAGCATCCGCTCGTGCCCGCTCGCCGCGTCCCATATTCGAGCGGTCTTGTCGAACGAAGCGGTGGCGATGCGCGTGCCATCGGGCGAGTACACGGCGCCCTCCACCTGCTGGGTGTGGCCCGTGAGCCGCAACAGCTCGCGGCCGCTCGCGCTGTCCCAGACGCGCGCGGTGCGATCATCCGATGCCGTGACGACGCGCTTGCCGTCCGGCGAGAACTCGGCGGACAGCACGAGTCGCGTATGGCCGCTCAGCACCGCGAGCTGGCGCGCGCTGGCTGCATCCCAGATACGCGCCGTCAAGTCCGCGGAGGCCGTGGCGATGCGCGTACCGTCCTGCGAGTAGTCGGCGCCCGCGAGCAATGCGCTGTGTCCGGCGAGGAGCTGACGCCGCCGATGGCCCGCCGGTTCCCACACCCGGGCGGTCCGATCGTTCGAGGCCGTTGCGATGCGCTCTTCGGTCGGCGAGAACACGGCCCACATGACCTGAGAGGTGTGACCACCGAGCACCGCGAGCGGCTGCCCGGTCGCGGCGTCCCACAGTCGGGCGGTCTTGTCGTCCGAGCTCGTCAGGATTTGCTTGCCGTCCGGCGAGAAGCTCGCGCTCGACA
>Ga0335073_10012779_pt1 | contig 11781 bp, 10 predicted proteins | sample Lox_Sample_22_FD_207093 | JGI IMG/M metagenome (GOLD analysis project Ga0335073, IMG submission 207093) | Soil microbial communities from Loxahatchee National Wildlife Refuge, Florida, United States - Lox_Sample_2.2 | ecosystem: Environmental > Terrestrial > Soil > Wetlands | place: USA... | reverse complement strand
GCGCTGGAAATGATCGCATGAAGCTGCTGTCGCCGACCTATCGCCGTTTAGTCGGCTACCTGCGCCCGTACCTGTTTCCCTACGTAGCGATGGCGGTGGCGGCGATGCTGGTGCTGAGCGCCACCAACGGCGCGATTCCGTTTATCGCCAAGGGATTCATCAATCAGCTCACCACGCTCAAGAGTCTCGACCGCCTGCGGATTCTTTCACTCGAAATTCTCGCTCTGTTCCTGGTACGCGCCGCCGCCAGCTTCGCCAGCGATTACATGACGTCGTACCTCGGCCAGAAAATCGTGCTCGATATCCGCGCCGAGCTGAACCAGCGCCTGCAGCAGATGTCGCTGTCGTTTTTCAATCGCACGCCGAGCGGAACGCTGGTGTCGCGCGTGATCAATGACGTCGGCCTGATCGCGGTCGCCGCCACTGACGGCATCTTCTCGATCGTCGGCGACGGCAGCTCGTTGCTCGCAGTGGTCGCCGCGGCGTTCTATATCGATTGGCGGCTCGCGCTGATCGCGTTCGTGGTTTTTCCGGCGGCGGTTTTGCCGATCATGCAGTTTTCGAAGCGGATGCGAAAAATGACGCGTAGCGCGCAGAAGCAGCTCGGCGGGCTATCGATGCTGCTGCAGGAAACGATCCAAGGCAATCGCGTGGTCAAGGCCTTCGGCATGGAGGATTACGAGCGGCGGCGCTTCAACGCGGAGCTCAGGCGCTTGTTTCGCATCTACATGAGGGTGGCGCGTATCAAGCATTTCACCACTCCGATGATCGAAGCGATGGCCGCGTTCGCGATCGTAGCGGTGCTGTGGTACGGAACCGCGTCGGTGATTACCGGCACGCGCACGGTCGGCTCGTTCGGGGCGTTTTTCGCCGCGATGTTGATAATCTACGAGCCATTCAAGCGCATCACCCGAACCAACAATACGATCCAGCAGGGAATCGCCGCGGGCGACCGCGTTTTCGAAATAATCGATCAGCCAAGCGACGTGCTCGAGGCGTCGGATCCGGTTGAGCTCGCGCCGAGAAATCATTCGATCCGATTTGAAGCCGTTGGTTTCCGCTACGTTGAGAACTGGGTGCTGCGCGATATCAATCTCGAGATCGGCGTGGGCGAAGTGGTCGCACTGGTCGGGATGAGCGGCGGCGGCAAATCGACCCTTGCCGACCTGATCCCGCGCTTTTACGATCCACAGGAAGGACGTATCACGATCGACGGCGTCGATATCCGGCGGTTCTCGCTGCGTTCGCTGCGCTCGCAGATCGGTCTGGTCACGCAGCATACTTTCCTGTTCAACGATACGGTGCGCGCCAATATCGCGTACGGCAGTATCGAGAAGAGCCTGGAGGAGATTGTAGCCGCCGCCCGGCTGGCCAACGCACACGACTTTATCTCGCGCCTGCCGCAAGGCTATGAGACTGTGATCGGCGAGCTCGGCGTGCGGCTTTCTGGCGGCGAGCGCCAGCGCCTCGCGATCGCGCGCGCGCTGCTCAAGAACGCCCCGATTCTGATCCTGGACGAAGCGACCTCGTCGCTCGATTCCGAGGCCGAGCGGCTGGTGCAGCAGGCGCTCGAGCATCTGATCGAAAATCGCACCACGCTGGTGATCGCGCATCGGCTGTCAACCGTGCGCAGAGCGGACCGGATCGCGGTGGTGGTGCACGGCGCCATCGTCGAAGAGGGCACGCATGACGAGCTGATCGCGCGCGGCAGCGAGTATCGCAAGCTGCATGATCTGCAATTTCAGTCGCCCGAACTCAACGGCCACACCGAACTCGACAAGCTCGTCAGCTAGGCCCGCGCGCTCGTGACGCGAAGGCCCGTCGCGCGAATCTCGATGCCGCATCGGCTGTACAACGCGCTCTGGTATCCGGCGCTGCCGTTCGCGCTGATCGCGTCCGGCGCGCGCATCGCCGCCGATCGCCGCCAACGAATGGGCTTTGTCGATCATGAGCTTGCAAACGGTCCCGGCGAGCCGCGTATCTGGCTCCACGCCGCGTCGGTCGGCGAAATCGCGGGCGTGAATCCGCTGATACGGGCGATGACGCGCGACTTTCCGCATCTCGCGTTGTTCGCCACCACGATGACGCCGACAGGACGCGAGGCCGCCGCACGCGCGTTTCCCGGCGCGCGTGCTTGCGCGCTCGCGCCGTTCGACTACCCAGCGGCGATGCGACGCTTCATGACGGCCGTCCGCCCGCAACTCGTGATAATCGCAGAAGCTGAATTGTGGCCGAACCTGCTGACCCAGGCGCATCGGTCCGATGCGCGCATGGCGATCGTCAACGCAAGGATCTCCGAGCGCTCGTTCAGGCGCTATCGTCTCGCCGGATCGCTAATCGCCGACGGGCTCGCCAGAGTCAACCTGATCCTCGCGCAGAGCCAGGCCGACGCGGATCGCTTCGCGGCGCTGGGAGCCAATCGCGATCGGATCGCCGTCACCGGCAATACCAAATTTGATCTGGATTCGAGCTCCCTCCCCGCGCCGATGCGTTCCGAGCTCGAAACGGTGCTCGCCGGGCGAAAGATCTTCGTCGCGGGCTCGACCGCCCCCGGCGAAGAGCGCGTCGTGCTCGACGCATACCGTATCGTGCGCGAGCGGTTTCCAGATCTGCTGCTGGTGCTGGCGCCGCGCCATATCGCACGCAGCGGCGAAGTCGAGGATCTGCTTCGCCGCGCAAATTTGACGTACGTCAAAGCGTCAGAATTCACGACGGGATCAGAGCCCTCCAATTTCCAGGTCGTATTGCTCGACACGCTCGGCGAGTTGCGCACCATCTATGGCCGCGCAACCGTAGCGTTCGTCGGCGGAAGCCTGGTTGATGGACGCGGCGGCCAGAACCTCGGCGAGCCCGCCGCGGCCGCGGTGCCAGTGTTGTTCGGCCCGTTCCATCAGAAGCAAATTCCGATGGCGCAAGCGTTGCTCGAAACTGGCGGCGGTCAGATCGTCGCCGATAGCGCGCAGATCGCTGCCGCTGCGAGTGAGCTTCTAGCCGACGAATCGTCACGCCAGCAACGCGGAAATCAGGCGCGCGCCGCCTTCAAGCGCTTTGGCGGCGCGGTCGAGCGCAGCTTGATGCGCCGTAGGCCGCTGATTAGTCTTTGACGAAATGAGCCTCGATCCTACCCGCCTGGCGAATCGTTTACGGATCGAGCGGTGGTGGCGCGAAGACCTTGCATGGTATCAATGGCCGCTGTGGATGGTGCTGGTGCCGCCGTCGCTGCTCTACTCGGCGGCGATGACGGTACGCTCGGCACTGCGCCGGCTGCCGGGAATCGCGCGCCGTGCGGGTAACCTCAAAGTAATTAGCGTTGGCAACCTGACCGTCGGCGGCAACGGGAAAACTCCATTCACGCTTTACCTGGCGCGAGCGCTGGCGTCGCGCGGCCTCAGGGTGGGAATCGTCAGCCGCGGATACGGCGGCAGCAAGGGCGGCGGCGAAGCGCAATTGGTTTCGGACATGCGCGAGCCGAGGATGGGCCCCGCGGAAGCCGGCGACGAGGCGGTGATGATGGCCAAGTTTTTCGACGGACCGATCGCGATCGCGGCGAAGCGACGCGATGCTATCCGGCTGCTCGAAAATCACGGATCGCTCGATGCCGTGGTTCTCGATGATGGCTTCCAGCAGCTTGGCCTCGTGCCCGAGGTTAACCTGGTGGTGGTCAATCTCGAGCGCGGCCTGGGTAACGGATGGGTATTGCCGGCAGGCCCGATGCGCGAGCATCTGCGAGCCGTCGGCCGTGCCGACGCGATTATATTGCTCAGCGCTGACGCGAACGCGCACAGCGCGATTACCCCCGCGCAAATGGAAGTGTTTCGCCGCCGCATGATCTTCAACGGCAGAATCCGTCCACGGACGCTGGTCCATCATGATCAAGGAACGTGGCGAGAGGTTCCGCTGGACACGCTCGCGGCGCGCCGCGTGCTGGCGGTGAGCGGAATCGCCGACGCGCGATCGTTCTACGAGATGCTGCGCCAGGCCGAAGCCGAGTTGACCGGCGTGCTCGAATATCCGGATCATTACAGCTATACGCTCGCGGATTGGCAGCGGATCGCGCGCTCGGCAGAGAACGCGGACATGGTCGTCACCACCGAAAAGGATCTGGTCAAGCTCGAGCGCTTCCCCTTCGTGCGCGACTTCCTGTACGCATTGAGGCTGGAAGTGCGGATGGACGAGGACCAGGACCGGCTGCTGGAGATGATCATCGAGGGCGAGCAATCGCCGCTCGCCGCCCACGGCTAGCCCGCGCGCATGGAGGATTGAATCGATGGCTTTGAGTCAGGACCTGCTCGACATCCTGGCGTGTCCTAAATGCAAGGGTGAATTGCGTTTAACCCAGAAGCAGGATGGGCTGGTGTGCGATGCGTGCAGATTGATCTACCCTATCAAGGACGATATTCCGATCATGTTGATCGACGAGGCGCTGCCTCTGAAGTGACGCGATTGCGGCATTGTCAGATGACGCGGCGCAAGCGGCTTCGATGGACCTGAGAGCCAACGAAAGCGGTTTCGATCAGGATTCCCACCGTCTATTGGCGACAGATTTTCTGCGCCTCAAGCTCGGCGCACGACGTCTTTACCTCCATCGCGCGCTCGCGCCCCATTCAGACGCGCTGGCCACGCGGCTTTCGACGCTGATGCGCAAGCGGGGCCAGGGTATCGGCAATCGCGGCGGGGCTTTCGAGCTTCGGCTGGCGGGTGCGCCCGCGCTGTTCGCGCGATGCTTTCGGCGCGGCGGCCTGGTTCGCCTGCTTGTGTCTGACATCTATTTCGGAGCGGTGCCGCGGCCGCTGCGTGAGCTCAGGATTTCACTGGCCGCACGCCGGCGCGGTATCGCAGTGGTCGAGCCGATGGGCGCGATGGTCGAGTGGGTGGCGCCGATGGTCTATCGCGGATGCTTTCTCACGCGCGCGATCGACGGTATGACCTTGTGGGAGTTCTTGAAAGTCGACGACGACCGGCTGGTGCGGTTGCACGTTATCGAACAGGCGCGATTGATGATCGACACGATGCATCGGCGCGGCCTGTATCACTCCGATCTCAATCTGCACAATCTTTTCGTAACCAAGATCGGCGAGAGCTTCGCGGTGATGGTTCTTGACCTCGACAAGGCCAGGCTCCATCCGCCTCCGCTCGACCAGGGGCTGATTCTGAGCAACCTCGCCAGACTGGCGCGCTCGGCACGCAAGCTAGATCCTTACGAGCGCTACCTTGATTCGTACATGCTTGGGCGTCTGACCGCCCCCGCGAACGCCGATTAAGCGAGCGGGGTTTCGTCGCGACAGAACTCGTCGGGATAGTTATTCGGGATTGCTGCCGTTGTGATCGCCGAGCCGGGCGACACGCAGCACGCCGTCGGTCGCGCGTAGCGCCTGCATCACCGCGTTGAGCTGACGGGCGTTACTCACACTCAGCTCGAATACCGAGAGCGCGCGCCCGTCGACGCCGGTCGACTTTACCTCGGCGCTCGAGATGTTGACGCCGACCGAAGCGATCGCTTTTGACATCCCGGCCAGCAGCCCGGGCTGATCGAGGCATATAACCTCGAGCCGGATTGGCCGCGGACTGCCCTCGCCTTCGCTCCATACCAGCGACACTCGTCTTTGCGGGTCGCTCTCGAGCGCGCGCGGGCATCCGATCAGATGAACCGTAACGCCACGGCCGCGCGTGATGAAGCCAGTAATGCCTTCGCCGGGCAGCGGATTGCAGCATCGTGCGAAGCGCACGAGCACATCGCCCACGCCTGAGACCATCACGCCGCCCGCGGTGGTTTTGTGAGCATCTTTGGCCGCGCGTTCTTTAGCACCCGAGGCCGGCTGTTTCTCGGCGCGATAGAGCTTGAGTTCTTCCGGCTTCAGCGCCTTGGCCAGCAGCTGCGCGGCAGTGATCATGCCGTAGCCGACCGCGGCCAGCACGCTGTCTGCGTCCTTGTTCGAGAATTCCTTTGCGGCTGCGTCGAGACGCCCTTCGCGTCGCAGCTGCGCCACCGTCAACCCTATCGGCGCGAGTTCATGGTCCAGCAGTTCCTGGCCGAGTTGGAGCGAGCGCTCGGCCTGTTGCGATCGCAGCCATTGCCGGATACGGCTCTTGGCGCGCGCGGTGATCGTGCAGTTGAGCCAGTCCTTGCCCGGATGCTGCTTCTCCGAGGTGATTACTTCGACCACGTCGCCCGAGCGCAGCTTGTAGCGCAGCGGCACCATCCGGCCGTTGACTCTCGCGCCGGTCAGATGATGGCCGACCTGGCTGTGAATTCGGTAGGCGAAATCGATCACCGTCGCGCCCGGCGGAAAATCGAGCAGGTCGCCCTTGGGCGTGAAGACGAAGACTTCCTCGGGGAACAGGTCTTCCTTGACGGTTGAGAGAAACTCCTGCGGATCTTTGAGATTCTGCTGCCACTCGATCAATCTGCGCAGCCAGGCGAAGCGCTCGCTGTCGCGCAGGCCGCCGCCGTTGCCTTCTTTGTAATTCCAGTGCGCGGCGATTCCCTCTTCGGCCACCTGATGCATCTCGCGCGTGCGGATCTGTACTTCCATGCGCTCGCCGCGCGGCCCGATCATCGTGGTGTGCAGCGACTGGTACATGTTGGGTTTGGGCAGCGCGATATAATCTTTGAAGCGGCCGGGCACCGGCTTCCAATTGGCGTGAACCACACCCAGCGCCTCGTAGCATTCGCGCACCGTCCCGACGATCACGCGGAATGCGACGAGGTCGTAGACCTGATCAAAGGCGAGGTCTTCGCGCTCCATCTTGGCCATGATCGAATAGAAGTGCTTGGGCCGGCCGGTTACCTCGGCCTTCACGCCCGCCTCTTTCATCCGCTGCGAAATGATCTGGATTACCGCCTTGATGTACTCTTCGCGCTCGGCCTTGGTCTTGGCCACGAACTCGCGCAGGGTCTTGTAACCCACCGGGTCCACATAACGGAAGGCGGCATCCTCGAGCTCGGACTTGAGCCAGTAGATGCCGAGGCGATGAGCGATCGGTGCGTAGATTTCCAGGGTCTCGCGCGAAATATCGAGCTGGCGATCGCCCGAGAGGTGGTTGAGGGTCTGCATGTTGTGCAGGCGATCGGCGAGCTTGATCAGAACCACGCGGATATCATGCGCCATCGCGATGATCATCTTGCGGAAGTTCTCGGCCTGCTTTTCCTCGCGGCTTTGGAAGGTAATCTTGGAAACCTTGGTCAGGCCGTCGACCAGTTGCGCGATTTCCGCGCCGAACACGTTCTGGATATCGGCGAGCGTGGTTGGCGTGTCCTCGATAATGTCGTGCAGCAGCCCGGTAACGACCGAGGGAACGTCGAGCTTGAGCCGGGCGACAATCAGCGCGACATTCAGCGGATGGATCACGTAGGGCTCACCCGACATCCGCTTCTGCTCGCCGTGTTTGGTGGCGGAGAATTCGTAGGCGCGTTTGATCAGCCCGCCGTCGGCGTGGGGGATGTATTCCTGCACGCGATGGATCAGTTGATCGAGTTGATCGGGATATAGCTCTAGCGCTTCCACGGCACGCATCCATCGACGCGGCGCGCGACTCGCCATCGCTCGGCCTCGATTATCGAACGGAGCCGCGCGAGCGAGGCGCCGAGATCGTCGTTGACCAACAAATAATCGTATTCCGCATAGGCCGCCGCCTCTTCGTGAGCACGCTCGAGCCGGCGCTCGATCGCGGCGCCGCTTTCAGTGCCGCGCAGGCGCAGCCGCTGCTCGAGCAAAGCGAAGCTCGGCGTCATCACCAGGATGCTTACCGCATCAGCGGGATACTGTTTACGCAGTTGCCGCGCCCCTTGGATATCGATATCCAGCAGGATGTCACGGCCCTCGACCACGGCTCGATCGAGCGGACCGCGAGGCGTACCGTAGCAGGCGCCGAACACCTGCGCCCATTCGGCTAGTTCTTGATCCTGGACCTTGCGTTTAAATTCGTCGTCGGTCACGAAGTGGTAATCCACCCCGTCAGTTTCGCTCGACCGTACCGCCCTGGTAGTCAGTGAGATCGAGGGCTCCAGGCCGTCGATCGTTTTAAGCGCCTCGCGCCAGATAGTACTCTTGCCAGCACCGGAGGGGCCGGAAAGAATGAACACGATCCCGCGGCGGGACGGACGACATTGGTCCATATCCAACTTTATCTAAGCACTATGGGCCATTCAACGGCGAGGGGCAGGCCGCGCATAACGGCGTATTACTCGACGTTCTGCACCTGCTCGCGAATCTTCTCCAGTTCGCTCTTGGCCTCCACTGCAACGCGCGAGAGTTCCGCGTTCTGCGATTTGGAGGCCATCGTGTTGATCTCGCGGTTGATTTCCTGAAGCAGGAAATCGATCTTGCGGCCCACCGCGCCTTGCTGCGCCAACAGTTGCCTGAAGGCCTGCAGATGGGTTCGCAGCCGCACCAGCTCCTCGCTGATATCGGCGCGCTGGGCGGTCGCCACCGCGTCTTCGTAGAGGCGCCGTTCGTCCAGCGGCAGGATCCCGGCTAGCTCGCGCACCCGGCTCTGGAAACTCTCGATTATGGCCTTGCGGGAGGCCGCCGAAAGCTTCGCGATCTTCTGACTGGCGCGCTCGATTTGCGCGAGCCGCTCAGCCAGGTCCTTTTTCAAGGCCTTGCCTTCACGCAATCGCTCTGCGTTCAGGGCCTTTAGCGCGTGCAGGAGCGCCTTGCGGCCAAGCTCGATATCGGCGCCAAAATCTTCGTCCTCCTCCACCACTTGAAAGATTTCGGGGCGCTGCAGAATCGATTCGGGCGTCAACGCGTGCGCCAGTTCCAACCGCTTGCTCAAGCGCCTGATCGCCTGGATGTATTGTCCAGCCAATTGTTCGTTGACCACCAGGCGGCTCGCCGCCGGCTTGAGGCTCACGCGCCGCAGCGTCACCTCGACCCGTCCGCGTTCAACGAAATCCTGGACCAGCTTGCGCACCTCCGCTTCGTACGCGCCCCATCCGCGCGGCAGGCTCAGCTTCAGTTCGAAGAAGCGATGGTTGAGCGCACGCGCGTCCACCGCAACCCTGACGCCGTCCTGCTCGAGGTCCGCGCGGCCGAAGCCGGTCATGCTGCGCATCGTTTTCCTCTTCTGGCGCCGCGCGCCCGGTCAAGGCAGGCACGATAGAGCGCGATCGTCTGCGCTGCCATCGCAGTCATGCTGAAGCTTTCGACCATCCGCGCTCGCGCCGCCGCTCCGAGCTCACGCCTGACGTCAGGCGCGCCCATCACGCGCTCCAGCCCACGCGCTATCTCGAGCGGGTTCGCGGGCTCGACCAACAATCCACTGCGGCCGTTCTCGATCAGTTCCGGGATTCCTCCCACACGACTGGCCACCGGCGCGACCCCACACGCCATCGCCTCCATCAGCGCCACTCCCAATCCTTCTTTGAGCGAGGGGAATACGAAGACATCAAGCGCAGAGAGTAGCTGACGAGGATCTTCAACGCTACCGGTCAAGAGCACGCGACCCTCGAGGCCAAGCTCGCGGACCTGCGCTGCGAGCTGCTCGCGCTGCGAGCCCGCACCCGCGATAAAGCATCGAAACGGGCCGTATCCCGCGCGCAACAGGATGAGCGCGTCGAGCAGCATGCTGTGGCCCTTGCGTTTTTCCAAGGCGCCGATCGTGCCGAGCGCGAGCTGGCTGTCGTCGAGTCCAAGTGCGGCGCGGGCGGCCGCTCGTTCCGCTTCTGATGGCGGATGAAAGCGATCGCAGTCGACTCCACTATGGATCAGCGCGATTTGCTTTCGCGCGACGCCGCCGCGCCCGAGCGCTCCCGCCACGCCGGACGAAATCGCCGCCACCCCGTCCACCGCGTGATTGTAGAGCCATGGCGCGAACAGCCGGTTGGGGACGTAGTCCATCCTCCGCGTCACCACCAGCACGCGCTCACCCGCGCGGCGTGCGGCGCCTCCGACGAACGGCGCCAGCGCGTGCGCACGCGCGGTATGAAAATGAATTACGTCGTCGAGGCGATGGTTGAGGAACGCTCGCAGCTTGAGCCCGGCGCGCCAATCAATCGAATTGCGAATCTGCAGCGGATGGCAGCTGACGCCCGCCTCGCCGGCGCGACTCCACAGCTCACCTTGCGGATCGCACAGGAGCTCGGCCTGATGTCCGGCGTGAATCAATTCGAGAGTCAAGCCGAGCACCTGGCTTTCGCCGCCGGAAAAATTGCGTTCGGGATTTACCCCCAGTACGCGGAGTATCTCTGACGAGTTCGAAGTCACAGTTCGCGCCGAGCCGTTGCTCGGCCGATACTAATCGAAGAAACGGTAATATAGCAGCGCGCCGACGGCGGCCAACCCGTCGCGCCATCCGATTTTCTTACCCTCCTGGTAAGTGCGGCCGGAATAGGAAATCGGTACCTCGTAGATGCGCCATCCGGCGCGCGCCGCTTTGACCGTGATTTCCGGCTCGAAGGTGAATCGATTGGCGTTCAAGCTAAGCATGCTCAGCTTGTCGCGCCGAAACGCCTTCATCCCGGTTTCCATATCGTTAAGATTCAAGTCACTAATCGCATTCGACAGCAGCGTAAGCAGCCGATTCGCCGCATAGTGCCAGAAGAACAACACCCGGTGCGGTCCACCGAGAAAGCGCGAGCCATAGACCATGTCGGCGCGGCCGTCGATCAGCGGTTCGAGCACGACGCGAAAATCCCTGGGATCATATTCGAGGTCGGCGTCCTGCACCACCACGTACTGATTTCGCGCAGCGGCGAACCCCATCCTGAGCGCCGCGCCCTTGCCCTGGTTTATGGCATGAAAAAAGCAGTGAACGTGTGGATGCTCGAGCTGCTTGAGGTAATCGCGGGTACCGTCCTGCGAGGCGTCGTCGACCACGATAACCTCGGTGTCGAAGCCGCAATCCAGCACGCGGCGAATTACCTCGCCGATCGTGTTGACCTCGTTATAGACCGGGATCACAACCGAGATTTTGGCCTGGTCCAATTGATCTCCGTGGTCAGCGCCGGGATTCAGGATGAGTGATCGAGAGCTCGACGGCCGCGCGTGCGGGCGATTTCAGTTTGGCGCACCGCAAGCATTTTGGCTACGCGGCGCATCGCCGACTTGCCGGCGCCAAGTTCAAGCGTATCGGCGTATGCGCGAAAAAAACGCATTCGGTCCGAGCGTGTCAGCCCTTCGAACTCGAAGCGGCCTAGTTGCACCAGATTGCGCAGGTGGCCGCGACGGGGGCCTCGCCGGGCGGCGCGCTGGGTTCGGTCATGGTCGATAAAGGTAAACTGCACGGCCGCGCCGTCGCCTACAAAAACGTTATGCGGCGTCAGATCGCCATGGATAAAACCGGCGCGATGGAACCGGGCGACCTCCTGGCCGAGCGCGCGCAACAGGGTTCGCTTCCGCGCGATTGCGCCGGGCCCGTCGCGCGCGATGACTTCCGCCAGCGAATCGCCTTCCGCCGCCGTGGTCACCGCCATCGAGCGCCCGGTCGCACGTTCGCGACCCAGCATCAGCAAGGACGGAACGCCGAAGCCGGCCTTTTTCAGAGCGGCGAGCATCCGCGCCATGTTGACGGCTTTGGAGCCCCGCACGCGCTCTTTGAGTGACGCAAATCCACGCGACACATCGAATATTTTAACGTAGATTTCAGCGGGAAGCCGATTTTCTTTTACGGCCCATCGCACGCGATAGGTAGTCGCGTGACGCGAGCGGCGAAGCGGCTCGTCGCCGGCGCCACTGGCGGCGTCGAGCGCCAGCCGTATCAAGCGTTCCCTGGCGGCCTGCGTCAGCTCCGTATCCGCGGGATGGGAGTTAGGCTTCCCGCCCGCGGGCGGGAAACCTA
>Ga0335073_10012777_pt1 | contig 11781 bp, 7 predicted proteins | sample Lox_Sample_22_FD_207093 | JGI IMG/M metagenome (GOLD analysis project Ga0335073, IMG submission 207093) | Soil microbial communities from Loxahatchee National Wildlife Refuge, Florida, United States - Lox_Sample_2.2 | ecosystem: Environmental > Terrestrial > Soil > Wetlands | place: USA: Florida... | reverse complement strand
ACGAGTATATGCGGCGCGTGCAGGAGAAACTCGCGCGCGAGATGCCGGAGATATCTACCTACTTTCAGGCAGGCGGCCTGGTGGACTCGGTAATCAACCAGGGTTTGCCGGCGCCCATTGATATCCAAATCAAGTCGCAGAATATGGAGCACTCTTATGAGCTGGCCCAGCAGTTTGCCGCTAAAGTTCGCGCAATGCCCGGCGTAAGCAGCGTCTACATTCCACAGAGCATCAACTACCCCGGCCTGCGGCTCAATATCGATCGCGAGCGCGCCAGCCTCATCGGCCTCTCGGCCAAGGATGTGGTCGACAATGTAATCACCGCGCTTACTTCCGACGGCATGGTGGCTCCGAGCTACTGGATTGATCCGCACAGCGGCAACAACTATATGGTCACTGTGCAGTATGCCAACCGCTGGATCGATAACATGTCGATGGAGGACCTGAAGAACATACCACTGCGCGGCGTGAAGCCCGCCGGATATACACCCATGCAGGAGAGCCGGCAGAGCGACCCCGCTTCGTCCGCACTCCTGACCGGCGATCATGCATCCGGCTACGTTCCGCTCGGTGAGGTTGCAGATATTCAGCAAATCAACACGCCCACCGAGGTTGATCACTACCAGATCCGTCGCGTGATCGACGTCTACGTCGCGCCAAAGACTGAGGCATTGCAAAGCATTGGCGCACGCATCCAGCGGCTGGTAGCGCAAATGCCGCACGACCGCAATACCGTGATCGATGTGCGCGGAGCTGTGGTCAGCATGAACGAGGCCTTCCACGATTTCGGCCTCGGACTCGTCATTGCTGTGCTGCTGGTCTATCTGATTCTCATGGCCCAGTTCCGGTCCTTCATTGATCCGTTCATTATTCTCATGGCCATTCCACCTGGGTTGGTCGGCGTCGTGCTCATTCTGCTGTTCACCGGCAGCACGCTGAACATCATGTCGCTGATGGGTGTGATCATGATGACCGGCATCGTGGTTTCGAACAGCATCCTGATCGTCGAGTTCGCCGGCATCCTGCACGCCGATGGCCAGCCGCTGCTGGATGCGGTCGTGCACTCTTGCAAGATCCGGCTCCGCCCCATTTTGATGACCTCGCTTGCGACGCTTCTGGGCATGATTCCGATGGCGCTGGGCCTTGAAGCCGGCAGCGAACAGTATGCGCCTCTGGCGCGCGCCATTATCGGCGGACTAGCGCTCTCGGTGGTGGTCACCGTCTTCCTCGTGCCGGCCGTCTATCTCATCATCCACGGACGCGGCCACGACACAACCGCCACCGCAGGGAGCGAAGAACATGCTTAGACACGGAAAACGCAAATCGCTTCGCCTTATCGGCGCGGCTGTTCTCGCAGCAACACTTGGCGCCGGGCCGTGCGGGTTAACAGCGCAACAGCCGCTGCCCAATGCACCCCAAGTGAATCTGCCCGCATCGATCGGCCAGGACCCCGCGCCCGCAGCGCAAATGCCGGCCGCGACCCCCCAAGCGCCCTCAACGACAAATCCGACCCAGGGCAACGTGCAGAACCCGCTGACAAAGCCCGAGGCGCCCGCCGGCGTCAACGGCCCGCAACTCACGGTGGACCAGGCGGAGCAAATGGCGTTGCGCAACAACCCGAACATCAGTGTTGCGCGCCTGCTCGCATTGGCCCAGGGACAGGTGACGCGCGAGACCCGTTCGGTGGAAATGCCGCAAGTGGCAGCGGATCTCGATGCAGTGGGTTCCCATGAGGGCAGCCGCATTACCGGCGCGGGCACGCTGAACAGCCCGCGCGTACTGAACAAGGCGGCTGCGGGCCTCTCGATCAGCCAGCTTATCACCGACTTCGGCCGCACTCACAATCTCGTCAAGAGCGCGCAGTCGAGTGCGCGCGCTGAGTTCGAGAACGAGAAAGCCACCGAGCTTGACATTCGGCTGGCTGTTGACCAGGCGTTCTATCAAGCTCTCACGTCACAGGCCGTGCTGCGCGTCGCGCAGCAGACGTTGGCGCAGCGGCAAGCCACCGGGGACCAGGTGAGTGCACTGGCAAAATCGAAGATCAAGTCCGATCTCGACATGAGCTTCGCAAATGTACAGGTGTCGCAGGCCAACCTGCTGCTGCTCGATGCAGAGAACAGCGAGGCCGCGGCCATGGCGGCACTCAATGCGGTGCTCGGGTCGGAACAGGACCAGCAATATGTACTGGTTGACGAGACTCACGGCAATCCGCCGCCTGCACCGTCTGATCCGGAGGCGCTTGTGCAGCAGGCATTTCAGCAGAGGCCCGACCTGGCATCGCTGAACGACCGGTATCAGGCGGCAAAGCAGTACGCGACTGCCGAGCGCGACCTGTGGTTCCCAACCATCTCGGCGATGACCATGGGCGGCAGCACTCCCGTGCGCGATGACCTGATTCAGTCGTCGTGGTACTTCGGCGCGGGCGCGAGCATCAATGTACCGGTCTTCAATGGATTCCTCTACAACGCCAGAGATAAAGAAGCAAAATTCCGCGCCAGCGCGGCGCAGGAACAGGTACGTAATTTGCGGGCCATTGTGGCTCGCGATGTCCGCACAGCCGTGCTCAATGCTGAGACGGCCTTCCAGCGCATCGGCGTCACGCAGGGCGAACTCGATCAGGCCAATCTTGCGCTGGACCTGGCGCAGGCGCGGTACAAGATCGGACTGAGCAGCATCGTCGAGCTCACGCAGGCACAGCTTGCGCAAACACAAGCCCAGATCGATAACACGAACGCGCTGTATTCGTACCAGACCGCGCTGGCGGAGGTCCGATACCAGACAGGACAGTAGATTCAGTGGCGGTCTCCCACCCTTTCGCCAGAAAAAAGGCAAAAGGATGGGGCACGGACTTCTTCATTTAGCGTCATTCCGCTAAAATTCCGGTCCCTGCCGCTGATCCCTGTTCTCTATCGGATGATGCTGGCGCTCTTACCGCGGCTGAGCACAGCGGCCTGGCGGCGATCCTTGGAGGCGTGGTCGATCTTCTTCCAGAATCCTATGAAGTAGTCGACAGCCGAGATGGTAGAGACAAGGACCGTGAAGTAAATGGCGGCAATCGCGTACCACTTCACCGGAATCACCAGCACGCCTATCTGCCACTGATCCCAGCGATGCGCCAGGATGGCCGAGACGACCGAGACGATCTGGATGACGGTTTTGAGCTTGCCAAGCTCGCTGGCGGTGATGGTGAATCCTTCCGACGCAGCGATGGATCGGAGGCCGGAGATGAGAAACTCGCGGCCGATGATGACCACCGCGATCCACACTTTGACCACCTGTGGATTGTAGGCGACGAGTTCAATCAGTGCCGCCGTCACCATGATCTTGTCGGCCAACGGGTCGAGGAGCATGCCCATGGTCGTAATCTGGCCGCGCTTGCGGGCAAGGTAGCCGTCCAGACCGTCGGTAATGGAGGCCAGAATGAACAGGACGGAGGCCGTGATCTCCTGTGCGCCGCCTCCCTGCCATGGAAAATGGGGCGAGAGGATCCACAGCAGGAGCGGGATCATGAGGATCCGGCTCAACGTGATGGAGTTGGGCAAGTTCATTCCGGGTTCCTGATTTCCCTGTCGCCAGCGTGGATGGAAGCCGGCCACTTCCCTACCAACACTATAATCGCCTTTCCATCGGGAGGTGTCCTGCCCTTGGTGAAACGGTATGCCCCGATGGTGGGAGCCGGGACAGCCCAGTGAGCGACCCCGTGCTCCGGGTGGCGCAAAGGCAATCATGGCTGCAACTTGCAGCGAAGTCACAATGGAGCTGTCGAACCTACAAGATCTGAGGGCGTGCTATAGAAATCGCAATCCGGGTGTGGGTGAAGCAAGAAAAACGGGATGAGCCCCCAGCCCATCCCGTTTGGTCGCATAAGAGTTCTGCTAAGGCACCGCGGGAAATGCAGGTGTCGGGAGCCTGTTTTGATTCATCTCGTGAATGCCCACGCCCACCATGGCTGCAGACACGCCGAGGCTGACGCCCATCATGGTCCAGAAGGCTTTCTTCGACCACCCCGTGCGCAGGCCGACGATATCCCGGTAGAACACGCTGGTCACTTCCGGATAGTTCTGAAGCTGCAGTCCCACCGAGTCGTCGCCAATGGAAACGACCCGGCCCACCAAGGCAATTCCGTTCGCTTCTTCAATGCAGATCCAGGTGCCCACACCGCGCTTCAAGATGCGATCGTGGACGGTGACCGGATCCAGGGGTTTCGGCTTGGCGCTCGCCATCGCAGGCGCAAGAAGAGCGCACGCGAGCCATAGGCTCGTCACTCGTAAGCCTTTCATTGTAGGCTCCTTATGAACTACCTATCCTCAATGACGGGCGCAGCGGGCCAATAGTTGGCATTCGCAGAAAAGAAAAGCGGGACGGCGTCGCCGTCCCGCTAGCAGAGATTGAATTGGCTGGTTGCTACGCGTAGAAACCGCGCTGGCGGATCGTAAACGCAACGCGGTCGATCGCCAGCATGTAGGCGGCGATGCGGTTGTTCACGTTGTGCGCCTCGGCGTAGCGAACCACATCCTCGAAGCTATCGCGCAGGATAGTTTCCAACTGCTCGTTGACGATGGATTCTTTCCAGAAATATCCCTGGCGGTCCTGGACCCATTCGAAGTAGCTGGCGGTTACTCCGCCCGCGTTGGCCAGAATGTCGGGAACGATGAAGATGCGCTTGTCGGCGAGGATCTCGTCGGCCACCGCGGTGGTTGGACCGTTGGCTCCCTCCACGACGATACGCGCCTTCACCTTGTCGGCATTGCGGCTGGTGATCACGTTCTCCGTGGCGGCTGGAATCAGGATCTCGCAGTCGGAGATGAGCAGCTCCTCGCTCGGCATAGCCTCGGCATTGCGGAAGCCGAGAATCGACTCATTGCGGTACTTGTATTCGATCAGCTGGTGCACGTCGATCCCGGCAGGGTTGAAGAGACCGCCGTCTTTCTCTGCCACGCCGATGATCTTGTACCCATGCTCCTGCATGAGACGGGCGGCATTTGAGCCTACGTTGCCAAAGCCCTGGATGATGACGCGGCAGCCGTCGACAGGCATATTGAGATAACGAAGGCTCTCGTTGCAGGCCACCATCACGCCGCGGCCGGTGGCTTCGATACGGCCCCGCGAGCCGCCAATGTTGATGGGCTTGCCGGTCACTACGCTGGTGACGGTCTGGCGCATATGCATCGAGTAGGTGTCCATGATCCAGGCCATGGTCTGCTCGTTGGTATTCACATCGGGAGCGGGAACGTCTTTTTCCGGTCCGATGAACTCGATGATCTCCGAGGTGTAGCGGCGGGTGAGGCGCTCGACCTCGTTCCGGCTCATGTTCTTCGGATCGCAGATCACCCCGCCCTTTGCGCCGCCAAATGGGATATTGACGACGGCGCACTTCCAGGTCATCCAGCTCGCCAGGGCGCGAACTTCGTCCAGCGTCACATCGGGCGCGTAACGGATGCCGCCCTTGCACGGACCCCGTGCGACGGAGTGCTGCACGCGGAATCCGGTGAACATCTCAATCTGCCCATTATCGAGGTTGATGGGGAAATGCACGATGATTTCACGGGAGGGCGAGCGCAGCACCTTCCATATGCCCTCATCGAGATTGAGCTTGCGCGCCGCAAAGTCGAATCGCGCACTTTGCGCCGCCCACGGATTGATCTCCTGGTCCAAACTAACGGCCGTGTCTCCCGTTGGCATAGTGCCTCCATTTCCCGCCACCGCTTCGGTCTTCTCTGAACGGCTTGAGGGACAAGTGAGCTGGCTCACAGCTCCAAACCCCTGTAAGTGTACGGCATTTTACGGCTTCCGTGCTGACGGAACCGGGTTTTCCGGTTCACGTGAGCAGGTCATCGCAATGGCGCAGATTGTAGTCTCGGCCTTGCGCGGGTGCGCCAATCTTGCCGCGAGGTTCTCAGATCGTACCTGACCCGCATTTCCGCATTTCGAGCTTTCCCGATCCGGCGCGGCCTTTCCACTCCGGGATTTTCGTTGTTTTCTGATACATATTTGTCTCTCATTCAGCCAACCCCGTTGCTATGTTCCTTAAAAGCCGGCCTGGCCGGCTCAACCGCACGACCATACGGGAGGCGATCCGCAAGGTCGCTCAAAGTGACCCGGATCCTGATCGCCGGGCGGGCGGGGTGACGCGATGAGCGCGAGTGCGGCTCTGGAAGGGCTCTACGGGTATTTCGACAGTCTGGCCGAGGGCATTGCGGTTCTCGATCTCGAAGGCAGGATTGTCTCCATGAATCAGACCACAGCGCGTCTGCTGGGCTTGAGGCCTGGAGAACCGGCACAGCAGAAGCTCGAGGAGATGGCCGATGCCTTTACGCCGAGCGGTGAGCGCATTCCGCCGGAGGATCGTCCTAGCCACCTTGCTCTACGCGGGCACTTTGTGCGGAACTACGAAGCCGCGCTCTGGCCCAAAGGCGCGCACGCACCGAATCTTGTGGAGATCAGCACGACGCCGATTCCGGGCCCCGACGGCGAGACGGCGCAAATCATCCTGAGTTTTCGCGACATCACGGATCGCAGACGCGTAGAGGAAGCACGCGCCCGACTGGCGGCCATCGTGGAGTCATCAGAAGACGCGATCATTGCGAAAGATCTGGACGGGGTGGTCACGGCCTGGAACCGCGGCGCGGAAAAGCTCTTCGGTTACACGGCGGAGGAGATGATCGGCCAGTCGATCCGGCGGCTGCTGCTGCCCGGCCAGGAGGCGGAAGAAGACGAGATTCTCCGCCGCATCGCGCGGGGCGAAACGGTGCAGCACAGCGAGGTCTCGCGGAGAACAAAAACCAGCGAGATTGTGTACGTTTCGGTGAGGATTTCGCCGATCCGCAACGCCAGGGGCGAGGTGGTGGGCGCGTCGAAGATCGCGCGCGACCTCGCCGAGTCTCACCGCGCCGCGGCGGCGCTTCGCGAGAGTCAGGAGCGCCTCGCCGGCATCCTCGATTCTGCAATGGATGCGATCATCGCCATCGACGAGCAGCAACGTATCGTGCTGTTCAACGGAGCCGCCGAGCGAATGTTTCTGTGCTCGAGGGAGAGTGCTTTGGCGCAGCCCATCGAGCGATTCATGCCCGAGCGCTTCCGCCTGTCGCACGCAGGGCACATCCGGAATTTTGGAGAAACGGGCTTGACCAACCGCGCGATGGGCGAGTTGGGATCACTATGGGCTCTCCGCTCCAACGGAGAGGAGTTTCAGATCGAAGCCTCAATCTCCCAGGTCAAATCGCATGGCCGCAAACTGTTCACCGTCATTCTCCGCGACGTGACGGACCGGATGTGGGCCGAGGAGAAACTGCGGCAATCCGAGGAGAGATTCGCCAAGGCCTTCCGGTCCAGTCCCCTAGCGATTGCACTGAGCACAGTGTGCGACGGCCGCTATGTGGATGTGAATGAAGCGTTCCTGAATATGCTCGGCTATAGCGCAGGTGAGGTGGTGGGACGCACGGAAGCGGAGCTGGAGATCTGGGTGATTGCCGATCAACGCGCCGAGCTCTTCGAAAAGCTGAGGCAGAGTAGCCGGGTCGTCTTGTTTGAGGCCCAGCTCAGAACCAAAGGCGGGACAGCGCGCACCGTGAACCTCGCGGTGGAACCGCTCCTGCTGGACGGTATCGACTGCATTCTGGTCACCGGCTCGGATATCACCGAGACCAAGAACCTCGAGCGGCAGTTGCACCAGAGTTTGAAAATGGAGGCTCTGGGCCAGCTCACCGGCGGCATCGCACACGACTTCAACAATCTGCTCGGTGTGGTGATCGGAAATCTCGACCTGCTGGAACGTATGGTGGCGTGGAATGAGGCTGCGGTCAAGCGTGTGCAGGCGGCGCAGCGCGCCGCCGTCCGCGGAGCTGAGCTGACCCGGCGTCTGCTGGCATTCTCTCGCAAGGAGCAGCTCAACCCGGAAGCTGTGGCGATGGAAGACGCAATCCGCGACGTGGTGGAGTTGGCGTCGCGCACGATCGGTCCCGAGATCAGGATCTCGATGCAGTGCGATGCAAACCTGCCGCCGGTATTTGTGGATGCGGCAGGGCTGGAGACGGCGCTTCTCAACCTGGCGCTGAACGCGCGTGATGCGATGCCGAAGGGTGGACTGCTGATTCTTCGCGCGCATCTGGCCGATCTGACAGGCGCCAACGCGCTGGTGCAGGCGGGCGAGTTAAAGCCGGACAAGTACGTGCGCATCACGGTAAGCGATTCAGGAGACGGGATGCCCCGCGAAGTGCTGGATCGCGCCTTCGAGCCGTTCTTCACCACCAAGCCACGCGAAAAAGGCACCGGCCTGGGCCTGGCGATGGTGTATGGCTTCATCAAGCAAACGGGCGGGGCAATAAGGCTGTACAGTGAGGTCGGATTCGGCACGACGGTCACACTCTACCTGCCGCTGGCAACCGGCCAGCCCGAGGAAGCGCCCGCGTTCGCGTTCGCCGAGCAGCAGGAGCGGCGGGGGGGTACGGCGCTGCTGGTCGACGACGAGGCGGACCTGCTGGAGATCGCTGACGCCTACCTGGCTGAGCTGGGCTATACGGTGATCCGCGCCGGAAACGGCGCCGAGGCGCTCGCGGAGCTGGAGCGGGCCGGGCAGGTTGATCTGCTCGTCACCGACATCATTATGCCCGGCAAAATGAATGGGATAGAGCTGGCCCACAGGGTGCGCGAGCTGCGGCCGGAGATCAAGATCATCTTCACCTCGGGATTTCCAGCCGAGGCGCTCGCGGAGCGAAGTGGCAAGCCTGAGGGTGGTCCCCTGCTGCACAAGCCTTATCAAAGAGCGGAATTTGCCGATATAGTCCGCAGGCACGCGAGAGCAGGTCTGCGCTGATCCGGATTTCTGGGAAGAATCGGGGACCGATGGCAACCGCCAGCAACATCCTGGTGATTGACGACGATGCGGATATAGGTGACCTGGTGACTGCGGCCGCGCAATCAATGGGCATCCCCTGCCGGTCAACCACAGATGCAGCGGAGCTGCCCTGCCTGCTGGACACCGATGTTTCTTTGATTTTGCTCGATCTGATGATGCCCGGAATGGACGGCGTTGAGGTGCTGCGACTGCTCGGTAAACTGGAATGCCGGGCCAACATCGTGCTGATGAGCGGGATCAGCAAACGGGTGATCGATACTGCGGAAAAACTGGCTCACGCGCTGGGTTTGAAGATCGCCGGCCACCTGCAGAAACCCTTCCGGCTTGCCGATCTCGAAGCACTGCTGCACGGACACATTCCGCACAACAATGCAGCCGAGGCCAAGCAGTCCGCGCAGATCGAGTTCCCCGCGAGCGAGCTGTACGCCGCGATCCAGAATGACGAATTCGTCCTCTACTACCAGCCGCAGGTCGATATCCGCACCGGTGAGGTGGATGGGTTGGAAGCCCTCGCCCGTTGGCAGCACCCACGGCGCGGTTTGCTGCTTCCTGAAAGCTTTATTGCCCGTTTGGAGATGTTGCACCTGATGGATTCCTTCGGCTGGCGGATCGCCGACCGTGGCCTGTCGGAAGTGCAGCAGTTTGCCACGGCAGGACACACACCGCCGCGCCTGGCGCTGAACTTTTCGGTGCAGTCGCTGCGGGACCTCAAGTTTCCCGATATCTTCGTGGGCCTGGCGCAGAAACATCGCGTGCCGGCTTCGAGCATCATGGTGGAGATTACCGAAAGCGGACTGATGCGCGACCTCTCCTACGCGCTGGATGTACTGGCGCGGCTGCGGATGAAGAATGTGCAGCTTTCCATCGACGATTTCGGCACGGGCTATGCGATGATGCAGCAACTTGTGAATGTTCCGGCGACCGAGTTGAAGATCGACCGCATCTTCGTCCGAAACATGCATTCAAACGACAGCGACCGCGTGATGGTGGAGAAGACCATCGAACTTGGTCACGATCTGGGCATGACGGTGACCGCCGAAGGCGTGGAGACCGAAGCGCAGCTCGAGTTCCTGCGCAAGAAAGGCTGCGACCGCGCGCAGGGCTATCTCTTTAGCCGGCCGTTGCCACCGCAGCAGATGATAGCCTGGCTCAGCAGCTATTACGTACGCGGCGTGGAAGCATAGATCACCTCCGGGGCCTCTCGGTCCCTTTCGATACACTGGTTTGTGTGACGCCTTCAAACCATCCGACACTGCCTGCCCGTAAGGAATTTCTCGCGCTCGCCAAAGTGCACACGCTGGTTCCCGTCTGCCGCACCCTGACAGCGGACCTGGAAACCCCGGTCTCGGCTTTTCTGCGGGCCGCCTGGGCCGAGCGGGAGTGTTTTCTGCTGGAATCTGTCGAAGGCGGCGAACAACTGGGCCGCTACACCTTCATTGGTCTCTCTCCCTTTAAGCGCATTGTTGCGCGGGGACGGCACATTGTCATTACCGAGGGCAAACGGACCGTGCATACGGAAGGCGACGTGTTTGCCGTGCTGCGGGACGCTCTGAGCGGACACAAACCGGCGCGGCTTTCGGGCCTGCCTCCATTTACCGCTGGCGCCGTGGGCTATTTTGCCTACGACGCGGTGCGGCAGATCGAGCGCTTGCCGGAGACGGCCAAAGATGAGCTGGGCATTCCGGACGCCTGCCTGCTGTTCTTCAATGAGGTCCTTGCCTTCGACCATGTGCGCAAGGAGATCCTTCTGGTAGTGACGGCCGATGTGCGCGGCGGCAAAGCCGGCGCGGCATATGAGAAGGCGATTGCGCGGTTGAACAGGCTCGAGAAGCGGCTCATGCAACCGCTGCCAAAGCTCAACGGACGAAGGGCTGAAAAGGGCAAACTCAAAGTCAAATACCGCTCCGCAAAGAAAGACTTTCTGACTGCGGTAGAGCGGACGAAGGAGTACATTGCGGCAGGGGATGTCTTTCAGGCCGTTCTCTCCCAGCGGTTCGACGTGGAGCCGCATGTAGACAGCTTCCAGGTCTACCGCGCCCTGCGGACTGTGAACCCGAGCCCGTACATGTTCTTTCTGCGCTGCGCCCCGGAGGAGCCGCTCGGCGGAACCTCGAAATCCTTGCGGAGCTCCGCGAAACTCCGCGCCCATGCCATTGAGCTGGCGGGCTCCTCGCCCGAGTTGCTGGTGCGTGTCCACCAGGGCAAGGTGGAGTACCGGCCGATTGCCGGGACGCGCCGCCGCGGCGCCACCGAAACGGAAGACGAAGCACTCGCACATGAGATGATGCACGACGAAAAAGAGCGCGCCGAGCATGTGATGCTCGTTGATTTGGGCCGCAATGATGTGGGCCGCGTGAGCCAGTTCGGCAGCGTGAAGGTGGACAAGCTGATGTTCGTCGAGCGCTACTCGCACGTGATGCACATTGTCAGCTCGATCGAAGGGCGGCTCAAGCCCGAACTCAGCGCCGTCGATGCGCTCCGTGCCTGCTTCCCGGCCGGCACGCTCAGCGGAGCGCCCAAGGTCCGCGCCATGGAGATCATCGAAGAGCTCGAGCCGGCACGGCGCGGCACCTATGGCGGTGCGGTGCTCTATGCGGACTTCTCCGGCAATCTCGACTCCTGCATCGCGATCCGGTCCATGCTGGCGATCGGCGGCAAAGGCTATGTGCAAGCAGGTGCCGGCATCGTAGCCGACTCGGTGCCCGAGCTGGAATATCAGGAGTCGATCAATAAAGCGCAGGCTGTTATTCGGGCCATTGAACGGGCATGGAATATATAGCCGATCTTTCCACAAAAATCATCGAGCACTGATGCGGGTTTCTGCGTCGTTGGGAGAGGAAACCAACAACGGGAGTCCACTATGCAGAAGGCTCTGGGATGGGCGCGGAATGGGCTGGCCCTCGCGGGCGTGCTCGCCTTCGGATTCT
>Ga0335073_10012776_pt1 | contig 11781 bp, 5 predicted proteins | sample Lox_Sample_22_FD_207093 | JGI IMG/M metagenome (GOLD analysis project Ga0335073, IMG submission 207093) | Soil microbial communities from Loxahatchee National Wildlife Refuge, Florida, United States - Lox_Sample_2.2 | ecosystem: Environmental > Terrestrial > Soil > Wetlands | place: USA: Florida... | reverse complement strand
AGAATTTCCTGTTCTTCGGCGGGCAAAGTTTCAGCGAGCCCGTAAAAGTCGAGGTTCGGCGGAGGCAGTGTCGGGGGCTTCTTGAATTCCGGTTTGGCATGCGGAACAGAAGTGGCCGCAGCCGTTGTGATCTCTTGCGTTGGACTCGCCATGAACAATCCTCCTGGTATGCAGCGCTTGCTCGCTGACGCAATGGGTAAGAGCACTTCGTGTGCCAGAGCCGTCCCGGCTTAGATCGTTCTAAAAAGGCGTCTTAGTTTCCTCTCACTAAAAGCTGGTGTTGAGAAATTGGCCGCCAGCCGCTAGCAGGTGTGCAGACGTTGACAATCATGGTGGCGGTCTGAACATTACGGCGGCGTAGCCTTCTTCAGAGGGGTCACACGACTGGCAAACAGCTAATTGCCCGTTCAGAAGCCTGCTGCTCCCATGCAAATCACCCACACAAATACAGGTCGCGCACTATTTGTGGGCCGATGGCAGGCGTCTTGCCTTAGCACACATCTGGGGCAAGGTGTCAGCCGACTTCAACAGGACTGTCAACATTTGCACGTCGAGAAAATATTCGGGAAAAGCCTGAGCCGCAGTTGGGGGCAACCTTTGGACTTCTCTGTCGCAATTGACTAGGGGAGCTCACCTTTGTGATTAGGAGAAAGCGATGTCATTCCCCGATCGCCGTACTGTAAACATATTGCTCACCATCCTTCTGTTCTCGGTAGTGCTTGCACTCACGTACGTTGCTCGCGCGGTGATCGTTATCTTTTGCTTCGGGATCCTGTTTGCCTATCTGATCGATCCGGTCGTCAGGTTTCTCCAGAGTCACTCTCTCTTGTTCAAGAACTTGCGGGGGCCTCATGTTGCGGAAGCGTATCTCGGTTTACTCATTCTGATCGCGGTGCTCCTTCATGTTCTTGCTCCAGGGTCGCTGGGGCGAACAGTCAAAGCAGTGCAGCAGCTTCCAGCAGTGAGCGACCAGCTCTCGAGCGGCGAGATTGCTGCCGCTGTGGCGAACCAGTACGGATGGAACGATTCTCAGGCGCAGCAGCTGAAAACATTTCTTGTCCGCCATCGTGCAGCCATTCGAGACCTGACGATAGCTACCGAACAGTTGGCGACGGCAGCTTTCGGCGCCATCGTATTGATTCCGATTCTGGCCATTTTTTTCCTGAGCAGCGGCAAAGCACTGGTAGATCAGGTTATCCGAGTTGTGTCGACCAGAGATAACCGCGAGACCCTGCGTTCCCTAGCTTCTGAGTTACACGTGATGATGCAACACTACATCCGGGCGAAAGTAATTATGGGTGGACTCTCCTTTGCCTACGCCTCTACGGCGCTGCTGATCCTGGGCTTTCCACATGCATTGGCGTTAGGGCTTCTGGCGGGGATTCTGGAATTCATCCCCATGGCGGGTTGGATAATCGCGGCAACGACCATAATTAGCGTGGGCCTCATCACGCACTCCCATTGGATCTGGATAGCGGTACTCCTCGGGATATGGCGAATGCTCATGGACTACTGGATTGCCCTTCGGGTCTGGGGACACGAGTTGGAAATACCGCCGCTCCTGGCAATATTCACGTTGATGGTAGGTGCCACGGTGGGCGGACTTCCCTGAGTTTATCTCTCACTCCCGTTCGTGGCTGCGGTTCGTGTCATCTGGCGAAGAGTTGGGTATCTCCGTCCCCAAGCAGCAGCGGCCAAAGCTTCGTAGCCTAGTTGCTATTGGTCGGCCCCCTGGGTATCTGCTTTCTCGTGAATGCGACAAATCTGTCTCTGGTCAATTTCCGAACGGCAGCTTCTGCCAACGGTTTGACACTACGAGCCCCTGCTTCCGACTGGCATCCTCCTAAGCGCTTGGCAATAAGGAATCCCCTCCTCCCGGTAGGAGTGGCACAGGAGTTGCTTTCCTCTCTTCTGGCGATGCCGAGTCCCTGCAGGAAACAACGTTTCTGCTTTGGGACCGCTTTCCTGAGACATCGGACAGGGACGCAGCTTCGGCCCGAACAGGAACAAATTGGAGGAGAACCTAAGCATCATGTCTGAAGAAAACAAGAAGATCATGACCACGGACGCAGGCCGCCCCGTCGGCGACAACCAAAATTCACTGACCGTGGGTCCTCGCGGGCCCATCGTCTTCGAAGACTTCTTGCTATTTGAAAAGATGGCGCATTTCAACCGTGAGCGGGTCCCCGAGCGGGTAGTTCACGCGAAAGGTTCCGGCGCCCACGGTTACTTTGTTTGCACCAATTCGAAAATGCCCGAGTACACCAGCGCGAAGCTTTTCTCCGCCGTGGGAAAGCGGACTCCGCTGTTCATCCGCTTTTCTACAGTAGGCGGCGAGAAAGGCTCAGCTGACACCGAACGCGATCCTCGAGGTTTCGCGGTCAAGTTCTACACCGAGGAAGGCAATTGGGACATGGTGGGCAACAACACACCGGTCTTCTTTATTCGTGACCCTCTAAAGTTCGGCGACTTCATCCACACCCAGAAGCGCGATCCGCAAACGAATCTTAAGTCGCCAACCATGATGTGGGATTTCTGGTCATTGTCCCCGGAATCCTTGCATCAGGTGACGATTCTCTTCTCCGACCGGGGCACACCGGATGGTTACCGACACATGAACGGTTACAGCAGCCACACCTTCAGCTTGATCAACCGCAAGAATGAGCTGTTCTATGCGAAATGGCATTTCAAGACGAAGCAGGGGATAAAGAACTTCACTCGCGAGCAGGCCGACGAGATGCGCGGCAAGGACCCGGACTACGCTCAACGCGACCTGTTCGACTCGATTCAGGACGGTAACTTCCCCAAGTGGCGCGTCTGCGTTCAGATCATGCCGGAGCAGGACGCAGATGCATATCACGTCAATCCGTTCGATCTGACGAAGGTCTGGCCGCAGAAGGATTACCCTCTGGTCGAGGTGGGCGAGATGGTGCTCGATCGGAACCCTGAGAACTACTTCGCCGAAGTCGAACAGGCGGCATTCGAACCCAGGAATGTTGTCCCGGGCATGGGATATTCACCAGACAAGATGCTCCAGGGTCGTTTAATCTCCTATCCGGACGCACACCGCTACCGCATCGGCGTCAACTACGACTCATTGCCTGTGAACAAGCCACAATGTCCGGTACGCACCTACAACCGCGACGGGGCCATGCGCTTCGACGGCAACTACGGTTCAGCGCCAAATTATGAGCCGAATAGCTTCAACGGTCTGGTCGAGGATCCAGCTTATCGAGAGCGACCGGGGACGATCTCCGGTTCCGTTGACCGGCATAATCATCGTTTGGATACGGATCACTACACGCAACCAGGAAATCTTTTCCGGCTGATGAGCCCTGCTGAGCGCGAGCGATTGATCGGCAACATCGTCGCCAGCATGAAGACGGTGCCGGCAAAAATCCAACAGCGACAAATCGTGCACTTTCTCAAGGCGGATCCTCGGTTTGGCGGCGGAGTCGCGACAGGCCTTGGGTGGGACCCCAAAGACGTCCTTACGACACCATCAGCAGACGGAATGGCGGCTGATTAGGAAGTTGCTGCGCGTGTAGCATTACCCCGCCTACGGCGGATCTCCCAGCCGGAGCTAACAGCATAGCTATGGCTGCTCCGGGCATGCCCCACGTGCCGGCTGGCTTTGTTTCCGTTGAAATCCTCTATGTCGTACTTTGTCCCCTTAGGCGCATTCCACGCTTAGCCAAGCGTTTGCATAGAGACTTAAGAAACCGGTCGAAAAGGAACCGACACCCTCACGGTGGCCCCGCGTCCTGGTTCGCTATCGAAGTCGAACGTCCCGTTCAGTTGGAGCACGCGCTCTCGCATATTGATCAGCCCCAGCCCTCCCGATTTTTCGACCTGCCTGGGGGTGCAGCCAACGCCATCATCGGAGACTGAAAGGTGAACGCGACCCTCAGCCCGCGTCAGCCGAACCTCAACCTTCGATGCTTCCGAATACTTGGAGGCATTGCCCAGTGCTTCCTGCGCGATGCGGTAGAGACCCAGCGCCGCGCCAGGCGACAGCTCCTGCACACTCTCGTCCGTCTCACATGACACAGCGATGTCGCGTACCTTACTGAACTCCTCGCAATACGCACGTAGCGCTGCGGGCAGGCCCGCCTCTTGCAGCAATGAAGGATGAAGTTCATGCGATAGCTGACGGATGTCCGTGCCGACCTTAATGAGCTGTTGCTGCAAGCCGTCGACCGTTGCGGTCGCTTCGGAGTCGGGCGGCACCTGGCGTCTCACTTTGCCTAGCCTCAGCGTAGCCGAAGTGATCTGCTGAAGAACGCCGTCGTGCAACTCTCCGGAGATTCGCATCCGCTCCGCCTCCTGGGCCTTGATCATTTGTTCGTTCAGCGCCCGGATCTCGACCTGATGCCGTTCCAGTACGGCCTGGCGCCGCTTCAAAGCGCGGACGCGAAGCTGATAAATCGTCCAGAGCATCGCCGCAAACGTGAGCACGCACAGCGCGCGGAACCAGTTCGTCTGCCAGTAGGCCGGCGCAATCGCGAAGTCCAGCGTCGCGCCTTGCTCGTTCCAGACTCCGCTGTTATTGCAAGCCGTCACGCGGAAGCGGTACTTACGTGGCGGGAGATTGTTGTAAAAAGCCTGGCGGCGATTTCCTGCATCCTGCCAGTCGGAATCCAGACCTTCGAGCGTGTAGCGAAATCGTACCTTTTCCGGAGCCACAAAACTCAAGGCTGTGTAATCAATTTGTAGATCACGTACCAGCGGCGGCAGCCTCGGGTGGGAGGAGGATGCATCGCCCGACAAGTTCTGCCAGTACGTCTTGCCATCGGCGATGACTTGCTCGATGCGCACCGGCGGCGGGAGTCTGTTGACGGCAAGGTGACGCGGATCGATGACACTGATGCCGTTGGCGAAAGTGAACCAGAGTTTCCCGTCCAAGGACTTTGTGACCGGCGACCCGGGAGCACCGAAGATAACCGACTTGGCCGCTACTCCGTCGGAACCGTCCAAAAATGTCAGGCGAACGGTTCGACTTGGGTCTGCGATCCATGCGCTTATCTCAGACGGCGATATGCGCACCAATCCGCACTCCAAGTACAGCCAGACCGAATGTTCGGCGTCCTCTTCCGACCAATGAACTGCGTCACAGGGCAAGCCGTTCTTAGCGGATAAGGTCGCAACATGGCCATCTTTTATAAGGCTCAAACCGCCCTCAGTCGAGGCCCAAAGCGCGCCCTCCCGGTTGACTCGAAGATGAGAAATCCGGCCCTCGCCCAGCCCGTCGGCAGTGGTATACGAACGCTCGATATGACCACGCCTCAAATATGCGATGCCGCCTAGCGAGAATCCAACCCACAAGCCGCCCTGCAACGGATCAACTGCTATCCTCCCACCCACATCCTTGATACCCAGGGTGCCCCAAGGAATCCGTTCCACTCTGTTGCCATCCACCAAACGAAAAAGGGCATCGTTGAAGGAAAACCACAAATCCCCTTCGGCCCCCTCGGCGATGGAGCCGCTAGTTTCACCCGAAACCGCTTTCACCAGAACAAACTTGTCATCGTTCATGTAGCCGAAGCCGCCAAGCACCGTAACCCAAAGCCGCCCGCGACTATCTTGATATAGACCCCTCACTTGCGCCCATCCACTATCGTGTATCTCCCGCACGATTGTCAGAGCACCCACATTATTAGCGGGACCACGGCGGTTGTAGTCACGCATTTCCGGGTTTTTCCACTCGGTCAATTTGTCAGAAGTGCTGAACCAAAGGCTTCCATCCTTAGCCGCCAAGATCGACCCGTATAAACCGGCGGGGAAGCCCTCCTTCGCGGAAAAGGTAGGCACTGCAAAATCACGAAAACGATCCAGACCACCTTCGGTGGCGACCCAAATACTGCCCTCACGATCCTCAAACACACTATTCACCACGTTCGCCGAAAGTCCGTCTACCTGGCTGAAAACATCTGCCCTTCCACGGTGCAAATGCGCCAGACCTCCAAAAGTTCCTACCCATAAGATACCGTCGTGGTCCCGGAGGAATGACTTAACGCCGGACAGCCGCGGCTGCATCCCCACCGCAGACGCCTCGTTTTTTCCATTGACGAATCGCTGAATTCCGTTAGCCCTGCCAAACAACAGTCCACCATCGCTGTCTTCGATCAAGGCTGACGTGACGGTCGGGCCGGTCGGGAAAAACTCTGTCTGCGGCTTCCAGCGCCACAGCCCATTGAACGTGCTCACCCAAAGGGTGTTCTTACTGTCCTCGCATATGCTCTGCACTCCTTCGCCTGGGTCGGAACACTGAGCCCGGCCAGCCTTGATCGCGCAGAGCCTGCCGTGCTCCGGATTCCCGAATCCGCCAGCCCATACTGTGCCTTCATGATCCTCGACGAGTGCATTAACAATCCATCCTGCCATCTCCGGATAATGGGTCAGCTTGCCATCCTTCCAACCTGCGAGGCCTGTCCCAGTACCGATCCACAGTGTTCCGTCGCGCGACACCAGCAACTTCTTCACCACGTGGCCCGGGAGATGCTCTCCGGCAGGCGGCTGCCACGGCACAGCCCGGACGCCATCAAAGCGAAGCAAGCCGAACTCCGTGCCCAGCCAGAGATAGCCGTCGGAGGTTTGAGCGATTGATTGAATAGGCCCCTTGGCAAAACCATCGCGTGCCGTCCAGGCGGTATGCGCGTATTGACTGATGGCGAGTGAGGGATCTAACGCCAAAGCACGAGCGCCACATGAGAGCAAGAGGCCCAGCCAGATGACGGTGTTCGCCCGCGGTTTTGCCATATCAGGAAGACATTGTAGTCCCGCCTGCATCCCGTGCGGCTCTTGTCCACTTGACTGCAATCGCGTGGCAGTCTTAATCTTCGCCTGCCAAGGCTACGGGGCGACTAAATGGCTCGAAATCTGAGCTCGAGGTTGAGGTTGTCGCAGCTTGTCTGCCTGATGGCGATTTTCAGCGCTTCATCGCCGCTGAACGGGCAGAGCTTCTACGGATCGATTCTGGGGACCGTTACGGATCCTTCGGGCGCCGTCGTGCCGGATGCAGCCGTGAGGGTGGCCAATATCGGAACAAACGAAGTACAAAGCGTTCGATCGAATGCGGGAGGTCAGTACAGCATCGTGAACCTGGTACCGGCCACTTACGACGTTGAAGTAATGAAAGCCGGCTTCAAGCGGTTCTCGAGCGACAACGTAACTGTGAGCGTAGGAGCAGTGGTCCGCGTAGACGCGTTACTCCTTGTGGGCGCCGGCAGTGAAAGCGTGAAAGTGACAGCCGAAGCGCCGCTGCTGCAAACCGATACGGGCACCATGAGCCAGGAGATCGGAGGAGCGCAGTTGCGGGAATTGCCTCTCAACGGCCGCAATGTCATGAACCTGATTGCCTTGGCTCCAGGCGTGGTGCCGGGGGGCTCAAGCGCAGGCAGCACCGGCCTGAACCAGGGTACACGGTCGAGTAACCAGGGTTGGGGTAATTACCAGATCGGCGGCGCCATCCAAGGCCAGAGCACCGAGTACATCGACGGCGCGCCGGTCAATGTTCTCGGCGGAAACACTGTTGCTCTTGTTATGACCCAGGATGCTGTCCAGGAGTTCAGCGTCGTCACTAGTGATGCCGGCGTCGACTTCGGGCGTACTGCCGGCGGCGTGGTGAATATGACCTCCAGGAGCGGCACTAAGGCATGGCATGGATCGGTGTACGAATATTTTAGAAATGCCGCCTTGAACGCCAATAATTACTTCAATAACCGCATTGGCGCACCTCGGCCCGAGGATAATCAGAACCAGTACGGCATTGTGCTCGGCGGCCCGATCAAGAAAGACAAAGCGTTTTTCTTCTTTAGTTGGGAGGGATTCGCGAATGTCATCGGCGAGAGCTCGGCTACCAACGTGCCAACCCAAGCCATGAGGAACGGCGTCTTTACGAATCCGATTACCGATCCTTTGGGAAACTGCAATATCGTGCATAACCCAAGTGCAGGAACCTGGACCATAACCAACCTATGGCAGGGTGCCTGCGGGGATCCGCTCGCCCACATCCTCATGAATTACTACCCACTGCCAAACACTTCGGGAGCCTTCAATTGGCTCTTGACCACGCCCATTACGAACCACCAGAACCAATATACCGGCCGTGTCGATTACACCATCAGCCCCAAGCAGCGACTGTTTGCAAGGTATACCTATTGGACCTTGCAGGATACCGGATTCTCGGAATTCAACAACGCCGGTGGCTGGCCCACTGCCAACGGTCACGTCACCAATGACTCGCGTCAGGCTGTACTGGGGGACACCTACATCTTTAACCCAAGCACTGCGCTAGATGTTCGCGTCACTTATATCCGGGAGTACTCACCGAACTATCCGGATAGCGTCTCGGTAGATGAATCGCAGTTCGGACCTGCGTACGCGGCTCTGGCTCCGCAAATGAGCATCCACGTGCTTCCCGTCTTCACGCTAAACGGAATTCATAATTTGTATAACTTCGGCAACATAACCGGTTACTCGGTGAACTGGTGGAACACCTATGGTACGAGTGCAAACCTGACCAAGATAATTGGCGCTCACAGTCTGAAGTTCGGGGCTGAGCTCCGGCTGATGGATCAGAGCGGTACTGGCTTCGACAACGCGGGCTCCGGAAATTACACCTACACTACAGCATATACGGGCGACGAATGGGCTTCGTTCCTAATGGGCTACCCCACTCAGATCCAGTTCGGAACCTTCAATACGACAGCCAGTTACAACTACTACCAGGCCTATTACGTGAGTGACACGTGGCAAGCGAAGCGGAACTTGACCCTGACCTTGGGCCTCCGCTACGAGTTGCCTGGGGCGGTTGCCGAAAGAAATAACAAGGCTACCGTGCTGCTGCCCCACGCCGTCGATCCATATACAGGCGTTACGGGAACGCTCACGCTGGTGGATAGTCCACTCTATCCCCACAGGAGCACCGTCCTTCCGAAGCACGACCTGTTTGCGCCGCGTTTGGGCTTTGCCTATCGTCTGAATAACAATACGGTAGTCCGTGGCGGATACGGCATTTTCTACTTGCCCCCCGATCTAACGGGAGTTCTAGCAACTAGTTCTTTGGTCAACGCTGCCACCACCCAAGTTAATGTCACCGGAGCATTACCAACGCCCCTACAAGACCTTTATCCCACCACCCTCAATCAACCCGTCGGGCGAACTGACCCGAGCTTCATTACCCAGTACTGCTGCACCGCGAGTCTGAAGAGTATCAGCGGACCGGTTCCTCAGCAGCCTTACCCATATGTGCAACAGTGGAACTTGACGGTTGGCCACCAATTTAGGGACAACTGGATGGCGGAGATCGGCTACGCCGGTTCCAAGGGAACGAACCTGCCCGGAATCGGCGGCGGCCTTTCCCTGGACGAGCTCTCCAGCCAGTATTACTCACTGGGATCGGCCCTACTGAACCCTACCACCCTGAACGGCATTCCAATGACTGTGGGCCAAAGCCTGAGGCCTTACCCCTTTTATAGTGACGTCAGCGACACGGCACAGTTCTATGCTCATAGCAATTACAACGCGCTTGAGGCAAAGCTGGTCGCACGCTTTCGCTCTGGAGGCATGCTATTGGCCGACTATACGTGGTCGAAGAATCTGGCGAATACAGACACTCTCAATGGCTTTCTGGAAACCAAGCCATCGCCCCAGAGCTCTACTAGTGGTGAAGGTACGATCCAGGACTACAACAACTTGAATGGAGAATACTCGCTCGTGAGCTTCAACGTTGCTCAGCGCGCGGTGATCAGCTACGTGCTGAACCTTCCGTTTGGCAAGGCGCGGAGATTCGCCAATAACCTTGCTCGACCTTTCGATACGCTGGTTTCCGGCTGGAGCGTAAGCGGAATCACGACCTTCCAGTCTGGATTCCCGCTGTTTATTACTGAGGCGCAATCCAATGCGTTGACGCAGTTCTTCGGCGGTGGCACGCTGCGGCCGAACGTTGTCCCCGGCTGCAATAAGACAATTTCTGGTTCAGCACAAAGCCGGCTGAATGAATGGTTCAACACCTCCTGCTTTACGTATCCGGGCAACTTCGCCTTCGGCGACGAACCTCGGGTCGATGCCAACCTTACCTCGGATGGCGTCAACAACTACGATTTCGCGGTCATGAAATCGACAAATATCATGGATGAGCGAGCCAACGTGCAGTTCCGCGCCGAGTTCTTCAACCTCTTTAACCGCGTGCAGTTTGCTCCTCCTGATACCCAGCAAGGTTCCGCGGATTTCGGGAAAATTCTGTCACAAGCCAACCAGCCCCGGGAAATCCAGTTCAGTTTGCGGGTCAACTTCTAGTAGGGCTGCTGGCCGGCTAAATGTCGAATGGACAATTCACATCCAGCTGGCGCTCAAGCCCAGTTGCAGATGCGGGTAATTCGACGGATTCGTTCCAGCGTAAGATGGCGCCGACGTGGTTTCCGGCGTGGCGGTCTACAATCCGGGCAAGAGGTGCCCAAGCTTGTTTCGCTTCGTTGTGAGATAACGAAGGTTCGAAGATGAAGGACGTATCTCGAGGGGCAGCCATTCTGTGACCGACAGGCCGTAACCTTCGATGGCGACCAGCTTGCGCGGATTGTTGCTTAGAAGCCGCATGGAGCGCACGCCGACTTCGCGCAGGATCTGCACCCCGATCCCATAGTCTCGCTGATCCGGTTTGAAGCCAAGGCGTTCGTTGGCCTCTACCGTGTCCAATCCCTGGTCCTGCAGACTGTAGGCTCGAACCTTGTTCGCCAGGCCGATTCCCCGCCCTTCCTGGCTTAGGTAAAGCAGCACGCCGCGCCCTTCGCTGGCGATTCGGCACAAGGCCTTGTCGAGCTGCGCACCGCAGTCGCAACGCACGGAACGCAGCACATCGCCCGTGAGGCACTGTGAATGCACGCGCACAAGCACGTCCCGGCCATCTCCGACATCACCAAACACAAGAGCAATATGGGTCTGCTTGTCGATCTGACTTTCGAATGCGTGGACTCGGAACTCTCCGTACTCCGTCGGGAGGTTTGCAGAGGCTACACACTTGATCACCGATTCTGTACGTAACCGGTAGGTGATCAGGTCGGCCACTGTGATCAGTTTGATGTTCTGGCGCACGGCAAACTGGCGGAGTTCGGGCACTCGGGCCATCGTTCCATCCTCGCTCATAATCTCGCAGATAACCCCAGCGGGATGAAGCCCTGCCAGCCTGGCTAAGTCCACAGCAGCTTCCGTCTGGCCGGCCCGTGCCAATACTCCAGCATTTCTCGCGCGCAATGGGAACATGTGCCCGGGACGGATCAGATCGGCAGGCTTTGTCGCTGGATCAATGGCCGCGAGCACTGTGGCCGCACGATCGGCGGCGGAGATTCCAGTGGTCGTTCGCTCCCGCGCCTCAATGCTGACACAGAACGCCGTCTCGAAGCGCGATGAGTTCTTTGATACCATGAGCGGGATTTCCAGTTCGTCGAGCCGCTCGGGCGTCATCGCCAGGCAAATCAAACCGCGGCCGTACTTCGCCATGAAGTTGATTGCTTCGGGGGTTATCTTTGCCGCGGCGATGGTGAGATCGCCTTCATTTTCTCGATCTTCGTCATCGACGACGATCAGCATCTCACCCGCGCGTATGGCCGCGATGGCATCTTCGATCGGCGCGAATTCTTCCGAACGGTTGTGACCTGCTTTCAAGATTCCAAGTCTTTGAAGCATATGCGTACTCTTTCCTCAGGCTGAGGTTCCCATTAGCGGAACGTGACTCTCAAAACGAACAGGAGCGTAAGATAAACCATTCGACGCCGCAAGCAGCCA
>Ga0335073_10012775_pt1 | contig 11782 bp, 8 predicted proteins | sample Lox_Sample_22_FD_207093 | JGI IMG/M metagenome (GOLD analysis project Ga0335073, IMG submission 207093) | Soil microbial communities from Loxahatchee National Wildlife Refuge, Florida, United States - Lox_Sample_2.2 | ecosystem: Environmental > Terrestrial > Soil > Wetlands | place: USA: Florida... | reverse complement strand
CGTGTCCGGCTGCTGCGCGATCAGCGACATCATCGCGTCGTAGTTCGGCAGGTTGTGATAGAAGTTACTCCAATATTCGTCACCGTCGTTGCCGTAGGAGTAGTCTGCCTTGGTGTAAACGGCGCCGAGCTGGGTGATCGGATAGACCCAGCTGTTATAGCCCACCTGCTGGTCACCCTGGGTCATATTGGAGACGAAGGCGACATATAGCTGGCTAACGGAGGCGTTTGGAGATCCCTTCCACGGGGTATTGATACTTTTGAAGTTTTTGGTACAGGAGCTCACTCCGCCGAGCAGAATGACCAGAACTGTCAGAAGGGGGAAATATCGTCTTTTAATTATCATATAAATGAGTTGGTGTTAATGGATGAACAATTAAATCACATTAAAATCCCGCTTTAACGGTTAACCCATACGACCTCGTACCGGGCAATGAACCAAACTGGGTGGTTTGGTTGTTAGTGGTGCCGGTCAATCCTTCAGGATTGAGGCGGTCCGGGAGCTTCGTAAACAGATAGAACAGATCCCTGCCGATCAGCGAAACGGAAAGGTTCTGGAAGATCCCCGTGGCGCTGGTAAGTTTCGCCGGTAATTTATAGGTGAGCGCCACTTCCCGTACCTTACCCCAGGAATTGGTAAAGATGCTGTTGGTCCGGACGATCGGGATATTGTCCCAGGACTGGAAGTTACCCGCATATTTCCACCAGGAATTGACGACCGCCGTATTGGCTTTGCCATCGGGGGTCACGCCAGGCAGGATGACGCCGCAATTGCAGGTCGATCCGTCGGGGAAGGTGAAAGGCAGGCCGTGCCCGTCACGTTCATGCGTAGTCTCCGGGAGCTCGCCCTGGCCCATGAGGGAAGCATAGTCTCCGGACCAGATCTGGCCGCCGAGATGAAAGTCGGTCAGCACATAAAGGCTAAAGGCCTTATAGCGGAAGGTATTGCCGATGCCGCCGATCACCTTGGGTGTCGAGTTGCCGATCTTCACAACGCCGGGTGTCGTCGCATACTGGGCGCCGAGGACCGGACCGTTGCCCGTGTTCATTCCGTCGGCATAGATCAGGTTGACGACCTTTTGTTTCCCGAGATATTGATAATCGAGACCGTAGATGGTGCCGTACTGGTCCCCGACCTGAGCGTTGGTATTGATACCATCGCCACCGAACCAGTTGCCGATGGGGATCTGCGTTACACCGGGCTCGAGCGCAACAACCGTGTTGCTGTTATGGCCGGCGTTGACCGCGATGTCCCAGGTGAAGTCCTTCCGGCGGAATACGGCCGCATTGATGATCAGCTCTACCCCGCTGTTCCGCAAGGCGCCGGTGTTGATGGTAAGATTATCCGACCCCGAGGAAGTCGCGACGTTTACCGGCAGGATCTGGTGATCCGAATAAATATTGTAATAAGTAAAATTCAGGTTGATGCGGTTGTTCAGGAAACCGAGGTCCGCACCGGCCTCAAACGACCGGGCGCGCTGCGGCTGGATGTTGGGGGAAGGCAGGGTCGTCGGTACGGAGAGGCCTGTCGTAAATCCCGCCTGCGTGACCGGGCTATAGACGAATTCCGTCTGATAGGGGATATAACCATTTGCGCTACCCGCTTCGGCGATCCGGATCTTGCCGTAGCTAAGCCAGTTTCCGATACTGCCTAATTTAAGCGCATTGGTAAAGACGAAGCTTAGGTTCGCAGATGGATAGAAGAACGACCATTTCGACGAAGGCAGGGTAGAGGACCAGTCATTACGACCTGAGCCTTCCAGGAAAAGGTAGTCCTTATAGGAGAGGTTCAGGATGCCATAGACCGAATTGATCTCGCTTTCCTGCAGGTTCTCCGTCGGATTGAGCAGGGCCTGATTAGTGCCGGCATAGTTGGTCAGGGAATAGTCGAACGGCGCGTTAAAAGGGCCGGGGTTGGAAGCCGAGATGTCATAGAGCTTGTTATGGTAGTAGCTCGCGCCGCCGGTCAGGCTCGCGTTGAAGTCGGGGAACAGCTTATCCTTATGGAGGCTCAGCAGCGCATCGAGGTTCTGTGTCCCGACGGTAGAAAGATCATTGCTGTACAGGACCTCCCCGCCATATCCGGTCAGGCCGGCCGCGTCGATAGGCCGGTTCTTCGTCACGAACTGGTTGGTGTAATAGTCGAGGCCGCTATGACCGGTAAAGTTCAGCCAGGGTGTGATATCGGCAATCAGCTTGACAGAGCCGAGCAATTGGTTCTGGGTGAACGTCGTATTATTGACCAGGGTATTCCACCAATAATAGCCCGGCGCCCCGTTATCCTGGGAAGGGCTTTGGGTGATGACGGTTTGATTCTGCGAGCCGTCCTTGTTGACGGCCAGCGCTCTTTCCAGCGGCTTGTAGTCCATCGGGATCATGTAGTCGGTGATATAGCCCACGCCCGAGGAGGCCGAAGATTCGCCGTATACATTGGGTACATTCTCGCGAACGAGATCCAGGTAGCTGATGGTCGCTTCCACTTTCACGCGGCTGCTGACATTGAGGGATGAACCCACATTAAAGACGTTCTGGTGGAAATTGCTGTTATAGGTTATCGCGTCGTTATCGGTACGGGTGTAGGATACGCGCACGGTGCCCACATCCCCGCCGCCGGAGAAAGAAACGTTGTGGGACATCGTATTCCCCGTCTTATAAAAGCTTTTGAAGATATTGGGGTTGCCGACATATGGCCGTACGGTACCGTCCCACCACAGGATCTGTTGACCTTCCATCTTCTGACCCCAGGAGGCGCCGTCGCCGGGGAAACCGATGTAGTTCCACCAGTTGCCGCCGCCGGGGATCACGGAGCGGGTGCCGTAGAAATCGTTGCTGCTGGTTTCCCGGGGCTGACCGCCGGAGGTCGTGTAGAAGCCCGGGTTAGCGGAATAAAGGGCATCCGCCATGCCCATGCCGTATTCATGCTGCATCTTGATAAAACGGTAGGGTTGATTCCAGCGATCGGCAAAATTATAATTGATGCCGAGACCTTTCAGCTTCGTGCCTTTCTTGGTTGTGATGAGGATAACCCCGTTGGCGCCGCGGGCGCCATAAAGTGCGGCAGCGGTGGGTCCCTTCAGGATATCGAAGGTCTCGATATCATCCGGGTTGAGGGTATTGAGAAAAGAGCCGTAGTCGACAGACTGGTTTTGGCTGAGGTCGGTATTCTGGCCCTGCAGGTTCTCTTGCGTGATGCTTTGGCCCTGGGGGAGAATAGGCTCATTATCGATCATGACCCCGTCCACGACGATGAGTGGTTGGTTATTGCCCAGCAGACTATTGTTACCGCGGATCACGATGCGGCTGGAGCTGCCTTCGACGCCGTTGGGCTCGGTGATATTGAGACCGGCTACCTTGCCGATCAGGCCGTTGGAGATATCGGGCGGATCTGCTTTCACCACGTCATTGCCGGAGACCTGCTGGGCCGAATAACCGAGGGATTTGGCTTCGCGTTTGATCCCGAGTGCGGTGACGACCACTTCGTTCATGGAGCGATCGCTTTTTGCCAGGGTGATATGGAGATCGGAAGCGGAGGCCGTAACGGTGGCTTTATAAACGTCGAATCCGATAGAGGAAAAGATCAGCACGTCCCCGTCTTTGGCATCGATGGAAAAATGTCCCTGCACATCCGTTGTAGTGCCCCGGGTCGTGCCGGAGATCGTCACACTGACGCCTGCGACCGGAGCGCCGTCGGCGCCGATAACTTTACCGGTGATGGGCCGGAAGGCCGTAACGGCGGAATGGCCGGCGGCGCCGGTTTGTGCGGCGGGTTCTTTTTTCAGGACGATCTGGCGGCCGATGACCTCATAGGAGATATGGAGGGGGGTGAAGATGCGTTGGAGCAGATCACCCAACCTTTCGTCGCGGGCGACTACGGTAATCTTTTGCCGGTTCCGAAGCACATCGTTGCTATAGGTAAAACCGACCTCGGTGGAGGCAGCGATCGCTTTGAGTACGGTTCGGATCTCTTTGGATGGCAGGTTCAGAGATACCTTTTTATCCAGGATCTCCTGGCCGCTCGCCGTACCCGGCAGCGCATAGCTGATATAGCTCAGGAGCAGGAAAAGTTGCAGTAAAGACACTCTCATAATGAATAAAACAGCTTGTTTAGGTTTTCCGTTTTTGTTCATATCTTGGGTGGGTTTTGTCAATTTGAGAAAATGCGGCAAAATCATCCCCTGATCCATGTTGAGACCTGAGACAGGGGAGGCAATTCAAATGGTGGTGTTCCAGCACCGCCATTTTTTTATTGATGTGAACCGGGCGCAGTCGGTGGGAAACGGGGATCTTTTGTTGTAATCATACTCAGTGTTTGGTTTACAATTTTATAATTAGCGGTCAGTAGTGTTTTTTATCGGCGGCGCTCCCTATTGGCGGCGCTCCCTATCGGCGGTCCTTCTTGCCTTCTTGCCGAGCGGGTCATTTGCAGGGCTTGCCTTCCAGGTAGACGCCGTCTTCCTTCAGCTCATAGCTGGCACCGATCGCTTCGCAAATGATCCTGATCTTGTCTTCCAATGATTCATCACTCATGGAGGTGGTCAGCACGCAATTGGAAAAGGTCGCTTTGTCATAATGAAAGGGAATGCCGTATGCATTCTCCAGGGTCTGGAAGATCTCGATTACGGGGGTTTCGTCGAAGTTAAAGCTGATAGCAGGGGCGGTCGGGATAGGGTCCGGAGCAAGGTCCTTCTTGCGGGCATTCAGCTGGACGAGGTCGCGGGTATGTCCTTTATACCAGGCGACCTGGTTGGTTGTCAGGATGAGGGGTTGACGCAATGGGCTCGTCTTGCGGGTTACGGCCACTTTGCCTGTCGTGACAAGAACGGTGATATCGCCGCTCTCCTTGTCGGTCGCCACTTTAAAGCTGGTGCCCAGTACTCGGACCACGAGATCGCCCGAGTAGACATAGAAGGGGCGGTGGGCATCTTTGGCCACGTCGAAGAAAGCGTTCCCTTGCAGGTATACTTCGCGTTTGTCCTTTTGCAGGAAGGCGGCGTGGCGGATACCGGAACCCGGTTGGAGGATGATCCTGGTGCCGTCCACGAGATAGACGGTCTGGCTGCGGTCGGTCTGGTTCACCCGGTCCAGATCCTGGCGGACCAGGAGGTTGGCGACCCCGGGCCCATCCCCGGGCAGTGGGGAGTGCCGGGGTTGGTGCAGCCGGATAATCGCGCCTGCGGTGACGGTCAGCACAAGTATAGAGGCCGCTATCGGCCCCGCCAGGCGCCGGGTGGGCCTGACCGGGGCTTCGGCGGTGTCAGTCGATCCCGTGTCCAGCCGGGTCGCTATGTCAGACCAGATCGCATCGGCCAATTGCCGGATCTCCTCCGGTCTTTCGGTATATGCCTGGTCGTCCTGTAAAAGTTTTCTGGTCTGGTCGTCAAGATTCTCCAAATGGGAATAAAAATTTATCGGTCGGGCCGGGCCTCCCGCCGGCCATTGGGAAGCAGCTTTGCCGCTCTACAACAAAGTGAACGATTCCCCGAACTTATACTCAGGAAATAAAAAATATTTTTAGCAGGACCAGCAGGAGCATTGGCGGGACGGGGGTTTTGAAGGCCTGTTTGAGCCGGAAGAGGGCCCGATGGAGGAGATTACTCACGGACTGGTAGTTCAGATCCATGATCCCAGCGATCTGGTCGTGGGTGAATCCCTGGAAATAGCGAAGCTGGATCGCTTCCTGCTGGCGCAGGCTGAGGGACTTTATCGCAAGGCGAATGGAAGCGACCTGAGAAGCGCGGAATTCCTTTTCGATGATGCTGGTTTCGATGGGGTCCTGGAGGCGGTTATCGAGACTGAGGGCGATCCGGGCGGAGTGCCGGCTGAGATAGCGATCTTTTTCCAGCCGGACGAGTTTGTATCTAATGGCTTTGAAAAGGTAAAATTTGACGGATTGGACAGGCGCCAGGTTGTTGCGGGAATTCCAGAGCTCGACAAAGAGTTCCTGGATCTGGTCTTTCAGCAGGTCCTGATCGGGGCAGAGTCGAAGTCCGTAGGTAATGAGCGGCAGGATATGCTGCCGGTAGATAGCGGCAAATGCTTCCCGGTCGCCCGCTTTGAATAGGGACCAGAGCTCCGTATCTGCCTGGGACATCCTTTCCATCGCGGTAAAATATTACTTTTTCCTGATATTATGAAGGGCCTTCCGGGAGAACTCGCTTAATATCAACCGGCCGCTGATCGCCGCGCGTTCGACGAGCAGTTGATCCCAGTGCTCGGTGCCTTTCCAGAAGGCGGCTTTTAGCAAGGCCATGGCTTCGGGGCTGGAATGGGCGAGGCAGCGGGCGAGCCGGTCGATGGATTCGTCCATTTCGCCAAGCTGGCTGTGCAGTTCGGTGTACAGGCCGCGCCTCCGGGCCCATTCCGCGTCGCGCCACATGGTTGCGTCGATGGCAAGGCTGCTGAAGGCGGAGAGGCCGATCTTTCTTTCCACGGCGGGGCCTACGACGAAGGGGCCGATCCCGAGGGCCAATTCGCTGAGTTTCACGTCGGCGCCTTGAAGGGCGATGGAGTAATCGGCGGCGGCGGCGATGCCGACGCCGCCGCCCACGCACTTGCCATGGATGCGGGCGATCACAAACTGGGGGCATTTGCGCATGGCATTGATCAGATGGGCGAAGCCGCTGAAGAACAGGAAGCCCTGGTCGGCGTTCTGGATCGCCAGAAGCTCGTCGAAGGAGGCGCCGGCGCAAAATGTTTTTGCGCCGGCAGAACGCAGGAGGATGACCCGCGTATGCGGGTCATTCCCGGCGCCGTGCACTTCATGGGTGAGGGCGTCGAGCAGCCGCCCGGGCATGGAGTTGCTTTGGGGATGGTAAAATTCGATGGTGGTGACGCCGTCGTGGGTTTCCGTTCGGATGTGCCCTTCGCTGATCTCTCGAAGCATATGATAGGTTTGGTTAAACTACGTTAATGGCGCATTTCAACCATCGTCAGGATGGTTGCGATGGCTACGCTCTCGCCCGTTTCGTCATAAACATCCGCATACCACTTTACGATGCCGCGGGGGATGTCGGTTGCCTCCTTCTGTTCCTGGGCGATCTTCTCTTTACAGGTCAGCCGGACGCCGATGGTGCTACCGGCATAGACGGGTTTGAGGAACCGGCATTCTTCGAGGCCGTAGTTCAGCATGACCGGGCCTTTTCCGGGATCGACAAAGAGGCCTGCTGCCGCGCTGAGAATAAAGTAGCCATGGGCGACCGGTTTTTCGAACAAGGTGCCTTTCAGGGAAGTGTGATCGGTGTGGGCGTAGAAATGATCCCAGCTGACATTGGCGAAATTGACGATGTCGGCTTCGGTGACCGTCCTTTTATGCGTTATCACGGTGTCGCCTATGCGTAGTTCCTCAAAATATTTCCGGAAGGGGTGTTTGTCCGCGGTCGACTGGCGGGCGTGGGGTTGCCAGGTATCGGTCAGGGCGGTGATCATCGATGGGGAGCCTTGTACCGCCACGCGCTGCATATAGTGCCGGACGCCGCGGATGCCGCCCATTTCTTCGCCGCCGCCGGCGCGGCCGGGGCCGCCATGGATCAGCAGGGGCAGCGGGCTGCCGTGGCCGGTGCTTTCCCTGGCGCATTCGCTGTTGAGAATGAGGATGCGGCCATGCCAGGCAGCGGCGCCCAGGACATATTCGCGGGCGATGGCGGGGTCGGCGGTGACGATGGAGCTACAGAGGCTGCCTTTGCCTTTTTTGCTGAGCCCGATCGCTTCCGCCGCATTTTTATAGGGCATGAGGGTGCTCACCGGCCCGAATGCTTCGATGGTGTGGGGCGCTTCACTGTGGAAGGGGTCTTCATTCAGCAGCAGCATCGGGGACAGGAAGGCGCCTTTTGCCGCATCGGCGTCGATGACCTCCACGCTGTCGGGCGAGCCATAGATGAGCCGGGAAGATTCGAGCAGTTGCCGGACCCGGGCGCGGACCTCTTCGCGTTGGGATTGGCCGGCCAGCGGGCCCATCCTTACCTTTTCGTTCGCGGGGTTGCCAATGGCTGTTTGCGCCAACGATCTTATGATGGCTTTCCCGGCATCTTCCATTTTATCTTCCGGGACGAAGGTGCGCCGGACGGCCGTGCATTTCTGGCCGGCCTTGACGGTCATTTCCTTCCGCAGCTCTTTTATAAACAGGTCCCATTCGGGCATTCCCGGTTCCACGTCCTCGCCCAGGACCAGACAGTTCAGCGAATCGGCTTCCATGTTGAAGGGAACATTTTCCGCCAGAATGCGGGGATGCGATCTCAGCTGATGGCCGGTCGAAGCGGAGCCGGTAAAGGTCACCACGTCCTGGGCGCCGACATGGTCCAGGAGGTCGCCGGCGCTACCGCAGATCAGTTGAAGGGCGCCGGGCGGAAGAATGGCGGAAGCGGCGATCTCGCGGACGACGGCTTCGGTCAGGAAGGAGGTGATGGTAGCGGGTTTAACGACGGCAGGTACTCCTGCGAGCAGGTTGACGGCGATCTTCTCCAGCATTCCCCACACGGGAAAGTTGAAGGCATTGATATGGACGGCGACCCCTTCTTTGGGGACCAGGATATGCTGGCCCATGAAGGTATTGCCTTTACTAAGGTTCATTCCTTCCCCTTCGGGACAAAATGGGGCGTCGGGAAATTTGCGGCGGAGGGAGGCATAGGAAAAGAGGTTGCCGATACCGCCTTCCAAATCGATCCAGCTATCGGCCCGGGTGGCGCCCGTGAGAGAACTTATGCGGTAGAATTTTTCGAGATGTTCGCGGAGATGAAGGGCGAGGGCGCGCAGCATCCGGCCGCGTTCGGGGAATGTCATGCGGCGGAGGGCCGGGTTGCCGGTGTTTCGCGCGTACTCGAGGATTGCGGCGAAGTCGAGGCCTTTGGTACTGGCGTGGGCGATGAGGTCGCCGGTATATGCATTATAGAGAGCCTGGCCTTCACCGTCGCCTGTGATCCAATGTCCGGTGATATAGTTTCCTAGCTTAGGCATAGAGCACAATCATTGATGCGCGAATGTACTGAAAATTCGGGGGTGGTGTGTGCCAACCTGACAGGCGGGAAAGATTGGTCAACCTTTTGTGCCTGGAGGAGTATGGAAAATAAGGAGTTTACTTTTATCGACTATGCTCCGCGGGCCGATGTTGGCGATGTAGAACTGCTGGACAGTTATTCCCGGACGATCACTTCGGTGGTGGGTCAGGTAGCGGAGGCGGTCGTGCATATCCAGGTGCAGAAGCGGGCGGCTGATCCGCGCAGCCGGGAAGCGCGGCTGATGCCGGGTTCGGGGTCGGGTTTTATTATTTCGACGGACGGTTTTGTGGTGACCAATCACCATGTCATTGAACAGGCTGAGGACATCAGGGTGTCGTTGGCGGATGGCCGGACGGTGAATGCGGAGTTAAAGGGGACAGATCCTTCAACAGATATTGCGGTGCTGAAGATCGATGGGATGGGATTAAAGGCGCTGGTGTTTGCGGACTCCGAGGGTTTGCAGCCGGGGCAGATCGCCATTGCGATCGGAAATCCGCTGGGTTTGCAGCATACGGTGACGGCCGGGGTCGTGAGTGCGCTCGGACGGACGCTCCGGGCGAATAACGGCCGGCTGATCGACGACATCATTCAGACGGATGCATCGCTAAACCCGGGCAATTCCGGGGGGCCCCTGGTCAATTCGCTCGGGCAGGTTATCGGGGTCAATACGGCAACGATCGCTTCTGCGCAGGGGCTTTGTTTCGCGGTCAGCTCGAACCTGGCTGCGTTCGTAGCCGGCAAGCTCATCATGGAAGGGCGGGTCAAGCGGGCCTACCTCGGGATTGCGGGTCAGGTTGTGAATTTGACGGAGCGGATGGTGGCAGCCAACCGGCTCGGGCGGAAGACAGGGGTATATGTGTATGAGGTCGTAGCGGATCAGCCGGCTTACAATAATGCGATCCGGACGGGTGACATCATTGTATCTTTCAATGGAAAAGGGGTCGGTTCGGTGGATGAGCTCCATCAGTTGTTGAATGCGCAGGTGATTGGGCGGACGGTGGAGATGGAGGTGTTGAGGGGCGGGCATAAGGTGGCGCTGCGGGTGACGCCGGGGGAGATGCGATAGTGGGGCTTATGGGGGGGCGAGGGCTTATGCGTGGGCTGGGCTTATGCGCGGTCGCGCTGCTCGATCTCGCGGCAGAGGGAATGGAAGATCTCATCGACGTCACCTTCCCCGTTGACATAGACGACCTTACCGTACTTCTTATAATATTCGGCGACGGCGGCGGTCTTTTTTTCGTATTCGGCGTGGCGGGACCGGATCGTTTGTTCGTCGCGGTCGTCGGACCGGCCGGAGGTCAGGCCGCGGTTCAACAGTCTTTTGGTGAGCTCTTCTTCTTTTACGACGAGGGCGAGGACGAGAGAGATGGAAGTGCCCTTGTGGGCCAACAATTTATCCAGCGCTTCGGCCTGGGCGGTTGTCCGGGGGAAGCCGTCGAACAGAAAGCCATGGGCGTTCGGGTTATTATCGAGTGCGGAGCTGATGATCTCGATAACGACTTCATCGGGAACCAGCTGGCCTTTATCGATGATGCTTTTTGCGGCTAATCCCAGCGGTGTCTGGCCCGCGATCTCGGCGCGCAGCAGATCGCCGGTGCTCAGGTGCTTCAACCCGTACCTGGCGATAAGTCGTTCAGACTGCGTCCCTTTTCCGCTTCCCGGCGGCCCAAACAAAATGATGTTAAACATAATATGTACTACTTACCCTTGTCTATGAAACAAATATAGTATTTGGTTTAAAAATTCTTTAACATTTTTCACTATTCCTTAAAACTATGAACACACCGCGGTGTTTTGAAAGTATGTGTTTTGAGGGGTGCACCAATTCAGCGGCGAAATCGAAAATCAGCAGCATGGATACCAATAACAAAAACAACAATCCGGTCTATTCGCACACCGATGCTTCCCCGGTGAACCTGACCGATGAGCAGTGGAAGAACATTCTCCCGAAGGATGTTTATTCTATTGCGCGACAGAAGGGGACGGAGCGGCCTTACAGCAGTCCGCTGGAAGAGAACCGCGAGATCGGGACTTATTATTGTGCGGTATGCGGCAATCCGCTGTTCCGAAGCGATACCAAGTTCGAAAGCGGCTGCGGCTGGCCGAGCTTCTATGAGCCGATCAGCAAGGGCAGCGTTATTTATCTGCCGGATCACAGTCATGGGATGGAGCGGACGGAAGTGGAATGCGGGCGGTGCAGATCACATCTTGGTCATGTCTTCCATGACGGTCCCCCGCCTACGGGCCTCCGATATTGCATTAATGGGGTTGTCCTTGATTTCGAGAAGGCGAGGGATGCGGAAAAAAAATACAATGAGGAACATGGGAAATAAAAGAATCGGTTGGATAGGATTGGGAAATATGGGGACCCCGATGGTAAAGAACCTGGTCAGGGGAGGATTCGGGGTAACGGTATACAACCGTACGGCGGCGAAGGCGGCTCCGTTAGCCGAGGCGGGGGCGAAGGTGGCGGCCAGCGCGGCGGCGTTGTGGGAGGTGGCGGATATCCTCATCACGATGGTGGCGGATGATGCGGCGTTGCAGGCGATCTATGCAGGCGGGTTGTTGGCAGGGGCGCGGGCGGGAAAAATGGTGATCGACATGAGTACGGTGTCGCCGGCAACCAGCCGGGAATTGGCGGGTGAATTGGCGGCAAAGGGGGTCGATTACCTGGATGCGCCGGTTGCGGGTAGTGTCAAGCCGGCGGAGATGGGTCAGTTAGTGATCATGGTGGGAGGTAAAAAGGAAACTTATGAATCGGCGCTATCGATCTTCGCGAAGCTGGGGAAAGCG
>Ga0335073_10012774_pt1 | contig 11782 bp, 9 predicted proteins | sample Lox_Sample_22_FD_207093 | JGI IMG/M metagenome (GOLD analysis project Ga0335073, IMG submission 207093) | Soil microbial communities from Loxahatchee National Wildlife Refuge, Florida, United States - Lox_Sample_2.2 | ecosystem: Environmental > Terrestrial > Soil > Wetlands | place: USA: Florida... | reverse complement strand
AATCGCGCGCGGGCTCGGCCCGGCTCCCCGTACCGAAATCCGGGTGCGCTCGCCCGGTCGAGGTCCGTAGCGTTGCCGCATGACCGACACGAGTCCCGATGCCTCGCCGGGTGGAGACGCGCGGCCTGGTGCGGGTGTGCCTGGTGACTGGGAGAGCGCGCTGTTGGTCGCCGTCCCCGAGGCGGAACCCGCGGTGGGGGAGCACCGGGCCAGGCTCGACTCCAGCGCGCGGGACGGAGTGCCCGCGCACCTGACGGTGCTCTACCCGTTCCTGCCGCCGGCGTCCATCGACGGCGCGGTGCTCGGCTCGCTGCACGGGCTGTTCGCGGAGTTCGCTCCGTTCGAAGTCGCGCTCGACCGGGTGTGCTGGTTCGATGAGGACGTAGTGTGGCTCGCGCCGCGCGACGACGGGCCGTTCCGCGCCCTGACCGGCGCCGTGTTCGCCGCCTTCCCCAACTGCCCGCCATATGGCGGGGGGTACGCGGACGTCATCCCGCACCTCACCATCGGCGACCGTGACGACCCGAAGGCGCTGCGCGCGGCGGCGGAAGCGGTCCGCGGCAATCTCCCCATCGAGGCCAGGATCACCGAAGTCACCCTGATGGCCGGCCCTGCCCAGGGCAACCCGGCCACCCAACCGGGCCGGTGGCGCACCCTGGCAGCGTTCCCGCTCGGCATCCGTGCCTGATTGCGCACCACGCGCAACAGCGGTCACGCGCGTTTGAAGGCGGAGCGGCGCTGGGGATGCTGCCTGGGCGGAGAGGGACAGGGCGAGCGCGGGGCCTGCGGGAAGAGCCGAGGCGCGAGGCGCGGGGGACGGCCTAGGTCCAGGATCCAGGGGAGGCACGGCGAAGGACGCGGAGCAGGCTCCTGAGGTGTCGGTGTGGACGCCGCCGCTGGCGCCGCGTGCGCGGCGGCTGCTGACCTGGGAGATCATCGCGCTCTTCGCGGTGTCGCTCGGCGCGAGCGGGGTGCACTCGGTCATCTCGCTGATCGGCTCGCTCACCGAGCGCGGGTCGCTGGGTGCGCAGCACGTCGTGATGAACGGGTCGCAGGCGCCGGGCCGCCCGCTGTACGACCTGGTGCTGCAGCTGGTGACGATCGCGATCGGCATCGCGCCGGCGTTCCTCGCCTGCTACCTGCTGGCGCGCAACGGCGAGCCTCCCTCGGCCATCGGGGTTGACGCGTCGCAGCCCCGCCGGGACCTGCTGCGTGGCGCAGGGCTCGCCGCGGTGATCGGGAGCGTCGGGCTTGGCTTTTACTACCTGGCGTTCAAGGCCGGCTTCAGCTTGAACATCGTGGCGGCGAGCCTGCCTGACGTGTGGTGGCGGATCCCTGTGCTGCTGCTCAGCGCGCTGCGGGACGGGATCAACGAGGAAGTCCTCGTCGTCGGTTACCTGCTGACCAGGCTCCGGCTGCTCGGCCTGCGCCCGGCCGCGGCAGTGGCGGTCAGCGCCGTGCTGCGCGGGTTCTATCACCTGCACCAGGGCTTCGGCCCGTTCCTCGGCAACGTGGCCATGGGGGTCGTCTTCGGCGCGCTGTTCATCCGCTGGCGGCGGACGAACCCGATGATCATCGCCCACACGCTGATCAATGCCGTGGCGTTCATCGGGTACACGCTGCTCGCGGGCCACGTGTCCTGGCTACCGTGACAGCGCGCTCATCCGATGCGGGTGATGCGGGGCCTGCGGGGACCGGCCATGCTGCTGGCATGATCGCTAGGTGGTACAGCGGGCTCGCCGCGGCGTGCGTCCTCATCGCGGCGGCATTCCTCGCTGGCTGCAACAACAGCTATACGACGACGACCAGCGGCCCTGCGACGACCAGCAGCGCCGGCACGTCGGCGGTGTGCCAGAGCGTGCAGCGACTCAAGGCCTCCATCGCGGGTCTCAAGGACGTGAACATCACGGCCAACGGCACGTCCGCGGTCTCCGCTCAGTTCACGAAGATCAAGCAGGACTTCAACGCGGTCAAGGCCAACGCCAAAGGCCAGTTCCAGCCCCAGGTCAACGCCCTGTCCGGCGCCATGGACACGCTGGGCTCCAGCCTCAACGCGGCTAAGGCCAGCGTCAACGCCGGGACGCTGTCGGCGCTCGCCTCCGCCGCCGGCTCGGTCGTCACGGCGGGCACCAACCTGGTCACCGCGGTGTCGAGCACCTGCTGAGGCCGGCACAGGAAGGAGCCTCCAGATGAGCGGCGATCGGCAGCGGCCCGTCGGCAGGTCACGACCCACCGGGTGGCTGTGGGGGCTGATCGGCGCCGTCGTGGTGGCCGGCGTCTGCGGCGGCCTGATCGGGGCCGCGGTGGCCTCGCCGAGCTCGTCGGGCAGCACCACCTCGGCCTCCGCCGCGTCCTGCGACGTGACGCCCGTGGCCGACAAGGTGCTGCCCTCGGTGGTGACGATCTCCGTGACGCCCGCCCCAGGCAGCGGCGCCAGCGGCGCCCGCGGCGGCTCCACCGCCTCCACCGCCTCCACCGCCTCCACCGCCTCCACCGGCTCCGGCGAGGTGTACAAGTCCGACGGCTACATCCTGACCAACAACCACGTGATCGCGCCCGCCGTGAGCGGCGGCACGATCGACGTGCAGTTCGACGACGGGAAGACCGTGCCCGCCAGCATCGTCGGGCGGGACGAGCTGACCGACCTGGCCGTGCTCAAGGCGGACCTGCCGTCGGGCGTGCCGCCGATCGCGATCGGCTCGTCGGCATCGCTGCAGGTCGGTGACCCGGTGATCGCGCTCGGCGCGCCGCTCGGCCTGTCCGGCACGGTGACCTCCGGCATCGTCAGCGCGCTCGACAGGACCGTCGAGGTGCCAGCCGAGGGCGACAAGTCGGCGCTGCTTGTCGCCGCGGTGCAGACCGACGCGGCGATCAACCCGGGCAACAGCGGCGGCGCCCTGGTCAACTGCGACGACCAGCTGGTCGGCATCCCGTCGGCGGGTGCGGCCGTGCCGACCTCCGCGGGCGAGTCGTCGGGCGGCAGCATCGGGCTCGGCTTCGCGATCCCCGTCGACTCGGCGGTCACCGTCGCTGACGAGATCATCGCCACCGGCCACGCCACGCACTCCTACTTCGGGCTGAAGACGGTGCCCGTACCGGCGGACGCCGCCAAGGAGGCGGGCGTGTCAGGCGGCCTGTTCGTGGGCGGCGTGGTGGCGGGCAGCCCGGCGGAGCAGGCCGGCCTGCGGCAGGGCGACATCATCACCAGCGTCGACGGCAAGCAGGCCACCAGCAACATCGAACTGCAGGAGGTAACGCTGACCAAGAGCCCAGGCGACACGGTGGAGATCGGGTACGTGCGCAACGGGATGACGGAGAAGACCACGGTCACGCTCGGCGCGCAGCCGTAAGGCGCCGGCCGGCCCCTGGCGGGTCCAGCCGGGCACGAGGACCCGCACCTTGAGGTCGGACGGGTCCACCTCGGCGCCGCAGTGACGGCAGGTGATCGCGGGGTCGAGCCGGTGCCCGCACACGTGGTCGAAGACGCTGGGCGGCGAGTCGACCGCCCACTTGTCTCCCCAGGCGCGCAGCGCGACCAGTACCGAGCGCAGCTCCTGGCCCGCCTCGGTGAGCTCGTACTCGTAGCGCGGCGGGTGCTCGCTGTACTGGCGCCGTTCCACCACGCCGCCCGCCTCAAGCGCGCGCAGCCGCGCGGCGAGCCGGTCGCGTGGCGCGCCGGTGTTCCGCGCGATCGCGTCGAACCGCTTGTTGCCGAAGGCGATCTCGCGCACGGCGAGCAGCGCCCACTTCTCGCCGACCAGGTTCAGTGCGGCCGCCACCGAGCACGGCCTGCCGGGCAGTTCCTCGCGCATGCCGCCAAGCCTACCTTAGTTGCCAAATCAAACCCACTCGGGTTACGCTGCATCCGTCATCGAAACGTTTGGTTTTCAAACTAAACGGTGCTTGCCGATTCCGAGACTCAAAGGGGTGCGCGTGAGCGAGAGCGTGGCGGACGGCGGGCCTGGCCCGCTCGCCAGCGAACTGCCAGGGCAGGCGACGGCTACCGGGGCGACGGTCGCCGCGCAACCCCGGCAACCGTCGGCGGTAGCGGAGACCGCGACGCGGGCCCCGGCCCGGTTCGGCGCCGTGTTCGCCGTCGTCACCGCCGGCATCGCCGTGGTGAACCTGGACCTGTTCATCGTGAACGTGGCGCTGCCGTCCATCGGCCGCGGTTACTCGGGTGCCGGCCTCGCCGACCTGTCCTGGGTGCTGAACGGGTACGCGATCGTGTTCGCCGCGCTCTTGGTACCGGCGGGCCGGGCAGCCGACCTGATAGGGCGCCGCGCCGCGTTCCTCACCGGGATGATCGTCTTCGGCCTGGCGTCGGCGGCCTGCGCCGCCGCACCCGACGTCTGGGTGCTCGTCGCCGCCCGTGTCGTCCAGGCCGCCGGCGGCGCGCTGCTCATGCCCGCGTCACTCGGCCTGCTGCTCGCCGCCGCGCGGCCGGAAAAGCGCACCGGCACGATCAGGGCGTGGACCTCGGTCGGCGGCGCCGCGGCGGCACTCGGCCCGGTGCTCGGCGGGGCGCTCGTCGCCGTCAGCTGGCACTGGGTGTTCCTCGTCAACGTGCCCGTCGTGCTGGTCGCCGTCGTGGCCGGCCTGCGCGTGCTGCCGCCGGACCCGCAGGCGGCCGCGCGGGCCGGCCTGGCCGCCGAGCGCGCCGAGGCGCTGCCCGACACCCTCGGCGCCGCGGTGTTCACCGTCGCGGTCGGCGCCCTGGCGCTCGCCCTGGTCAAGTCCGACGAATGGGGCTGGGCCTCGCCAGCGACCCTCGGCCTGATCGCCGCCGCGGCGGCCGGCGTCGCGCTGTTCATCCGCAGGTCCGCCAGGCACCCGTCGCCGGTCATCGAACTGCACCTGCTGCGCCGCCCCGTCTTCGCCACCGCCACCGCGGCGAACGTACTGTTCGGCACCGCCTTCGGCGCGATGCTGCTGCTCGTCACCCTGTGGTGCCAGGACGTCTGGCACTGGTCGGCGCTGCGCACCGGCCTCGGCGTCGCACCGGGCCCGCTGCTCGTGCCGTTCTGGTCGATCGCCGCGGGCCCACTCGCACGGAAGGTCGGCCCGGGCCCGGTGGCCGCCGTCGGCTGCGTCATCTACGCGGCCGGCTGCGTGTTCTGGCGGCTGAACCTCGCGCTCACCCCCGACTACGCCACCCGCATGCTCCCCGGCATGCTGCTCACCGGCACCGGCGTCGGCCTCACCCTGCCCACCCTGGTCAGCGCCGCCGTCTCCGCCGTGCCGCCGCACCGGTTCGCGACCGGCTCAGGCATCGTCACCATGGCCCGCCAGGTCGGCATCGTGCTCGGCGTCTCTGTCCTGGTCACCGTACTCGGCCACCCGGCGGGCGCGGGCGCGCTGCCCGCCTTCCAGCGCGCCACCATCGTCCTCGCCGCGAGCGCCTTCACCGCCGGCCTTGCCGCCCTGCTCCTCGTCCCCGCCCGCCGCCGCGACCAGCCCCAGGAGTGACACAGCTGACCAATATCCCGAACGAGCGCGTGCTCCGCCCGTCCCCCCGCGGCGCCTCTTCTCGGCGCGGGGCCCGCTAGGGCTTACGGGCGATTACGGCTATATAGCTGCCTATATTGAGCCGTGATCGCCGCCACAACCATCCGGTTCGCACCCCGCACTGTTCCAGATAACAGCAAGAAGCTTTGCCTGCGCCCGTGGCGGGAAAAGATAGTGGATGTTTGGGCACACTCCGGTGTGCCCAAACATCCACTATCTTCAGTCATGACCGTCGGCGACGAGGTCGCCCGTCCAACCCGTGGGCTCGGCGAACCATTCCGTTCCGCAGACGGCGCGGAATACCGGCAAGGGCGACCTGACCAGCAAGCGGAACAGCCTGGCCGACCGTCCCCGACCGGACAGCGGCGTCCGGTGCGCGGCGAGTGCTGCCCGCTTCTGCGCGGCCTGCCTGCGCACGTCGATCCGGTGCGTGATCGCCGACCGCGGCAGGCCGTATCCCCGCATCTCACCGAGACGGTGACGCTTCATCAGGCGAAGGAAGAGCAGCAGCCAGGCGACCCGGGCGATCAGCTCGCGCGGCACCGTCGCCTCCACGACCCGCACTCCGGCTAGCGCGGCGGCCATGGCGCCGACCTGGTGCACCCGGACGTGGTCGCGGTGGCCGTAGCCGCCGTGCGGGTCGTAGCTCAGCAGCAGGTCCGCATGCTCCTCCGCGAGTAGTGCGGCCAGCTTGTCCGCCGCTTCCCCGACGTCCGCCCGCGCGAACCGTGTCCTGCCCGGCGGGTCCTCATACAGGACAGGCCCGTGCCCGCTGTCCGCGTAGCCGAGATGCTCCGTCCGCGCCGCGCCCAGGATGGAGGTGCTCGCGCGCAGTTCCCGCAGCCGCTGGCCCTGATCCGGGCCGTCCCACACCGCACCGTCGCACGCCACCACGACGATGACCCGGTGACCCTCCGCCGCCAGCCGGGCGATCGTCCCGCCGGTCAGCAGCACCTCGTCATCCGGGTGAGCGTGAAACGCCACGACCGTCGCCATCGGCGCGAGCCACCTCCAGACATGCCAAAATAGCCGACTCCAGCACCAACGATGCGGCCGGAGCCGTCGGCGCCGTGATGCGCAGGGCACGGCCGAGCCAGCCGGGCAGCCACCAGTTCGCCCGGCCGAACAGGGCCACCATCGCCGGGACGAGCAGGCAGCGCACCACCACGGCGTCCACCAGGATGCCGGCGCCGAGCCCGGTGGCGAGGATCTTCAGGTCCGTCTGCCCGGACGTCGACATCGAGACGAAGCCGAGCATCAAGATCGCCGCCGCGCTGGTCACCAGCCGCCCGGTCCGGCCAAGCCCGGTCACCACCGCGGTCCGCGCGTCACGCGTGACGTCGTAAGCCTCCCTGATCCTGGTCAGGATGAACACCTCGTAGTCCATCGACAGGCCGAACAGGAACGCGAACACCATCAGCGGCACCCACATCGTGATCGCCCCGGTCGCCGGCACGCCGAACACCGCCATGGACCCGTGCCCGTCCTGGAACACCCAGGTCATGACGCCGTAGGCGGCGGCGAGCGAGATCAGGTTGAACACGACGGCCTTGAGCGCGAGCACCACGGAACGGAACGCCCGGGTCAGCAAGATGAACGTCGCGGCCGCGATGAGCGACAGCATCAGCGGGAAGTCACCGTACACGGTGTGGTCGAAGTCGATCAGCGACGCCCCGGCACCGCCCACGCCGGCGACCCCGGCGCTGCCGACGAGCGCGTGCTCCACCGCGGCGATCTCCGCCTGCCCGGCGGGCTGCGACGACTCAACCAACGGGAGCACGTCCACGACCGAGGTCCCGGCCCGGGCGAACCCGGCCGCCGGCCCTGGCGCGATCGCCGCGTACACGCCGGGCAGCCCCGCGGCCCGTGCCGCCACGACGGCCGGTGAGCCGCCAGTAGTCAGCACCTCGGCCGGGGTGAGCACGCCTGCCGGAACGCCGCCTGAGGTGAGGGTGGCGAGCGCGTCATGGGCCGGGCCCGAGGTCGCCTCCGCCGCCGAGCCCGGCGACCCCAGGTGCAGCGACAGCGCCGGCGCCATCAGCAGCGCCATGATCGTCAGGCCGGCCGCGGCGGACACCCAGCGGTGCCGGTACACGACCGCGGCCCAGGAGGCGAACACCCGCGACGGGCGGCGCTCGGTCCGCAGCCGCGGCCAGTCGAGCCGCGGCCCGGCCGTGGCCAGGATCACCGGCAGCAGCGTGACCGCGACGAGCACGGAGACGAGCGGGACAAGCACCCCGCCGTAGCCGACGCTGCGCAGCATGGGCACCGGCAAGACGATCATGGACAGCAGCCCGATGGCCACGGTCAGCCCGGAGAACACCACCGCGCGCCCGGCGCGGGTCATCGCGACCGCCACCGCGTCCGCGTTGGCGCGCCCGGCCGACCGCTCCTCGCGCCACCGGCTCACCACGAGCAGCGAGTAGTCGATCGCCACGCCGAGGCCGACCAGACTGATGAGGAACTCGACGACCTGGCTGACCCCGGTGATCTCGGTGAGCCCGCCGACGATGAGGAACGTGCCGAGCACCGACACCGCGCCGACCAGGAGCGGCAGCAGCGCGAGGAACGAGCCGAAGACCAGCGCGAGTACGACGAGCGCCCCGAGCGAACCGATCATCGTCTCGACCATGATTCCCGTGCCCTTGGCCGCGGGGGCCCCGTTGGCGAGCAGGTCCTCACCGGTCAGCCCGAAGTGCCAGCCCGCGGGCAGCGCCGCGTCGGCGGCCCTGGTGATCGCCGCGGCCGGGGTCGGGCCGCCGAACGAGTTCGACGGCGGCGTGAACACGAGCGCGAACGTGGTCCGGCCGTCGCTGGTCACGAACGCCCGGTTGCCGGTCGAGTGGTAGTCGGCCACCCGCAGTCCGTGAACCGACGCGGCGATGGCGCCGAACACCCGGCCCGTCTGCGCGGCCACCGCGGCATCGGTGACCCGCTGGCCGGCCGGCACGGTCAGCACGGGCACGTAGGGTGCCTGCGACCCGCCGTTGCCGTACTCGGCGACGATCCGGTTGTCGGTCTTGAACGCCTGTCCTGGCATGGCGAAGTCGTTGGTCATCCGGTGCGTGGTCCCGCCGACCGTCATGACGCCGGCCACGGCGATAAGCAGCCACGTCAGCGCCACCAGCGCTTTGTGGCGAAGTACGAAGCGGGTCAGCGCCTGCATCTCGGTGCCTTCCTTACGTCACGGCCTGGCGGCGGCTCCGCCCGGCCACCGCAAGCGTCTCGCCGCGCGGCGTACTCGCGCGTCCCGCGGGAGTAGGCGGCCGGCGTACCGCCAGGTGAGTAACCAGGCGCCGTAACGAGGGCGGCATACTCCTTCTGGAGTACATCTCCTGCGGATGGTGGGCCGGCGTAAATGGGCCTACGCTGCGGGCATGAGGACCGAGCAGGCCGCGCAGCGTCTGCCGTCGGCGCGCGACGCGGCGATCGCGGTGATCATCACGCTGATCGGGGTCGCGGCCAGTTACGGCGAGGCGCACCCGACCACGCCCGGCACCTACTTCACCCCGCCGCACCACCTGCCGCATACACCGGACGCCGCGCTGCTGCTCGTCGCCGCGGCCGGCCTGACCCTCGCCTGGCGGCACCGCTACCCGCGGCTCGTGGTGTGCGCCACGACGGCGCTGGTGATCGCGTACACGCTGCCCGGCTACGAGAACGGCGCGGCGCTGCTGCTACCCGCCGTGGCGGTCGGCACGCTCGCGGCCATGGTCGCGGCGCGCAGGTCAGTGCCGTGGGCGGTCGCCGTCACCGTGGCGCTGATGGCGGCGACGGCGGCGAACAACCCGCTCGGCAGGCTCGGCGGCGGCTTCCTGCTCATCCCGGCGAACATCGCGGTCGCGCTGTTCGCCGGGATCGCCATCGCCAGCCGCCAGGCGTACGTCGAGTCGGCCCGCGTCCAGGCCGCCAGGCAGGCGGAGCTCGACGCGCAGCGCCGGGTGGACGATGAGCGGCTGCGCATCGCGCGGGAGCTGCATGACGTGGTGGCGCACACGATGGCCACCATCACCGTGCAGGCGGCCGCGGCGAGCCAGCTGCTGCGCGACCGGCCCGACGAGGCCGCCGCGTCGCTGCAGGCGATCAGGGCCGCGAGCAAGGACGGGCTCCGTGAGCTGCGCGCCATACTCGACGTGCTGCGCAGCGCGAGCGGCGGCGAGGAACCCGCGGATCCGACGCAGCCCGCGCCCGGTCTCGCCAGGCTCGACGCGCTCGCGGAAGGGGTCAGGACGGCGGGCCTGCCGGTCACCGTGACGATCGCGGGGCGCCCGCGCGACCTGCCCGCGATCACCGACCTGTCCGCGTTCCGCATCATCCAGGAGGCGCTGACCAACGCGATACGCCACGCCGGCCCGGCCGCCGCGGCCGTGACGGTGGACTACGGCGCGGACGAGCTGCGCGTGGCGGTCACCGACACCGGGCGCGGCCTCGCCTCCTCCGCCGCCGAGGCCGCCTACGTGGCCGGCCACGGGCTGCGCGGCATGCGCGAGCGGGCCGCCGCCGCGGGCGGCACCGTCGACATCGGCCCGCTCCCCGGCAGCGGCTTCCAGGTGGCGGCGCGGCTGCCGCTCGGCCAGGCACCCGTGACGGAAGCCGACCCGGCGAAGGCCCTCATCCGATGATCCGGGTACTGCTCGCCGACGACCAGGCACTGATCAGGGCCGGCTTCCGTGTGCTGCTCGAGGCCGCGGCCGACATCGAGGTGGTCGGCGAGGCGGTCAACGGCGAGCAGGCCATCGAGCTGGCACGGGCCGGCCACCCCGACGTCATCTTGATGGACATCAGGATGCCGGGAACGGACGGCCTGGCCGCCACCCACGTGATCACGGCCGACGCGACCCTCGACGGCACGAGGATCGTCATCTTGACCACGTTCGAGACCGACGAGTACGTGTACCAGGCGCTGCGCGCCGGTGCGAGCGGGTTCCTCGTCAAGGACGCCGAGCCCGAGGAGCTGATCCGCGCCGTCCGGGTGGTGCACCGCGGCGAGGCCCTGCTGTCGCCGAGCGTGACCCGCCGCCTGATCGCCTCGCTCGCCAGCCGCGCTCCGGCCGGCCAGCCGGGCGGCATCCCTGGCGGCATCCCGGCCGGCCGGCCGCACCCCGGCCTCGCCCGGCTGACCGAGCGCGAGCGCGAGGTGCTCGGCCTGGTCGCCAGGGGACTGTCCAACGACGAGATCGCGGGCAGGCTGTTCCAGAGCCCGCTGACCACCAAGACCCACGTCAGCCGCATCATCACCAAGCTCGCCGTCCGCGACCGCGCGCAACTCGTCGTCATCGCCTACGAGTCGGGCCTGGTCATCCCCGGCATCACCACCTAGCGTTCATGGAGCGCGCGCCGGGGCCGGCGGGAGCGTTGAGCCGCACGTTACTCGCCGATTCCGCCCGAGCAGGGCGTTTCGTGAAGGATTTCGATTTTATGAAGACTTAATGGCATTATAGCGCTATTAACCCTTCATGATCATGGGTCGGGGCTGGGCCTGGCTCGGTCGGGGCCGCGGCGCTGATGCCTGTGGGTTTAGCGGGGCTGCCTGTGGGTTTAGCGGGGCGTGCCGGGCGGTGTCGGCGGGGCGGTCTCTGCGAGGCGGCCGTCGCGGTCAAGGCGCAGCCAGCGGGTGATGCCCACCGACCGCATGAACGGCACGTCGTGGCCTACCACGAGCAGTGCGCCGCGGTAGCAGGACAGCGCCTGCGACAGCTGCCTGACCGACGCCATGTCCAGGTTGTTTGTCGGCTCGTCGAGCAGGAGCAACTGCGGCGGCGGATCCGCGAGCAGCAGCGCGGCGAGCACCGCGCGGAACCGCTCGCCGCCGGACAGCGTGCCCGCCGGCTGGTCGGCCCGCGCGCCGCGGAACAGGAACCGGGCCAGTCCGGCCCGGACATCGTTGACGGATGCGCGCGGCGCGACCGAGCGGACGTTGTCCACCACGGTCAGCGCGTCGTCGATGATGTCGAGCCGCTGCGGCAGGTAGCCGAGGGCCGCGTTGCGCCGCACCGCCAGGGTGTAGCCTGCGCGCTCGGGGATGTCCTGGCCCGCGAGCACGCGCAGCAGCGTGGTCTTGCCGGCCCCGTTCGGCCCGGTCAGGGCCACGCGCTCCGGTCCGCGCACGACCAGCTCCGCGAGCCTGCCGTGGTCGCCGTCCGGGCCGCCGGCCATGCCGCGCCCGGCACCGTCCGCGCCGCCATGGACCGCCGCGTGCCACGGGGACCACGGCGTGTCGAGCCCGTGCACCGTCAGTACCGTTCGCCCGGCTGGCACCGCCGTGCCGGGCAGC
>Ga0335073_10012773_pt1 | contig 11782 bp, 12 predicted proteins | sample Lox_Sample_22_FD_207093 | JGI IMG/M metagenome (GOLD analysis project Ga0335073, IMG submission 207093) | Soil microbial communities from Loxahatchee National Wildlife Refuge, Florida, United States - Lox_Sample_2.2 | ecosystem: Environmental > Terrestrial > Soil > Wetlands | place: USA... | reverse complement strand
ATGACTCACCGGGCAGGCATCAGGCTTGCTCTAAGCACGTAGGATCGCACTTATGGGCCAGTTTGAAAGACAGTATGCCGCTATAATAGGTCATCAGTCAGGGTCCAACTTCGCGGTCCCTTGTGAGGCAAGATGCTCGGCTTAATCTTTATCGGTTTGATCGTCTTCGCCGTGCTGAAAATCCGGAAGCATCGTTGGGTGGATTGGAAGGGTGAGCGGTGGCGGCGCCGGACTACGCAGGCGGAAGCATTCGCCCAGGATCTCAGGACTCGAATCAACAACGATTTCGAATCCAAATGGGCGCGCAAGTTTGAAGCTAAGGCCGAGCGCATCGAGCGCAGGATGCGCCGCCGCTTCGACCATCAGACCCGCCGCTATGGCGGCGCGCCGGTGAATCCGGTCGATGAGCATCCGCGTCCCACGTTCAAGAACGATGCGGAACGCCAGGCCTACGATCGCGCCCGCAAGCGCGCCTCGGCCGAGGCCGGCTTCTACGTCCACCTGATGTGGTACGGCGTCGTCATCGGCTTCCTGTTCCTCATCAACCTGCTCACGACTTCGTATCCTTGGTTCCTGTGGCCCGCTATGGGCTGGGGCTTCGGCCTGGCGAGTCACTTCACAGCAGTCTACGGCTGGCGCTGGGTTCATCAGCGCGTTTTCGAGCCCGCGATTCAGCGCGAAGTTCATCGCGAGGTTTTGCAGGAGAAGGAGCAGCTTCGCACCGAGAAGCAGGCCTCGCTCGACGAGCTAACCGCGACTTTCGCCCATGAGATCAGAAATCCGATCGCGGCGGCCAAGAGCCTCGTGCAGCAGATGGGCGAGGATCCGACTTCGCACGAGAACGTCGAGTACGCCAAGGTCGCGCTCGATGAACTCGCGCGCGTCGAACGCAGCGTGTCGCATCTTCTGAAGTACGCCAAAGAAGAGGACTACAAGTTCAGCAACGTCAATCTCGCTGGCGTGCTCGACGGAGCGCTGACGCAGCTCCGCGCCAAGCTCGAAGCGAAGCAGGTCGTCGTGTCGCGCGCTTATCTCGGCGGGCCGACTGTCCGCGCCGATGCCGACAAGCTGCGCCAGGTCTTTTCGAACATTATCGATAACGCGATCGATGCGATGGAATCGACGCAGACCGGGCGCCGCCTCGACCTCGCAATCCAGAACACGGGCAACGGCACCGCAACCGTCATCCTGCGCGACAACGGATGCGGTATCGCGGCCGACAAGCTCGGCAAGATCTTCAACCCGTTCTATACGTCGAAGTCCACGGGCACCGGCCTCGGACTCGGCGTGGCCAAGAAAGTGATCGACGCGCATCGCGGGACGATCGAAGTCACGAGCACGGTCGGCACCGGCACCGAGTTCAAGATCTCGGTGCCGCTCGCCGACGCGGTCCGCGAGGAATCGCCGGCCGAAGAAGCGCACGAGAGCGAGGCGTTTGAGCCCGTGCTGACCACTGAAAACCACAACGGGGTGCCGATTCCCATGGCGGCCGCCTCCACCACCGACGCATTGAGGGCACGCAATTGAAAGGCAGACTGCTAGTCGTCGATGACGAGCGCGGCATTGTCATCGCGCTCAAAGGTCTGTTCAGCAAGGAAGGCTACGAGGTCGAGACTGCGGAGTCGGGCGAAGAAGCGCTCGGCAAAGTGAAGGCCGGTCTCTTCCACGTGATCATCACCGACCTGAGCATGAAAGGCATGAGCGGGCTCGATCTGCTGCGCCATGTGCGCGACCTCGATCCGCAATGCGCGGTGCTAATGATCACCGCCTACGGCACGCAGCGGATCGCCGTCGAAGCGATGAAGGCCGGAGCCGAGGACTACCTGCCCAAGCCGTTCGACAACGACGAGCTGCGGCTCAAGGTGCGCAAGGTGATGGAGACCCAGCTCCTGAAGCGTGCGCATTCGCAGCTGCTGGAGCAGGTCCGCCTCGACACTGGAGTCTTCGAAAACATGATCGGCCGCTCGCGCGCGATGATGCGCGTGTTCGAGACGATCGAAAAAGTCGCGCCGACCGACGTTACCGTGCTGGTACGCGGCGAATCGGGCACCGGCAAGGAGCTCGTCGCGCGCGCGATTCATTATCGCAGCCCGCGCGCCCGCCGTCCGTTCATTGCAGTTAACTGCGCGGCATTCTCGCGTGAACTCGTTGAGAGCGAATTGTTCGGCCACGAGAAGGGCGCGTTCACGGGCGCAGTGCAGCGCCGCGAGGGCAAGTTCGAAGCCGCGGACGGCGGCACGCTCTTCCTCGACGAGATCGGCGACATGGCGCTCGAAACCCAGGCCAAGCTCTTGCGCGTGCTGCAGGAGAAGCAGTTCGAGCGTATCGGCGGCAATCAGCCGCTCAGCGTCGATACGCGGATCATCGCGGCGACCAACCAGGACCTCGAAACGATGGTCTCGCAGGGGCGCTTTCGCGAGGACCTTTACTACCGCATCAAGGTGGTTGAGGTACGAATCCCGCCCGTGCGCGAGCGCCGCGAAGACATTCCGCTAATGGTCCAGCATTTTATCCAGGACGCATGCAAGCGCTTCGGCAAGCCTGAAAAGAAGCTGAGCGCCGAGTCGATGCGCGCGTGTATCGAGCGCCCATGGAAGGGCAACGCGCGTTCGCTCAAGGCCGCGATCGAACAGGCGGTGATCCTGTCGGCTGATGATGAGATCACGCCCGACGATCTGTTCGCCGGCTCGGAGCCCGAGGGCGATCACGCGCCGGCGCCGATCAGCAACCACGTTCCGGTCGGCTCCGACGACGGCGCCGACACGCTGACGTTTCGCGAGGCCAAGGAGAAGTTCGTTGGCGATTGGGAGCGCGACTTTTTTATCCGCGCGCTGCGCGCCACCGGCGGCAATATCTCGCGCGCCGCGGAACGCATCGGAATGTACCGGCAGAGTTTTCAGCAGAAGATGCGCGAGCTCGGCATTACGCTGGCCGATGTCGGCCTGCCGACGCGCAACGAGGGCAACTAAATGACCGTCGCAGCTATCGGATTAATTGGAGGCAGTGCCATGATTTTCACTCGATTCTTCAAGTTGATGAGCGGCAAGTTGAGCCGCTGGATTAAGACGCGCGAGGCGCGCGATCCCGAGGCGGTGTACGAGTCCGCGATCAACGATCGCGTGAATCGTTATCAGCAGCTCAAGAGCGCCGCGGCCGGCGTTATCTACATGCGCAGCAAGCTCGAGCGCGAGCTGACCTCGAAGCTCGCCGAAATGAAGGAAGTTGACGAGGAAGCATCGCAGGCCGCCGACATGAACGAGGACCAGTGCGCGCTCATTCTGATCCAGCGCAAGCACGTGCTCGAAGACGAGTGCGTCCGCCTGCGCGACGAGCTCGGCCAGCTCACGCGCGAGGCCGAGGACGCGAAGCGCAACCTCATTTCGTTCAAGGGCGAGATCGAAAAGCTCAAGGTCGAGAAAGTGCAGATGATCGCGCGACTGCGCAACGCGCAAGCCCGCGTGCGAATCCAGCACGCGCTCGAAGAGCTCTCATATGACGAAGACGTGCGCGCGCTTGAGGAAGTGCGCGACTCGATCCAGCAGACGCTCGCGCAGGCGGGCGTGAATCACGAGCTCGCGGGCTCGGAGCTGGGCGAGAAGCTCGAGGAGATTCGCCGCCGCAACGCAGAGGCCAAGGCCCAGGCGGAGCTCAACTCGCTCAAGCAGCGCCGCCGTCCGCCGCTCGCGCCGATGGACATCTTCACCTCGGCCGCCAACCTGGCTAACGGCGAGATCAAGCACGCGAGCTGATGGTGCGATTGCGATGCGGATCCAACTTGCAGCAGCAATGATCGCGATCGTCGCCGGCGCGGGCTGCGGACATCATCCGCGGCCCGTACCGCCCGGCGCCGCCAAGGGACCTCACGACGTGTACGCATCGGGTAACATCTCAGCTAACAGCTTGTTTGGCGCGGTCAGGATTACCGCGATGACCAACGAATGCGCCGGCCGGGCGCAGCTCGCACAGGGCGTCGCGACGCTGAAAGATTCGTGCTTCACGGGCGATACCAACGTCGTCGTGTGCACTGACTCGACGGCGGCAAATCCAGTGCGATGCGCCGCCGGTCCGGGTCAGCTCGAAATCACCGGCACCGGCATCGACGTCGTCAATTACGCGCGCATTCGATGAGCGTGCACCGATCGGGGGAGATCAATGATCAGGAAGATCACAATCGCGGCGATAGTGACCACAATTCTGTGGGGATGCGGCCCGCGCGGCCGCGCCTTCGGCGATTGGCACAACATCAACGGCCCGACCATCATCAACGGCCCGCTCGCTGTGCACGGTTCACTGACGGTTGACGGTCCCGCGATCATTCACGGCATCGTGCGCGCACATAACATCAAGGTGAATGGCCCGATGCTGGGGACGCTGCCGGCCAATGAGCGCGTCGGCGACAACGGCCGTCAAATCTCCAACACCACCGCGATTCACGGCGTGCTCAAAGTCCGCGGCTCGCTTGACGTGGACGGCGATCTCATGGTCAACGGCCCGCTCATCTGCGAGAAATCCTACGAGACGCCCCAGGTCGCCCTCGCTAGCCCGCAGACTGTCGCCAGTCAGACCACGCCGGAGCGCCACGTCTTCGGCTTCAGCGAACTCCAACACTTCCTGGGGTTGCCGCTCAAGTGATCAACATCGTGTCACGATCCGGACGGATTCTTTGTCAGAGCGCCGCGTTGATGCTGGCAATCGCATGCGCCTCGGGATGCGCCCTGTCATGTGAGAACGGCACGACCTGCATCGGTGGACCGGCATCGATCGATGGTCCGCTGATGGTGCACGGGCCGCTCTCCGTCGGCGGTCCGTTGACCGTCCATGGTCCCGTGCTGGCGCGCAAGATTGCGGTCGGCGGTCCGCTCGAAACGACGATGCCGAGGGGCGAAACGCCGGGACAGGCCGGCCAGATGGTGCCCAACGCGATGGCGGTCGGAGGACCTTTAACCGTCAATGGAATGTTGGCGGTCGATGGCACGCTGCGCGTCGGCGGTCCGCTCCATTGCGAAGCGGCTACGGAAACGCAACAGGCGCTGGATTTTTCGCAACCTCCGCCACCCACCGACCAATCGGCTGTTACCGAATAGCAGATTGTCGCCTAGCGGCGGCTCAACTAACCCATCAACCCGCGTCGCCAATAAGGGGAAAATCGATGTATCGCACCTTCGCAATTGTGATCGCGATCATGGTGCTGATGTGGTGGGGGTGCAATCCAAATCCACAGCCTTCCGGCGATTGGAAAACGTTGCGCGGCGCCACTCTTATTGACGGGCCGCTCGTTGTGCACGGTCCGTTGACGATTCAAGGCGCCGCACTCGTTGCCGGATTCGTTCGGGCGCGCAAGATAAAAATGAGCGGTCCGCTGGTTGAATCGCATCCGGATAGCGAGCCGGGCGGCAGTACAGTGCAAGAATTCAAAGGCGCGACGTGGGTCCAGGGCGTGCTGGAAGTAAACGGTTCACTCGACGTTGATGGCGACCTTACGGTCCAAGGCAGCCTCATGTGCGAGGGTGAAGAGGAAACGCCGTCCGCGGAGCACTAGCGAGTTGAACCGCGCAAAAATGAAGCCGGGCGCGCGGCTGGGCGCGCGCCCGGCTTCGGGAGATGGAGGGGTGCGACTTTAGTCGGTGTCGCCGCCGTTCTGGTTAACGTAGTTCATGAACTTCTGCTGCAGGTTGGTATCGGCTTCGACCAGTTGGATGACTTGGTTGTATTGATCAGGCTCAAGTCCCTGCGAGCGAACCGCCTGCAATTTGTCGGCCTCGGCCTGCGCGACCTTGTTGGCGCTGGTATCGTTGGTGGTCTTTTCATTGTGGGTGATCTTCTTCACCTGCACGTAGGCTTTTGCCGCTTTCTGTAGGGTAACATCATCGACCGATCCGCTCTGCATCGGCGCCGCCGAGGCTGCCGGCGCATTGGATGTCGAGTTGTCCTGGGCGAACGAGAACTCCGCCGGCACCGCCAGCATGATCGCAAGCGAGCCCGCACAGGTGGTCGCAAACAATTTTCTGGATATTCGCATAGATCCGAACCTCGCTTTTCAGGGATGAAGGTTTGGACTGTGAAGCTGCAAAGACGCGGCCAGATCAAATCAGGGCGACGATGCGCGCGAGAGTGGGCATCCGCGGGAGAATGCGTTTGAGCAATCCAGTAGAAATTTCTGTTTCGGTGCGCTGCGCGCCTTCAATGCCTGCAAATAAGGTGGTGCGAAGAATACTTCGCGCAATCAACGGCGGGGGCAGGGCCGCCCACCCCACTCTCTTCACTCCGTTCAGGATGACAAACTGGGTTGCCGCGATCTAACTAAAAGTTAGTGATGCCCGATTATCGCCGGAACAGCGCGGATTCCGCGATCGGCAGGCCCAGCGCGTAGCGGCGGATCCAGTCGAGCGCGACCTGCGAGGTCAGCAGCTTTATCCAGTCGCGGGTGCCGCGCAGTTGATAGCGGCGCGATTCGCTGATGCCGTCAGCGCTGAACCCGATACATACCGTGCCGACCGGCTTGTCGGGCGTGCCGCCGTCGGGGCCCGCCACGCCTGAGGTCGCCACGGCGATACTCGCGCCCGCGCACTTGCGTGCACCGGCGGCCATCTCGCGCACGCATTCCTCGCTCACGGCGCCGAACTTCACGAGCGTGTCGCGCGATACGCCGAGCAGTCCTTCCTTCATTTCGTTCGAATACGTCACGAGGTCGGCGATCAGGTATTTCGAGCTGCCGGGGATATTCGTGATGCGATGACCGATGAGGCCGCCGGTGCACGACTCGGCAACCGCGAGTGTCAAATTCTTTTCGCTGAGCAGGTTACCGACGACCTCTTCCATCGTCGTTTCGCCCTCAGCGTAGATGTGATCGGCGACTTTTGCGCGCACTCGCGCCGCGAGCTCTTCGAGCTTGCGCTCGGCCTCGCCCGGCTTGCCTTCGACCAGGATGCGCAGCGAGATCTGCGGGAAGCTCGCGCGAAACGACACGCGCGCCTCTTCCGGTTTGATCAGCCCCTCGACCGCCGCATCGAGGCCCGACTCGCTGATGCCGAATGTCTGGAAGATGCGGACCGCAAACACGGTGTCAGTGCCGCGATTGGCGCGAATCCACGGGATGACGGTGTTTTCCATCATCGGCTTCATCTCGCGCGGCACGCCCGGCAGCACGATCAGCTGCGACGAATGGGCGCCGACCGTGATCGGCAGGCGAAAGCCCGGCGCCGTGCCGAGCGGATTCTGGATGATCTCCGCACCCTCGGGAAACAGCGCCTGCTTGAGATTGTTCTCCGGCATCACGCGGTTGATGGTCGCGAACAGCCGCTTCATGTGCTCGACGCTCGCCTCATCACGCCAGAGTTTTTTGCCGGCCAGACGCGCTACGGTTTCGGTCGTGAGATCGTCGGCCGTCGGTCCGATACCGCCGGTTGAAATCACGATGTCGCCGAGTCCAATCGCCGTGCGCCACGCCCATTCGAGGCGATCCGGCACGTCGCCAACTGTGATCACGCTGACAAGATCGATTCCGATTTCGGCGAGCTTGTCGGCCAGGTAGTTGGCGTTGGTATCGACGATCTTGCCGGTGGTGATTTCGTCGCCAGTGGACATGACGACAGCCTTCTGAATCATGGAACGCTCCTTCGGCGAGGGCGCGCGTTGGATTGAATCAGATCACGCGCGCGACAATCTGCAAGACAATATTCGCATAGACGGCGGCCGCCAAGTCGTCGAGCATCACACCCGCGCCGTTGCGCATCCGCGCGTCGATCTGCGCCGCGGGGAAGGGCTTCAGGATGTCGAACAGGCGAAAGACCAGGAAGCCGAAGAGCATGTACGGCCACGTCATCGGATTGCCGAACATCGTCAAGACCATGCCGAGCACTTCGTCGATGACGATCTTACCGCTGTCGTGCTCTTCGAAAATTTTCTCGGCCTCGTTGGAGATCCAGCACGAGATCGCGAATGCGACGGCGAAGATCGCGAGGCACAGCGCGCGCGATCGCGACCACATCGGCCCGAACACCAGCCACGAGAGCGCCACGCCCACGACCGAGCCCGCGGTCCCCGAAGCGATCGGCGAGTAGCCCGTATAGATTCCGGTGGCGAAAAAAATGATCAGCGCGCGCATCAGACGGCGGAAGATAGCACGCGCTGATCAACCGAGTAAGGCAGCGCCGCCGCTGCGCCTACTTGCCGAACGCGCGCGTCACCAGCTCGGTGTCGAGATATTCAACGATCCCGACGATCTTTCCGGCGACGATTCGGAATACGTGGCAGTAGGTGTTGTCGTAGCGGACGCCGTTCTTCGACAGCGACTTGCCGGTCGCCTGCATCGCGACGTACTCGCCGTCGGCAATGAAGTTCGATGGGATGATTTCGAGATGCCCTTCGATCTGCGATCCCAGCGGGCTTAGCAGGCGGTCGATAACTTCCTGCTTGCCGTTGTAAAGGCCCGAATACTTGCCGGTGCCGATAATCGTGTACTGGACGTTGTCGGCAAGCGTGTTCAGATAAATATCGAAATTGCCCTTGGACAGTTCCGCGAACATGTTGCGGATCAGTTCCTTGTTTTCCGCTGCTCCCATGATTTCACCTGCGGCGAGTTCTGAAATTGATTGAATCTCCGCGAAATCTAGCTCGCGCGCTGGAAACGCGTCAAAGACGGGGCAGCATCACGAAACCGGTACCGGCTGCGCCCACGCGCAGCTGTCCGAGATGACTTCGTTCGCGATGCTCACTTCGTTCACCATGAAGGGAATAAGTGTTCAACGCGGGGCGCGGCCCCATGCTTCGATGAGGCGATCGAAGGCGGCGCGCAACTCGGGATCTTTCAGCTCCGGCAGTTCGATCGAATGACGCGTCGCGCGCGGCACCGATCGCAATCGCGGGCGCTCTTTGCGCGAGAGATTTCCCCGCACGAAACGCAACTCGCGCACGATATCGTCGCCGACATGATCTCTGATTCGCGACAGGATCTGAGCGCGCATCAAATTCAATTCCTGTATCCACATTGCGCCCGACACTTTGATCACAGCGGTGTGGAATTTGAGCGAAACCACTTCGGTGCGCCGCGCGATCGTCTCGCCCACCACTTCGGGCCACGCTTTGACCAGCCGCACGATGCCGAACGCACCCTCGCGATCGATGCGATCGAGCAGCGGCTGCAGCGCGCTGCCGATGCGTTCAGGAGCCTTGTAGCGCCGCGACTTCATCGATTTGGAGGACAATAGCGGCTACGCCGGCTGATTAAAATCGCTGAGCTCGAAGTCATCAAATTGCATAAGCGTGGATAATCTGAGATCGTCGCAGTTATAATTATTCTTCCGATCGCGAAGCTTTACCGAAATGTTATCAACAGCCTAATATATGGGTTGTGCACAGGTTGTCCGCCACAACATGTTGGGGTACGACGCTTGACATTCCCCACCAACGGCGCGATATTGGCCCCCACAACGAACCAGACGGTAGAGCGCCGGATGACAACTCTCAACAATGCTTGAGAGCTCTTAAGAAGGCAAAACAACGGCGTAATCGGTAAGTAACGAGGCGGAGGGGCAGGGGGATGGCAGGCGGAGCTTTTGATCGAGAAGTGGAAGCCAAAGTCAACAAGCAGAGCGATCGCCTGAACGGGGCCGCCGCGCCTCAGAGACGCGGGGTTGCGCTCGAGCGATTCTTCACCCGGCCGGGCGTCGATCCCTATTCGGAAGTCGAATGGGATCTGCGCAGCGCCGTGATCGCCGGTGAGGACGGCCGCGTCGTCTTCGAGCAGAAGGATGTCGAGGTCCCGCGCGCGTGGTCGCAGACGGCGACCAACGTCGTCGTCTCCAAGTATTTTCGCGGGCAGATTGGAACGCCGAAGCGTGAGACCAGCGTTCGCCAGCTTATCGGTCGCGTCGCCGACACCATCACGGGATGGGGCGAGACACAGGGCTACTTCACCAGCGCCGATGCTCGCGACACGTTCCACGCCGAGCTCACTCATCTGCTGCTCAACCAGAAGGCCTCGTTCAACAGCCCGGTCTACTTCAACGTCGGTATCGAAACCAAGCCGCAATGCTCGGCCTGCTTCATCCTCAAGGTCGAGGACAGCATGGAATCGATCCTCGGCTGGTACCGCAACGAGGGCATGATCTTCAAAGGCGGTTCGGGTGCGGGCGTGAATCTCTCGCAGTTGCGCTCCTGCCGCGAGAAGCTTTCTTCTGGTGGTACGGCCTCGGGCCCGCTCTCCTTTATGAAAGCCGCCGATGCGTCCGCGGGCGTGATCAAGTCGGGCGGCAAGACCCGGCGCGCGGCCAAGATGGTCGTGCTCGATGTCAGCCATCCCGATATCCGCGACTTCATCAAGTGCAAGGTCGAGGAAGAGAAGAAGGCCTGGGCTCTAATCGACGCCGGCTATGACAGCTCGCTCGATGGTCCGGCTTACGGCTCGGTGTTTTTCCAGAACGCCAATAACTCCGTGCGCGTGACCGACGATTTCATGCAGGCCGTGCTCGACGACGGCGACTGGAAGACGCGCTTCGTGCGCTCGGGCGAGGTCGATGAGACCTATCGCGCGCGCGAGTTGCTGCGCGAGATTGCCGAGGCGGCGCATGCCTGCGGCGATCCCGGGATGCAGTTCGATACCACGATCAACGAGTGGCACACCTGCCCCAATACCGGCCGCATCAACGCATCGAATCCCTGCAGCGAGTACATGCACCTCGACAACTCGGCGTGCAATCTCGCGTCGCTCAACCTGATGAAGTTTATCGACGATCGCGGCGAGTTCGACGTGCGCGCATTCCGCCACGCCGTCGATGTGATGATCTCGGCGCAGGACATCGTCGTCGATAATTCTTCGTACCCGACGCCCGAGATTGAGCAGAACGCGCACGATTTCCGTGAGCTGGGCCTTGGCTACGCGAACCTCGGCGCGCTGCTGATGGCGCTTGGGATGCCCTACGACTCCGACCAGGGCCGAAGCTATGCCGCTGCGATCACGGCTCTGATGACAGGCGAGGCGTACCTGCAATCGGCGCGCATCTCCGAGCACATGGGCCCGTTTGCCGGCTACGCGCGAAATCGCGAGCCGATGCTGAAAGTGATCGAGCATCATCGGCGCGAGGCCTACAAGCTCGACGCTTCGATGGTGCCGCTCGACCTTTTGCGCGCGGCGCGCGAGTCGTGGGACGAGGCGCTCAAGCTCGGCCAGATCGCGGGCGTGCGCAATTCGCAGGCGACCGTGATCGCGCCCACTGGAACGATCGCGTTCATGATGGATTGCGACACCACCGGCGTCGAGCCCGACATCGCGCTCATCAAGTACAAGAAGCTGGTCGGTGGGGGGATGCTCAAGATCGTCAACAACACGGTCCCCCGCGCGCTCAAGCGGCTCGGCTACGATTCGAAAGAAATCCAGGAGATCGTAGAGTACCTCGATGAGCACGAGACGATCGAAGGTGCGCCGCAGATCAATAATGCGCACCTGCCCGTGTTCGATTGCGCGTTCAAGCCGCGCTCCGGCTCGCGCACGATCCATTACAACGGCCACATCAAGATGATGGGCGCGGTGCAGCCGTTTATCTCGGGCGCGATCTCCAAGACCATCAACATGCCGGCCGAGGCGACGGTCGATGAAGTCGCGGAAGCCTACGTCACGGCCTGGAAGCTCGGCATCAAGGCAGTTGCGATTTATCGCGACGGCTCCAAGCGCACGCAGCCGCTCAACACCGGCAAGACGAAGGAAGAGAAGGTCGATGCGGCTGCGATCGCCGCGGCGCTTGCGATGGGCGACGAGCTGCGAGCGCATCGGCGCAAGCTGCCCGAC
>Ga0335073_10012772_pt1 | contig 11784 bp, 8 predicted proteins | sample Lox_Sample_22_FD_207093 | JGI IMG/M metagenome (GOLD analysis project Ga0335073, IMG submission 207093) | Soil microbial communities from Loxahatchee National Wildlife Refuge, Florida, United States - Lox_Sample_2.2 | ecosystem: Environmental > Terrestrial > Soil > Wetlands | place: USA: Florida... | reverse complement strand
CAAGGGACGGATGCTGCGAGCAATGGCGTCGTCCCGGCGGCAAACGCCAACGAAGCCGTCATGGACGTCAACGGCGCGCTCACCTTCAACGTGCCCGATCCGCCGGCGACGGCCAGCACGGGCACGACGGGCACCAGTGGCAGCGGCTCGAGCACGAGCAGCGCCAACGTCAGCAGCAGCACGAGCTCCAGCACTAGTTCCGATCCGAGCACCAGCACCGTCGGCACTGGAGCAACTGATCCGGCCCAGACGACCAACGCGTTCTACGTGTCGCCCAGTGGCAACGACAGCAACGCAGGGACCCTCGCGGCGCCCTTCGCTACGCTTGCTCGTGCCCAGTCGGCGATGGAGGGCAGTTCGATCAAGACGACGTATGTTGAGGGCGGAACCTACCATATGACCAGCGCCCTCGCGTTAACGTCGGCGGATGACGGTGAAACCTGGCAGTATTATTCGGCAAGTGGCGTCGACTCAGCGATCCTTGATGGCGGTGGAAGCCTTGACACCGTCATCTCGGTAGCCCCTGGCTCATCGAACATCACGATCGATGGCCTTACCGTGCAAAACTTCAGTACGGCGGGCATCCACGTGGAGCCGGGCGGCGCCACGAGCAACGCGATCACGATCGAAAACAACAATGTCGGCCACGGCGGCAATCCTGGCGTTACCTCGGCTGCCATCATCGTCGAGAATACGACCAACGCCGTCGTCGCGAACAACTACGTTCACGACATGCTGACCGGCGGGATCAGCATGTACGCCTTTAACGCCGGTGAGACGCTTAGCGGCAGCGTCGTCGAGAACAACGTGGTCCTCAACACCGTGGAGGGGATAAGTGACTCAGGAGCGATCTACACGGAGATGCTCAGCACCGCCCCCGATTCCTTGATCATCGAGAACAACTACGTCAGCGGCTACGGCGGGGCGGGTCAATTCGGTCAGACCGGCATCTACCTGGACGAGGGGGCGAACCACGTGACGATCAGTGGCAACGTCATTGGGCCGCCCAACCCCGACAGCCTGCCACCGGTCGGCACGAACGACACGGCGCAAGCAATTACCATCTCCGGATCGGATAACACGGTCACAGGCAACATCATTGACCTTGGGACCAGCGGTCAGGTTTTTGCCGTCAAGTGGTTCGGCTATTCCGGATACGGGCTCGCCAACTCCGTCGTCGAGAACAACACGATCATCATGAATTTCAGTGGCTCGCCGCAGGCTTACATGAATGGCGTCTCCGGTGTCGTCTACTTCCAATACGATCCGGGCGGCTCCAGCTCGGACTTCACGATCGCGAACAATGCTTACTATAACTATGCTTCCGGCGGAACCAGCTGGTCCAACGGCAACATGGTCTCGGACAGCAACCCTACGGTTGAAAATCCACAGCTTTCGGGTTCCTATAGCATCGCCAGCGGCAGCCCGGTCTTCAATTCACCCGTGAGCTTTGCGCCGATCGTTGGCGGTTGGGGCCCTAGCGGGTTCGCGATCCCAGCTTCGACCAATGAATCATTTTCATGACGCACCACTGAAGACTTGAAGCGGTGAAAAGCGCGGGATCGGGCGCCATCGGCGCTCGATCCCCCTCTGTTACCGCGGCAATGGCGGGGTGTGCCCCGGTCACGTCGAACAGTGTCATCTCATCCAACAGCCGTTTAGGCCTGCGCGGCTATCGACCGGCGCGCCGAGCGGCCAAATCGGTATCATCCGGAACCGGATGCTGTTCCCTCGGAAGTGCCCTACTGGAAAAAATCGGACCGTCAGTCACAATGTGCGGAAGTTTCGGGGAGCCATAGCTTTGTGACAGCCGGCGATACCAGAACATCCGCAGAGCGCAATAAGAGACGCCGGGATCGTGTCGTCGCAATCCTCGTGCTGTCGGCACCGATGGCATTGGCCAATGCCGCGTGTGGCGGCGTTCCGGACGACGGCCGCATCCCGTCTTGCGGTTATTTCGTGGCCGTAACCGGCAGCGATCATAACGAAGGGACGTCGGTCACGACGCCCTTTGGCACGCTCGAGATGGCGCAAGCCGCTTTGCGCCGGGGCAGATCCAAGGTCGTTTGTCTGCGCGCCGGTGTCTATCGGCCGCGAAGTCCGCTCGTGCTGTCCAGTGCCGACAATGGGGAGACCTGGCGCTACTACACGCCCGATGGGGTCGGTTCCGCCATCCTCGACGGCGGTGGAAACCTAGATTCCATCATCGCGATAGATCCGGGTGCGTCGAACATCAGGATCAACGGCCTTACGCTGCAGAATTTCGGTGCCGCCGGCATTCACGTTGAGCCGAGGGGCGCCACGAGCAATGCGATCACGATCGAAAACAACAATGTCGGCCACGGCGGCAATCCTGGCGTTACCTCGGCTGCCATCATCGTAGAGAACACGACCAACGCCGTCGTCGCGAACAACTACGTTCATGACATGTTGACCGGCGGGATCAGCATGTACGCCTACAACGCCGGTGAGACGCTCAACGGCAGTGTCGTCGAGAACAACGTGGTTCTGAACACCGTCGAGGGCATAAGCGACTCAGGAGCGATCTACACTGAGATGCTCAGCACCGCCCGGAGTTCCCTGACAATCAAAAACAACTACATCAGCGACTATGGGCATTCCGGAGGCTATGGCGCGATCGGCATCTACTTGGACGAGGGTGCGAATCACGTGACCGTCACCGGAAATGTGATCGCTCCCCCGACCGAGCGCAGCGTGCCATTCAGGAACGACGGTGGAGCTGCATTCACCAATGCAGGCTACGACAATACCTTCTCCGGGAATATCGTCGATCTTGGCGACAGCGGGCGTGTGTTCGCCAGCCTCAATTACGGCTACGTCGCCTACGGCGAGAGGGGCAACGTATATACCGGAAACATCATCATCTCTAGATTTGCCGGCAGCAGCCAACAGACCAACATGAATGGATTGACTGGCTATGCCTACTTCCAGAATCTGGCGCCAAGCTCGAACTACACGATCGAGAACAATGTGTATTGGAACTATGCAAGCGGTGGTTCTGTGTTCACGCAAGGAGTTCTGGCGGGCGACCGCAATCCAATCGTCGTCGACCCGCAGATCTCAGGTTGGACCTATACGATCGCCAGCAACAGTCCGGTCTATCGCCCGCCGGTGAACTTCACGCCAATCCTCGGTGGATGGGGACCCGCTGGGTTTGTGATCCCCCGGACCAGAACCGAACCATCCAATCCTCATTGACGTTCTAATCTCTAGTCGACCGTGAAGAAATCCGATCTGGCTGATTGGCGCGGAAAAGTTGATGGGATGAAGTAATCGAATTTGCAGGAAAGCGACGCTTGGGCGTCGGTTTGCGCAGATCGTGATTCCCTGAGGGTCGGGTTTCGGCGCGAGGGGGTGCGATGGCAAGACCACGGGACGACCGGCAGAAGGATCTGCTGCGTCCGGCGCTCGAAGAGATCATCGACATGCGCCATCCGCTGGTGCGGTTGGCGGCGCAGATCGACTGGAAGTTCCTCGACGGACGGTTCGGTTCGGTGTGCCAGCCGGGTCCGGGGCAGCCCGGTCTGCCGACGCGGCTGGTGGCGGGGCTCTTCATCCTGAAGCACATGCATAACTTGTCGGATGAGGCGCTGTGCGCGCGCTGGGTGGAGCACCCGTACTACCAGTACTTCTGCGGCGAGCAGAGCTTCTGCCACAAGCTGCCCTTCGACCGCTCGTCGCTGACGCGCTGGCGCCAGCGGCTGGGCGAGGAGCAGCTCGCGGCGCTGATTCAGCAGAGCCTGTCGGTCGCGCACAAGACCGGGGCGATCGAGGCCAAGGATCTCGAGCGGGTGGTCGTCGACACGACGGTTCAGCCCAAGGCGATCGCGCATCCGACCGACGCCCGGCTGATGCATCGCGCCATCGTCAAGCTGGTGGCACTTGCCAGGCGTCACGGCGTGGCGCTGCGCCAGAGCTATCTGCGCGTCGCCAAGCGCGCCGCCATCATGGTCGGCCGCTATAGCCACGCGCACCAGTTCAAGCGCGCCCGGCGCGAGCTCAAGTTCCTGCGCACCCGCTTGGGCCGCCTCATCCGCGACATCGCCCGCCGGATCAAGGGTAACGCCGAGCTGCAAGCGCGCTTCGGCCCCTTGCTCGACCTCGCCGCCAAGATACGCTTCCAGGACCAGCGCCGCCGCGGTCCGAAGGTCTATTCGCTCCACGCGCCCGAGGTCGAATGCATCGGCAAGGGCAAGGCGCACGCGCCCTACGAATTCGGCTGCAAGGTGTCGATCGCCACGCCGGCGACCAGCCCCAAGGGCGGCCAGTTCGTGCTGCACGCCCAGGCGCTGCACGGCAACCCCTACGACGGGCACACGCTCGGGCCGGTGATCACCGGGCTGGAGGCGCTGACCGGCGTCGAGACCCGCCGCATCCATGTCGACAAGGGCTATCGCGGCCACAACCACCCGCACAAATTCCGCGTCTGGATCAGCGGCCAAGTGCGCCGCGTCACCGCCACCATCCGCCGCGAGATGCGTCGACGAGCCGCCGTCGAGCCGGTCATCGGTCATCTCAAGGCCGAGCACCGCATGGACCGTAATTACCTCAAGGGAAGCGACGGCGATCGCATCAACGCCATCCTCGCCGCCGCCGGCTACAACTTCGGACTGCTGCTGCGCTGGTTGGCGGAGCTCTTGTGTGCCTTCGTCGCGGTGCTCTTCGGCACGCCAGCAAGCCTGCAGAACGCTTAAATCGCGCTCAAACCGCGTACTTCACGGACGACTCTCTAATCGTGATTGGTGAGAAGCGACGAGCGGCGCGTCGCGGGCGCGGTCTACCGAATCGTGCTCTGTATCTTCTCGCTGATAATGGGCAGATCATAGTGGATTACAGAGCCTGATTTTGTGACTTGATAGGTTGGTGTGTATATCTCAACGACTTTTGCGTCTTGGTCGACATCGCCCGTGATATGGACCGTGGCCACCTTCTGAAAGCTGTCGGAGTGAACGACGGTCGACAATCGCTGCATCTCTTTCAGGTTTTCCCAAAAGCCTGGCTGATAGACGATATAGTCCACACCAAGCTTGCGCAGCGTAGCGGCAATTTCTTTCGCATCGTAGTCTTTTTCGGTCAAGCCGCGATCAGGGTCGACTGCCCAGGTTAGGAGGAGTTTATTTGCGCGAATCGTCACAATGTCATGCCGTTCTTCGTGTTCTCTCATATCGAATATGAAGCTGCCGTCGTTGGCGGCATCGTATAGGACTACCCCGTCCTTCGGAGCATGGCTGGTGATGTAATCCACCACCTCCGCGTATCCTTTGACCGCTGGCGTTGGGTCAAATGCGATGACATAGACTACGCATCCAGCCGCAAGCATGACCGAAATGGCTTGCGCTGGCGCACTCGACATTATCCATTGCGGTGACAGCACTGCACAGATGACGAGCGGGAACAGGATGCTGATCTCATAACGCGGTTCACGATGATTGATAACCGCGTCACAGATGTAGCCGATCACGAACCAAGAGATGAGTAGCCAAGCCATCCATCGTTCGGTGGGGCGACCAACGATGAGAAAGATCGCACCGATCGCTCCGAGAACCACGACGATCAAGCCGAGGTTCTCGGGAAGATATTTTGCGTAGAATGTCCAGGCCGCGAGGCTGGTCCGCGGCAGGTCCCCTCCTACGCCGCCGACGGATGCAAGGTTCTCCTTACCGAACATCACCGTCAGAACTATTGCCGGAATCATCCCGACGAAACCGAGCGCCAGGGCGCCAAGGACGTGACGATCTCGCAACACGCTGAATCCTCTGGCCACGAAGAGTACGAGGGTAAACGCGAGAACAATGAACGCCGAATTGAAGCGGATGTAGACGGCCGAGAGCGTCGCTAGCACCATGAGATAAAGAAAGCGGGATTTGGGCTCGCGCATGTAACATGCGAAGAAATATGCGCTGAGCACGATGCAGGCATAGGCAGGGACGTCGAGCATCACTTGCCGTCCCCAGAACGCTACGCCGGGAGATGCGAGCGTTAGGACGGAGACGGCGGCCGCGGACCAGAATGGAAGAAACATCCGTGCGATGCCATAAGCCGCGCCGCCAAGAATTAAGACGAACAGACTCACAGTCAGCTGCGCGGCGAAATGGGTCACGCCCAGGATGCTGAACATCAGCGCTTCCGGAAAATAGAACAGCGGTGGGTAGAACAAGATCGTCAGCGCGGGATATTGAACATAGTATTGGATAGCCCACTGCTTGGCGTCATGGATCGGGTGATCCTGAATCAGGTCCTTTACAAATGCGCCGTTAAGCGCGTTCCGTGGCGCGTCGCTCCACCAGAAATCACTGCCAGTCGGAGCGGTGTAGAGAAGTAAGCCAGCCATGACGAGCACGACAACGGCCGCAATGCCGCGCTGCGCAGTCCTGCTCATAGATTGCTCCGGCTGGCCACCCGTGTCCGGAATGACCAAAATTCGTGGCCCAGAAAATTGGTAAGGAGCGTCGTCCCAGTGGCTACGACCTGCGCGAAGATGTAATTCATCCCAAGCTGGTCCGCTAGCAATGCGACTATCGCTGTATTTATGGTGATGCCCACGGTTACAACACACATGAATTTGGGCATCGCGTCTTGATGCGCCTTCGCGCTGATGAAGGTGAACCGATAGTTCGCAAAATAACTGAATACCGCGCCGCCAAGGTATCCAACAAAAGTTCCGATCGCCGCAAATGTTCCCAGGCGGACGAAAATAATCAAAATCAAGTATTGAATAAAAGTCGCGGCGGCGCCAACGCCGACAAAGCGACAGAATCTCGATATCACCGCCGCCTCTTCCTCAAAAGGCTGGTCACTATTCTGCCGCTATCGACACTTTTGAACTCTGACGCGCAGCGTCAGCAACAAAATAGAGCGGCCGTCGCTTAGCCTCGATCAGTATTCGCCCAACGTATTCGCCAATGATGCCGAGCACGAACAGCTGAATGCTCCCAAAAAAGATGATCGCCGCCATTAAGCTCGTCCAGCCCTCGACGGCGTAGCCTGCGACCCACGACGCGATTGCGTAGACCGATAGTCCAGCGGACACCATCAGTGAGAGCAGGCCCATATGGATTGCAAACCGCAGAGGCTCGATTGAAAAGCCCGTTATAGCGTCTATAGCTAGCCGAATTAGCTGACTAGCATTCCATTTGGTCTCGCCGGCCCTGCGCGGATCGCGCCTATAAAGTAGCCCGGCTTGCTTGTAGCCAATCCAGCTAATGAGGCCGCGGTTAAACCGTTGCTGCTCCGGCATCTGCTTGAAGGCCTCGACAACGCGCCGGCTCATCAGTCGGAAGTCCCCAGTATCGAGCGGCAGCTTAAAATCGCCCGTCATGTTGCGCATAACTCGGTAGAACGCCGCAGAGCGAAGCAACTTCAGCTTCGACTCACCATCTCGCCGCTCCCGCTGGCCATACACGACGTCGTAGCCTTCGTCCATTTTCGACATCATGGGACCGAGCAATTCAGGCGGATCCTGTAGGTCGGCGTCGATAAGCAAAACGCGCTCGCCGCTGCAGCGGTCGAGGCCACAATGAACAGCCATCTGCTGACCGAAGTTTCGCGACAGACTATACCCGACGACCCGGTCATCTTTTGCTACAAGGCCTTTTATGATCTCCCAAGTCACATCAGTCGAACCATCGTTCACCATTACGAGTTCGAAGCTATCACCGACCACCGCTTCACACGCAGCGACCAGCCGGGAATAGGTTTCGAGAAGGACATCCGCCTCGTTGAAGCATGGCAGAACGACGCTCAAGCGGGGGTAGTCCATAGCAGTCCTCGTCGTTGGTCCACGCGGTATCATGCAAGCGGCTAGTCGATACGATCGTGTCACCCGAATACGTCAAGATGGATCACAACGCGGTTCGATCGATATTGCTGAGCGCCCCGAGAAACCTCGGCGATCGGCCGTCCCAAAGAAGGGAGACGTTAGAAGCCGGTAGAGAACAGTTAACAAAAGTTCTTGGTTCCACCCTGCCTGCCAGCGCCAGGGTGCAACCTTGCTTCGAGAAAATTCGGACCTCACCGGCCTCTTGGCGAGCGTCGCTCCTCAGTCGGCCGGGCTATTTTGCAGCCAACCCGAGGCGCCCTTTCAGAACAGATGCCCAACCCAACGTTATCGGCTTCTCGAGCGAGGGTTCGGGCGCGTCGAGGACCAAACGCTGAAGGGAGGCGTGCCTAAGCGCGAAAAACGCGCACATCTCGAAGTAGAGGCTGAAGGGATTGCCGCTGTTGAGCCCACGGGCATCGAAAAAACCCATCACGATGTAGCCTACGATGGTACCCACTGCGGCATTGCGTGTGTGCCGCTCGTTAATGCTCAACGAAGCAAGGAGCGATGCGCAGAGAAAAGCCAGGTACCAAGCCAAGCCCAAGATACCAGTGTCGGCGAGCGCAGCCAGATAGACGTTATGTGCTGAGTAATTCCCGGAAATCAACGTTGAACTTTGGTGGAACCCTACCCCGAGCACTGGCGAGCTTAGCCAAATCTGAATCGCTTGCCCCCAGATTTCCGTGCGACCGGTCAAACCGCTGTCGAGACCGCGACCCGGATCGTTAAGCAGCATCGTCTGGACGATCGCCTTGGTCACGGCGTCGGTGACGGTCGACGAAAACAACGTCAGGAGAACAAGCCCAGCGAGGGATATCGCGAGCACGGTCACTAGCCGGGATCCGCGCAGGAGACGAAGCTCGAGGAAGCCGACGGCAAGCAAGCCCGCGAGAATAGCCACCATGCCGCTCCGCGCGGATGCTGCATATGCGACGCAGAAACCAGCGCCGATGCACAGCGCGGTCAACCAGCGTGATCGGTGGGCAAGCGCGGCCATCGCCAACCCGGCGCCCATAAATCCCCACCAATCTGCCGTAATGCCGTGAGCTTGAAGACGACCCCAAACATATTCGCCGGTTGCCGTCACGTATAGGAGGAATAGGGCGGCTGGAACGCTGTAAAACACCGCGATGCTCCGGATGAGCCGCTCATCGGGACTCCCGGCGACCAATATCGATATGAAGAAGATGAAAACGAGAGAGGCAACCCATACAAGCCCGGCCGTGTACTCGTTGCCCGACCAGAACACACTCGCCAAAAAACTCGCGAGCACGATGAGCAGGAAGGTTAGAGCCCAACGCACAGATGCGACGGCCCCTAGTGGGTTGAAGCCCAGGAGCAACAGCTGCACGGCGGCCGGGATCAAGCCGAGAAGCACGCTGATCTCCAGGGTAACCTGGTCGCTGCTATCAGAGCCTGTGTAATAGAAGTAAAACAGGACCTCGGTAGCAAAAAGCCAAAGTCCGTAACTGCCCGCGACCAGATTACGTCTCATTGGGGGCCTCTATTAGCGATTGAAGACCGACCACAATACGTCCGCGTCTGAACGGTCCCGAGGCATAATGGTTCCGCGACGCCAAAGGCACATGGTTAAACACTCAACCCATGCGAGGCGCTCGCCGCCGCTTCGGGCGACGGGGCGGCCAATATGCGCGCGGGAGGTCAGGCGTATCGACTGGGCGCGCGTTCGATGGTGGGCTGAAGGAGCCGGGCGGCCGCATTTGTCCGGCGGACGCCATTGCGAAGGCGACGCGAGCTCCGGCAGTGCTTGCGATCTCACGCGCCTAGACCTAGACCATTGAGATAAATATCATTTTTCTCTTCAGGCGTCCCGCCCTCTGGCGTTAACAATGGAACCGAGGCAGGTCTTGGGCTGTTCCTTGCGGGGCGCTGAAAGCGAGCGTTCGCTGCGTCCTCGAATTTTCTTAGGCGTTTCAAAGAATTCCAAATGGGAACCTTTTTCGTAGCTCTTTCGCATTTGGTGAGGCGGAACGGATGTAGCGGGGCACCTTGCCCAGCGCTTCCCGCTCGTCAGTCTGCGCGCTCGTCGACAACGCGATGAAGGTCGTTGTGACCCTGATCACCGGGCTCGGCGATGCCGCGCTGCTGCTGCCGGCGGCCGCGGTGCTGCTATTCCATCTGTTGCGGGCGCGCTCCTGGAGGCCCGCGACCGCCTGGGTGGCGGCTCTCGCCCTCTGCGCTGGCTTGACGGTCGCAGCGAAAATGATGTTCCACGCCTGCGGCGGCCAACTCCCCGCGCTCGCCATTCGCAGCCCGAGCGGACACACCAGCCTCAGCACGACCTTCTACGGCTGCGGCGCGTTAATGCTTTCTGCTAACCAGGGCTGGAGCCGTCGGTTTCTCGCCTTGCTCGCCGCTGCCGGGCTGGCCATCCTGATCGCAGCAAGCCGAGTCGCGCTCCACGCCCATACGGTCGAAGAGGTTGTGGTCGGGTTCGCGATCGGGTCGCTCTGTGTCGCGGTATACGCCGCACATTATCTTCCGCGCCCCTTGCAGTCGCTTGATTGGCGCGTGCCGGTGATCGCGATTGTCGCCCTCGCCCTCCTCACCCACGGCCGCCACCTGAGCGTCGAAGGCTTTCTTGACCGCGTAACGGACCATTTGCAGCTGGCGCAATATCTGTGTCCGTTGCGGGAGGACGCGGCGATCAACTCCCCGCACCAGCTCGCAATCCGGGGTTGGTCCGGGAACCTTGGCGCTTTGCGCATGTTCGCCGTCAGCCGTCTTGGTGCGAGATAGAATAGGACTAAGATCATGGTTCCTGAGCAGGCATGCGACCAGTTCCATGAGAACTCCTACCGCTTTCATCAGTCCCATTGGCAGGCGATTACCGAGGACAAAGACTGGCGGCGAATCATCGAAAGCTGGTTCGACACGTCGACCGCCGATTATTGGCGCCATTGTCGGATGTACGAAGCGGCGCAGCATCTCATCCGTGCCGAAGACGAGCACTGGCTGACCGTGGGTGACGGACAGTACGGTCTTGATTCGGTGCGGCTCAGGAAGCGGGGGGTTGGCTCCGTCCTGCCGACCGACATTGCCGATGCGACTCTGAGGGAGGCCAAGGCCCGCGGGATCATCGATGAATACCGGGTCGAGAATGCCGAGCGCCTTAGCTTCGGCGACCGGTCCTTCGACTACGTCTTTTGCAAAGAGGCTTTCCACCACTTTCCGCGCCCATTCCTCGCGCTTTACGAAATGCTGCGGGTCGCCCGAAAGGGGGTGATCCTGATCGAGCCGCAGGACCAGGTCGGCTCGCTGCTCAAACAGGCGATCTACGGGGTGCGCCGGCTTATGGGCCGGCAGCGGCACTTCGACCAGAGTCGCTACGAGGATTCCGGGAACTACATCTATTCGGTTTCCGAGCGCGAGATCGAGAAAGCCTCGCTCGGCGTGAACCTGCCCTGCGTCGCCTTCAAAGGCTTGAGCGACTTCTACGTGAATGGGGGCGAGTTCGAGCCCGCGGCATTCTCCTCGCGCAAGTTTCTGCTGATGCGCTCCGTTGTCTTTCTGCACAGCCTGCTCGTCAGGGTCGGTCTCGCGCAGCACAACGTCCTCATGTGCTGCATCTTCAAGGAGGAGCCGGCGCCCGAGGTGCGGCGCCGGTTCGCAGACGGCGGTTGGCGCATTGTCGATCTTCCGCGGAACCCCTACGCACAAGGGCTGCCGACCCCCAGCTATTCGCGGTAACCCCGCAGTTCAAAACCAGAGCCGAAGGGCACACTCGAGAAGCAGCTCCAAGCGAGTCGCTCGTGAAGAATGCCGATCCGGCTGACTGGCGTGGATAAGTCAGAGGGATGAAGTAGTGGAATTTGCCGGAAAGCGCCCAAGGGCGGCCAGTTCGTGCTGCACGCCCAGGCGCTGCACGGCAACCCTTACGACGGGCACACGCTCGGGCCGATGATCACCGGGCTGGAGGCGCT
>Ga0335073_10012770_pt1 | contig 11785 bp, 14 predicted proteins | sample Lox_Sample_22_FD_207093 | JGI IMG/M metagenome (GOLD analysis project Ga0335073, IMG submission 207093) | Soil microbial communities from Loxahatchee National Wildlife Refuge, Florida, United States - Lox_Sample_2.2 | ecosystem: Environmental > Terrestrial > Soil > Wetlands | place: USA... | reverse complement strand
GCTGGACCTCGCTGGTCCGCGACTGCACCACCTTGGTGCGTTATGCCGAGGCCCGGATTATGCCGAGGCCGGATCGGGTGGCCTGGGGACTGCCGGTGGCCGGGGTGAAAACCTCGGCATAATCCGGGAGCTGGGTGGAGCCTCTTTTCTCCGACGATGAGAGGAGAGGCTCGTGAGCAGTTCAGGACGTGGCCATGTCTGGGGCCCGCTGGCCCTGTATGCCGCGGGGTTCCGGGAGTATCTGCTGGGCGAGGGTTATAGCTGGGGCTCGGCGGCGCATCAGATCCACTTGATGGCGCATCTGAGCCGCTGGCTTGAGGCGCGGGGACTGGAGCCTGCAGCGCTGGATGAGCACCTGACCGGGCAGTTCCTTGCCGCGCGGCGCGCTGATGGTTATGCGGCACTGCGGTCGCGCAGGGCAGTGGTTCCGCTGCTGGGTTACCTGCGCGGTCTGGGTGCGGTGCTACCGCCGCGGATGCCTGCGCCGCCGACGCCGGCTGACCTGCTGGCCGCGCGGTTCGGGGAGTACCTGGCCCGGGAGCGGGGCCTGGCAGGGGAAAGTATCCGGAGTTATACCGGGGTGGCTCGCCGTTTCCTTGCCGAGGCGGCCCTGGGTGATGAGGCTGGCGCGGAGGGCCTGACCGCCGCGGAGGTGACGGTATTCGTCCGCCGCGAGTGCGCCCGTCGTGGCGTGGCGGCGGCGAAGACAACGGTGACGGGCCTGCGGGCGCTGCTGCGGTTCCTTTACCTGGACGGGCAGGTCAGCGCGCCGCTGACCGGCGCGGTGCCGTCGGCAGCGTGCTGGCAGCTCGCGGCGTTGCCCCGGGCCGTCAGCCCGGCGGATGTGGACCGGCTGATGGGCAGCTGCGATCGGGACAGCGCGGCCGGCCGCCGGGACTTCGCGATCCTGGTGCTGCTGGCGCGGCTGGGCTTGCGGGCCGGGGAGGTCGCCGCCTTGGACCTGGGCGACATCCGCTGGCGGCAGGGCGAGATCGTCGTGCGCGGCAAGGGCAGCCGCCGCGACATTCTGCCGCTGCCCGTCGACGCGGGTGCGGCGGTGGCCGGCTGGCTGACCGGTGGCCGCCCGCGGGAGGCCGCCTGCCCGGCGGTGTTCGTGCGGCTGCCGGCGCCGCATGGCCGGCTCGCTTCGGGCAGCGTGTCGTATGTCGTCCGCCGCGCCTGCGCACGAGCAGGCGTCACCGCAGCCGGGGCACACCGGCTGAGGCACTCCGCCGCGATCGGCATGCTGGCGGCCGGCGGGAATCTGGCCGAGATCGGGCAGGTCCTGCGGCACGCCCAGCCCGGCACGACCGCGATCTACGCCAAGGCCGACGTGCTCGCGTTGTCGCCGCTGGCACTGCCGTGGCCGGGAGGACCGCGATGAGCGACCTCAGCAGTCACCTCGAGGACTACCTGGCAATGCGGCGGGCGCTGGGCTTCAAGCTAGGCAAGGAGGGTCGGCTCCTGCGGGATTACGCCACCTTCGCCGAAGCCGCCGGCGCCAGCACGGTCACCACCGGCCTCGCGGTCGCGTGGGCGATCCTGCCCCGGAACGCCAGCCCGGTGTGGGCAGCGCAGCGGCTGAGCATGGTCCGCGGCTTCGCCCGCTACCTGCAGGCTTTCGACCCCGCAGCGCAGATCCCGCCCGCCGGGCTGCTGCCGGCCCGGACCCGCCGTGTCACGCCTTACATCTACTCCGACGCTGAGGTCGCCGCGCTGATGACCGCCGCACGGATGCTGCGCAACCCGTTGAAGGCGGCGACGTTCGAGACCCTCATCGGCCTGCTCGCTGCGACCGGGATGCGCGGCAGCGAGGCGATGCAGCTGGACGACAGCGACATCGACGCCGCCGCCGGGATGCTGGCCGTCCGCGCCACCAAGTTCCGCAAATCACGGCAACTGCCACTGCATCCGGCCACGCTTGGAGCGCTCGCCGGTTACCAGGCCGTGCGTGATCAGCTGTGCCCGGCGCCAGGCACGGGCAGCCTGCTGGTGTCCACGACCGGAGCCCGGCTGTGCCAGGCCACCGTGCAGCCGACTTTCCGCCAGCTGCTGCGCCAGGCCGGGATGGCCAGGGCCCGTCGCGGCCACGGCCGACGATCCACGGCCTGCGTCACAGCTTCGCCGTCAAGACCCTGATCGGCTGGTACCGCGACGGCCAGGACGTGCAGGCCCGCATGCCGGCCCTGTCGACCTACCTCGGTCACGTTGCCCCGGCCGCCACGTACTGGTACCTGACCGGCACGCCCGAACTGCTCGCCCTGGCCGCAGCACGCCTGGAGGCCGCGACCGGAGGTGTGCCGTGACCGCCCTCGCCCCGGTCCTGCAGGCGTTCTTCACTGACCGGCTGATCGCCCAGCGCCAGGTCAGCGGCCACACCGTTGCCTCATACCGGGACACCTTCCGGCTGCTGCTGGCCTTCGCCCAGCAGCGCACCGGCACCACACCCTGCGACCTGCGCCTGGAGGACCTGGACGCCGGGCTCGTCGGAGCCTTCCTGGAGCACCTGCGAGGCGACCGGCACAACGGCGCGCGCACCCGCAACGCGCGGCTGGCCGCGATCCGCTCGCTGTTCCGTTACGCCGCGCTGCGCCACCCCGAGAACGCGGCCCTGATCCAGCGCGTCCTGGCCATCCCGCCCGCCCGTTTCGACAAGACCGTCGTGTCTTTCCTGACTTGCCGCGAGGCCGAGGCGCTGCTAGCCGCGCCGGACCTCGCCCGCTGGGTCGGCCGCCGCGACCACGCCCTGCTGGCAGTAGCCATCCAGACCGGGCTGCGGGTCTCCGAGCTCACCGCGCTCACCCGCGCCGACGTGCACCTGGGCACCGGCCCGCACGTCCGGTGCACTGGCAAAGGACGCAAGGAACGCTGCACCCCGCTCACCACCCAGGTGGCCCGGGCGCTGCGGGCCTGGCTGGACGAGCGTGGCGGCGGGCAGGGCGACCCGCTCTTCCCCACTGTTAGACGCCAGAACCGCGCAGGCGGCATGTCCCACACTCGCCAGCAAGACCGTTTCGCCTCATGTGCTGCGGCATTATGTGGACGGCCGGGTTATGTGGCCGGGAGCAGCATCTGCGCTGGTAGCAGAGCCACGCGGGCTCGTTCCGGCCACATAACGCGGCGAAGGATCGCCTTGTCTGTTCATCACGATCAGAAAGGCCGATTCGCATGGAGACAGCAAGCGTCCGCGAGGCGTCTGCTCGGGTGATCGCCGCGTTGAGCGCGGCGGGCAGATCGCGTACTACGATCAAGCGCCACGAGGCGGAGCTGAACGCGTTCGCCAGGTTCCTGCAGGCCCACGGCCGCGGCCAGGACCTCCCGACCGAGGCGGACTGCCTCGATTTCGTGGCCGAGCGGTCGGGGTGCAGGCTGGCGGGCCTGCGTGAGCCTGCGAGTTCCCGGGAGGCCCAGCTCGCACGCCGGCCCCTGGTGTTGCTGATGGAGTGCCTGGACGGGGGCATGCCCCGGGTGGGCCAGGCGACCGCGCCGCTGGCCGACCGGTGCCCGCCACGTTTCCGTCCGGCGAGGGACGAGTATCTGGCTGGGTGCCGGCGGCGGCGCAACGCCGAAGCGAGCGTCGTGACCAAGCAACGCGCCGCGGATGCGTTCCTGGCCTACCTGGAGGAGGCCGGCCGGGAATCCCTCGGCCAGGTGCAGGCCCGGGACCTGGCCGGGTTCTGGGCCCGGCGCCAGCACCGGGGCTACGCGGCGAAAACCAACGGCTCGCTGCGTTCGTGTCTGGCCGATTTCCTGCGCCCGTCTTGAACAACGTCGCGTCCCGGAACCCTGCCAGCCAGCCCTTCCGCCGAGCTGAACTGACTTGCTGGCGCATGACGGCCTACCTGGGGCTTCTGGCTGTGCGTGCGGTTCAGCTGACCCGCTCGTGGCGACGCTATCGGGCACCAGCCTCTGCGGTCATACGGCTGGGTGGCGTCTTGCCGGTACCTACACACCCCTCCGGCCAGGAGTCTGGCGACACTGCGTCCCGCAGCGGAGTAGGAGCAGACTGAAGGGGCTGCCCCGCTCAGCTGGGGCCCGGCAGCCAAGACCGGGCCAGGCAGAAACCGGGCTGCGGTACCAGGGAGGCAGCAGAATGAACAGCTCACCGATAACACTAGGCGGCACCGTCCGGTCACGCGGGCCCACTTCGTGGCTGCGCGGCGGGTTGCTCGCAGCTTGCCGCGGGCTTGCCCTGATCGGCCTGGTGGCGGTGGAAGCGGCAGCCTGGGCACTAGTGGCCTGCGCGATGGCGCTCGTGCCGGTGGGCGTCGGGTTGTACCTTCTGCCCGTTAGCCTACGAGCCGTTCGCGGGCTGGCCAGCCTGTTCAGGCGGCTGGCCGCGGACTGGGCGGGCGTGCAGATCCCCGTTCCCTACCGGCCCGCGCCGGGCCGGGATGGCGGGCCGGTGGGCTGGCGAAGGGGCAGTTCGTGGCTGCTGACCGATCCGGCAACGTGGCGGGATCTGCTGTGGCTGACCCTGGACCCGATGGGCATATGGTGCATCCTGTTGATCCCCGGCGCGCTGATCGCCTGGGGGACGATTGGCATCGTCATGCCGCTCGTCTGGAAGCCCATCATCGAGCATCGTGGCGACAACTGGTATGCGATGATTCACGTCGCCTCGTGGGCTACCGCCTGGCTGTCGGTCCCGCTAGGCGTGGCCTTCGTCGTACTCGGGGCCTGGACCGGCCGGCTCGTGCTCCAGGGGTACTTCCGGTGGCTGCGAGTGCTGTTGGCACCCACACGGCGGGCGAAGCTGGCGCTGCGGGTCCGCCATCTTGCCGAGACCCGCACGGACGTGGCGGACGCGCAGGGCAGCGGAAGCGCGCCGCATTTAGCGTGACCTGCACGACGGAGCCCAGGCCCGGCTCGTGGCCATGGGCATGACACTGGACACGGCCGAGTGAACATTCGAGCAGAATCCAGCCGCTGCCAAGGAACTGCTGGTCGAGGCCAGGCAGTCAGCGGTCCGGGCGTTTGGTGAGCTGCGTGGCCTGGTGCGCGGCATCCGTCCCCCGGTTCTGGCCGATCGCGGGTTCCCCGACGCAGTGCGAGCCCTAGCGCTGGACAGTTCGCTAAGGGTCGAGGTCGCTGGCTGCCTGCCAAGCCGGCTCGACGCGCCGGCGGAGTCAGCGGCGTACTTCGCGGTCTGCGAACTGATGGCCAACGTGGCCAGGCACGCCGACGCCCGGCGGGTGTGGATCGACATGAGGTATGAGGGCGAGATACTGCACTTGGGCGTTGCCGATGACGGCCACGGCGGCGCGGATGCTGCCGGCGGCACCGGGCTTGCCGGTGTCGAGCGGCGGCTTGCGGCGTTCGACAGCACGCTCGCCCAGCAGTCCGCTGGGCGGCCCGACGATCGTGACCATGGAGCTGCCGTGCGTGCTGTCATCGCCAAAGACCTCTGATCGCCTACCTCGGTCGCTAAGCCCGGCGCAAACATGTAGCCAGCCCGCCGTCCGTCGGCTTATCGCCATGGCGGCTTCCCGTCACTAAACCAGCCGGGCACTCGTGACGGTCCACGGCTGTTCACGGCAGCATCTTCAGCTGCCGCCGAAGCGCGGGCGCTGGGGTAGTTCGGGCGCTGATCGCCTGTTGCCGGTCGGGGAGGGGATGCGGGCCGGATCTGACTTCTTGCCGGAGCCTGGCCTTGGACCAGCCGTTGCGGTGCGCCAGGTCCAGCCGCCGATCCTGGTCGCCCTCTTCCAGCGCGGCGACCTCGGCGTGGTGCTGGAAGCTCAGCTCGGGCCGGCGGCGGCGGCAGCTCCGGATCCGTCAGCAGCGGTGGCCACGCCACGCTCTGCACTGGGTTTCCGCGAGGGCCGGAAGCGAACTCGTTCTGGCTGGGGCTGTCCCGCCGGCGGGACAGCCTGGCCGATCCCGACGTGGAGTTCGCTGCCGACGCCCGTGCAGCATTCGAGCGAGCCTCTCCGCCGCTTCCAGCATCGCCTGGTATCCGCCAGTCGACTGTGGGTTGATTCTGCCGACTCTAACCGTCAGGGTTAAGCTAACCGTTAGATGGAGAAAAGGTACAGTAGCAAGTGATGCTGGCGATGCTGGTCAAGGAGCCCTCCCAGGGGTCCCAGCTGCGTGCCCGGCTGGACCGGGCGCTAGGCCCGCTCGGTGAGGCGATGAACGACGGGCAGGTCTACGTCACGCTCCGTCGGCTGGAGAAGGCGGGCCTCGGTGTCCTGCCGGGCGGCGAAACCGTTATCAACTAGCGTACTGTCCGCCCGGCTCACGCTCGCGCCGCCTGCCTTCTGCACGAGCAGGCTGGGATAGCGGGCCTGAACGGCGGCGACCGCCTGCTCGTCGGGCACGACCGTCAGGTCTTCATTGTCCGGGTTTCCGGGGACCAAGGCACTGTGGCCGTTGGCGAGCCCAGCGCCTGGCCGCCAGGGTTAAGCGTCGACCGGGTGTCCGCCGCGGCATGGGCAGACGGGCCAGGGCGGCGGCGACCTGCTGCGCCGCTTGTCGGATTCGCGGGTCAGTCTGCGGACTGATTCCGGGCGGGCAGAGCGGACAGCGCCGCGGCGGCGCCCACCCGGAACTGGGGCACCCCGGCGAAGGCCCGGTCCGAGGGAAGCGCGCGGACCTCTTCGATCATCACCCTTACCGTCAGCTCGCCGATCCTGCCGAGTTGAGGGGCGCTGCGGATCGGATGGCTGGCTGGCGCATTCCGAGCCCTCAGTCAGGAATCGGTCCGCTGCGACCCAACCAGGATTCAGCACTCATCAGGGCCTTCGGCGCAGCCCAGCGGATCCAGTAAGTTGATCTGCCGTGGTGACTACTCTGCTGGGCTTTGCGGCCGGGGCCACTTTGGTGATACTGGCACCAGGCCCCGACAGCCTGCTGGTCACGCGCAACACGCTGCACGGGGGCCGCAAGGCCGGGATGATCACAGCCGCAGGCACGCTGACCGGCCTTCTGATCTGGGCCATCACGGCTGGCCTCGGACTCGCGGCTTTGCTAGCTGCAAGCCGCGTGGGCTATGACGTCCTGCGCATTGCCGGCGCCGGGTACCTGATCTGGCTCGGAGCGACCAGCCTGCTGCCACGACTGCCGGGTGGTGCGCACTGCGATGGCCGCGCCGGTCACGACAGCCACGACAGCGCACCCGTCCTCGGAACGGGCCGTGCCTACCTGAACGGGCTGATAACCAACCTCTGCAACCCCAAGGTTGGGGCGTTCTTCGTTGCCTTCCTTCCCGGCTTCGTGCCTGCCGGCGTCCCGGCGCGAGAGTTTTCGTTCCTGCTCGGCCTGTGGTTTGTGGCCCAGACCGGCGTCTGGCTCACCACCATCGCCTGGCTGGCGAGCCGCGGCTCCGGCTGGTTCAGCCGATTGAGGAGCCAGCGTCGGCTGGAACAACTCACCGGCATCGTGTTGATCGGGTTGGGTATCCGGCTGGCGGCTGAAGCACGCTGATGCACCAAGCACGGCTTGCCGCCGTACCCAGGACCGGGTTGCAGAGGAACTGTCCGCCGGTTAACGTCACGTGCCACTAACTACCGCACCTAGAAGCCAGCCGGCTATGTCAGAACCGCTGCAGCAATAGCCTCCGCCCAGGAACCGCGCGGCTCCCGAGGGCCCGGGTGGCGCCGCAATCCGCGCAACACGACAGGCCTCCTGGCCGGGTTCAATCAGGCTGTCCCGCTGGTGGGACAGCTCCAGCCAGAACGAGTTCGCTTCCGGCTCTCGCGGAAACCCGGTGCAGAGCGTGGCGTGGCCACGGCCGGGTGTCGGGAAGGGGGTGCGGGCCGGATCTGAGTTCTCGCCGGAGCCTGGCCTCACTAGCCGGAATCTGTGGCGAGGGCGGCGTGTCCGATGAGTGTGCGCTGATCATCGCTGGGTCTGTGCTGCCGATCGCGGCGGTGGCGGCGGTGTCGAGCACGGCGATGATCCATTCCGTGAGGTCGGTGCTGGCGTGTGTGGCGGCTTTGTGCCATCGAAGTTGCCGGTCTTGGTCGATGGCGATCTTCAGCTGGACCGCCTGCGTGAGGTCTTCGTCCCTGGTCAGGTGGGCCTCTGCACCGACGGGAGTGAAGCCAGCCGCCAGGAACGCCCGCACGCTCGCCGCATTGGCGGGGGCGATCTGCGCCCATAGCGGCGCTCGGCCGGATGCCTCGGCCAATGGCCAGCACGCCGCCGGCCGCGAGGAAGGCCCGTCATGGTCCTAGCCGGCAGAGTGCATACCAGCGGATGGTTGCGGTAATCCCCGACATCGAGATTCCCGCTGAACTGATCGAACGCGTGCAAGCAGACCGGTTCGTGGGCGTTGAGGCAGCAGCTGGTCATCACCCACCTAGCATGAACCATTCCAGCGCCAGTCTGGCCACGTCGTCCGGCCGCTCGAGGTGCATGAAGTGTCCCGCGCCGGGCAGGATCTCCACTCTCGAGCCAGCGGCCAGGCCGCTCTGGGCGTCGGCGAACAGGGTCGGCGGGATGCAGCCGTCGTCGGCACCCGCCATCACCAGCATGGGCCGCTGCGCAACCGCCTCAGTGGTCGCGGCCAGGAAAGCCAGCTCCGGGTCGTGCAGCGCGGTGTCGAAGTTGCCGCGGTATATGCGCAGGGCGTTGGCCGCCAGCCGGGCGTCACCATACAGCTCGTGCACCCGGGTGCGGTGCGCGCCGAGGTCGGTCAGGCCCGGCGACCACGTCGCCCACAGGTAGTCGACCAGGCTGCGATCCTTCGCGAGTACCGCCTCGGCGACTCCCGGCACCTGAAACAGCCACATATAGAAGAATCGCTGAAGCTGTGCGGGATCAGTGAATGCCGCACCGAGCGTCGCCGGTGGCGGCACCGCCATCGTCACTGCCCGGCGCACGAGCCGCGGCCACGCGGCGAGCACCCTGGCCACCATACCGGCGCCAATGTCGTGACCGATCATATCCACGCCGTCCGTGGACAACGCCGCGGCGACCGCGGCGGCATCGGCGGCTAGCGTCAGACCATCGGCATAGGACATCGCGTCGGCGGTCGCCGGATGGTGCCCGCGCAGAAAGGGCGCCACCACTCGGCGGCCGCCCGCGGCCAGACGCTCGGCCAGCGGACCGAAAGTGGCCGGGTGGTCGGGAAATCCGTGCCAGCACACGACCACCGGCCCGTCGCCGGCGGCCAGCGCCGGGAACGCCAGCCGATCGGTCTCGATCGTGATCTCCGCGAAGTCCACGGCCGCGATGCTAGCAACTTCCGCCCGAGAAAGCGGCCCGCGCCAGCGGCCACCTTCTGTCGCCATATTCTGCGACGTGGCAAGAACCGCCATGTGGCCCGCGGCGCCGCGGGCGTCGCTCCGGTGGCCTCGTTGAGCACGTGACGGTCCCACCGTCGTCGGCCAGCGAGCGGACCAGGCCGCGCATGTCGGGCGATCAGCGGCCGGACAGGCCGGGATGCACCCCAGGGCGGCTTGGGTCCTGGTGCCGCAGCCTGCCGAGCAGGACCAGGAGCTGGGCGCGCTCGGCCGGGTCGAGTGCGGCGCACAGCGCTTTCTCCACGCCGATGGCGATCCGGAAGGCCTTGTCGAGCACGCTGCTACCGCTCGGGGTGAGGGCGAGCGCGTGAGCGCGGCGGTCGGCGGGGTGCGGGCGCCGCTGCACCAGCCCGAGGTTCTCGAGATCGTGCACGAGGGCGATCATGCGGTTGGGGTGGAGGTTGAGCAGCTGGCCGATGGCCCGCTGGGTCTGGCCCTCGCTGACCGCAAGAGCCCGGAGCAGGCCGAAGTGGTGCGGTTCGATGCCCGGCAGCGCGAGCCTTCGGCGAGCTCGCGGCCGACCTCGAAGCCGAGCCCAGAGACGAGGAACGCGACGCTCCGCGGGGCCGCCGTGGTTTCCCTGGCTGCGCTGACACGATCCTCTGGCATCGACTGTAGTCTATCCCAGGCGAGTAAGATACCAGATTGACATTATCCCGAAGCGCGATTAACAGGCTCCCTGAGCCCGTGGAGGCTTCAAATGCCAATCCTGTCTGTCCTGCGGGCGTCCGGCCCCTCGGCTGGTCACGTCCGCCGGAGCCGGCGTCGCCAGCCGCTGCTGGTGGCGCACATCGGCTTCTCGGCCGGGTGGATCGGCCTCAACACGGCGCTGCTGACGCTCGGCGTGGTGGCACTGGCCACGAGTCAGCCGGCCACCTTGCGGGCGATCTACGTGGCGCTCGGCTGGCTCGGGATCAGTCTCATCGCGCCGTTCAGCATCGGCTCGCTCGGCACCGGGATACTCATCGCGCTCCGCGGCCGCTGGGGGCTGCTGCGTTATTGGTGGGTGACGGTGAAGTTCATCATCGCCATCGGGGTGACGATCGGCGCGAATCTGCTGCTTGACCTGCGGCTGCAGTCCGCCGCAAACCGCGTGACCGCGGGCGGTACGCTGACCGCGTCCAGCGTGGGGGTGGCGCGCTACGTCGCCGTGGTCCTGCCGGTCATCCAGACTGTCCTGCTGCTCACCGCGCTGGTGCTGTCGATCTACCGGCCCTGGGGCCTGACGAGCATCGGCGAGCGCCGTCGCGCCGCTGCCACCGCCGACACTGGCGCCACCGCGGCCCCGCAGTCGGCGGGGGAGAGCGCATGAGTGACCTCCGGGGGCGGCGGTGATCGAGGGCGCGCCCGCGCCGGGCGGGGCTGCGGCCGCTCCGGGGCGCCGCCCCGCCCGCCGGGACGGGCCGCCGCTGGCGCTGCTCGCCGCGATCTCCGCGGCGCTCCTCCTGGCCGCTTATCTAGTTACGGGCTTGCTCGCCGGCGGCTTCTCGCTGTCGCCGGCCGCCACCGCGGCGTCGGTGCTCGGGGAGCTGCGGCACAGCGATGCCATCCGGACGGGAGCGGTACTCGGGTTCGGCTCCGCGGTGCCGCTCGGGATCTACGCCGCGACGGTGTCTGCCCGGCTCCGCAACCTCGGCATCCGTGCACCAGGGGCGACCATCGCCCTGTTCGGCGGCGTGTTCGCGGCAGGGCTGCTCAGCGTGGGCTCGCTGGCGTCGTGGGCGCTGTCAGAGCCGCTAGCCAGCCCGCAGCCGGCGCTCCTGCAGGTCGTGCAGAACATCGGCCTGGCCGCCGCGGGACCAGGGCGGCTGGCGGGGCTCGGGCTGCTGCTCGCGGGAGTCGCCGTCCCGGCCGCGTTTACCGGGCTGCTGCCGCGGCCCCTCGTCGCGGCCGGACTCGGGCTCGCCCTGCTCGACGAGCTGTCGACGCTCACGCTCTTCTCTGACCTTCCGGCCCGCCTCGGGGTAGCGCTTGCGGTACTGGGCCTTGCCAGCCTGGCGTGGCTGACCGCGGCCGGGGCGCTGCTCCCGCTCACCCGCCAGTCACCGGGCGCCCGGCGGCCGGGCCGCACGCCTAAGGAGTGATTCGCATGACAGCCATCGTGCGCTGGCCGCTTGCGCACAAGCGCCTGGTCGTCGTCTTCTAGTTGCTGCTCACGCTCGCCGGCATGGCCTCCGCGAATGGCGCGTCGAAGGCGCTCAGCCAGGAGTGCTCGATTCCGGGCAGCGAGAGCTGCCAGACCAACGCCGCGATCAGCGCGACCTTCGGGAATTTCGTGAGCTATGACCTCAGCGCCGCCGAGTGCATTGGCATCGGTGATGTCCAGCGTCTCGGCGACCTGGAGGTGATCCGGGCGGCTGCCTGCGACGCGGAGATCGACGAAGTGCTCAGCAGCCTGCCCAGGGGGTACGAGACCATGCTTAGCCGCGTTTTCGCCGGACCGGGGGGTGACAGTGACTGCGTGCTCCTGTCGGGCGGCGAGAACCAGAGGGTGGCCCTCGCGCGCGTCATGATGTCACGGGACGCGGACCTAC
>Ga0335073_10012769_pt1 | contig 11785 bp, 12 predicted proteins | sample Lox_Sample_22_FD_207093 | JGI IMG/M metagenome (GOLD analysis project Ga0335073, IMG submission 207093) | Soil microbial communities from Loxahatchee National Wildlife Refuge, Florida, United States - Lox_Sample_2.2 | ecosystem: Environmental > Terrestrial > Soil > Wetlands | place: USA... | reverse complement strand
GGCGTGCAGGTTCGAATCTTCACGATCGCCGAAGAGCTGCCATTCGCGGGCCATCCGACGCTCGGCACTGCCTACGTGATCGCCAGGGCGCAGAGCGCAAATCGAGTCGTGCTCGATCTGAAAATCGGACCGGTGCCGGTGAACTTCGAGCATCGCAACGGACTGATGTTCGGCGAAATGACGCAGCGAGAACCGGAGTTCGGCCAGACTCATCGCGCCGAAGACGTCGCGCAGGCCTCAGGCGTAGCGCTCGACGTGATCGACGCGTCGCTGCCGATTCAGACCGTCAGCACCGGCGTCCCTTTTTCGATCGTTCCGCTAAAGAGCATCGCGGCCGTGCAAGCACTGCGCATCGACATTCGGCGCGCGTCTGCATACCTCGAAAAGATGGACGCGTTTTCGTTCTACTTCGTCACGCGCGAGGTGGAAGACCAAGCCGCGCGCCTGCACGCCCGCATGCAATTCATCGGCGGCGACGATCCCGCGACGGGCTCCGCGGCAGGATGCACCGCAGCCTGGATGGTCCGCAACGGAGTCGCGCAGCCCGAAGAGCAGGTCCTCATCGAGCAAGGCATCGAAGCCAATCGCCCAAGCCAAATCTTCGTCCGCGCCAGCAAGACCGGCGATCAAATCCACAACGTGAGAGTCGCCGGCCACGTAGCAGAAATAATCACCGGCGAAGCCACCCTGCCGTGAGCCCCGCGGCGCCCGAAGAAAAATAGTGGGGCGGGCGTCCCTGCCCGCCGCTAAGATGGCGCGTTGCGCGCCGTCCATTCTGAGAAAACTGGCGCGGGAAGGGCGCGCGAGCAAAATCGGCGTCGATTACGCGCCCAGATTCAGCGCTTCGCGGGATTCTGCGCCGGCTACGCCGCCGCTCGAGATCGCTACGCGCACAGGGCCCAACTTGCGATGACCCATCAATCCGCCAACGAACGCGACCACGTTCACCGCATTGATGATCCAGAAAATCACCATGCAGAATTTCGCCGTCCCCGGCAGTACCGGCCGTAGCAGCGCGGCTGAGCATGCGAGCCCGAGTGGCGAGCCGACGATGCCTGAAAGATGGAACACGATTCGTTTCCATCGCGGCTGCGCGAGATAGGTGCCGAAGCGAATTTTGAAGCGCGGCTCAGCCTTGCCTTCGAGATACGCGTAGTCCGAATTGATCCCGAGCCACGCGCCCGTTCCGACTTTGACCAGCGGCTGGAACGTTGTGGTCCAGACGGCGGCCCCCAGCAGCCCAAAGATGAAGGAGCCTGCCGCGACGCCGATCGCGAGCAGCACCGCGCCGCCTACCGTCGCGGCACCCTCGATCAGCAGCGCCCGCGCGAGCGGCATCGTCGCGCGACCAGTGCGCATGTGCAGCTTGCGGCTGACGCGGCTGGCATCTTCCGCGAGCGCGCCGCGCACGTCGTCGGGCTGATTGCGCGCCGCGCGCACGAACCTGTCCCACGGCCCGGGATGATAGTTGCCGGCGTCGATCGATGTTTCGATTTGCCCAAGCTGCGCGCGCAGATCAGCCTCGGTTGGCTCAGGGCGAATTGCGGTCACTTCGATATCTGGCATCGCAAGGGCCTTACCACCGCATGAAGGCCGCGACCAGGAACGCGACGATCAGCAGCAGACCGAATTCCATGTGCAGTTGAACCGATCGGAAAAGTGCGAGGTTGAGCTTCTTCGGCTCAGTCTCTCGCATCACGATTCGCAGCTGATCGAGCGCGCGCGGCAGCGAAATGAAAACCGCAAGTGACGTCCATGGCAGCTTGTGCGCGAAGGTCGCGATCAGCACGGTCGCGTAGGCGGCGATATCGAGCGCGGCGAGCTCGCGATTCGCTCCGGCGCGGCCCAGAATCGTTGCGAGCGTACGCTTGCCGTGGCGCGTGTCGGTATCGATATCGCGGATATTGTTGGCGTGCAGGATTCCCGCGACCACGAAGCCGAGCGGAATCGAGGCCCACAGCGCCGTCCACGAAAAACTCCCGGCCATCACGAAGTAGGTGCCGAGCACGATCACCGGCCCCATAAAGATGAAGACCGTGAGCTCGCCGAGCGCGATGTACGCGAGCGCGACCGGCCGCGCGGTGTAGAAATATCCCGCGAGTACGCTCGGGATGCCGAGCCACAGAATCGGCCATCCCGCGAGATAAACCAGCCAGAGGCCGATTGCCGCGCCGATCGCGAACGCGGCCACGCCGCCAAACCACACCTGGTCGGCGGAGAGCAGGCCGCGCTGGATTACCATGCTGGGGCCGAGCGACTGCTCGAGGTCGGCCCCGCTTCGATAATCGTAGTAATCGTTGATGAGATTGGTCCCGGCCTGGATCGCCATCGCGCCCACCAGCGCGAGCAGCAGCCGCAGCGGCGCAAAGAAACCGGCGCGCGCCGCGATCGCCATGCCGAGCAGCACGGGGATCGCCGCCGCCGTCAGCGACATCGCGCGGATGGCCTGGAACCAGATTGCGAGCGCGCCGGGACGCGCCCCTCCACCGGGAATTGCAGATGCCTCAGTCATAAAATCTAGACTATGACCTTTGCTTCGCGCAGACGCGAGATTTCCTCGGATGACATCCCGAGGAGTTCAGTTAACACTTCGTCGCTATGCTCGCCCATCATCGGCGAGCCCCGGAAGTCGGGCTCCATCGCGCTGAAGCGCACCGGCAGGCCTGGGATCTTGCGCGCGCCGACTTCGCCGTGACCGAGAGTAACCAGAGTCCCGCTCGCGATGAAGGCGGGATCCTTGACCAACTCCGCACAGGCATAGACAGGACCTGCCGCGAGATCTCGCTCGCGCAGCTTCGCAACGAGCTGATCGCGGTCGAAGTTGCGCGTGCGCGCGGCGATCTCGCGCTCGAGCGAATCGACGTTGTGAAGCCGTCCGCTGACCCGCGAGTACATCGGATCAGACGCGAGCGAAGGCACGCCGAGCGCCTCAGCCAGCGCGGCGAATTCCTGGTCCGATGCGATTGCGACCGCAATCCACTTGTCGTCGCCCGCGGTCGGGAACACGCCGTGCGGCGCCATCGACTCGTCGCGATTTCCAATCGGACCCGGGTCGCGCTTGTTCAGGAAAAAATCCATCATCGCCTCGGGCATCATCGTCGTGACCATCTCGGCCATCGAGAGATCGAGGTACTGCCCCTCGCCGGTTTGCTCGCGATGATAAAGCGCGGCGAGCAGAAAGAAGACCATGCCCGTGCCGACGGCGAAGTCGGGCCACGTGCCGCCGATCCCGCACGGCCCCGAATCAGGATAACCCGTGATGTGACACAGGCCCGCGAAGGCCTGAGTCGTCGGGCCGAAGCCGACGGTCTTTGCAAACGGCCCGTCCTGTCCGAGCGGAGTGCCGGACATCATGATGATGTCCGGTTTCACTTTGACGAGGTCGGCGTAGCTAAGGCCGTACTTCGCCATGTTGCCGACGGTGTAATTCTCGGTGACGATGTCACTCTGCGCCACGATGCGCCGCGCGATCTCTTGCGCCTCGGGCGTTGCGAGATTGAGCGTCAGGCTGCGCCGCGAGTAATTGATCGAATGGAACACGCCGCTGCGATTGGGGCCGACCACGCCGTCGGTGCCGGTGAGGAATCGCACCAGGTCGGGCGCGCGCATCGATTCGATGCGAATCACATCTGCGCCAAGCGCTCCGAGCCAAGCCGTCGCGTGCGGCACGGCGAAGATCCAGCCGAAGTCGGCGATGCGAATTCCTTCGAAGGGCAGCTTGCTCATCAGATCGCACCCTCCGACGCGAGCGCCGTCAACTCGGTGTCAGCAAGCCCCAGGCGCTCGCCGAGGATCTTGCGATTATGCTCGCCGAGGCGCGGCGCGCCGCGTACGATTCGCCACGGCGTGCGGCTGAACTTGCACGGCGCGCCGGGCATCGTGACCTCGCGCTCCGCCTTGTGATCGATCTCGACGAAAAAGCTGCGTGCCTTGTACTGCGCGTTGGCCGCGACTTCGGCCGGCGTCTGCACCGGGAAGCAGGGCACGTGCTCGGCCTGGGTGCGCTCGAAGGCTTCCTTGCGCGTGACATCGGTGAGCCAGTCGACCAGGCCCGCCTCGATCGCATCGACATTCAGCGCGCGGCTCGCCACGTTGCCGAGCAGCTCCATATTCATCCACTCGGGATTGCCCATCGCGCGCTTGGCGCCCTGCCAGAAACGCTCCGTGCCCGCGTTGAAGCTCACCCATCCGTCTTTGCACGGATAAACCCACTGCGCGCCAGTCTTCTTGCGCATCGTGAGCCGCTGGTAGCCCGCGGACTCCACCGCCTCATGCGAATGGATGCCGAGCATCGGACGCATCATGCTCACCATGGCGAGCCACTGGTTCACATCGACGTGCTGCCCCGCGCCGGTCTTGCGCCGCGCGAACAGCGCGCACATCGCAGCCGCCGCCGCGGTGTATCCGGTGAGATAATCCGTCTGATGCCCGCCGGCCTTGAGAGGAGGCTCCTTCTCGAGGTCGGTGACCTGGTGATACGGCGTCTCCCAGCCGACGCCGCTCATGTGGGTCGCGATCAAATCGCCGCCGCGCAGATTCTGATATGGCGATTCCGCGCCGAAGAACGTTGTTGACGCCACGATTAGCTTCGGAAAACGCGCAGTCAACGTACGCCAATCGATCCCGAGCCGCTCGCTCTGCGCGGGTCGATTCGGGTTGATGACAATATCGGCACCTTCGAGCAGTTTGAATAATATCTCGCGCGCGCTGCGATGCTCGAGGTTGAGCGTCACGCTCAGCTTGTTCGAATTGAGAAAAAGATGAAGGCCGCCCGTTTCGGGGTCGGGCATCTCATCGCGAAACGGACCGAGCGCACGCTCCTGCGCGCCGCCGCGCGGCGGCTCGATCTTGATTACTTCAGCGCCAAAGTCGGCGAACGACTTCGCCGACATCGCCGCCGCCATGAACGGCATCGTGTCGAGGCACGGCAGCTCGACGACCCTGATTCCATCAAGCGCGCGCGGCGGTTGGCGATATTCTTCAACCTGGGCCACGGCTCACGCTCCCGGCCTGATACGTTCGATCACGTCGAACAGTTCGTTCATCGAGTTCATCACGAAGTCAGCGCGATACTGTTTGTGATTCACGAGATGCACGTAGGACGCGGCGCCGGTCGCAACGGCGATCTTGGCGCCATAGCCAGCGTTGCCCGCCGCCATGATGTCGCGCGGCTCGTCGCCGACGTAGACGCAGACGCGCGGATGAATGCCGGCGCGAATCGCAGCCTGCTTCAGGCTCTCGCTCTTGTCGAGTGCGCGCAGCGAACCAGTGGTCTGGGTAATGACGAAATCGAGATGCGAGGCGAGTCCGACCATCGCGAGCTTTTCGACGAGCGTCTGCGATTCTCCGGGACGGCTCGTGATCACACCGGTGGCAAAATCGCGGCGCTTCAGCTCGGCCAGCGTTTCGGCGACATGCGGCAGCACCTCGAGGCGCTCGGTGCGATCGACCTCGGCCATGAAGTACGCGAACGCGAGCTTGAAGAGCTGGGGGCGAATCTCTTCGGGGATATCCGCCCAGAAATCGTCGCGCTTCATCTGCTCGTGATAGCGCTCGCGCGTGAGCGGCGGGCCGTGCCCGACCTCGTCGAGGGCGTTGCGCGCCGCGATATAGAGCGGACCATGGATATCAACGAGCGTGCCGTCGAGGTCGAAGAACACAGCTTTGAAATCGGATGAAGGCAATGGATTCTCAGCGCGCCAGCGGAAGCGATCTCGTCACCCTTTGAACATCGTTGTCTCGATAGTTGTCAAGCGCCCCGCACGGGAGGCGCCGCGAGAAGGAATTGCCCCTCGCCCGCATCTGAAATTGCGAGCGCCATTCCGCTCGATCTCGCGCAGAGCGCGGTCGTAATCGCGAGCGACGCTGCATCAGCCTCGTCGAGCGACGTTGGAACGGAAATAGCGATATCCAGGATCCGCGCCAGACGCCGCAGAATCGCGATTCTCACTGCGAGCGCGCTTCGATCTGACTTCGGCGGCAGCTCGACGCGCGGCGGCTTCCACAAGCTGAACGCGAGGTACGGATAGCCTTCGTAGGTGCGCACGCCGAGCGTATCGAGCGCGAGATGGGTCGCGAATCCAGCGAGCATGAAGCGCGTGAAGAGCCGTCCGCGCGGCAGCGGCGCGACGTTGCTCGCAAGTGGGGACTTGCCGAAGATACGACGCGCGATCGCGACGAGATGCGGCTTGCATTGCGGATCGGCGGTGAACGCCTCGAACTCAGCGAGCTTCGGCGTCGGGAACATCGACAACCTGTTTCCACGATCCGCGACGATTCGCCTCAACGCCAAATCGATCTTGCGTTGCGCGGAACCAGATGCGAGTGGAAGGCGCGGCGCGTCGACGATCGCGATCGTATCGCGAGCCGGGAGGTGCGCTCTCAGAGCGGCCGCCAGCGATTCGACTGGATCGCCAGCGCTTAACCGCAGATCCATTCGCGAATACTCGAGCCTCGCCGCGCGCGGCGCGAGGACCGCGAGATCGAGGAAATCCTCGCCGACGTCTATCCCGACGAGCGCATCGCGCCGTCCGATTGCGACGCGCCTGACATCTGCGGATAGAGCAACTGGTACTCGCGGCGCCCGCCGATTACCCGCTTGACGTAGTTGCGCGTCTGTTTGTAGCCGATGTTCTCGACCCATTCGTCGTTGTCGCCGGGAAACTGCGCCATCCATTTCTGCACCGCGTGCTCGCCGCCATTGTAGGCCGCCACGACGTGGAATTCGTTGCCCGAGAAGAGTTGCATGAGATTTTTCAGATAGGTCGTGCCGAGCGCAACGTTCACCATGGGATCGTAAAGGTTGATGTTCTCGGGATCGATGCCCGCCTCGGGCGCCTCGCGCCGCGCCGTGAACGACATCAACTGCATCAGGCCGCGCGCGTTGGAAACCGACGTTGCGAACGGATTGAAAAGGCTCTCCTGGCGTGCGAGTGCGACGACCAGCAGCGGATCGAGTCCGCGCTGCCGCGCGTCTTTCGCGAACAGATCCCAATACGCACGCGGATACCGCACGCGCTCGGCTTCGTCGTGGCCGATCTCGTTACGCGCCGCCATCTTGGTTGCCGTCGTGATCGCGTCGTACCAGGCGCCCGCGTTCTCGAGGCCGGCCAGCACGAACATCCTGAGGTTGCGCGAATTGCCGCCCTTCGCCGCGATCGCCTGCAGCTCCGCCGGCTCGAGATCCTTCAGCCCGAGCGCCCGCAGCGCCTGCCATCGCTGAAGATGAAACTCCGCGGGAGCGGCGATGGGAGGCACGCCGGCGTACGCGGGATCGAGCGCCGATGCCGCAGGCAAATCGACCGCGACACCGCCGAGGCGGCGGCTTGCGAGCTCGGGGTAATAGTTCGTGTCGGTGCTGCTCGCGAGCTGAGTAAAAATCTGGCGTGCGGCTTGCGCCTGGCCGTTCTTTTCCAGCGAGCGCGCGCGCCAGTACGCAAACATGTCGCGCTCCTGCGGATCGTCGCTATGCGCGTGCTTGAATGCATCGGCGGCGGCGCCATAGCGACGCGCCATATAAAAGGTCCAGCCGATACGGAAGCGGCCGTCTGACGCCTCGTCGCTGCGCGGATAGCGCGCGTCGAGCCGCCGATACGTCGCGCGCGCCGCGTCGAACTTTTTCTCTTCCTCGAAAATCCGCCCGATGCGGTAGAGCGCTTCGGGCGCAAGCTCGCTCGACGGAAAGTCAGCGGCCAAGCGATTGAACATCGCGAGCGCGTTCGCATAGTCGTCCTCATGCCAGTAGAGCAGGCCGAGATCCGTGAGCACACGCGTCGCGCTTGGCCCGTGCGGCGCGAGCGCCAGGTACGCGAGCAGTTCGCGCTTCTGCGCAGTCGGATTCGACTTGTACGATTGCGCAACGATCCAGGTCAGCTCAGCCCGCACCGGCATCGGGGGTTCGAACGCGAGCGCCGCGCGCGCCTGTGTGCGCGCATCATCGAGCTGCCCTTCCTCGATCAGCAGCGCGGCTTCACTGCGGTGATAGTCGAGAGTGTCGGTCGCTTCGACCCCGGGATGTTGCAGCAAAATCTCGTATGCGATCGTGCGCGCCTCGACGTCCTCGTCGGACTTGGGATAAAGGTCGCGCACCTTCATCGCCTCGTCATACGCAGGTTTGAACTTGCCGAGCGCGAGCAGCGCGCGCGCTTCCGCGACACGCCCCTGGCGCTCCAGCGCCTCGTCGGGAGCGTTCGCGACAAGGCGAGCTGCCGTCGCGGCCGCATCGTCGTTGAGCCCCAGCTTGAGCTGCGCCTGTGCCAGCTCCAGCATCGCGCGCGGCGTGAGCACGCTCTGCGGAAATTCCTGCACGAGCTTTGTATATGCAGCCGCGGCGCCCGCGGTCTCGCCCTGGTCGCGCTGGGCGCGAGCGAGATAAAAGAGCGCATAGTCGGCGAGCGTCGGATTGTTTTCGGAGGCAAGCCTTAGCTGCTCGACGGCGCGCGTGTAGTCGCGCGACTTGTAGGCGTTGTAGCCGTCGGCGAATGGATCGCCGGACGACGAGGCTCGCGGCGAGGCCAGAAGCGTGGCGGCAAGGGCAACGGCGGAGAGGATCGCGATCGTGGCGCGGCGCGCGCGCTTCATTTCCATCTGATCTGGGTTAGCCGATGAATCGCTTCTGTTCAATTCCACCCGGCTAATCGTTCGTTCATCGCCATGCTTGCCCGGCCCGGCGCGCTCTGAAAAATTCGTCACCGGCTTGATACTCTCGAAACCGCGATGACTACGAATGTGATCCTTGCCTCGGGCTCGCCGCGCCGGCGCAACCTGCTGCGTGCCGCGGACATCAGCTTCGAGGTCGTCGAGAGCGGCGTCGAGGAGCTATGCGGCCAGGGCGAAGAGCCCGGCGACTACGCGCTGCGTCTCGCGTCGGACAAGGCGCTCGCCGTTTCGTCGCGCTATCCGGATGCGCTCGTCATCGGCGCCGATACGATCGTGTACTGCGAAGGCGAGCTCCTCGAGAAACCGTCGTCTCCCGACGACGCACGCCGGATGCTGGAGAAGCTCTCGGCTAACGTACACGTTGTGATCACAGCGTTTGCGATCGCACGCGGCGGAGCCATCCTCGAGCGCGAGCCAGTGAGGAGCCGCGTCACCTTTCGCCCGCTGACGAGTGGGGAGATCGCGGATTACATCGCAAGCGGAGAGCCGTTCGACAAAGCCGGCGCATATGGAATCCAGGGGCACGCCGCGAGCTTCATCGCGCACGTCGATACCGAGCGTGACAACGTGATGGGACTGCCGACCGCGCGCGTCGTCGCGGCGCTAAGGCGTCACGGGTACACGGGCTGATGCGGCCAGCGCAGGAGATCGCACGGCGCTATGCCGAAGTGCGCGAGCGCGTCGCCTCCGCGGCGAAACGCTCGCATCGCGAGCCCTCGGGAGTGACGCTCGTGCTCGCGAGCAAGACGCAGCTGTCCGATGCGATCGCGGCGGCCTACGCGGCGGGCGCGCGCGACTTTGGCGAAAACTACGTGCAGGAGGCGCTGGGCAAGCAGGAAGCGCTGCGCGCGCTCAACATCCGCTGGCATCTCATCGGCCATCTGCAAACCAACAAGGCCAAGGTCGCGGCGTCGGCGTTCGAGCTGATTCACAGCGTCGATTCAATTCGCGTTGCCGAAGCGCTCACGCGTGCACGGCCAGCTCCTCCCGTGCGTGCATTGATCGAAGTGAACCTTGGAGGTGAAGCGAGCAAGTCGGGCGCAGCGCCGGAGAGTGTCGAAGCGCTGATCGACTCGGAGCGCGGCAAGATTGATATTGCAGGGCTGATGACGATTCCACCTCCGGGCGAGAATCCCGGAGCGTCGCGGCGTTACTTTGCCGAGCTGCGGGCGATGGGCGAGCGGCTTGCGGCGCGAACCGGGCTTGCGCTAAGCGAGCTTTCGATGGGAATGACGGACGACTTCGAAATCGCGATCGAGGAAGGCGCGACCATCGTGCGCGTCGGGCGGGCCGTGTTCGGCGAGAGACAGCGATGAAGAAAATCGGTTTCATCGGCGGCGGCAACATGGCCGAGGCTCTGGTGCACGGGCTTATCGCGAAGAAAGTCTTTAAGCCCGCCGATATTATCGTGGCGGATGTCGCGCCCGAGCGGCGGCGCAAGCTGGCGCGGCAGTACAAAATCGCCGCGACGGCCAGCAACCTCGATGTGCTGCGCGAGGCCGCGACGATCGTGCTCGCGGTAAAGCCCCAGCAAATCGACGCCGTGCTGCATGAGCTTGCGGCCGGCGATGCGAAGCCTAAGGCAAAAGCGAGCAAACTTTTCATCTCGATCGTGGCCGGCGTTCCGATCGCGCGGATGGCGGCGGCGCTCGGCGTGAGCTCGCGCATCGTGCGCGTGATGCCGAACGCGCCCGCGATGGTCGGGCTCGGGATGGCGGCGTTGGCGCGCTCCAAGGGCGCTTCCAGAGCCGACGAAGCGCTCGCGCTCAAGATTTTCAACGCGGTCGGCGACGCGCTCGTAGTCAAGGATGAAAAGCTGCTCGATGCCGTTACGGCGCTGTCGGGCAGCGGCCCGGCGTATGTTTACCTGTTCGCCAAATCGCTCGCCGATGCGGCGATCAACGAAGGGATCCCGGTCGAGCTGGCGCTGCGGATGACGCTGCAGACGATTCGCGGCGCGGAACAGGTGATGCGCACCTCGAAGCAAACGCTCACCGAGCTGATTCGCGTCGTCGCGTCTCCCGGGGGCACCACCGAGGCGGCGCTGCGTCGATTCGTTGAAACCGGCTTTTCTGATATTGTTGCGGGCGCACTTCACGCCGCCGCGGCACGCTCGCGCGAGCTCGGCCGCGGACAGCATTAACCGGTAGTCATCGTGTACGCCTGGACCAACCTCATCGTCTTTATCGTCAACGTCCTTCAGGGGCTGCTGCAGCTTTACTTCTGGGTCGTGATTATCGCGGCAGTGCTGACCTGGATCGAGCCCAATCCCTACAACCCGATCGTGCGCTTCCTCTACGGAGTGACCGAGCCCGTTTTCGACTGGGTGCGCGAGCATCTGCCGGTGATCTTCGGCGGTATCGATCTTTCGCCGATCGTCGTAATCCTGGCCATCGAGTTTCTCCAGCAGTACCTGATTCCGACGGTCGCTCGCGCACTGATGACCGGCTTCGCGTGACGCCGCCCTGGCTGCGGTCTTCGGTTGATACCGTAACGATCGAAGTCGTGGCGCGGCCGGGAGCTTCTCGCAGCGGATTTCATCGCGTGACGCCGCAAGGCGTCGTGATCGGAATCAACGCAGCGCCCGACAAGGGCAAGGCAAACACCGAGCTTATCGCGTTCCTCGCTAGAGAGCTCGGGCTGCCGCGCAGCTCGGTAACGATCCTCAGAGGCGAATCCTCGCGCCACAAGACGATTCGTGTCGAATCGGCGTCGCCGCTCGAGCTCGTCAATCAATTGAAGCAACTCCTGGATCCGCTTCAAACAGGCGAATGAACGGCGAAGGCTGCACCTTCGCGTTGACACCCTTCGGCTGAGTGATTAGTTCATTGATAGGCAGGAACAGTCTCTTGCATTAGCAGTCAGGTTCGTCAAATGCCAATCTACGAGTACAAGTGCAATAAATGTGGCGTGTTCGAAGTGATGCAGAAAATCAGCGATGCGCCGCTGAAGAAGTGCCCGACGTGCAAGGGCAAGGCCGAGCGTCAGATTTCCAACACTTCGTTCGTGCTCAAGGGCAGCGGATGGTACGTCACGGATTACGCGCGCAAGGATAACTCGGGCGGAGCCAAGTCAGAATCGTCGGAGAGTTCTTCGAGCTCGACCAAGGATTCGAAAGAAAGCTCCA
>Ga0335073_10012768_pt1 | contig 11786 bp, 11 predicted proteins | sample Lox_Sample_22_FD_207093 | JGI IMG/M metagenome (GOLD analysis project Ga0335073, IMG submission 207093) | Soil microbial communities from Loxahatchee National Wildlife Refuge, Florida, United States - Lox_Sample_2.2 | ecosystem: Environmental > Terrestrial > Soil > Wetlands | place: USA... | reverse complement strand
AAGAAATCTTAGAGAAGTACGCTTCAGTGACGCTGACTTTCCCGAGGGTCTCGGAGCGAAATTATGCCCCGAAAGAGGATGCTTGTCAAAGAAATTCGTAGTGCGATGTCACAGATTACTTCCGGCATTACTTTATTAATAGCTGGCGAATTCTTTGCTATTTTTTCCGGTCGTTACTCTCCGGTCTATTTCTATCCAGAAGACGCAAACATTTGTGAGTTCCGGCTATCTCTCGCGGAGAGCTGAGATGCGGCGCCTATGGTCATCGCGCTCTGTCGAAACGACAATGGGTAACATGCCTTGGCTATGGGTCTGCGCTCAACAGAATTCAATGCCTGTTAAGTTGGAAGTGTCGGAACATTTTCGGCGCCATTTGCGAACAACGGATCTTACAGCCTCAGGCGAGCTACAGGCACGATCACTCGAACTGCGTCTTCGCCGCAAGCCAGGTGATGAGATGGAGTTCGGCAGACTTGGCGAAACCAACCGCAGCACTATCGAAAAAACTTGAGCGTTTCCGCTCGAAGAACAGGTGGTCATCGTCTCTCAACCGGAACAGAATGCTGAATTGAAGTTTGTGGTGACAAATACCCTCCATCGTTCGGGATATAAAGCGCTCCGTGGCGTTCTATCGCGACGTTCTCGGCGCCAGGGTGTTGCACGAGGGCGAGCCGACGTTTCTGCCGCTCGGCAACATTTGGCTGACGATCAACGGCGGTGGAGGGCCGACTAACGACAAACCTGAAGTCGTTTCGTCGCCGCCGCGCGAGCCAAACACGAAGGCTCGGATTCAGGCGGCTTCAATGAAGACACTCCTCCGTCACATCAATGACGCGCAAACTCCTCAGTGCTACATGGCAGCCCGGCACCTCTCAGGATGAGGTGCGCTCATTCTGTGCTGCAAGGGCGTGGGCAACAAGCACACCGCCGGTGAACAGGAGATGTTTCAGGCGTAGAGGCAGTCCGCACGTAGTTCTCCGCGACGAAGACGAGAAAGCGTCTCTATTGCGACGGGGTCCCAGATTGCCGGCAAACAAGAAAGTCACAATCCGTTCCGATGACTTCTGGATGGCCGGTGATCCCCTCCGAATGGCAAAGTTCGCGCTGGCGGCGATGACTAATGCCTGTCCGGTGGCATTCACGATCTGGGTTGCAGTTCGCTGGACGCATTCGCGGCGCTTGTGACCAGAGGTTCAGCACATCCCGGAGGCACATCTACACATGCACAATCTATACGTGATCGTCGCCAAGCGCTGCGGGTAATGCAGGATTACCGACTGCAGCAGTCCGCAGGACAGCCCCGCGTGAAAGCCATGCGGCCGCAACACACGCGCATCAAGCGACCCCCTGGCGTTGAGAACACGGAGAATTTAAAGGGTACCCCGACAAGGGACCCCCAACTCATTCAAAAGATGGCGCGCCCTGAGAGTTTCGAACTCCCGACCGTCTGGTTCGTAGGGAAAAAACAGCCCCAACCGTATACAACAACAACCAACTAAGATCAAGTAAACACTGCACGAACGCGCAGGGTAATTCGTGCCTTTTGGCTGCCTTCGGCTCATCTCCACGGACAGAAAACGGACATTAGGTTCCCTGTCGTCAAGGATTGGTTACGAGTTGGCCTGTTCCCAACAACTATGTGCTGAGGGCTAACTTCTGGGTTGCCGGTCATCCAGGACCTAAGCGCCAGCGGATGTCAGCCAGGGTGCACTTCGACAGAATGCCGACTTCTCGCTCATGTGGATTGGTTCCGGCTTACAGACGAGCACCGAGTGACCTGCCGATTCTGGGGTTGTGAGCGATATGGGGAGTCTCGCCAACATCAAATTCCAGCGCCATCAATCGCCGGGTCTTCATTGACTTGCCCTTTTTCGGCGACGTAAGATTCGCGCCAGTGATCGGCCAGACCATCTCGCACTACCACATCGTCGAGAAATTGGGCGGAGGCGGTATGGGCATTGTCTACAAGGCTGAAGACATAACCCTGCACCGCTTTGTCGCCCTCAAGTTTCTACCCGATGCAGTAGTTAATGACCCGCCAGCGCTGGCTCGCTTTCAACGCGAAGCACAAGCAGCCTCAGCCATGAACCATCCCAATATCTGCACGATATATGAGGTCGCCGAGCAACAGGGGCAGCCATTCATCGTGATGGAATTCATGTCCGGGGCTACCCTGAAGCACCGTATCGCGGGCCGTCCGATGGAGACGGAGGATATCTTGTCGCTGGGCATCGAGCTGGCCGACGCGCTCGAGGCGGCTCACGCGAAGGCCATCGTTCATCGCGATATCAAACCGGCAAACATCTTTGTTACAGAACGCGGGCACGCGAAGATCCTCGACTTCGGCCTCGCAAAGATGAGCCGATTCGACCCTACAGCAGAGACCGCTGCGGCCTTAGCGGACGAAGGCCGGTTGACCTCGCCAAGGGCGCCGATCGGTACGATCGGGTACATGTCTCCGGAGCAGGTCCGCGGTAAGGAGCTGGACGCACGGACAGACCTCTTCTCCTTCGGTGCTGTTCTCTATGAGATGAGTACAGGCGTGGCGGCGTTTCGCGGCGAGACCACTTCCGTCATTATTGACGCCATCTTGAACCGCCAGCCGATCCCAGTGTTACGACTGAATCCCGATTTGCCCCCGGAGCTAGAAACAGTTGTCAGCAAGGCGCTGGAGAAAGATCGCAAGCTTCGTTATCAGAGCGCGGCGGAGATGCGTACGGATTTACAAAGATTGCAGCGCGGATTGGAAACTGATCGCTTAACACAGAGCAGGATAAACCTCAGCGGAACGTCCCAGCTCGCGAGCATTAGCAGAGGCAAATTGTCCGCGCTGGCGTTACTTCTACTGCTCCTGGCAGGAGTCGGAGGATACTTCTGGCGGAGCCGAGCCACGCCACACACCGGTGGAATGAATGAGGCGTCCATTGCGGTGCTGCCGTTCGCTGACATGAGTCCAGGCAAAGATCAGGAGTATTTTTCCGATGGACTGGCCGAAGAATTGACCAACGAGCTGGCCAAAGTGCCGGGGTTGAAGGTTACAGGCCGCTCCTCAGCCTTTCAGTTCAAAGGCAAGAATGAAGACTTACGAACTGTGGGACAGAAGCTGAACGTTGCCAACATCCTCGAGGGAAGCGTGCGGCAGGAAGGTAGTCATGTCCGGATAACCGCCGAGCTCACGAAAGTGAATGATGGCTTTCAGCTTTGGTCAGAAGAATACAACACGGAGCTCAAAGACATCTTTGCGGTGCAGGATCAAATCGCGCGTGCTGTCACGCAGGCACTGCAAGTCAAGCTGCTCGGCACGGCTGCCGCACCCATCACGGCGCATTCGCATAGCACCAATCCCGCCGCCTACCAGGCTTATTTGCAAGCTGCGTATTTCTTGAATCGAGGATTGGAAAAGGCCAACTACGACAAGGCTCTGGGTTACGCCGACCAGGCGATCAAGCTGGACGCGGATTTCTCGCCCCCCTGGGCGCTGCGGTCAGCCATATTTGCCGGCATGGCCGAAGACGGCTTCATGGACACCGGGCAAGGATTTCGCCGGGCGCGTGAGGATGCCGAGCAGGCCATCGCTTTGGACCCGCGTTCGGCCGCGGGGTACCTCGCGCTGGCAGCCGTCCGTCTGACGTATGACTTCGATTGGGAAGGCGCCGAAGCTGCCCTGAACAAAGCGGCCGCGCTGCAACCAGGAAGTGTTGAGCTACTCTCCTCTCGCGCAGATTTGGCGGATGTGAGGGGGCATCTGGACGAGGCTATCGAGCTATGGAAACAGGCAATTGCAGTAGATCCTCTGTGTTCTCCCTGCCATGTTTACTTGGGATCCGATCTTTACGAAGCCGGACACTACGACGAAGCTAACACGGTGTTGCAGAAGGCCCTGGAGTTGGACCCGCAACAGGGATTCGTTCACTTTGGGCTGGCCCAGATCTTACTGGCGCAAGGGCGCCCGCAACAAGCCTTGCTGGAAATGCAGCAGGAGACCAACGGCTGGTTGAAGTTGGCTGGCGAGGCAATCGCTTATTACTCCCTGGGCCGGCGACAGGCTTCAGAAGCCGCATTGAAAGAACTCATCGCCAACCATGGTAGCGATTCGGCATATCAGATCGCCGAAGTATATGCATATCGCGGGGAGGCGGACAAAGCACTCGAGTGGCTCGACCGAGCCTACCAACAGCACGACTCCGGCATGCCGTTTCTCAAGTCCGATGGGTGGTTTAAGGGCCTGCACCAGAACCCGCGCTATATCGAACTTCTGAAGAAGATGGATTTACCGCAGTAATCTTGCTGCTACCTCCGACTGTTACTGCTCAGCACAGGCGTGCCTGTCAGCTCGGGCCTGTGGCCCGCGAAACCCGCATGAAAATCCTTTAGAGCCGAGCACAGTCCGCGATAGCTCGGGATGAACTTTCGACCCTGTTGTAGCAAAAGACTTCTTCAACTCCTCAACAGCCACAGTCGATGGCACTCCCGACCATAATGGGCCAGTCCCTATTCTGGCCGGACAATCCAGAATTCTGGCTGTTTGGCGTCAAGTTGACGAGAAACGCCCGTTCCATCATCTCGGAGAACTCCGCCAGGTTCCGGTCACAACGACGGAACGGCGACAACACGTCCAAGTGACTGTCCCCGAACGAGACTTCTTGCCCGCGTCAATGAGCGGCTGTCCGGGCACCGGCAGAGCCGCTTTGACGGCGACTGGTCACCCACCGTGTGGCGACTGAAGGCCATGCTCAGGATTACCTACTAGATGGAGATGTTACAACTAGTGACAATGTGATCAAGGCCCGACTACTCGATCGAAGCCCTTACAATTGCGGTCGATTGTTTTATCGCTGTGGTGCTGTATGGGTTTGTTCATGACCAATTCACCGCACGAATCTGTGTCGAACACTTCGCCATCTTTCCAAATCGGCGCCGTAGCGTCCTCCTGATGCTGGTGTGGTATCACCCATGCCGCTTAAGCCGCGAGTAGCGGCAAATAGAACGTGATGATCGGCTACGAAAGGCGCGCGCCAGTGTGCCGCTCCAGGATTCGCGCCCGCGCCTTCTGCGTGCCCAACTCGAACCCTGCAGAACAGGTGAACTCGGTCGCAATCCATCCGTGACGTGCGACGCCATTTGATCGCCCGTGTGATATCGCCTAGCCAGTCCCGGGGCGAAGCCACTATACTTGCTGCGTCGCATTGTTGTTCCATTCGAGGCATCCCTATGCCGGTCTTGAAGCAAGTTCTTTCAGTCTTTCTCAGCGTCAGTGTGATTTTCAGCGTCATGGGCCTGGATGGTTGCAGCAAGAAGTCGGAGCCGGCCCAGCCTGGTGCAACTCAGCAAGCACAGGGACAGGCGCCGGCCGCGACCTACGCCGCGCCCACAGCCGACCAACTCTACCAGCTTGTCGCTCCCATCGCCCTCTTCCCCGACAACCTGGTCGCCATGGTGCTGGCAGCCTCCACGTATCCCGACCAGGTCAGCGCGGCCTATCAGTGGCTGCAACAGAACTCGAATCTCAAGGGCCAGCAGCTTACCGAAGCCGCCAATGCGCAGCCCTGGGACGCGAGCGTGAAGGGCCTGACGCAGTTCTCCGACGTACTGAATCAGATGGCCACCAATCTGTCGTGGACCTCCGCCTTGGGCGACGCGTACTACAACATTCCCCAGAGCGTGATGAACGCGGTGCAGGTCATGCGCCAGCGCGCGTATCAGGCAGGAAATCTGAAGACCTCGCAGCAGCAGAACGTCAGCGTGCAGAACCAGGCTCCCGGAACCGCACCGCCCCCGACGCCGGAAGGTGGGGAACCGCAGACCACGGTGGTACAGCCTCCGCCGCAGACCATCATCATCCAGCCGGCGCAGCCCACCGTTGTCTACGTGCCTACCTATAATCCGACGGTCGTCTACGGAGCGCCCGTGCCGGCTTATCCCGGGTACTCGACCGGCGCCTTGGTAGCTACCAGCCTGCTTTCCTTTGGAGTTGGAATCGCCGTGGGTGCAGCGATCAGTGGCGGCGGTGGATGTTGCGGATGGGGGTACAACTCATGGGGATGCGGCTGGCACAACTCGACCGTCGTCTACAACCACAACACTTACATCTCCAACTCTAATACTTTCGTGAATCGTAACAATTACTACAACCGCAACATCAACAACGTGAACGCGAATAACATCAACCGGAACAACATCAACGCGAACAATATCAATCGCAACAACCTGAACGCCAACAACGTCAACCGCAACAACCTCAACGCCAACAACCGGGCCAACAATTTCAACAGCGGCAACTACAGCACGCCGCATTTCAATCAGAAGTACGACCAGCAGCAGTATCGGAACCAGGCGCAGGAGAATCGGGGCCAGCAACGTGCAGCCGGCAACCAGCCCAACCTGAATCAACAGAACCGGGCAGCCGGGAACCAGCCCAACCTGAATCAACAGAACCGGGCTGGCGGGAACCAGCCCAACTTCAATCAGCAGAACCGCGGGAACCAGAATCAAAGTCAGGCACGTGGCGGCAATTTCAACCAGAACCAGCGGCAGGCGGAACGCGGCTATGGACAACAGCCGGCTCCGAATTCCGGCAAGAGCGCCTTCAGCAACTACGGCGAGGGCGGGAATGCGCGCACCAACAGCGCCCGTGGACAGCAAAGTTTGGCCGGCAACCGTGGTGGTGGAGGTCTCGAAAATCGCGGGGGTGGGGGCGAACGTCGCGCTGCCGGGGGTGGGCGTCGTCGGTAACCCGTCACGAGTGCAGATCCCGTTGCTCGGGAATCCCGATCGAAGGCAGGAGCACATGGGTTATGAAATCTACGTCGCAGTCTTACAAGTTGATTGAACTTCGCCGCCATTATTTTGTTGCCCTGATCGTGACCGCATGCGCGCTGTCGCTCGGGCCATTCGCCCCGTGCGCCGTTGCCCAGCAGGGCAATGAGAAGACATTCGCCTCACCGGGTGACGCGGTGCTGGCTGTCTACGACGCGGTGAAATCCGGCGACCAGCAGACGTTGAACGCCATCCTGGGCTCGAATGCAGATCAGGTTATGCATACCGGTGACGAGGTGGCGGACAAGAAGATGGCGGCCGACTTTATTCGGCGATACGACCAGATGCATCGCGTCGTGATCGAGCCCGACCAGACCGCCACTCTCTATGTCGGCGCGGAGAATTGGCCGATGCCGATTCCCATCGTCAAGAACAGCAGCGGCGCATGGTACTTCGATACCGAAGCAGGAATAAAGGAAATTCTCTATCGGAGGATTGGCGCCAACGAGAACGACGCCATCGACGTCCTGCATACCCTGGTCGAGGCTCAGCGCGAGTATGCGTCCACTGTACAAAGCGGCGACAAAACCAAGCATTATGCGCTCAAGTTCTTGAGCGATGAGGGCAAGCACAACGGACTCTACTGGAAAACCAGCGACAACGAGCCTCCGAGCCCGATCGGACCGTTGCTAGTGGATGCCGCCGGGCAAGGCTACAGCGTACAACCGGGCAAACAGACGCCGTTCCACGGCTACTACTACCGCATGCTCACCGCGCAGGGAGCCGCAGCCAAGGGCGGTGCGCACAGCTACCTGGTGAACGGTGAACTGGTTCGCGGCTTCGCCTTCGGGGCCTATCCCGCCGAGTATCGCAATTCCGGAGTCATGACTTTCATCGTCAACCAGGACGGCATTGTCTATGAAAACGATCTCGGCCAGGAGACGGGAAAAATCGCGAGCAGCATGTCGGAGTACAACCCCGACAAGGGATGGACTCCTGCCGACTAGGATCCGGCCCGCGGCTGGTGCGAGTAGCTGTCGCGACGCTCATTTCATCGGCTTCGCCTCGGGAAACTCCCAACTACCGTTCAGAATTTCAGGACGCGGACGATAGAGCCGCCGCACCAAGCAGTTGTCGATCGCGAGATTGAGGGTGATGTTGAGGCCGACTACGCAGCTTCGGAATTAGCGGCGTCGCCGAATCTATCCCGATAGTGGGGACCTACCGGATACTCGAGTCCATCCTGCAAGACAACCAACAACGACTTGGGCGAAATCGATAGCGTCTTGACCAGATAGCAGCGATTGATAATGACCGAGCGATGAATCCGGATGAATCTATCAGGATTGAGTCTTGCTTCGAGAGCGTGAATAGGTTCACGAAGCATGAAGTCACCATCGGTGCTGTGAATTACCGTGTGTTTTCGGGCAGCTACTATAGATATGATTTTGCCTATCGTAAGGTTGATTGCCTGCCCATCGCGTTCTACCCGGATGACGACGTTGTATCCTGCAGAAAGACTTCCTGCGTAACTTCTTCGGCCGTAGTCTGACTGCTGCTCATATGCCACGCAAAGCGGAAGATGGAGCGCTGATAGCGTTCGTACAAACTGTGGAACGCCGCCTCGCTTCCTCTGGCGAGTTGCCGGACCAACTCCACATTGTCGCTTGGCGATTGTGCCATTCGTCGCCCGGCCCTCATCCCGCTTCTAACCTATATTGCCGGAAAGTCGGCGAATCCTTCCAAAAGTTACCCGTTCGGAGATCGTCGTTAGTTGAAGGGTTAGCGCCAAGAACCAAGGCGCCAACCCGGGCACCGGGCGCCGGGCCGCGACATGGGAATGTTATTCCTTTTCAGCTGATATGCATTTATCCTCGGTCGGGATGTGCTGAAGAATCGTCGGGAGGGCAGACATGGTCGGAATCAGATCACTGCTGGCTGTGCTACTCGCCGTATCCAGTTCTGTGAATTCAGCCGAGTTGCTTACTAAGTCTCTGGCCATCAAGCGGCTGGGCTTCACGTTGCATTATCCGGACAGTTGGTCCGCCGTTGCACAAGACGATCACGCCTGGATGGTCAATGCACCGCTGGAGCAGGCCACCGGCTCAAACTTAGACAGCCTTGCGCAGATCTTTGTTACGACTGAGCACCGCACGAATCATGCCGAGGCGGTTAATCGGCTGCGGGAGATTTGCTCTGAGTATCATGCCACCTGCACTTATCTGGCGATTGGTGGCTGGCCGGCGATGCAACGTGAAGTTATCGTACCTAAGGAGCAACCGGGGGCGCAGCAGGCACCGGCGAACGAAGAAATGCTGTTGCACATCACGACAGCAATTGCCGCCGGCGACCTTTTGATTCGCGCCGAGGGGCGCATGCCTGCAAGCGTGAGCGAGCAGGTCAAGACGCAAGTTCGCGCCATCGAAAACGGCACCAGCCTGGAGGTTGCGGGGAATCCAAAGGAAACCCAACCGTTCATCCAGGAACTGAAGAAGAATCCGCGGCTGACTCCATTCCGGCCGCCTCTTTCCAAAGTACAAACAAGTTCGCCGCCGGGCATGGCAGAACTCAGCAAGCCAAGAGTTGTTGTGAAAGGCGCTGCGGCGCAACCGGAAGACGAACATAGCGTTGAGAAGCCGGTAAGCACGTCTGGCGCAAGTTCGGCCGGCGCGGGAGCGGCAGCCATTGTCATACCGGGTGGATTTGCCAGTGAGCCGGAAATCGCCGTTTCCACAAATGGGCAGAACATCGTAGTGGCGCAACAGTTCGCCTGGGCGACTTCGAACGACGGTGGCACTTCATTCCCGTACGCAGGGTCTTTCCAGGTAGCGCCTGCCGTTTCGACGGGAGGTGATAGTTCGCTCGCTTATGGGAAGAGCGGCAACTTCTATGAAGGAACGATTTCAGGCTCGTCGTCTGCACTGAATGTCTCCACTAATAATGGACAAACTTTCGCGTTCCAGACGAATGCATTTACTTGTCCTACCACAGGCGCGAACCAGTGCCCGAAGGGCTTCCCTGACCAGGAACACGTCGCAGCAGACCGCTTTAACAGCAGTTCGAGCGGCGGGGACCAGGTCTATTTCGTGTGGAGGCAGCTTAACGGCAACTGGGAGATAGCGTGCTCGACAAATAGCGGAACCAGCTTTGGGAATCCAACCCCTGTCGCGGGCGACTTCCCGCGCATCACGGTTGGGGGGGACGGATCCGTGTATGTCGTGTATGTAAACGGCGGGAACATCGGCCTCGACAAATTCAGCTCGTGCCAAAACGGATTGAGCGCGCAGACCGGTTTTCCGGTTACGGTCGCAAACGGCATCGGGGTTAGTTGTCCAGTCGCGGGTCTCGACCGCTGCAATAACGGGAATGTCTTGAGTAGTCAAATGGTGGCGGTCGACGATACGAATGCAAGCCACGTTTATGTGTCGTACGCTCAAAGCAGCGGGAATGGCGAGAGCGTTGTTTTGCAGGATTCAGGGGACGGTGGGAAGACATGGCCCTCCAATCGCGCCGGAACCCTCAACACCAGTGGTACCGCGCGGCGCTTTATGCCCTGGCTGTGCACTGGGAACGGGGTTGCGAATGTGACCTGGTACGATAGGCGCTCCGCCACCGGCTCCCAGAATGACTTGACGGACTATTACGGCGCAAACGCGTGTGCGCCGTCTTCGAACGGCTTCATCCCCTTTTCCGAGTTTCAGTTGAATGCGCCCAAGTCCGCAGATGCGCAATGTATTGCAGGGAAGAGCGTGGGAAGTACGGGAAGCTGGCCGAATGGGTCACGCGCGACGGGCGATTCGACGACGTGCAGTGAGCAGCCCGAACTCGGCGGCCAGTGCAGGCAAACACCGAACCAACCCACCGACTCGAAACAGGCTTGTAATTTCAACGCCACGATTAATACTTGCCCGAATCCCGGCGAGACCTGCCAAATCAGTGGTGGGGGACGGCCAAAATATGGCGACTACAATGGCAACGCCTGCGCAGCCGGAACGCTTTTTACCGTATGGGCTTCGGCCACGCCACCGCCCGGGACGGCAGCTACCGGCAATGTGGATCTCTATTTTGCAAGTAATCTGATTACCCTGACCAAGGATTGTAAGGTCTGCGGACGCTCCGCCGATTCCTGCTGTGCGGGGAACAAGTGCACGGCCGGGCTTGTCTGTTACGCGGGTTCTTGTACGTCCTGCGGAGGCTCCGGTGATCCCTGCTGTACCGGGAACAAATGCACCGGAGCCGGGCTTGTCTGCCAGGGCGACATTTGTGGGGTCCAGGATGTCCTCGCCGCGAGTCCGAGCTCTCTGTTCGTGCAGGCCGGCGATGGAACCACGGGCGCCAATACCGCGCTCACGAATCTCGTGGCGTCAGGTTACTGGGCGAGTAATGAGAATGTGGCGCCATCCCTGGCCTTCGATGTCGTTCACGTGCCGTCCGGCGTTACGCTGCCTCCGAGCGGCGCCAAGCCCACGGGCGTGAACTGGGCAATCACCAACGATATCAACCCTCCCACGGTCAAATTCACCGCCGGCACCAACACCGCGCTCGGGGTGTACACAATCGCGATCAGGGGAACTATCGGGTCATTCCAGGCAACGGCGCTCGTGACCCTCACGGTTACGGCATGCCAACCAGTGACCTGCGCCGCCGCCGGTTGGACCTGCGGCTCGTTTGACAACGGGTGCGGCGCGAGCCCGAACTGCGGAACCTGCCCGTCGGGAAAGTCGTGCACGGCTGGCGGTTGCTACTCAACCTGCAACAAGCTCTGCGAATCACCGGAGTACTTGAATCCCATCACGTGCAGCTGCCAGAGCTGCCCGTGCGGGTTCCTAGACGTGAACGGACACCGTCTTTGCGCCGCGTGCAAGCCTGTAGGTCCGTGATGAAGGAGAGCCGGCGGGTGCCCCGCCGTTCATTCTAAGTCCTCAACATCGGGTGCTCCATCCTTTGGCCCACTCTTGGCGAAAGGGTGGGAGAGCAAAGACGTGTCGCCGGCTGAAGCCGGCTCGGGAATCCAATCGACTGGCGACAAT
>Ga0335073_10012767_pt1 | contig 11786 bp, 5 predicted proteins | sample Lox_Sample_22_FD_207093 | JGI IMG/M metagenome (GOLD analysis project Ga0335073, IMG submission 207093) | Soil microbial communities from Loxahatchee National Wildlife Refuge, Florida, United States - Lox_Sample_2.2 | ecosystem: Environmental > Terrestrial > Soil > Wetlands | place: USA: Florida... | reverse complement strand
TTCCGGTTAGGGAACGCTCTTTTTGGACTGCTTGGTTGTGATCGCGGCCTAGAAGTAGAACTTGACCGCGAGTTGTACAATGCGGTGGCCCTGCTTATCTGTGGTATAGCCGAATAGCGGACTGGTCACTGCGCCAGCGGCGTTAAGGGCTAGCGACAGATTCTCACCACCATAGAACGACCACAACGGATGGTTCAGGAAGTTGTAGCCGTCCACGCGGAACTGCAGCTTCTTCGATTCCGTGATCTGGAAGTTCTTAAACAACCCCAAGTCGGAATTGAAGAACCAGGGCCCGTAAATCGCGGGCAAGATGGATGGTCCATTCTGCCCGATTTGCGTGGGCTGGGCAAAGCAGCTTGAGTTGATGAATTGGTGCGGCGCCAGATTCGACGCCGGGTTGCACGTCAGGAGCGGCGTCAACTGGATCTGGTTCGTCCCCAGCAAGGACGTGTTGCTCGCCGCGAAAGTGGCGCCCGCCACGTTGGCCGAGTCGCCGAAGTTGAACGAGTCAGCAGTGCTGTTCCCGGTCAGGTTAGCGCCGCTCTCGATTTGCGTAATGCCGGAAAGCTGCCATCCATTGACAAAGCCGCCCAAAATCTTGTCGTGCGTGGGATTGGGCAACTCAATCGAATAAGCCGCATTGAAGATGTGCGTGCGGTTAGCGGGCACCACGCCATAATCATTGGCGAGATTGTACGGGTCGAGGTTCGCGTTGACGATACCCATAGCCTTGCCAAAGGCGTAGTTCAGGTTAATGTTGTAACGGCCCTTGGAGCGGACCCAGGTAACCTGCAATGCATTATAATTGGCATACAGGTTATTGGTTGCCAGATAGGTGCCGTTGTTGTACTGCGAATACGGCACGAAATTCTGGGCATTCAGTTTGTTGGGATCCTGGCCGCCGTTTTTGGAGGATAGCATGGAGCCGACGGGTACCAGGTTGATATCAGTCCCCGCCCCACTGGCGTTATTCAGCAGGTCCCGGCTGCGGTTGCCGACGTAGGACACCTCCAGCAAACTAGACCACGGCGTGCGCCGCGATATCGTGAAGTTCCAGGAATCCGTGTACGGTTCTTTGTCGTCATTCGGGTTGAGCCCATCTGGCGATAGCGGGCTGCTCGCGAAGTTGATGTTATCCAACTGGCTGGCGTACAGGTGCGCGATGTTCAGGTTCTGCGTCTGGAGCGTGGTGCTGGCCACGCCGGCGGACACAGGCAACCCAGTCGTGAACTGCGAAGAGTGGAAGTAATACCGTCCCCAGCCGCCACGTAGCACCGTCTTGCCGGATCCGGTCAGGTCGTAAGCGGCGCCTACACGCGGCGCGTAGAATAGCGGGCGCGTTCCGAAGCCGCCTAGCGGGATGCTCGGATCGATCTTATGCCATTCCCACCCGCTATAGGAAAGCGGACTGGCCGAAGCACTATAGTCCGAGGGGATGAAGACTGGGAAGCCGTTCCCCACCCGGTCGATCCAATTCTGGAAGTGCGTCAGGCGGATGCCGTAGTTAAGCGTCAGCCGCTTCGACACTTTCCAGTCATCCTGCACGAAACCTTCATAGGTGTTGTACGACTCGTCGTTCAGGTTGGTGAAGGACGTCTCGTTGTAACCATACGACAAATTGCCGGTAATCAGGTCGGCGTATTCGTTGCCCCACGTGCTGGGGCTGCCGCCGCCGGACCAAATTTCCAGGTAGCCATTGGCGTTGGGGTTGTTCGGCTGGGCATTGCGGATCCATTCCCAGAAGAACCCGGCCTTCAGGGTGTGCGTACCCACCACCTTGGTAATCGTATCGCTGACGTTGGGCATCCACTTGTCCGCGTACAGACCGGCGGATGGTCCGCCCAGTTCGAATCCGGCCGGATTGAACACCAGCGCGGCTTCCTGGTTCGCCCATCCCAAGCCGCCGAACGATGGGATCTGCGTCACGCCGTTCTTATAGATCTCGCTGTAGTTGTATCCAACAGTGCTGCGGTCCACTTTGCTCGGGTCCTGGAACACGTTCGGGAAACCGATGTAGGTGTAGCCGAACACAAACTCGTTCGTCATGGATGGGCTGAACACGTGCGTCAGCGAAGCGGAAACGGAGTCGGACTTGTTTTTGCCCAGAACGTTGGTCGGATACGGGACTTGATCATCTTGCGTCCACCACAAGCCTACCGGGAACGGCTGCGTTTCCCGCTGCAGGTTGTAGCGCACAAACAACTTCGTGTTGTCGCTGATGCTGTAGTCTACGCGCGACATCCACTGCGTGTTGTTCTGGTTGAAGGTGGGCGACGCAACGTAATTGTACCCACCCGTGACGGCGGGGTCGTTGTTGGGCTGTGGATACAACTTCATCAACGCCACCATGTTCGGGTCGATCATGCTCGCCGGAATCTGGCCGCCTGGAAATGCGGCCGTTCCCAATGCGTTCAGGGCTCCAGGAGGGCCGCCCGAAGCCGTGATCGCGCCTTCGGTGGCGATGGATTGCGGAGAGAAATCGCCCGTCATCTCGCTCGGGGTCGGCACCGTTGCCCGCACCAGGGAGGTGTTCAGCACCTGGTAGTAATACTCGAACCCGGTGAAGAAGAACAGCTTGTTCCGGTTTTTGTTGAAGTTGGTGCCCGGAATCAGGACCGGACCGCCAATGGTGCCGCCCGGGTAGAAGTACTTGTCCTGCGGCCGTGTCACGCCATCTTTATTGAAGATCCAATCGTTGGCGTTCATGGCGTAATCGCGCGCATAGAAGAACCCCGAACCATGGAATTCGCTGCCGCCCGACTTGGCGATCGAGCTGATGACGATGGGCCCCTTCTGGTTCTCCGCGCTGAAGTTCCCCGACATAACCTTGAACTCCGAAATCATGTCCGAGTTCGGGTTGACCGGTGTATCGCAGTTGCAACCGGGGTCTGATACGTGCGCGCCGTCAGCGGTGATGTCCAGCGAATTGGAAGGCAACCCGTCATATGAATAAGCGTTATTCAATGGACTTTGGCTGCCAGCCGCGCCGTTGCCGTTGATGCCGATCGTCTCACCGGTGTAGTTCGACGCGTTGTTGGTGCCGTTCTGGACAGCGAAACCCGGCATGATTTTGATGTATTCAGCCGCGTTGCTGCCGACCTGCACGTAGTTCTGCAGTTCGCTGGTGGTTAGGGTTTCCGACTTCTCACCCGAGTCCACAGGGACAATGGAATCGGCAACTCCCATAACCTCAACGGTTTCGGAGGTATTGCCGACTTTCAGTGTAACGTTTACGTTGCGTTTCTCGCCGTTCAGTAGCGAGATGCCGGGCGCCTCAAAGGTGACGAATCCCTTGGCTTCGACGATCAACTTGTATGTCAAATCGCCAACGGCCATTCCGGCAAAAGTGTAGTAACCATCGTTGTTTGTTACAGTTTCCCGGGCATCCCCGGTTTTTTCATTCACCAGCCGGACCTTAGCCTGTGGCACAACGGCCCCCGACGGGTCCGACACAACGCCCGTCAGAGTCGCGGAGGTCAACTGCGCCGAAAGATTCGCCGCGAACAGGATCAAAGCTGCCAATCCGACGAGGAATGCGGTGCGGTTCTTCATAGACCTTTCCTTGCTCCCTTTTCTTTGCTGCTGCTTCCATCGCCAGGAACTGGATATACTCCGGCTTCCAGACGATATTCTAAGACAAAACGAGACTGGCCTAATTTAAAACCACTAGCTGGACAGCGTAAAGGCTAAAGCTGTTAACTCATACCGCCACATCGGTTAACGTTAAAAACTTCTTTTCTTTCATCGACGTTACTGCTAAGATAATTTTCACTGTAACCGGGGTCGCACGGGGTTAGCGGGTTGCCGGGCGAATGTTGCAACCCATCAGATAACGTCTTTAGGGGGAGATGGCCCATGTCGGCTATTTTGGATCTGGACCAGTGTAAGGTTGAACTGGATGCTGTAATCGCATCCGGGATCTTCGCCAAAGCACCCAGTTTGGCGTTGCTCCTGGAATATGTCTGCGCCAAGTACTTCGAAGGGCAAGCCAATCAAATCAAGGAATACAATATAGCGGTTGAAGCCCTGGGCCGCCCGCCGAGTTTTGATCCCCGCCAGGATTCCATCGTCCGGGTGGAAGCCTTCCGGTTGCGTAAGCGCTTGAAGCAGTTTTACGAAAAGGAAGGCGCGGAGCGTCCGCTCCAGATCGTCATCCCTTCCGGGCAGTACGTGCCGCAGTTTGTGACGAATCTCCCCGCCATCGCCAACGGCAACGGACATTGCGACCCGGTAATGGACGAATCCGTGGCTCTTACCGTGGCCTGCCCCGCCGTTGATCGCCCACTCGCCTTCAGCGCTGCACCTCCCGAGATTCTGCCCGGCGAACAGCGGCGGCCAACCTCCCGCCGCCAAGCTGCGCTGATGCTGGGAGTCCCTTTGGCGGCCATCCTGGCGGGAGGGGTTTGGTATTTCCGGAGCCAAGCGCCGCCAAAAGAGACTGGCGCGCCGAGGCTGGCGGCGGTGCCGCTGGGATCCGAATCCGAGGAGGTCCGGATCGCTTGCGGCTCGCCGGCCGGCCGGCTGGTCGACCGCCTGGGAAATGTCTGGATGGGCGACCGCTTCTTCCGCGGGGGATCCGTCTTCGCCACGCCCGGACATTCCATCTGGGGAACGTCCGACCCGGAACTCTTCCGTTCCCAGCGCCAGGGCGATTTCACCTACGACATCCCGCTCCGTCCCGGCGTCTACGAGCTGCATCTTTATTTTGCCGAGACGCTCTACGGCGAGAACAACACGGCCGGCGGGGGAGAGTCCAGCCGCCTCTTCCGCGTCACGATCAACGATAAGCTGGTCCTGTCAGCTTTCGACGTGATTTCGGATGCCGGAGGCAGCAACACCGCGGACGAAAGGGTCTTCAAGGACGTCTCACCCGCCGCCGACGGCATGTTGCATGTTCGGTTCGCCGGCCTGGTCAACAATGTCCCGTTCCTGAACGCTCTGGAAGTCGTGCCGGGCATCCCTGGCAAGATGCGGCCCATTCGCATCCTGGCCCGCCCCAGGAATTATGCCGATTCGCGCGGCCGGCTTTGGGGCGCGGACCGCTACTTCAGCCATGGCACCAGCGTGCCCCGTTCGGAGCCGGTTGCAAACACGCCCGATCCGGAGATTTTCCAGGGTGAGCGCTTCGGCAACTTCAGGTATGTGATCCCGGTGGCCGATGGGCATTACACGGTGACGCTCCATTTTGCGGAGACCTGGTTCGGCCCCGGTAAACCGGGCGGCGGCGGTCCGGGCAGCCGCCTCTTCGATCTGTACTGCAACGGCGTCGCCCTGCTGCGCAATTTCGATATTTATCGCGCCGCCGGAGGCCCGCAGCGCGCCACCGAGAAGTCCTTCCGCGGAATCACGCCCAACGCGCAAGGCAAGATCGTGCTGTCGTTCGTGCCGGTCGTCAATTATGCGTGCGTCAACGCCATTGAGGTCGTGGACGACGGCAGCTAATAGGGCAGGCACTCTGCCTGCGGCGGCCCCGCAGGCCGCCGTGATTGTAGAATCGGAAAAGGGCGCATGATCGGGATTGGCGCAGCTTTGTTCCTACAGGCGGTGGCCGCCGTATCCTCGTCCGCTCCGGCTCATCCCGCACCCGCCTTTGAAACCTTGTCGCGGCAGGCCATCGAGGCGCGCGACGCCAAGCAGTTCCCCGAAGCGCTGGTGCTCTTCCATAAAGCGCTGCAGCTCAAGCCGAACTGGCCTGACGGCCTCTGGGAGGCCGGCTCGATCGAGTACGATCAGAATCAATATAAGGCCTGCTCCGCCGATTTTCATAAACTCGCCGCGCTGACCCAGGGCAAAGCCTCCGCCGCTTGGAGCATGGCGGGTCTCTGCGAGTACCATCTCAAGGATTACGACGCCGCTTTCCACAGCCTCTTCGAGGCGCAGCGGCTGGGATTCGCTGAGCCGGTCGAGCTCGGCCGGGCCGCGCGCCTGCACATGGCCCTGGTGCTGATCAAGCTGAATCAGTACGAGAAGGCTCTGACCATGCTGGTCGAGTTGACTAGGGGCGACAAGAAATCGCCCGAGATCATCGTCGCGGCGGGCATCGCCGGATTGCGCCAGTCCTGGACGCCGCCCGAGGTTCCGGAGGCCGATCGCGATAAGGTCTACAAACTGGGCGACGCCATGGCCGCGGTGATGGAACAGGATTCCAAGGAAGCGCTCGGCAAATTCGAGATCGTACTGCGCGATTTTCCCAACGATCCCAACGTGCTCTTCCGTTACGGCGCGTTCATGATGGAAGAGGACCCCGACCGCGGGCTCCAGGAGATTCTGCAGGCCGTCGCCTTGGATCCGGATCATATTCCAGCCTTGGTCAGCCTGGCGAGCATCTATCTGAAACGCGACCAGCCCCAAACCGCGCGCCAATACGCCGAAAAGGCTGCCAAACTGGCGCCCGAAGACTTCGCTACGCACGTCATGCTGGGCCGTGTCTTCCTGGACTCCGATGACACCGCCGGAGCTGCGCGCGAATTCGAAACCGCCGTGCGCCTGGCGCCCAACAGCCCGGAGGCGCATTTCAGCCTGGCCACCGCCTATGCGAAGCTGGGACGCAAGGACGCTGCCGCCCACGAGCGCGACGAGTTCCGGCGCCTCAGAAAGTTGACCGACCCGAACCAGCCTTGACGCGCCGTCTCTAGATTCCCGGCGTTCGGTAACATCCATATTCATCATCGCGTCATCTAATCAAATCAGCTCTTACCTCCGGGCTACTTGTCCCTATGTGGATTGTTCGCCTCGCGCTGCGGCGCCCATATACGTTTGTCGTTATGGCGGTGCTGATTGCCATCCTGGGTGGCACGGCGATCGTCACCATGCCGGTCGATATCTTCCCGTACATCGATATTCCAGTGGTCAGCATCGTGTGGTCCTACCAGGGTTTGTCCCCGGAGGAGATGGAGAAGCGCATGGTTACCATCTTCGAGCGCGCCATGACCACCACCGTCAACGACATCGAACATATCGAGTCGCAGTCGTATAGCGGTGTCTCCGTGGTGCGCGTCTATTTTCAACCGAACGTGCGCATCGATATGGCGCTCGCGCAGGTGACCGCGATTTCGCAGACCCTGCTGCGCATTTTCCCGCCCGGCACATTTCCGCCCAATATTCTGAAGTACGACGCTTCGAGCGTGCCGATTCTGCAGTTGGGCTCCGAAAGCAAGACCCTCAGCGAGCAGGCCATCTTCGACTTGGGCCTGAATTTCATCCGCACCCAGTTGGCGACCGTGCAGGGCGCCTCCGTGCCGCTTCCATATGGCGGCAAATTCCGCCAGATTATGGTCGATCTCGATCCGGATGAGCTTTACGCCAAGGGGATCTCGGCGACCGACGTCTCGAATGCGCTGAGCGCGCAAAGCCTGATCCTGCCGGCCGGCGACGCCAAGATCGGCGATATCGATTACCAGATCAAGGTCAACAGCAGCCCGCGCACTCTGGCGGAGATGAACAACCTGCCGATCAAGGTGGTGAACGGCGCGCCCGTGTACATCAAAGACGTGGCGCAGGTGCGCGACGGATATGCCGTGCAGACCAGCATCGTGCGCACCAACGGTACGCGCGGCACCCTGATGACCGTATTGCGCAACGGCCGGGCGTCCACGCTCTCGATCGTCAACGCGGTGAAGGCCGTCCTGCCGAAGATCCTAGCCGGGATGCCGCCCGAACTGCACGTCCGGGAGCTTTTTGACCAATCTATTTTTGTGCGCGCGGCCATTGCCGGCGTAGTGCGCGAAGCCGCCATCGCGGCTTTCCTGACGGCCCTGATGATCCTGCTGTTCCTGGGAAGCTGGCGCAGCACCATCATCGTCTGCATCTCGATTCCGCTGTCGATCCTGACTTCGCTGGCTATCTTGAGCCTCATCGGCGAAACCATCAACGTGATGACCTTGGGCGGGCTGGCGCTGGCCGTCGGCATCCTGGTGGATGATGCCACCGTGGAAATCGAGAACACGCATCGCAACATGGCCATGAAAAAGCCGCTGGTGCGGGCGGTGCTCGATGGCGCGCAGCAGATCGCCGCGCCCGCGTTCGTATCCACGCTTTCCATTTGCATCGTGTTCGTGCCGGTGCTGCTGCTAACTGGCGCCGCCAAGTATCTGTTCACCCCGCTCGCGTTGGCCGTGGTTTTCGCCATGCTGGCTTCCTACCTGCTCTCGCGCACCTTGATTCCCAACATGGTGCACTACATGCTCAAGCCCGAAGTGAAGCTTTACGCTCTCGGCGCGCACGGGGAATCGGCCGGCGGGAAAGGCCTCATCTGGCGCTTGCATTACCTGTTTAACCGGCGCTTCGAGCTGATGCGTTCTTCCTACGCCGGTCTGCTGCACTGGGCGCTCGACCACCGTGGCCCGTTTCTGGCCGGATTCGGCGTCTTCGTGGCCGCGTCGCTTTGCCTGAGTTTTTGGGTGGGCCGCGACTTTTTCCCGACGGTCGATTCCGGCCAGATGCGTCTGCACGCCATGGCCCCCACCGGCACGCGCATTGAGGAAACCGAGGTCCTGTTCGGCAAGATCGACGCCGAGATCCGCCGCGTGATTCCGCCCAACGAGATCGACACCATCATCGACAACATCGGCATCCCCTTCGGCGGTTTCAACCTGGCGTTCGGCGATTCGACCACCCTGGGCTCCGGCGACGGTGACATTCTCATTTCGCTCAAGGCCGATCAACACGGTCCCACGGCCGAATATACCGACCGGCTGCGCAAAGACCTGCACGAGAAGTTTCCGGGCGTCGAAGTTTTCTTCGAGCCGGCCAACATCACCAACCAGATTCTGAACTTCGGCCTGCCCGCTCCCATTGACCTGCAGGTGGTGGGGCGCGATCCGCACAACTACCAGATCGCCCGGACCATCGAGCAGCGCATTTCACGAATCCCCGGCGCGGCCGACGTGCACATCCATCAAATCGTCGACTATCCCGAAATCGACATCGATGTGGATCGCAATCGCGCCGGCCTGGTCGGTCTGCAGCAGCGGGACGTGACCAACAGCCTGCTGATCTCGCTCAGCTCCAGCGGGCAGGTGGCGCCCAACGAGTGGCTGAATTGGAGCAACGGCGTAAACTACACCCTGGCGGTCCAGACGCCGCAATATCGCATGAGCTCGCTGGCCGCCCTGATGCGCACTCCGATCTCCGCGCCTTTTTCCGGGATTCTAAGCACCACCCAAGCCGCATTGGCCGGTACTGCGGCTGCACCCGTTTCGTCCATCGGCAGCGGTCCTGGCCAGAACACCCTGGCCTATGGAAACCCTGGCGCCGCCGCGGGCGGTCCGCAGCTCCTTTCGAACCTGGCCAGCGTGCGCCGCGCCGTAGCCCCGGAAATCATCAATCACTACAACGTGCAGCCGGTCTACGACATTTATGCCAACGTGGACCGCACCGATCTGGGCAGCGTCGGCACGGCTGTCGAGAAGATCATGCGGGAATACGCGCCGAAACTGCCGCGCGGTACCAGTTTCGAACTGCGCGGCCAGATTCGCACCATGGAAGCGTCGTTCTTCCGCTTGGGCGCCGGGATGCTCTTTGCCGTGGTGCTCGTCTACCTGTTGATGGCGGTCAACTTCCAGTCGTGGCTCGACCCGTTCATCATCCTGATGGCGCTCCCCGGAGCACTGGCCGGCATCGTGTGGATGCTCTTCATTACCCGTACCAGCTTCAGTGTTCCGTCCCTGATGGGCTCGATCATGTGCATCGGCGTGGCCACGGCGAATAGCATCTTGATGGTGGTCTTCGCGAACGATCAGCGCGCGGAAGGGATGGACGCGCGTTCCGCAGCCCTGTCGGCCGGCCACACCCGCATCCGCCCGGTGCTGATGACGGCGCTCGCCATGATCATCGGTATGCTGCCCATGGCCTTGGGTTTAGGCGAGGGCGGTGAGCAGAACGCTCCATTGGGCCGGGCCGTGATTGGCGGCCTGCTGCTGGCCACGGTCACCACCTTGTTCGTTGTTCCGATCGTTTACAGTCTGCTGAAGAAGAAACCGCCGGTGGACTTCGACCGCCGCATCGCCGAAGAGGAACAGGAACCTGCCGGCGGCGAACTCCTGTTGGGATAACCAAAGCGCGTCCGGCTAAAAGGCTAGAATGGATTACAACACTCGCGAGGAAACACCTATGGCCACCGAGACAGAGGCTCGTCTCCGCGCCGAAATCGAGGATCTGAAGCGCAAGCTCGAGGAGCAACAGCGGCAGATCGATCACGCCGCCATATCGCCCGGCGCCGCGCCGCGGCCGTCCCAACGCACTTTGTGGCTCCTCGCATTAATTCTGGTGGTCTTGATTGCAGCGGGCTTCCTCAGAGGATATCTACCCTACCGGCACAACGAGGCCACCCTGGCGGCGGAGGCCGATACGAGCGCCAAGGAATCGCCCACGGTCACCGTAGTCAGCGTGGAACGCTCCGCCGGCAGCGCTACCCTGGTCCTGCCCGGTGACATCCAGGCCATCACGGAAGCGCCCGTGCTCGCGCGCGCCAGTGGATACATCGGCCGGCGCTACGTGGATATCGGCGACCGCGTGAAAGCCGGGCAGTTGCTGGCGGACATCGAAGCCCCCGAACTCGATCAGCAGGTGCGTCAATTACAGGCCGCCGCGCAGCAGGCCGCCTCGGCGCTCGAACAGGCGAGTGCCAATCTGCAACAGGGAAAGGCCAACGAGCAACTCGCCCGCATCACGGCTACGCGCTGGCAAAAGCTGGTCGACAAGGGCGTGGTGTCGCGCCAGGATAACGACACGTATCAGGCGCAATTCGCCGCTGCCGAGGCCAACGTTCAGGCGCTCGAAAAGGCCGTGGCCGCCGCGCGCGATAATCAGGCTGCCGCGCAGGCCGGCCTTTCGCGCTTGCACGAATTGCAGGGCTTCAAAGGCGTGCGCGCGCCCTTCGCCGGCGTCATCACCGAACGCAATGTGGATACCGGAACGCTGGTCACCGCGGCCACTACGCTGCTGTTCCGCTTGGCTCAGACCGGCCGGCTGCGCATATACGTGAATGTGCCGCAGTCTGAAGCTGATTCCGTGCACGTCGGCCAGGCCGCCCGCCTGACCGTGCCGAATCTGAACGGCCGAATATTCACCGGCACCGTTTCCCGCACCGCGAATGCACTCGATCCGGCCACCCGCACGCTGCTGACCGAGGTGCAGGTGCCCAACGCGAACGGCCTGCTGCTCCCGGGTATGTACGCGCAAGTCGGCCTGACTACAGCGCTTCGGAACCCGCCGGTGGTCATGCCAGGCGATGCGCTCGTGGTGCGCGGCGCGGGTACCATGGCTGCCGTCGTGGGCGCCGATCGCATCGTGCATTTCCAGCCGCTGCAGTTGGGCCGCGACTATGGAGATAAACTTGAAGTTCTCTCCGGGCTCGAACCCGGACAGCAGGTGGTCGTGAATCCCGGCGATGCTGTGCAGGAGGGAAGCAAGGTGAATCCCGTGCCATTGCGGGAGAAAAAGCGCACGACGTGACGCAACTACATGACAGATCGCTATCTCTTAGACCGTGTGGGGCAGGCACTCCGGAGACTCTTCTCCGTGCAACTCCTTCTGCTGCTGGTACCCGCAGCCGGCTTTTGTCAGATTCCGCAAAGGCCTGTAGATTTCAATAACTCGCCGCGTGTCCACAATCTGATCCGCGCCGGCAACCTCTACCTTTCGCAAGCCGACGCGCTGGCGCTGGCCATCGAGAACAATCTCGACGTGGAGCTGGATCGCTTCAGTTTCCCGATCGCCGATACCGATGTGATGCGCGCCGAGGGCGGCGGCCTGTTGCGCGGCGTTCCCTTCATCGTCGCCGAAGC
>Ga0335073_10012766_pt1 | contig 11787 bp, 5 predicted proteins | sample Lox_Sample_22_FD_207093 | JGI IMG/M metagenome (GOLD analysis project Ga0335073, IMG submission 207093) | Soil microbial communities from Loxahatchee National Wildlife Refuge, Florida, United States - Lox_Sample_2.2 | ecosystem: Environmental > Terrestrial > Soil > Wetlands | place: USA: Florida... | reverse complement strand
TACACCGGAGCGAACGGACAGCTCTACTACGACTCCTACGACGGCTCATGGGGTAACGCTGCGGTCGTAGCCGGTGGGGAGCCGGTGGATCCGGGCACCTCGCCTTCGGCGTTTCGTGATCAGACCGTCAGCGGGCCCTCCGCAGATCAATGGGTCTACTACACCGGAGCGAACGGACAGCTCTACTCGGACACGTACGCCGGGTCATGGACTAACGCCAATCCCGGCCTCGGCGAGACTGCCCCAGCGGACGCTGCGTGCTCGCCCGCCGCGGCGGGCACCTACTCGGCGACCACCGATCCAGTCTGGGAGCTGACTGACTTCACCTCGGGTGAGCGCTGGGACTTCAACGCCGGAGGTCAGCTCGTGGCGGACATCGACAAGAACGGGAATCAGATCGACTACCAGTACAACATGAGTGGGAGCGTAGCCAAGATCACGGACACCCAGGGGCGCACCATGACCTATTCTTACGGCTCGACTGGGTCGATCTCCGGGATAACTGACAGCACGCTTAACCGGAACATCACGTACGGCTGGAACTCCGCCGGGCAGCTCGCGAGCTACACGGACGCGAATGACAACACGACCCATTACTCCTATAACGCGAGCAAGCTGTTGTCGCAGATTACCGACCCCGACGGCGAGGTCACGAATATCGGCTACGGGACCGATGGGGCGGGCCTCTTGCAACTGACGATTACGCGTGTGACTAACAATCAGAGCGGAACCGGAGATCCGACGACCTACGCGTACTATGGCCCGTCGCCAGCAGGCTATCCATCGTGCGGTACCGATCCGAGCGGAGGGGCGCCGCCGTATGGCGCGACGGTGGTGACGACCGCGGTTTCAAGCACATCAAGCCGCTGGAGCGAGTACTGCTACGACACGCACGACCGGGTGTACCAGGTCATCGACGAGTATGGGAACCGGACGACCACGACGTACGATTCCAATGACGACGTGACTGAGATCGCCGATCCTGTCGGCGGAACGACGAACCTGTTCGACCCCTGCTTCAGGCCGACGAGCCAGAGCAGCGGCGTATCCGGGTCGCCCCCGACGTACACGGAGACCTACGCTGGAGGCACGAGCGGGAATACTTGCACCGCGACCTCGCCGCTGCAGTACCTCCAGACGAGCTCGAGTTCGCCTGAGTCGACCTCGAACACTCCGACAACGATTGACTACGTGCACGACGGGAATGGCAATCTAAAGCAGGAGACCGATGGACTTCCGCACGGCGAGAACACGCTCAGCTTCACGTATAACGCCCAGGGCGAAATGACGAGCAGCACGGACGCAACCGGGAGCACCACTACGTACTGCTACAGCAGCAACCCAGGTAACAACTGTGCGACCTCGTACGGGAACCTGATCTCGGTCAGCGCGCCGGCCCCATTGCAGGTGCGATCATACAAATATGACGGCGACAGCCGCATAGTCAGCTCCTCGGACGGGGACGGCAACACGACTGCGTTCACGTATGACGCTGACGATGAAGTCGTCGGGGATGCGTATCAGAGCGGAGCGACGACGACGAACACTTATGACGCTGACGGGAACATGACAAAAGCCGTCGACAGCGAGTCGGGGACAACGACGTATTCGTACGACCTGAAGAACCGACTCACCTCCGAGACGGACCCCGGCGCCGGCGGGCAGCCGTTGACCACAACGACCTACGGCTATGACGAAGCGGACGATCTGGCCTCGCTCACGGACGGGGGAGGAGCCGTGGCGTATTCATACGACGATGACGGTCGCGCCACGAGCGTCCAAGAGCCGAACACCTCCTCGCCGATCGCGCTCGGGTATGACGTTGACGGACGGTTGATCTGCTCGATCTACCCGACGGGTGTCGTCGTGCAACGCTCGTACGACTCGTATGACGACCTCCTCAGCGTCCAGGCCGCCAACGGGAGCGGGGCGGCGTGCCAGCCGTCGAGCCCCTCGGGCACGCCGACCGGCAATGTATTCACGAGCGACGCCTACACATACAGCGGCGGCGCTGGGAACAGCGACCTGCGCGAGAGCGAGGACGCGAATGGGACGACCTGGTACTACTACTACGACGCGCTCAACCGCCTGATCGAGGCGACAACCGGCTTCGGGCAGACATACAACTACAGCTACGACGGCGACGGGAACCTTATGACGAGGACCATCAATCCGGCGAGCGGAGCGGCCGAGACCGCCGCCTACAATGCCGCCGATGAGATCTGCTGGACATATGCGGGGACCGTCTCAAATCCGGCCTGCTCCAGTCCGACGAGCGGCGACAATGCCGCGGCCTACGACGGCGCCGGGAACCGAACGAACCTAGCAAGTCAGGCCGGGACCACGACGCTCGGGTATAACGCGCGGGAGCAGACGACCTCGGTGAATCCGTTCGGTGGGGGTGCTCAGACCCTGTCCTACCGAGGAAACGGACAAGGCAATCCGGTCCAGATCGGCAATCAGCCCTCCGGCGGCGAAGCCCCCGCGCTGGAAGAGAACACCCTCGGGGTCTCCGCCGAAGAAGCCGCGGTCCCGCAGGGCGGCAGCCCGAGTATTACGTACTACACGCGAGCGCCGGACGGAACGCTCCTCGGCGAGCGCACCTCCACGGGCAACTACTATTACATCGAGGACGCCAACGGATCTATCATCGCGATCACCGACAGCGCAGGAAATGTCGCGAACACGTACACCTACGATCCCTATGGCGCGGCTGCTAGTGAAACCGGCTCTGCGCCGAATATCTTTGGATTCGACGGGGGCTACAACGCTCAAGGCGGGCTGATCTTGTTCGGGCAGCGCTACTACGACCCCGCTACCGGTAGCTGGACCCAGCCAGATCCTGGGCTCGAAGTGACGAGCCCAACTAGCTCGGATCGCTACGCATTCGCAGACGATGATCCCGTCAATAAGACGGATCTGACGGGGGAAGGCCCAACTCAGGGTAACTACACACTTGGGCAGCAGACAATTGCGCAATGCGTCCGCTGGCAGCACGGCAACCGACACGATCCGCATAATCCGTATTACTATGACCAGTGGACATATCATAATTGTCAATGGTGGTACCGGTGGATGCGAAACTTCTTGAAGTCCACTGGGTACTCCACCCCTTGGAAATGGTATTGCCTTGGCGCAACTGCCGTTATCAGTGCGCCTACCACGGTGCTGAGCGCCGCCGCATCCTGGTTGCTTGGCATAGCCGGAGGCATAGGATGTACCTCATTCACGTAAGGCGAAACATGGAACGGTCGCGAGGTCGCGAGGTGCGGAAACCGAGGGCGAATACGCGCGGGTGGAGATACGCATTGGGACCGCTTGGAGTTGCCGCGGGCATAGGACTTGCGACGGCTTGGCGAGCCAGCCTAGTGGTAGGCGTCGCAGCAACCGCCGGGTGTGTCCTCGTAGGTCTGGTCTTGATCGGCGGCGAGCGGCGCAGGCACAGTCGGGCCTCGAACGAGAAACCATAGGCGCGACGCTGTAAGAGGTTGCACGGGGTGGAGGGGTCTCGGGGACCGCACCTGGGCGCCCTCGACACGGATTCGCCGAGCGCGAATCTCGCGCTCTGGGCTGAAGATCAGTGTTACATACAGGACCTGGCTCACTACCGGTCGCACACCTTCGGTGACGGCACGCGTCTGCCCGATACGAGGTCAGCCGCTCTGGGCGCATGAATGGCAACGGCGCTGAGTTGAGCGCGGCTTGAGTGATGTTCTCATGGCTCCGAACTGACGGATTCGTCTCGCTTGCGTTCTTTGTCCAGCTCGCGTTGAGGAGCGACGAGATATTGGGCTCGGCTCGTCGGGCGCATATGGCCCGGCCGCTCGTCGACCGCCCTTACGCCGTTGCCTCGCGCACTCGCCCGGCGCTGCCCGAGGCCCGAATCAACAACCTCTCGCCCGTCCTGCCCAGCTTCGCCTCGCGGAGGAAAGGCAGTCCTCGTGGGTGCGATCGAGCGACTTAGATGGTGGCGCAGACGCGGGGGGCAATGAGCATTGAACCGGGTCGCGCGACGCGGCCGACCAGCGCGCAATGGGGGAAAGCTGTCTGCCAACCGGGCGCGGGTACGACATCGGGCTGGCAGATGCCGAGGCGCTGCCCTCCGCGAACCACGTCGCGCTAGTGACGGTTCACCGATCGGCAGGATGCGCAGGCGGGCGAAAGTAATCGCGTCCGCTGCTGAGAAGTAGCCGCCTGGAAATCGGCGGCCGGAGAGTCTGGTAATGCGCGCACCGCGACCGACAACGTCCGGGCTCAAGCCCCAAAAGCCACTGGGTCGCGAACACCGCCAAGGCCGAAGGACCACACCGACACCGCGGTGTTCCGCGGAACACCTACCCAGGACGAGTCGCGCTCTTTCCGCATATCCCGACAGCCTCGCGACGCCGGGTCGGCGTTCGGCGACTCCAATGCCACCAGGGGAGTCGCGGGTGCCAGCAGGCCCGCCGGCACCGGCGTGCTCGCACTGCCACTGCTGATCTGTAGCTCCGCGCTCGGGATCGGTCTCCAGGCTCGACCCGGTCACTTTGACCGGGCCGGTGCTGTCCGCCCTTGCCCGACTTGCGGGCGCCGGTTTGCGCGTTGCGGGTTGTCGGTTGATGGGCAGATTCGGGCGGCCTTCCGGACCGCCCGAACGCGCAGCGACCCGTGCACCCCGGCGGAGGCCGATCGCTACCGACGGCCCCTACCGGCTGTGACCCCGCCGACGTCGGCACGGTGTTGACCTACAGCTGGATTGCGCTTGTCGCGCACGCGCTATCGGCGCTCGCCCCGCTGTGGGTCGCGCTCGCGGTCCTCGACCGCGACGTGATCGCCGCGCGAGGAGCCGCTGCCTGGAGCGGAAGTTCGGCGAGAAGCGCCGTCTGCGGAGGCGGATCTGAACCGAAGGAATGCCGAGACGCGGTGACGGGCGGAGGCTCGCACCTCGCTCAACCGGGCCGCCGAACTGACGCCCGCAGACGTGATCCACAACCCCTTCAGCGCGCTGCCGTGGACGACCGCCACGGCGTCCTGAGTGGCCTTACCGGTGTCATAGAGGACCCGCTGCGCATCCTGCGGCACCAGCTAGTAACGCGAAGCACGGGCGCTCAGTCGAGTCCCAGCACCCGTGACATCGAGTCGACCATCGCCGCCTGCGTGAAGTGCTCGAGCACGCGCCGGCGCCCCCGTTCGCCCATCGCCCGAGCATCGCCCGGCTGCGCCGCCAACCGGGCCAGGGCGGCGGCGAGCGCGTCGTGGTCGCTCGGGGGCACGACGAGGCCCGTGTCGCCGTCGAGCACCATCTCGGGAATGCCGGCGACATCGGTCGACACCACCGGGAGGCGATGCGCCATCGCCTCGAGGATCACGTACGGCAGGCATTCGTTCGCGAGCGACGGCAGCACCAGCATGTTGGCCTGGTCGAGGATCGCGTCGACGTCCTCTCGCCACCCGAGCATGCGCACCGATCCGTTCAACCCGAGTTCGCGAGCCTCGTCGGCGAGCCGATCGCGCAGTGGTCCATCCCCGACGAGGGCCGTCGCGACGTCGATCCCGCGGTTCCGGAGCCCGGCGAGCGCGCGCAACAGCAGCGAAAGCCCCTTGCGCGGCTCGAGGTTGGCCACGGCCACGACCGCTGGGCGGTCGTCGGTGAACCCCAACTCGGCGCGGAGCTCTGGGTCCGCGCCGCGCGAGTGCGACGGCGAGGGGGACGGCGCGGGTGGCTCGATCCCGTAGTGGACGGTCGCGACCCGCCCGCGGCCGATCCGGCGCCGGCGACTGAGCTCGTCGCTGGCCCGCTCGGCCGCGGTCACCCACACGTCGGTGGCGTGGTCGATGCGGCGATCGAGTAGCCGTTCGACGGGGGCGGGCCAGGCCGGCGGATGGGCCATGTTGTGGACGAAATGAACGACGCGCCCAACGCCGGCGCGGCGGGCGGCGAGCGCGGCCATCCGGCAGCTCTCGGCGCCGGGATAGCCGCCGTTGTTGATCAGGACCACGTCCGGCTTGGCACGGGCCATGAGGCGGACGAGGCGCCCCCAATTGAGTGACGCCTGCCCGTAGCGGGCGGCGGCGATGCCGGCACGCCAGGGCAGGCTCTCGGGGGCCGGCTCGAGCCCGACGCCGACGCCCCTGCCGGCGTTGGTGGCGGGTCCCGGTTCACCGCGCCGCCACCGGTCGAGACCGTGCAGCGGTGTGTCGACCAGGTTCGCGACCGGGATGACCTGGCGGGGCAGCACCCACGGCACCCGTGGCGCCAGCCACCGGTCGAAGCCCGGGTTCGGGTTGCCCGCCAGCGCGACGCTCACCGGGCGTTCGCCAAGGCCTGAGAGCAGGTCCACGAGGAACCGGTCACAGCCCCCGACCCAGTAGGTCTCCGTCCACACCAGCAGCTTTCTGACGCCGTCCACGGACGACAATTGATAGCCGATGCCCGTATCGTGGCCGGTGATGAGCGCCGAGCGCCCGGGACAAGAGACGCTCGTGCAGTTCGTCGCGGAGTCTCCGCTCGCCCGGACCGGGATCAGCGCGTTCGTTCAGAGGCTTGCGCGGACGCTTCCGGCGGGCGCTCGAGTACTCGACGCCGGTGCCGGCGAGGCCCCGTACCGCGTGCTGTTCGAGCACTGCCGGTACGCGCGGAGCGACTGGGAGCAGTCCGAGCATGCGGCCGCGCACGAGTCGGACGTGCTCGCGCCGCTGCACCGGATGCCGCTCGAGGACGGGTCGTTCGACGTCGTCCTCAACACGCAGGTGCTCGAGCACGTCGACGATCCGTCCGCGGTGCTGCGTGAGTTCCGACGGCTGCTGGTGCCCGGCGGCGAGCTGTGGCTGACCGCTCCGTTCGTGTGGGAGCTCCACGAGGAGCCCCATGACTACTTTCGCTACACGAGCCACGGGCTGCGGGCGCTCGTCGAGGGGGCGGGCTTCACCGCGGTCGAGATCGAGCCGATCGGCGGCTACTTCACGACGGTGGCGCAGCTGCTGTCGCATTGCGGCTCGAGCACGGGGCTTGACCGCCGCGGACTTGCCGGGCGAGCGGTGACGGCGGTGATGGCGCGAACGGCGCGACCGCTCGCGCGGCTCGACCGGCTCGACCGGCGGCACGCGTTGCCGCTCGCCTACGCGTGCCGGGCCCGACGACCTGACGCCTGACCTGTCAGGTCCCGGGCGGTCGACAAACGCGCGAGCTCGGCCTCGATCGCCTCGCTGATCCGCTCGGTGGCGCCGGCGGGGCCGAGGTACCGCTCGACCCAGTCCGCCGTCGGCGCGGTCGAGAGCGTCTGCGAGTCCCGCACGAGGTTCGCGAGCTCCGACGGCGTGGTCGCGGTCCTGGCGCCGAGGTAATCGTCGCCGTCGAACGGAGGACCGAGTCGTTGCTCGTTGACCCGGTAGTAGACGACCGGGGTGCTGAGCGCCGCCTCGAGCAGCGACGTGCTGTACGTCGTGACGTAGATGTCGCACTGATCGAACAGCTCGAGCACGTCCCCTCGCGTCCGCAAGTCGACGCGCAGCTGGGGATACCGGCGGAGGATCTCGGCGTAGTGAGCCGGTTCGTCGGCCGGGTGGAGCTTGACGACGACATCGCTGCTGACGTGCGGGAGCGCCGCCGCGAGCCCCTCGAGGATCCCGTCGAGGAACCGTTCGGGGTCCGAGCGGCGGCAGTTCAAGTCGACGGCCGAGAACGTGAAGGATCCGACCAGCACCCGGGGCGGCACGCGGCTCAGGCCGCGCCATGTCCGGGCCCGCATCGATCCGAGCTTGGGGTTTCCGGCGACGATCGCGCGCCCGGGGTGGCGGACGAAGTAGTTGTCGCGGATCGCGCTCGACCACGGCAGGGCAACGTCGGTGCTCAGCCCGTCGAGCTGGATCTCGTCCCCCTTGTAGCCGTCGTTCAGCGAGAACGTGGGGATGCCGAGCGATTGCGCCACGCGAACCAGCAGGCGGACGGACGGGTTCGTGTCGTAGGGAACGAGCACCGCCTCGACGTCCCATCGGCGGAGCGCTCGCCGTATCCGAGGCGCCTGCTGTTCGGCGAAGCCGGCGTAGGCGTCGATCAGTTCGGTCAGCCGTGGTCGCACCAGGGGCCACAGTGGAACGCCGGCGACCGCGAGCGCGGCGCCGTCAAGGTCCTCACCGCGCCGCGCGAGTCGCTCCGCGGCGCTGTGCCGGGGCGCTCGTCCACTCGGCCTCGGGACGGGCTGGACCAGATCGCCCGCCCACACCGCGGGCATGATCTCGCCGGCGTCGTTGATGAAGCGTACGAGGCGCCGGCGTCCGCCGGGCAGCGCGGTGTAGCCGCGGCTGAACGCCAGCGTCGGGTTGTATTCCACGACGAGCAGGGACGGCGAGCGCCGCCGGCGCACGTAGGCGACGAGGTTCACGCCCCGGACGAGCGCCTCTCGCCAGGCGCGCGAGCCGTCCCGAGCCGGCAACACCGATGGATCGCGAGTGCGCGCGTACTTGTCGCGCAGCGCCGCGTTGCGCGGGTCGCTGGACCGGTGCCGCTCGATCGTGACGTCTGCGCCGAGGCGATCGACTGCCGCGGCCATGGCCGCTTCGGCGGCCAGGTCCTCCATGCGCTCGTAGCGCGCCCCGTCCGGGGTCTCCGTTGGCGTGACCGATACCAGTGTGGTCGGCTCGAATCCCGTATCGAGGAACGCCGCCATCGACAGCGCGGCGCGGGTCACGGGTCCGATGACCGCGAGCGCGGACTCGAGGCCGGCGAGGTCGCCTGCCGAGATGCCAGCGCTCAGGCTTTCGTCTTCGGCGCCCGCGCGGAACCAGGAGTAGGCGAGCTTCCACATCTCGATGCTCTGGGCCTGCGCCACCCCCGGCGCGACCGCGTCCTCGGGGCACAGCACCGGGATGCCGCGCCGTGCCCGGACGGCGTCGGCCACGGCGCGCTCGTCGGTCAGCACGACGTCGGCCTCGACCGAGTCCGGGGGAAAGCAGTTGGCGTAAAGCGCGCGCACCAACACGCGCCTCAGCGGTCGCCGACCAGCACGGCAATGACCCGGTCTTGTTGCTCGCGGTCGAGGCTCGCCGAGGATGGGATGCTCACGCCTCGCCCGTGCAGATCGCGGGAGACCGGGACGTCGTCGGGGTCCGAGCCGGTCGAGGCGTACGCCTCGAGCTGCGGCAGCGGGGTGAAGAACGGACGGGCCTCGATGTTCGCGACGGCGAGCGCGTTCATCAATTCCTCCCGGCTGCGAGCACCGGCGGTTGGCTCGACGAGCACTGACATCAGCCAGTAGTTGCTTTCAGACCACGAAGCCTCGACCGTGAACGACAGCCCCGGTGCGCCCGCCAGTTCGGTCGCGTAGCGGTCGGCGAGCGTCCTCCGGCGGGCGACGAACTCGTCGAGGCGTTCGAGCTGGGCCAGGCCGACGGCGGCCTGCAGGTTCGACAGCGCGTAGTTGAAGCCAACGCCGTCGTGGAGGTATTCGCTGGTGCCGGGAACGCGCGACTGGAGGCTGAGATGGCGAATGTGGTCCAGACGGGCCTGGTCGCGGGCCAGGACCATCCCGCCGCCTCCGGCGGTGATCACCTTGTTGCCGTTGAAGGAGAAGCAGCCGACGTCGCCGAGCGTGCCGCACAGGCGGCCCCGGTAGCGCGAGCCGAGCGCCTCGGTCGCGTCCTCGATCACCGCGAGGTCGTGCGACCGTGCCAGCTCGCCGACGGCGTCCATGTCGGCCGGGTGCCCGTACAGATGGACGACCATGATCGCCCGCGTCCGCGCCGAAAGCTTCGCCGCGGCCTTCTCGATGTCGATCGTGAACGTGCCGGGATCGACGTCCACGAACACGGCGGTGGCGCCCGTGTAGAGCACGGCGTTCGCGCTCGCCGCGAACGTGAGGGCCGGCACCAGCACCTCGTCGCCCGGTCCGAGGCCGAGCGCGACGCACGCCAGGTGCAGCGCGGCGGTGCCGCTGGCGGCGGACACGGCCTGGGGGTGGTCGTGGATCGACGCGAACAGCTCCTCGAACTGCCGGACGAAGCGACCTTTGGAGGCCACCCAGTTCTCGTCGATGCAGGCGCGCAGATACTCGGCCTCGCGCTCCCCCATCGTCGGCACCGACAGCGGAACGCGCTCGCTCGCGGTGGTCACCGGGTCAGACGGTGTAATCGTGCAGCCTCGCGGTTGGTTCTCGACCCTGCATCCAGGCGATCGTTTGCTCGATACCCGTGTGGAGGTCGACCGTCGGGCGCCACCCGGTGAGCTCCCGCAGACGACCCCAGTCGCACACGAGCTCGAACACCTCGCTCAGCTCGGGCCGCACGCGCGCGTCCTCGCGGACGATCTCGGCTTTGCTCCCGGTGATCGTGAGGATCAGGCGAGCCAGCTCGCCGATCGTGATGCCCTTGCCGGTGCCCGAGTTGAGCGTCTGTCCGACGGCCTCGGGGGAGCCGGCGAGCGCGATGAACGCCTGCGCGGTATCGGCCACATAGCTGAAGTCACGGACCGGCTCGAGTGACCCGAGCCTGATCTCAGGTGAACCCAGCGCCTGCGCGATGATCGTCGGGATCACCGCACGCAGTGACTGGCGCGGTCCGAACGTGTTGAACGGACGGAGCACGCTCACCGGCAGGCCCATCGACCGGAAGTAGCTCTCGGCAATCTTGTCCGCCCCGATCTTGCTGGCGCTGTACGGTGACTGGCCCTGAAGCGGGTGACGCTCGTCGATCGGGGTGTACTGCGCCGTGCCGTACGTCTCGCTGGTCGAGGTGTGCACCACGCGCTCGACGCCCCGGCGCAGCGACGCCTCGAGTACGTTCAACGTCCCCAGCACGTTCGTGTCGACATAGCTGCGGGGCGCGAGGTAGGAGTAGGGGATGCCGATCAGCGCCGCGAGGTGGAACACGACCTCGCATCCTGCGACCGCGCCGTCGACGCTGTAGGGGTCCTGGATTTCCCCGGCGACCACCTCGACCTCCTCGAGCACCGCCGCGGGCAGTTGCTCGAGGTTCCCCCAGTCGTTGCGCGAGTTGTAGTGAACGAACGCGCGCACGGCTGCGCCCTCGGCCACGAGGGCCTCCACGAGGTGGCTCCCGATGAATCCGCCGGCGCCGGTAACGAGCACCCGCCGCTGTGACAGGTGACTCATGTGCCCGCCGAGAAGACCGTCACGTGGTCGTTCTCGGCGCGCTGATAATCGGTCAGCTGACCGATGTCGATCCAGTACTCGCGGATTGGGAAACCACCGACGCGCAGGCCTTCGGCGAGCGCCACGGCGATGACGTCGGTCATGTCGAAACGCTCGTGCTGGCTCATGAGCCCGACCGCGGCGGGATCCACCGCGTACACCCCGGCGTTGACGAAGAACGCGTGGGTCGGCTTCTCGCTGAGCGACAAGATGCGTGTGCCGTCGAGCTCGGCCACCCCGTAGGGCAGCTCCAGCGCGTACTGCCGCACCCCCACGGTCAGCGCGTTGCCTTCCGCGAGGTGAAAGTGCATCAGCGCGGAAAGGTTCACGTTCGTCACCAGGTCGGCGTTCATGACCACGAACGGCCGGTCGAGCTCTGTGCCGGCGAGCTTGAGGGCGCCCGCCGATCCGAGCGGCTCGTCTTCGCGCAGGTAATCGATTTCGACCCCGTAGCTCGAGCCGTCGCCGAAATGGTCCTCGATCACGTCGCTGCGGTAGTTGACCGCGACCAGCACGCGCGAGAAGCCGGCATCCCGCACCTGGTCCACCAGCCGTTCGAGGAGCGGACGATCGCCGACCGGCAGCATCGGCTTCGGGGTCTGCTCGGTGAGCGGATGCAGCCGCGCGCCGCGGCCTCCGGCCATCAGCACGATCGGGTGATCGC
>Ga0335073_10012765_pt1 | contig 11788 bp, 10 predicted proteins | sample Lox_Sample_22_FD_207093 | JGI IMG/M metagenome (GOLD analysis project Ga0335073, IMG submission 207093) | Soil microbial communities from Loxahatchee National Wildlife Refuge, Florida, United States - Lox_Sample_2.2 | ecosystem: Environmental > Terrestrial > Soil > Wetlands | place: USA... | reverse complement strand
CGCAGGCCCACAGGCCTTCCTCGACAGCGCTGCCGTCATGGCTCACCTCGATCTCATCATCACGTGCGACACCGCGCTGGCCCACCTCGCCGGGGCGCTCGGCCGCCCCACCTGGATCGCCGTCAAGCACGTGCCGGACTGGCGCTGGTTCCTTCACCGCACCGACACACCGTGGTACCCGAGCGCGCGGCTTTTCCGTCAGCCGCGGCGCGGCGACTGGGAGAGCGTATTCGCTGGCATGCAGGCGGAGCTGGCGAGCCTCGCAGCGGCGAGGCAGTAGCCCTTGGCTCACGTCCCCGTCCACCGGTGCATCCAGCCAAGCACGGTGTCGTACCACTGGATGCTGTTGTCGGGCTTCAGCACCCAGTGATTCTCATCCGGAAAGTACAGGAACTCGCTCGGCACGCCGCGCCGCTGCAACGCCGTGAACACCGCCAGCCCTTGGCTATAGGGCACGCGATAGTCGAGCTGGCCGTGAATCACCAGGGTGGGCGTCTTCCACTTCGCGACGCCGTCGACGGGGTTGTACTTGGCGTACCCGGCCGGATTCTGGTACTCCGGGCCGCCCATCTCCCATTCCGGGAACCACAGCTCCTCGGTCGAGTAGTACATGGTGCGGTTGTCGAAGATGCCATCGTGCGTGACGAGGCATTTGAACCGGTCCGGCCACTGTCCCGCGATCCAGTTGATCATGTAGCCGCCGTAGGATCCGCCGAGGGCGCAGGCATTGTCGCCGTCGAGCCAGGGATTCTGCGCCAGCGCGGCGGCGAGACCGAGCTTCAGATCCTCGAGCGGCTTGTCGCCCCAATCGCCGTTGATCGAGTCGGTGAACGCCTGGCCGTAACCGGTCGAGCCGTGAAAGTCGATCATCACCACGCCGTAGCCGCCGCTCGCGAACGTCTCGGCGTTCCAGCGGTAATGCCACTCGTTCCCCATGCTGCCCTCCGGTCCGCCATGCACCACGAGCGCCACCGGATAGCGCTGGCCGGCCTTGAAATTGGGCGGTTTCAATACGTACCCGAAGACGTTGTCGCCGTTCGCGCCCGCAAAGGTGAACTGCTGGTATTCGCCGAACGCGCGCGCCGCGAGCAGCTCCTGGTTGAGGTGCGTGAGGGCGGCGGGCTTGCCGCCGCCGAATGACACCGCATACAGGTCCGCCGGGTGCGCGAGATCGCTCTGGCTATAGAAGACCCGGCGCGGCCCGACGCTGAACGCTTCCACTTGACCATCGCCGGTGATGGCGGAGGCTCTCCCGGTGCGCGCATCGATCGCCCACAGGGGATGCTGGCCGAGGTGGTCGGTGGCGGCGAACAAAGTCTTGCCGTCGCGCGACCAGGCGAAGCTCGCGATGGATCGATCCCAGTTCTGCGTGAGCGGACGCTTGAGGCCGCTGCGCCGGTCGAGAAGCACCAGGTGGAAGCGGTCCGACTCATAACCCGGCCGATCCGTGGCGACGTAGGCGAGGGTGGCGCCGTCCGGCGAGTACGCCGGCTGGCCGTCCCAGGCGGGATTGTCTGCCGTGAGGTTGCGCGGCGTCCCGCCGGCGGCGGGCACGCTGTAGATGTCGAAGTTGGTGGACCAGGGCTCTCCCACCGGCACGGCGCGGATCGAGAAGGCGACCTCGCGGCCGTCGGGACTGACGGCATAGTCCTCACGGCCGCCGAACGGCTTGGAGGGCACATCGCCGTCCAGGCCCGTGGTCAGGTTGACGGGCGCGCCCTCGGCCGCCCCGGATGCATCGAGCGCGATCGCGAAGAGCTGTGAGCGGCGCCCGTCGCTCCAGGCATCCCAGTGGCGCACGAAGATGCGGTCGTACAGCACCCCGTGCGCGGGCGCGTGGGCGGCGGCATCGAGCCGCTGGCGGGTGCAGGCGAGCGTCGCGCAGTCGCGGAACACCTCGAGGCTCACGAACACCCGATCGCCCGCCGGCGCCACGCGATAGGACCCGACGTCCAGGGGCAGATTCGTCACCTGGCTGGGATCGGCGCCGGGCGCGAGCCGCCACACCTGCATCGACCCGCCGCGATTCGACAGATAGTAGAGATAGCGCCCGTCCGCGCTCCACTCGGGCGAGCTCGAGTTCGCCTCGAGGTCGGTGAGCCGCATCGGCGCGGGCGCGTGCTTGCGCACCTGGAGAAGCCAGATCGACGTGCGGCCTCGATTCGCGTCCATGTCGGTTCTGCGTACCGTGTAGGCGATGCGCTTGCCGTCGGGCGACACCGCGGGATCCGAGATGCGCTCCAGGCGCACCAGATCCTGCACGCCGAACGCTGGCAAGGGCTGCTGCGGTACGCCGCGAGGGGCCGAAGCGCCGAGCGCCGCGCCGCTCCCGAGCAGCGCCAGGGCGGTGATGAGCGGTGGTGCGCGCATTGATCTTCTCCTCCCCCGAAAAGAAGCAATTGTAGCCTCAGCCGAGGCAGAATCATCGCATGAGCACCTTGCCGGTCATCAGCCTCGACCTGGACGACACCCTCTGGCCGGTCGCTCCGGTCATCGCGGCGGCGGAGGCGCAGCTCTACGAGTGGATGCAGGTGCGCCATCCGCGCGCGGTGCGCGGCCACAGCATCGAGACGATGCGCGCACTGCGCGCGCGCATCGCCGCGCAATTCCCCGCGCACAGCCACGATCTCACGTTCGTGCGCCGCCGGGCGCTCGACGCGCAGTTCAATGCCGCGGGCTATGCGCGTTCGCGCGCGCAGGCTTCCTGCGAGGAAGCGCTCGAGGTGTTCCTCGCTGCCCGCAATCGCGTCGAGCTGTTCGCCGACGTGCGCCCCGCGCTCGAGAGCCTGCGCTCGCGCTACCGCGTGTACGCGCTCAGCAACGGCAACGCGGACCTCGGCCGCTGCGGCCTGGCCGAGTTCTTCGCCGGTCACGTCCACGCGATCGCCGCCGGCGCCGCCAAGCCGGACGCGAAGATCTTCGCCGCCCTGTGCGAGATGGCCGGCGTGAGCGCGGGCGACGTCCTGCACGTCGGCGACGACCCGATCGCGGACGTGGTCGGCGCGCGCCAGGCGGGCATGCAGACGATCTGGCTCAATCGCGACGCGCGCCCCTGGCCCGTCGCGCTCGCGCCGCCCGCGCGCACCATCTCGACGCTCGCCGAGATTCTTTAGCACCGCGATGGCGCAGGAGCGCGCCTGGCAGCCTCCGGTGTCAACTGCTGATAGAAAAAGCCCTGGTTTTATCGGTGTTTTCTGACTGCAGTTCGCGTTTTTGCCACTTCACTCGGGGGGTGCAGAGCCGATAGGATGGGGCATCGGGGTCATGAAAGGATCCATGCATGCAGGCGATGCGTGACAAGTCTCTGGTGGCGGTGAGCTCGCTGCGCGAGTTTTTTCGTGACGCGTTTCACGCGGCAAGCGCGCGTCAGAACCTCGACATCGACGAGCAGTCCGAGCAGTACGTCGTCAACCTGCTCACCATGTTCTCGCGCGCCGACGCGCTCTATGAGAGGACCCCCGACGGCCTGCGCATCAAGCCGCTCGCCCGCATGCTCGCCGAAGCGCTCGAGGCGCCGAGCGCTTCCGCGCGCCAGCGCGGGCTGCAGCGTCTCGGCGACGTCTCGCTGTTCATCGCCGGATTCTTCGCACGCAGCTTCGCGCGCAAGCTGATCGACATCGATTACCACATCGCCATGGGCGGCAACGCCTACAGCTCGCTTGCCGACTCCATGCAGCGGTCCGCCTCGAGCCGCACCATCGCCGCGATCTATGCGGAGCTTGCGCAGAAATTTCAGCGCCTGGTGGATGCGCTCAACGAGGTGAGCGAGATGTCCTACGTGCACTCGGACGCCGACATCCTGCGTCTGTACGAGATCTGGATGAAGACGGGCAGCCAGCGCGCCCACGGCTTGCTCGGCCGGCTGGGCGTGCGTCCGGTGAAGCAGCCGGGCGGACTGTGCCTCAAGCACTGACCCGTGGTCCTGCGCGGTCTGCAGTCGCTCCTCGGTCGCCTCTACGATCTCGACGTCGGGCATGACGTCTACGACTATCTGATCACCGACCGGCGTGCGCTCGCCGGACTGGTGCCGAGCAACGACCGGCGCGCGCCGGACGAGGAGCTGCTGCTCGCGGAAACGACGGACGGTGCGGGCGTATCCCTGTACATCGATCCCGCGGTGCTCGGGCGACTGGAGGCGGCCGACCCCTTGGGGGCGCTCACCGAAGGAAATCTTGCCGATTACTGCACGGCGCTCGAGGGGGTGAGCCACTTCGTCTACTCCACCTGGCGCCTCGAGCGCGACGCGCCCGTGTCCTTGCTCGAGCTCGAGACGCAGGCCGAGGTCGACAAGTACGCGGCGACGGTGTTCCTGCTGGCCGATCAGCGCGGCGGAGGCTATCCGGCCGAGGTGCACTCGCGCCTGTTCGATCGGGTGGATTTCGACGCGCGCCTCGAGCCCGAGCAGTCCCATCGCTATCGCACGGCGCACCGCTGCGCGGCGAGCTTCTGCCGCCGGCTCGAGAACCGCTTCGTCAGCCGGGGTAGCGCCCGGGTGGAGGCGCTGGTACGGGAGCTGCGCCGATTCTATCGGCTTCCAAGCGCGGCGAAGCTGCGCTGCGCGCTCGCCTGATCCACGCTCCGGCCCCGGGTTCGCCGGCCTGACTCGCAGCCCCGGCGATGCCGCGCGCGAGCGTGCCGCTCACTCCTCCTCGTCGGGATTGTTCTTCTCGGCCTGCTTCTTGAGCTGCAGCCAGTCGCTCAGCTTCTTCAGATCCGTTTTCTTGGGCGGGGGTCCGGTGCGCGCGAGCTTGCCGCTGTCGTACGGATTGTAGCCCTTGACGGTGCCCTGGGGGTTCGGCTTGACCTTGTCGAAGGGCGTGGGGGCGTCGTCGGCGAGCGACAGGCCGGGATTCTCCAGCCGCCGCATGCGGTCGGCGGATACCTCGCGGCCGAAGGCGCCGGTGGCGATCGACCACTCCCACACGGCGTTGCCGCGCTCGTCGAATTGCACGCGGCCGGTCTGCTTCTTCGGCTCGCCCGACTTTCTCGGCTCCGCGGGCGCCTTGGCCGCCGACGCCTCGCCGGAGCCCGACCTGCCCGGGCTCCCGCCATGGGATTTCTTCGAGTCTCCGCTGCTCATGATCCCTTTTTAATGGACTGGGAAGGCAAGTCAAATTGAATAGGTTAAAACCTGCGCGAGATCACACTTGCAGCCAAACGAGTTCACATTTGCAGCTGGTACTGGGCGCGAAGCAGCGCCAGGGCCGTCTTGCCGTCGTTCCACTCCCCGCGCAGCACCCGTCCCAGGGCCTCGCCGAACGGCACCCAGTCGACCTCCAGCTCCTCGTCGGCGTCGGGCATCGGGGCACCCACGTCGAGCTCGCGTGCGAGGTACAGATGGATCACTTCGGTGAAGATGCTCGGCGCCGGAACGTAACGCCCGAGCGCCGTCCAGCGCCGTGCCGCGACTCCGGTCTCCTCGGCCAGCTCGCGCACCGCGCACACGTCGGGCGCCTCGCCCGGATCGAGCTTGCCCGCGGGGATCTCCCAGGTGAAGTCCGCAATCCCATGGCGGTACTGGCGCACCACGCAGACGCGGCCGGCGTCATCCACGGCGACCACCGCGGCGGCGCCGGGGTGGCGCACGAAATCGATCTGATATTCACGCCCATTGGCGTAGCGCAGCGTCTCGGTCGACACCTCGATCACGCGACCGTGGTGCGCCGGGTTGCTGGCGATCGCCGTCGGTTTCAACATATGCGCACCTCATGAGCCAAACTGCAAAGCTGCTCATCATCCTAGGGACTCCCGCCAGCGGCAAGACGACCCTCGCGCGGCGGCTGAGCGCGCATCTGTCCTGGCCGTTGCTTTGCAAGGACGACATCAAGGAGGCGCTGTTCGATGCTCTCGGTCAAGGCGACCGCGCCTGGTCGCGGCGCTTGAGCGAGGCGAGCTTCGCGACGCTCGCGCGCCTCGCGCTCGCGCAGCTGTCGGCGGGGCAGTCGTGCATCGTCGAGGGAAACTGGCGCGCTCTGCACGCGCCGGCGCTCGAGCAGGTGCTCCTCGGCGGCGCGGCGCGCGCGGCGCAGATATGCTGCCGCGCCGAGCCGCAGGAAATCGTGCGCCGCTTCACGCAGCGCCGCCGCCACGCCGGCCACCTGGATGCGCTGCTGCCGCGCGCGCAGCTCGAGCAGGCGGCGCGCGAGCCCGCGGCCTTCCTGGCGCTCGCGGGGCCGCGCCTGGTCTTCATGAGCGATGCCCCCGAGGCGTTCGCGCGCCTGCTCGCCGAGCTCGAAAGCTGCCTGCTGTGACCTGTCTCCTCGCGCGCACCGCGCGAGCGCGCGATGCTCTGGGCCGCAAGGCGTGCCGCCCGGCGGCGGGTCTGGATATCCGTACAGTTAGTCGGTATAGTTTTTTCATATGATGAAGGCGAAGACGACCTCGGCATTCGATGCGCTCAATCCGCAGCAGCGCCGCGCCGCCACCTTTGGCGCGCCGGCCAAGGAGAAGGGCATCAGTGCCGGTCCGCTGCTGATCATCGCCGGTGCCGGCACCGGCAAGACCGACACGCTCGCGCACCGCACGGCGCACCTGGTGCTGAACGGCGTCGATCCGGCGCGCATCCTGATGCTCACCTTCACGCGCCGCGCGGCCCAGGACATGATCCGCCGTGCCCAGGCCATCGTCACCGCCGTGATGGCCGACCGCGGCAAGCTCGGCGACCGCAGCGTGCAGTCGCGCCTGTCGTGGGGCGGCACCTTTCACTCGGTGGGCAACCGCATCCTGCGCTCGTTCGCGAAGCACGTGGGCCTCACTGCGAACTTCACGGTGCTGGATCGTTCCGATGCGGCGGACCTGATGGACGTGATCCGCCATGAGCTCGGCTATTCCTCGAAAGAGAAGCGCTTTCCGCGCAAGGACGCGTGCCTTGCGATCTACAGCTATCGCGTGAATACGCGGCTGTCGCTCAAGCAAACCCTCGAGGAGCAGTTTCCCTGGGTGTGCGAGTGGGAGCAGGATCTCGGCAAGCTGTATCGCGAGTACGTGGCGCGCAAGCAAAAGAACAACGTGCTCGACTTCGACGATCTGCTGCTCTACTGGCACGCCATGATGCAAAATCCCGGGCTCGCGCAGGGCCTGTCGGCGAACTTCGACCACGTGCTGGTCGACGAATATCAGGACACCAGCTCGCTGCAGGGGGAGATCATCCAGGCGCTGAAGCCGGATGGCGCGGGAGTCACGGTGGTGGGCGACGATGCGCAGGCCATCTATTCTTTTCGCGCCGCCGCCGTCGAGAACATCCTGGGATTCGCCGAGCGCTTCAAGCCCAAGGCCGAGACGATGGTGCTCTCGCAGAACTACCGCTCCACGCAGCCGATCCTCGATGCGGCCAACGCGCTGATGGCCGAGGGCGTGCGCCAGCATCGCAAGACCCTGCTCGGCATGCGCCAGTCCCATCAGAAGCCCGTGTACGTCTCGCTCGACGATGCGGCCTCGCAGGCCGAGTACATCGTCAACAAGATCCTCGCGTTGCGCGAGGTCGGCGGGGCGCTGCGCCGTCATGCGGTGCTGTTCCGCAGCTCGCACCACAGCGACGTGCTCGAGGTGGAGCTCATCCGGCGCAACGTGCCGTTCGTGAAATACGGCGGCCTGAAGTTCCTCGAGGCCGCGCACGTGAAGGATCTGCTCTCGCTCCTGCGCTGGGCCGAGAACCCGCGCAACAGCGTCGCGGGATTCCGCGTCCTGAAGCTCGTTCCCGGCATCGGCCCCGGGCACGCCAAGCAGGCGCTCGAGCATCTCGAGGCGCAAGGCTTCAGCGTCAAGAGCCTGGCCGCGTTCGATGCACCGCAGCCCGTGAAGATGGACTGGAAGAGATTCTGCCAGCTGATGGAGAAGCTCGCGGATCCGGCAACGCCCTGGCCGGGCCAGGTGGGCCTTGCGCGCGACTGGTACAAGCCCCAGCTCGAGCGCATCTACGACGCGGCGTTCAGCAGGGCGGGCGACCTCGAGCAGCTCGAACAGCTCTCCGCCCGACACCCCTCGCGGGAGCGGTTTCTGACCGAGCTCACGCTCGACCCGCCCGCCGTCACGAGCGATCAAGCCGGCGTCGCCTCGAAGGATGAGGACTACGTCGTGCTCTCGACGATCCATTCCGCCAAGGGCCAGGAGTGGGATTTCGTCTACGTGCTCAACGTCGCCGACGGCAATCTTCCGTCGGAGTTCGCCGCCGGCAAGCCCGATCTGCTCGAGGAGGAGCGGCGCCTTTTGTACGTGGCGATGACCCGCGCGCGCAACGAGCTGCATCTGTGCGCGCCGCTCAAATATTCGGTGACTCAGCAGGCGAAGGACGGCGACGCCCACGTGTACGGCGCAAAGAGCCGATTCATGACGGACAAGGTACTCGAGTGTTTCGAGCGCACCACCTATCGCAGTGCGCGCGCCGGCGACACCTTGCGGCCGGCCGACGCGGCGACGGCCGGCGCGGCAGCCACCGTCGATGTGGGCGCGCAGCTCAAGGAAATGTGGTGAGCGCACTCCCGCGGGCGCGCGGGCGTCCCGAGCCCCGATTCGCTGACTGAACCGGCTGATCCGCGATCAGCCGCAGTCGATCACCAGCGGCGTGGACCGCCGCCGCCGCCGCCCCCGCCGCCTGGCGGCTTGGAGCGCGGCGCCCGTTCCTGGGCCTCGTTCACGCGCAGCGGACGCCCCCCCATCTGGAAGCCGTTCGTCTGCTGAATCGCGTTCTGAGCCTCACCTGCCGCCATGTCGACGAACGCGAAGCCGCGCGGGCGGCCGGTCTCGCGGTCGTTGATCAGCTTTACGGAATCGACCTTGCCGTAGCGCTCGAACAGGCTACGCACTTCCTCTTCTGTCGCCGTGAACGGCAGGTTGCCTACGTAGATCGTCGTCATTCAACTAGTCTCTCTAACAATGCGCGCAAGACGCGGCAAGTTATCCGCGCGCGCGCGGTTTCACTAAAGCAGACACGCCTCCATTCGCTTAAGCGGCGTAGCCTGTACCTTCGGTCGCGCACTTGAACCGCTCGATGCCAGGGAACGACCTACGAGCCGATGCTACGCCAGGGGAATATCGTTGGCAAACGGCAAAAATACAGGGTTTGCCGGCTCCCACCCGGCTAAGAACGGCCCGCGCTCGGGGCGCCCGCCCAGCGCCCTGCGGGCGCACGCGTCAGCCGCAAGTCAGCCCTCGCCCTCCAGGTAGGCGTAGCCGTTGAGCTCGTTCTCGTAGAAGCGCTTGATCGTCTGCGCCTCGTTGATGGACATGCGTCCCTCCTGGATGGCCCGCTCGCAGTCCCGCACGATCCGGGGATACAGCTCGTCGGTGTCATATTCCATATATTCAAGCACCTTGGTGGCGGTATCGCCTTTGACGACTTCCTCGATCCACCAGCCGCCCCCCTCGCGCAGGCGGATATGCACCACGTGCGTGTCGCCGAACAGGTTGTGCAGATCGCCGAGGGTCTCCTGATAAGCCCCGACGAGAAAGGCGGCGAGGTAGTAGGGCTGGCCCGGGACCAGCTCGTGCACCTCAAGGGTGCGCTTGCTGATGCGCGGATGCACGAAGCGGTCGATTTTGCCGTCGGAATCGCACGTTATGTCCGCCAGGACGGCGTTGCGCGAAGGCCGCTCGGTGAGCCGCTGAATGGGCATGATGGGGAAGAGCTGGCCGATTGCCCAGCTGTCCGGCAGGGACTGGAACACCGAGAAATTGCAGAAATAGATGTCGCTCAGCATGTCCTCGAGATCTTCCAGCTCCTCCGGCACCCGGTTGAGCTTGCGGCAATAATCGCGGATCTTGGCGCAGGTCGCCCAGTACAGACGCTCCGCGAGCCCGCGAAACTCGAGGCTCAGGTAGCCCCAGTTGAACATCTGCAGCACCTGATCGCGCGCCTGCAGCGCATCGTGATAGCACTCCACCAGCCGCCGCTCGTTCACCGACCGGTAGCTGTCGAACAGATCGCGCACCGGTTGCGGCAGCTCCTGCCGGCCCGGATAGTCTTCCTCGGGGCGCCCGGAGACCTTGAACTGGTCGAGCTTGGAGGCGCCGAGCACGTCAAAGACCAGCAGGCTATGCTGCGCAGCGATGGCGCGCCCCGACTCGCTCACGATCATCGGATGCGGCACGTCGCGGGCGTCGCAAACGCTCTTGATCCGATAGACCACGTCGCTCGCGTACTCATTCAAGGTGTAGTTCATCGACGACTCGTAGTTGGTGCCGCTGCCGTCGTAGTCGACGCCCAGGCCGCCGCCGATATCGATGTACTCGAGCCCCGCGCCCATGATCTTGAGCTCCGCATAGACGTGGGCGAGCTCGTTGATGGCGTCTTTCACCCGCCGGATGTCCTGCAGCTGGCTTCCAGGATGGCAGTGCACCAGCTTCAGGCAGTCGAGCATGTTGCGCTCCTTGAGCAGCGCATGCAGATCGAGGATCTCGCTCACGAACAGGCCGAACTTGGACTTCTCGCCGGCGGATTCGCGCCAGCGGCCGGCGCCGTCGCTCGCGAGCTTCACGCGCACGCCGATACGCGGCCGCACCCCGTAGCGCTCGGCGTGCTTCAAGATCAGATGGATCTCATCGTAGTTCTCCACCACCGGAATAATGGTGCGTCCGAGCTTGGCGGCGATGATGACCGCCTCGATGTAGCTGTCGTCCTTGAAGCCGTTGCATATGACCATGCGGTCCGGCGCATCCTCGGTGATGGACATGACCGCGAGCAGCTCGGGCTTGGAGCCCACCTCGAGCCCGAAGCCGAACTCCTTGCCGTATCGGTACACTTCCTCGACCACCAGACGCTGCTGGTTGACCTTGATCGGGAACACCGCGGCATAGCGGTTGCGGTACTCGTTCTCCTGGATCGCCGTGCCGAAGGCCTCGGCGAGATGGCGCAGGCGGTGCGCGAGGATGTCGGAGAAGCGAATGACCACGGGCGTGTGCAGCTCGCGTGCACGCAAGCCCTGCACCACTTCGTACAGGTCGATCTCGCGGCCGGGATCCATGCTCGGTCGAATCACCACATGGCCGTCGGCATTGATCGAGAAGTAGCCCTTGCCCCAGGCCTCGACCTGGTACAGATCGAGCGACTCCTCGACCTTCCAGGCGTGGCTCGGCGGGAGCATGTTCGCGGCTCTATTCATGTGCGCGCACCATAACAAATTGACGCTGCATGTAAATGACGGATATCACCTCGTCGCGTGTCGGAACATCAGCCGCGCGCAACCGGCCGCGCGGGATCGCGGATCCACTCGCTCCAGGAGCCCGCATAGAGCTTGGCGCCGCCGAGGCCGGCGAGCTCCAGGGCGAGCAGGTTGTGACAGGCGGTGACACCCGATCCGCACATGACGATCGCATCGGCGGGCGAAGTGCCCCCGAGCCGCTCGCGCCAGCGCCGCGCGAGCTCCTCGCGGGGCAGGAAGCGGCCGTCGCCGCGAAGGTTGGCGTCGAAGGGATGATTCACCGCGCCAGGGATGTGGCCGGCCACCGCGTCGATGGGCTCGACGGCGCCGGCGAAGCGTTCCGGCGCCCGTGCATCGATGAGCTTGCGCCGCGGATCCTCGAGCGCCTCGATCAGCTGGCGCGTGGTGACCACGACATCGCGGGCGGCTTGCGAGCCGTCCTGCCCCGCCGCAGAGCCTGCGCCGCGGGGCGCGCCGACGCCGCGGGGCGCGCCGACGCCGCGGGGCGCGCCGGTATCGTCCGATGACGCCCCTCCGCGCTCGGGCATGGGGTCGCCGGACTGGAGCGTGCCGCCGGCGTCGAGCCAGGCCGCGAGGCCGCCGTCGAGCACGGCGGCGTTGCGGTGCCCGATCCAGCGCAGCAGCCACCAGGC